>WNGE01000449.1_pt1 | contig 53336 bp, 40 predicted proteins | sample 5400651 | NCBI WGS metagenome assembly WNGE01 (sample SAMN13153370, study PRJNA577476) | soil metagenome | isolation source: 60 cm soil or saprolite under grassland replicate 2 | place: USA:California | collected 2016-06-15 | reverse complement strand
TGCCCATCCTCTTCATCGTCTTCAACAACGCCATGCACGGAATGTGCGTGACTCGGCAACAGAAATTCTTCGAAGGACGCCTCGAGTGTGTACGTTATGCACCTGTGGACGTGGCAACACTCGCGCGCGGGTTGGGCGGCCCCGACCACCTTTGGGTCGGGCGCGCGCGGACCAGGGAAGAGCTTAACGCCACGCTCTCCGACTATCTGGCCCACTCCTTTCAACCAGGGGTCCTGGAACTGACACTCGCGCGCGAGGAAGTGCCACCGTTTAGCCCACTCCTGCCGGCGGGGAGTGAGTACATCGATTGGCCACCGCCGGTTTGGGCGTCTGAATGCACACAGTGAGAAATCCCTATGTCGATGGTCTTCGACCCGCAAGATCCGGCCTTCATTGCTGATCCCTTTCCGACATTTGCTCGTCTGCGCGTCGAGGATCCAGTCCATCACTCTGCGGCGTTGGGAGGATGGATCCTCACGCGCTATGCGGATGTCCTTGGGGCTTTGCGTGATCAGCGTCTTTCCTCTGATCGCATTACACCGTTCTTCGACGCGTTGTCCGAAGACGAGCGGACAAAGGTGAAACCTCTCGGCGATTCGCTACGAAAGTGGGCTGTGTTCTCCGACCCACCACAGCACACTCGACTCCGCACGCTTTTCAACAAAGCCTTTACGCCGCGAGCTGTTGAGCGTCTCCGCTCAGCGATGAAGAATCTGGTCGAGGAGCTTCTCGTCCCGGCATTAATTCGTAGGCGGATTGATCTGATCGCGGACCTAGCTTACCCGCTGCCTGCACTCGTGATCTGCCAAATGATCGGCCTGCCGTTGGACAACCTGGAGAAGATCAAGGTTTGGTCGGCGGCGATTGAGAACTTTCTAGGCCTCGCGAAGAAGCCAAAGCCAATCTACGACGCAGCTCGCTCCAACATGGAAGAGATGGGGGAGTTTTTTCGACAGGTTGTCAACGACCGAAGGCGTCGCCCGTGCGAGGACATTCTGAGCGGACTGATCGCGGCATCGGAGGAAGGAGAGCGCCTTAGCGAAGATGAGTTGATTGGGATGTGCACCATGCTTGTTTTTGCGGCGCACACGACTACGACCCACCTCATCGGCAACGGAATGCTTGCCCTGTTGCGCCAGCCCGAGGCTCTCGCAATGTTGCGGGCGGACCTGTCGGAACCAGCGATGGAGCGAGCAGTTGAGGAGTTCCTTCGCTACGACGGCCCCGTCCAAGTCGCGCGCCGCGTCGTACTCGAACCGATCCAGATCGATGGCCGGCGGATTGATGCAGAGGAGATTATCTTTCCCATGCTTAACGCTGCGAACCGCGACCCTCAGCAGTTCCCTGACCCGGACCGCCTCGATCTCGCTCGTACGCAAAATCGGCACATCGCCTTCGGCTTTGGTCCGCATTTCTGTGCAGGCGCACCGCTGGCGCGAATGGAAGCGCAGATCGCCTTCACGGCCATCCTGCAGAAACTTGATGATATCCAGCTCGCCGGCCCAGTTGAGTGGATCGAGTCCTTCGGGTTTCGCGGTCTGAAGGCCCTACCGCTCGAATTTCGCGTGTCGCAATAATCGACGGCATGAAAAGGTTAGAGAGGAGAATAGAAATGCCCGGTGCGCAAATCATTGACGTCGCGAGTTTCATGCCGGAGCGGGTTGTCGCCGTCACGGACGATCTTAAGGGTGAGGATAGCCCATTCTACCGGGGTGTGCGCGAGCGCCGCTTCGCATCTCCCGATTACCTCTCCGCGGATCTCGGCACCATGGCCATGCAGCGGCTCCTCGAGCGGACAGGAACGTCCCCGGGGGACGTTGATATGATCCTCGTCTCCTGCATATTCACTGATAACTTCTGGCCAGGAATTGGTCCGGCGGTCCAAAACCGCGTGGGAGCGCGGAACGCAACCATACTCAACATCGACACGAGTTGCTCGTCATATCTTTCGGGGCTGAATGCCGCACGCGCGTTTATCGAGTCCGGTCAGTGCCGCAAAGTTGCTGTCGTGACGGTCACCAATTTCATCTCGCGACTACCTGAGCACCAGAAGAAAAAATCCGGCGCGCCGCTCGGAGACGGGGCTTCAGCAACTCTGGTCGCAGCCGGCTCGTCGAGTTTCATTGTTAGTTACGAACGCTCTCATGGCGAGCATTACGGGCTCTTCCGCTTCGATCCCGATCAAGTGGATGGCGTGTTCCAAAACTACTGGGAGCGTGGCTGCGGTCCAATTACGGTGAACTTCTCCGAGGAGATGATCGATAAGATTCGGGATAACGCCCAGAGTCTCGTTCCCGAGGCGGTTTTAGAGTGCTTGCGCCGCGGGAGTATGACGACTGACGATGTCGACCTGCTGATCACGCATCAGCCTAACGACCTGTTTCTGGCGGACTGGCGTGACCGCATTGGCATCAAGCCACCGCGCGTGCACGACACACTGGCGAAGTACGGAAACATGTTTCAGGGCACTATCCCAGTAAGCCTTGCCGATGCGCTGGACACAGGGCGAGTTCATACAGGGGACATTGTGGCCATGGGAACTTTTTCGAACGGTGGCGATTTCGTGAGCGCTCTGACGATCCGTTGGTGAGCGCGATATCTCGATCTCTCATTTGGGCGTGACCGCGGCCCATAACGAGGCGCGCTGGACGCGCAGGAAGGAACGAAAATGACGATTCCGAGCTCAAATGGACCAAGCGACAAGGGAGCCCTGGTGACGAACGGCATCCCGACGTCGAAGATCCCCAACCTGCTAACGTACGAGCATCCCGGGACTGAACCCAGCCAGATTTCAAAGCCCAGCTACACACATGAAGAGGTGTTCGGCCAGTATTGCCACACCAGCGAGTATGTCCGGTGTCCTGTCGAGATGGCGTTCGAGTACGCTTCCAACGTTTATTGCCTTGAGGAATTCACATTCAGCCTGCGAGACTTTCATTATGTCGGCGGTGGGATCTACAAGGGGATTGACGCCCTGGGCGGTAACACATACCTCTACATCCGTATCAATTCTTACGCCGATTGCCGGGTTGTCGATCACCTTTGCGCGTGGGACCAGGGTGAGGAACTCTGGATGCGTTATCACTTCCGCTTCTTCGATGCGATGCCTACCATCCGCCGCGCCGGCACAATAGCGGTCTGGACAAACTGCAAGCATCCATACTATGACAAAAGCATTACCGACGTACCATCCTACATCTCGGAAGGACGCGCACGAACGGACCGGCCCTGGGTCGGCGAATTATGGCCGCAGTTCCATGAATTTCACAGCATCGAACTCGGCAATTTCAAAAGGATTCTCGAGTACCGCTTCGCTAATGCCTGACTGCCATCCCAGCGACGGAAAGCATAAAAAAGAGACGGCGAGCCGGCCCAGCGTCCCACCGCCTTAGTCAAATCGAACATTGGTTCGAATGGCCGGTTTCCTCTAGTTCGGCGCTGGCTGGTCTTACCTGAATTCACTTACCCAGCAAAACAATCAGTTACAGGTCCTAAGGCTGTTGACTTGCAGTTTGTTTTGGGATAAAAGTCTCCCCCTCCCGACCAACCACAACCACAGCCACAAACCGAAGCGCTGGCGTGGCGGGGCCGACCAACCATAAAACGACTGACTGCCTAAAGGAGATCCTTCTATGTCTACTCAACCTGAAGCAGTAACCGCGCTCGACCCGTTGGAAGTATCCCCGGATGTCTACAGTGTGCTGTTCGAGAATGAACGTGTTCGCCTGCTCGACGTTCGCCTCAAGCCCGGCGGGGTGTCCCCGCTACACTCACACCCGGCGTTCATCGCCTACAACCTGACCGACGCCAGAGTGCGGGTTACCCTGGCTAACGGCGAGACCAAGGAGGTGGACTTAAAGGCCGGGGAGGCCGACTGGAATGAGGGAGAGACGCACGCCGCGGAGAACATTGGAGAGACCGAATGCCACGTCCTGAACTTTGAACTTAAAAGTTAGAGCGTCGGAGGCGAATTCTGGGTGGCGGATATTCCCTTGTTACGCGCCGCCCCGATTCAGTCGCTTCAAAACTTCGCGCATATTTCTATGATAGATCTCTCGCCGCATGGGAAGATTCGGCGAAGAAAAACAGGGGAATTAAAATGCCACATACTGTCACTATTACCGGGGCCACCGGCAACATCGGAAAAGGTCTTGCCGAGCGGCTGCTTCAAAATGGTGTGAAGATTCGGGCCGTTGCGCGGAATGCTGAAAAGCTCGCCACGCTCACCGCCAAAGGCGCTGAAGCGCATACTGGTGAGCTTGAGAACACAGCCTTCCTCGGCGAGGCTTTTCGTGGCGCTGATGCAGTTTTTGCCATGATCCCCCCGTTCTACAACGCCCCCGACCCTCGAGCGAAGCAACGCCAGATCAGCGCAAGTCTGGCAGAGGTATTGAAGACAGCTGGCGTTCCGCGCGTCGTCGCACTGAGCAGCATGGGCGCTAGCCTGCCTTCAGGCACTGGGCCGATTGCGGGCCTCCACGAGTTTGAAGAGATTTTGAAATCTATCCCGGGGCTCTCCGTTGTCGCTCTCCGCCCCGCGTTTTTCATGGAGAACCAACTGGCCGCAATTCCCGTCATCAAGAACGCCGGGATCAATGGCAGCGCGGCCCGTGCTGATGTTGCTCTTCCGATGAGTGCCACGCGCGACATCGCAGCCGTCGCCGCCGAGCATCTGACGGCGCTCAAGTTCGATGGCTATACCGTGCGCGAAGTGTTGGGACCGCGCGATTACACACACCGCGAAGTAACTTCGATTCTTGGTGCTGCTATTGGCAAGCCTGATCTGGCCTACGTGGAGTTTCCCTACGCGGATTTCCACAAAGGCCTCATGGGGGCGGGCTTCTCAGTGAGCGCGGCGGACTCCTTTGTTGAGATGTACACGGCCCTCAACGAAGGACTAATTCAGAGCACTGTGATCCGCAGCGCCTCTAACACGACGCCCACAACGCTCGAAGAGTTCGCACGCCAGGTCTTCGCTCCTGCCTTCCAGGCAAGTTGACACGGGTAAGAGTTGGGTTTAAGTGCTTGTTTTTAGTCGGGCAAACTTCACGGGGCCTCCGGCGCGGCTGTGCGCAGATGCAGTCGGCCTAACCGACGCATCTGGCGGAGCGCGCGAAGTGAATTCCTATGGTTTCTCGGAGTGTTTGGCGCGCGTCCGCTGATGCTGGTCGTTAGCGCGTCATCCTCGTCATCACCTGCGACGAGTGCCGGCGCGTCCGCGGCATACAATTCGCCGCGCCGGCTCAATAGCCGTCTGGACAAACTGTAAACATCTTATTCAATTAGAGTATTCGTTCGAATGGACGGTTTCCCGTGGCTTAGCGGCGCGGAACGCCGGTTACTCCGTTCCGGTGTGCAGGCCTGAGAGCCCCAATCTACGACTTACCAGCTGCCCAGCTGTCGCTCGACTCACCAGCTGCCCAGCTATCGCTCTTCCAGTTTTCGCTCCACTGCTGCCACGCTTCACCGTTCTGGTCTTGAAGCCAGGCAGCAATCTGGTCCGGAGACCATTGCTTTCCCTCGTAACCTTCGACGTCAGCTGCGTGGGTTGCAGACCAAGCCATAGCATCCGCCATCCAGCGCTGGTCCTCGGACAGACTATTGCGCCAGGCCCACCATGATTTCAGAAACTCCGTTTCTTTCCAGTCTGACATAATTTTTCCTTTTCGGTTAGGTGTTGAATCCGCGCGAGGAACACTAGAGGGTCGGGATGATAACGCCACCCAGACGAAGAGTCAACGACGAGATACGCAAGCTGAATGTCATCAGTTACAGGTTGCCTGCGATGGTATAGCGCGCAAGTACTCATAGACAGCTTTTAGATCGCGCGTAGTCATCTTTCCATAAACCGGCCATGGCATCACTTGCAGCAAATCCTGAGCCGGCGGCGGAGGAACATTTGGTGGGACATTATCATCATCAATACCCGTGCGAAGAATGATGAGAAACTCATCGAAAGTCAGGCCAGCCGGCAATCCCTGCGCGTCTGGGGTGATGTTACGGCTTACAAATGGACCGAAATGCTGTCCCCCTGAGAGATAGCAAGGGGCGTTGATTGCCTCCGGCTGACCCAGGTGTGGATCGTGACCTGGCAGATAAGACGGGTTCGTGTGACAGTCATTACAGCCGCCCTGTGCGTTGACGATATAGCTGCCCAGGCCGACGAGCGCGCGGTTCTTGCCGCGAAGGTTGAGCATGACCGGAGCGAGGGCGAATCCTCGACGGATCGTACTCTCTGAAATGTCGTTAGCATCATCGTTATTGTCACTGTTAAGAGTTGCCGCAGTTAATCCTGTCCTCGGCGAGGCAGGCATTACTCTCGGACTAAGAACGACCACGACGAGACCCAACAACGCGAGTAGAGCAAAAAGCATAAGTTTACGTTTCATGAGATTTATCCTTTTCGAAAAGTTACGCAAAATTTCCGCGAGGCGAGAGTTATTTGAGCCGGTGTCGTGACGCACAGGTTGCGACACTTACAAGGTTAGTTGATTAGCACAACGGCGCCGAACCTTTTATCTCAAAGCTGCCTATAAGTCAATTTCCACTTTGTGATAACGGCAGGTTCATACACCTCGAGGAGCGCACGTTCAACCCGGCGCGGCAAAATAGGACAATTCCAGGTGCGGAAATTGCGAGTTCAGGGAGTGAGTCAATGACTCATACTATGCTGGTCCAGCCGTTCGGGAAAGCCTCTATGAATCCTCACGCTCGTCGACCGCCGGTATGACATTCGCTGCGAGGGCCCGAAGAATCGACTTCATTTGAAACACAGTCAACTCTGGATGTTTGCCAAGAATGCGAGCGACGATACCGGTGATGTATGGAGCGGCAAAGCTGTTGCCCGTTGCCTTGATCCAATCTCCGTTTTGCCACGGTACCCGGACGTCGATTCCGGGTGCGCCGAATTCGACCGGGGGCTTTGGATTGTAAAAGAAGGACGATGAGTTTGGAATTCCGTGGGCCGCCACTGAAAAGACTGATGCATACATGGAAGGGTAGCTGGGAACCGGCGAGTTGTTTGCCGCAGTGACCAGCATCATATTTCGGTGGTACGCAGAATCCGCGAGTTCGTGCAAGACGACGTAATAGTGCTTCTTCGTTGTTCCCAAACTGAGGTTACAGACGTGCATCTTATGTTCAACGGCCCATCGGATTCCGGCGGCAAAAACGGCGCCCTCGGAGGTTAGTCTCGACCCCAATACCTGGATGCTGTAAAGCTCGCATTCCGGCGCCGCAGCCCGGATGATGCCCGCGCACGCGGTTCCGTGCCCGTAGAGATCCGCATGTTGCGAAGAATCGAATACCAGTTCGTTTGCGACCTGCTTGATTGCCACATAGCCCTGGACTGCACCAATTGCCGGGTGCTGCGCGTCGATGCCGCTGTCAATTACTGCGACCCTTATTCCCTTGCCTCCGCTTCCGCCCCACGCCCATTCCTCGGACAGATGTTCGATTGGGTAAAGCCGGGGCAAGTTTCGGATGACTTCCAAGTCAAACTGCCAACTCCAAGCCGGTCCCCCGTGCCCTGTGCTCATTTTAGGAGCTCGGCTCATATCAGCAGCTCGGATAAGGAAGAGTCCTGTAGTGAGCGGACGTAGTCGGCAACGTTTCGCAAAATGGCTTCGCAAAGCATAAGTTCGGAGCCGCCGCTCCAGGCTATTTCTCGCACGAGGCCAGCGAGATCCAAAGCCCTCTTGTAAGACACCGTTTCTTCGAAGCGATCGACGAAGTCGTGCGTGCTTTCCAGCAAAGCTCCTCTCTCCTCGTCCTGGCTTCCGCCAACGTCTTTAAGAGAGGAGGTGAGCAGCGCACTCAGGTTACGGCTGGTCGAGGACAACTCGATGGCAACTGCTGCCTGCTTTGCGAACAAGCCCAGCACTTCCATATCCGCGGGCAGAAAGGAATCAGCACCTTGCTTGTCCAGTACCTCGAGAACCCCAATGACCCGGTCTGCGTAAGTGAGGGGCACGCAGAGGATGCTCTTCGGAAAATATCCTGCGGCGCGCGCAATATCTGCGGCATGCCTGGAATCCTGGTCCACATTCGCGATGATTAAGGGGTTGCCGCTGACGGCTACAAGGCCGGCAATGCCCTGACCGATCGGAAGCCGCAGCTCTTTGATTGCTTCCACTTTCGGACCAACACCCACTTCGAAAAACAGTTCCTGTGCCTCTTCGTCGATCAGAAACAGGCTGCCTGCCTGCGCGGAAGTGACATAGGTAGACGCTTCAACGATAAGTGTCAGGAGCCGGGAGTGGCTGACCGGCGACGCTATGGCGCCGGTGGCTCCCGCCTGTAAGAGAGCACGCTTCAGATTCCTACACAGGTGCACATCGGCGAGCTGAGCACGCAGGGATTTGATCTCTGCTTCCTGCCGCTGAATAGTATCCTTTGCCCCGCTGAGGGCGTCACCCACGTCTCCGGATTTTTCTTCGCTCATGACGAAATCACCAGGTTTAAAAGACTCGTTGTCACAATGTCTCGCGTCTAACTGATTGATTGCCGACAGAAAAACGGGGGCGATACGAAACGCGGCCGCCGTGTCCTGGTATGGCTGTCCTGTCATCGGGTTCAGAGTACCTGTTGATAACATCTTGCGGAGACTGCGGCAGCAATTGATACATCGTCTCGTAGTATCGCCTCAATGCGTTCGGTATCTGCTTCAAGGCCGACATTACTTCTTCAACGCCCCGTGACAGCACCGCCGCTTCGTGCATTTCGAACGCTCGAACGGCACTTCGCGCCGCTTCTTTGCATTCCAGAACGAACGCAGCATCATTGCCGGCAATCTGTTCGCATAACCGCATGAGTGCGCTTAACTGAGCACTTTTGTTTTCAAACGGGGTCGCATCTTTTGCACGTTCCAAAAAATCCCAAAGCAGATCAGGAGACGACTGCAGGATTTGATATTCCTGGCCCAACCCATTGATCTGGTGCTCCATCCACAGGATGTGTTCTTCTGTTCCGAAGAGCCCCGAGCTGGTCAACCATAAACTCTGCAGATCTTGCCCGGTCAGGGCGCGAATGACGCTTCGAGCGAAGCGGCCGTGCGCTTCGATCATGAGATGAATTCGCATAGGCGTAAGCTCGCCGTCAACTTCGCCTTCAGTCAGCGGTTGATCATGCAGGCTGTAATCGTTATGAAGCGCATTCTCTATCTCAGTGACTAGATACAAATATCGAACCCATGCTCGGAACTGGTCCTCCACGGAAACGACCACTAGACCATCAGGGGAGATCGTCACCCCTGTCACACTTCTAAAATTCAGACGGCGCATAACCCCGATCTCGTACATTCCGAGTAGCGAATCTACCTCCGGGTTCACGTCATGCATCACGGCCTTGTAAGCAGTTGAAGAATCCAGGCCGGCATTGCTGATTAATATCTTATGACCGCCGGGATGCCTACACAGGAAATCAGACAGGTCGTAAACCCTCCCATTGATCGCGGTCCAATAGCCGGCTTTCGGCTCGTTGTGCCTGACCAGTTCGGTTATGTCGATCTGGTTTCGTATCTCGCGATTGGGCTGCCGGTAAGTAGTGAAGATATCCTCGCTATAACGCCGATCCGCCACCATTTGATTGAAGAACTTTCGTGCCGCTTCTCGGTCCGCGATGTGCGAATCGATGATGGTCTCCAGCGCTCTCCGCACGCTCACGCCGAACTGCGCGCTGCCGCAGACATAGATGTGGGCCCCCTTGCCTGCATCCATGACGGGGCACATCATTTTCCAGATTGCATCAGCACAGTCGGGCTTATGAGTCAGATCTGTTGCATACTGTTTTTCACCAGGTTCAAAGACGAGCGCACCAGATTCGCGCGAGTATCTGCCGGTCCCTCCTTTGGCGGAAAACGCGATATGCAGTGTTAGACGTCCCTGAGCTGCGTACTCTCTCAACTCGTCCGCATATAAAATTGTTTCCGGCGTGCGCGTTCCATAAAAAAGCCAGTTCTCGCCGCCACTCAGCTTTGCTGCGCGTGTCTGCAGGAAGCCAAGAAAGGGTGCTATTCCAGTACCGGCGGCGAACATCAGGATCGGGGATTGCGAATCGTTCGGGAGGTGAAACCGCGTCGCCGGAATGATCTTAACGTTTGTACGTTTTCGCAAGTCGGTTCGGACGCAGCGCTTCAGGAAGTTTGAGGCGGTGCCTTCCCGTTCATGATCGTAAGAATAAGGCGCGTCGTTCAGCGAGTGATAAACGAGGCTGCCTACCGTGAGAGAAAGGTCCTCGGGGTGTTTTTCCGGAGCCGAGGAAATGGAATAAAGGCGAAATGACTCCGGGGGGACTATCTGGCAAAAATGTTCCTTATCCCAAGGTTCGGTACGCCAGAGAATGCGCGGGTCAAATCCCCCATCCCGCAGCAACTCCAGGAAATCCCAAAGCTCCCATTGATCTTCCGTGCGTAGGTTAACGATGCCACGCAGTGCGCTCGATGCTGTCAACGCCAGAAGTTTCTTGGCGGTGGTGCGCAGCACGGGACGAAGCTTTGCGAACGCTAATAGTTGTCCCAATGGGAGCACACTCATCTTCTCCCATCCAGGACGGATGGCAACCGCCTGCTTCCATTCCGGCGTCAATTGGACCGGAACATCGGCGGTTGCGTTGAGCGCCTTGAGCGTTTTGGCGACGAGCTCTGGACTGTTCTCAGGCAGAATGCCGCAGCGGTCACCAGCCCTATAACGAAGTCCCTGCCCGGCTACTTTCAAACTCGTCAATGTTACATTATCATGCGTGTCGAGATTGGAATTTGGAGAAACCTCAGCGGTGTATACCTGGGAAGGCATTCCAACGTAGCGTTCATCGCGGGCCGCGCCCAGTTCATGATCGACGCGATACCACATGCGGTCTTCGAAACGGCCAGAAAAACTACCGACGGTTGTGATCCGCCCTACTTTGAATGCAAGTTCGAGGATTCCGAATGTCTTGCGCCGATGCGCTCCGAGAAAACCCTTGTCCCCGGCAAACGATTCCAGCACTGCATCAAAAAGCCCTTTTAGCTGATTACTTCCGGAGCGGTTGATTTCCTCTCTGACCGAGAACTGGCCCACTGCGTGGATAAACTGCTGCCAGTGCTGAGGGAATACATTGGCAAGGTGCTTCGCTTCAGTACCCAGGGCGGTCTCATGCTTGCTGCGACATAGAAACGCGTCCATGACATGTGTAATCGGCGTGGATGTGCCGCTTGGACCAGGTACGCCTTCCCGTATCGGCACAGCGAAGGGTGCAACAGTTTTGCCCCACAGCACCGGATCCACGTAAGTTGCGCTGAGGGGCATGACATCGATTTTCTGGAAGCTAACTTCGGCGATGTGTTGGAGCACATCGATGATGATGACCAACTCGCGTTCCAAAGCGGCTGCGTCGCCGAGCATGGCCGCTTCTTGAGCTCTTATGATCGCGCTGACGGCGGGAGTGAATACGGCGGCCATTTCCAACTGCGTTAGATAGAAGATGCGTTCGGCCGCGTTCCCAACGGTGGGAAACAAAAGATCCAAGTTCTCGACAATGACTGGCTGTTCCTCATCACGCAGGCGCCAGTTATACATGATCAGATCGATATAAGTGAGCAACGCGGCAGGACGCCCCAACCGGACACTGACGGTCTCCCACGGCCGCATGATTGCATCGGGGATTGAAATCGGAGGGGCTGACTGCACGCGCACGTAAGCGTGGGCAAGGATGCTCAGCAGAGAGGCCGCCCGATTCAGATAAAGATCGGGCAGGGCATCCGCATCTGCAGGCAGGATTGGAAGCGCATCTGCGGCGCGTCGCAAGCTGAGCTCGCGATAATGGAAGGGAAGATTGGCTGCGATTTCATCCCACGCTGTGTGGGTTGGCGGTGACGAAGTCAGCGGATTGCGCAGGGGTAACAATCCGCGTTCGTTTGAAAGAAAGCCCTTGTGCTCACTCCCACACTTCTGGTTCTCTACGATTGCCTGTTCCTGAGCTTCGCGTGCCTTATTCATAAGCCGCTTCCGCGTTATAAAGGACCGCCCGGCAGATATCACCGCGCGAGACAGTTCCCACGAGAAATCCGGTCTCGTTGACAACGGGCAAGCGGCGGATCTGCTTCCGGACCATGATTGTCGCCGCCCATGCGGCCTGATCGGTCGGGGCTACAGTGATGCATTCCGTAATGACGAGTGGTTCGATGGACCGCGAGGCAAGTCGAGAGCCTTTGTCGACAAAAAAGCTGAACGCAGCCGACAGCGTGCCTCCAGCTTTAAGCACTTCCTCGAAATCCGGCAAAAGAGCTCGCAGCAGATCTCCCTCGGAGAGCACCCCGACGAAGTGCCTCTTGTCATCTACTACCATGACGTCGCTTACCTCGGCAATGCTGATAATCTCCGCGGCGCGACGCATATCCGCATTAATGCCGATGCAGACCGGATACACCGTCATCAATTCCCGAATGATCATGACGAGTGCCTTTTTAGCAGCTACGCTCGCTGGCTCACAATCCTCGCACCTCAACTCTCGAATCGACGATCCACTTAGATCATACGAACCAGGACGAAGTGTTGTGGCTCGTTATTTCCTGTGATTTCGTGGATCGTGTTTTACGCTTCATGGTTTGCGGCGGGGCCCGCACTGTGATCTATGATGTTGGCGTAATCATACACCAGGGTTGCCACCGGTTTGAACATGTTTCCGGCGTATCGGAAGGCTTAGTACTGGCAAAAAAAGTATTGGCGATTCGGCTGATCGATGGTACTAGGAGTGAAATGGTTTTCACTTATTTGCTGCTACTCGTGCCGCTCTCTTTGGCGCTCGCTTACTTTGACGCTCCGCCAGTTTTAGTCTTCTTGTCATCGGCGGCGGCCATCATTCCTTTGGCCGAATGGGTTCGGCGAGCGACAGAGCAACTCGCCGAACATGCCGGGTCGGTGATAGGTGGACTTTTGAATGTAACGTTCGGCAATAGTGCTGAGTTAATTCTCGCTATCTTTGTGCTCCGCTCTGGAAACATAGCTGTCGTCAAAGCAACGATCACCGGCTCAATTATCGGCAACAGTCTGCTCGGACTTGGTCTCGCTGTCATCGTTGGTAGCTGGGGCCGGGCCAAGCAGACGTTCAAGCGCGAGCGGGCAGGGCTACTTTCGAGCCTGCTGCTGCTTTCGGTAATTGCGCTTTTGATCCCGGCTCTCTTTGATTACACGGAGCGGGGTATGCTCGCTGTGCCCAACGTAGCAACATTAGACAACCGCCTCAGTCTGGGCGTGGCTATTGTGCTAATTCTCGTTTATGCCGGCAACTTATTCTATACGCTCATCACTCACCGCGATGTATTCGCCAGCGACGGGGACGAAGGACAACCTACCTGGTCGCTTTGGAAATCGCTTACCGTCCTGGTGGGAGCTTCGGCGGTGGTTGCTCTTGAGGCTGAGCTCGTTGCTGGTGTCCTGGAAACGACAGCGATGGCCCTCGGCTCCTCGGCATTCTTCCTGGGGATCATCGTATTGCCGTTTGCGGGCAATGCCAGCGAGTACTTCTCGGCAATCTATTTCGCGCGTAAGAATCGGATGGGATTGGCGCTGGGCATCAGCGTTGGCGCAAGCATTCAAATAGTCCTGTTGGCGGCCCCTCTGCTGGTCTTGATTTCCTACTGGCTCGGCCACCCGATGAACCTTGTTTTCAGTAACCCGTTAGAACTGATTGCCATCGCTGCCGTTGCGTTTGTTGTCAATTCGATCGCCCAGGATGGTGAGACAACCTGGTTTGAGGGGTTACTCTTGCTGGCGGTTTACATACTTTTGGCACTGGCTTTTTTCTTCGTGTCATCATGAGAAGCAGGCCGAATGCCTGCTCAATTAGATAGTTGCCGCTGCTGCACGTTTACTCTCGGCTTATATGCAGATAAGAACAAATATCAAGTCTGGCGACATTGGATACGTCATCTCCTTGCACGGCATTTTGTACGCTCGAGAGTATGACCTGGATTACACCTTTGAGGGCTATGTCGCTGCTGGCTTGGGGGAGTTTGCCAAATCTTATGACGAGCGTAAAGACCGCCTGTGGTTGGCCGAAACGGACGGGCGAATCGTCGGCTCAATCGCAATTGCCGGACTGATGGAAAAAAAGGCCCAGCTCAGGTGGTTTCTTGTCCATCCTGAGGCGCGTGGCAATGGATTAGGTCGTAAACTGCTGTGTGAAGCTCTTGAGTTCTGCCGCGAACGAGAATTTAGGTCTGTGTTTCTATGGACGATCAGTGATTTAAAGGCTGCGTCTCATCTGTATCGACAGATGAGGTTCCGGCGAACAGAGCAGAAGACGCATGAAATTTGGGGTGGCTTACGGACGGAGGAGCGATATGACCTGCTTCTGTGATAGGTATTGCAAAAAACTTGGGCTCGTGCTGTTGCTCGCCATGGGAATGGTGGTCTCCAGCGCCTCAAAACTCGCGGTCGCCAGCCAGCAGACGGATGTGCAAATCCCATCTAACTCGCTGACGTTTGGCGTCTTCGTCGCGCGGTTCGATTCCAGCGGCACATTCACGCTTGAGGGCGATCGCTGGCCCTCCATGAAGGGCAACTGGAAAAGCAAGGGTGACGAGATCGAGTTGTCAATGACCGGCGGCCCCAACGGTTGTAACGGACCCGGGCGATATCGCATTCGGGTAAACGGTAACCGCGTCGGCTTCGACATCATATCGGATGAGTGCAGGCCGCGAAGTATGATTCTCAACCGCAGCACCTGGGTGCCTGCTGGAGAGGTCAAGACCACGCCACCACGGCGCATCGTGAGGACCGCGGGACATCGCGCGCCTTCGCGCCCGGATCCGAACACCCAGAAGGCGAGTTGGCCTTCCTTCCGTGGACCGCAGGCCTCGGGTATGGCGGAGCGGCAGAATCTACCTGATCGGTGGGACGGCAAGACGCGCGAGAATATTCTCTGGCGCACGCCGATTCCCGGACTCGCGCATTCCAGCCCGGTCGTCTGGGGGCAGCGAATCTTCGTAACAAGCGCTTCCAGCAGCGATCCGAACGCAACCTTCCGCCCCGGTCTGTACGGCGACGGCGATGCATCGAAAGATCGCTCGCGCCATCGATGGATTATTTACGCGCTCGATAAACGAGCCGGCAAGGTCCTCTGGGAGCGCGTCGCCCACGAGGGCGTGCCGGTTGACAAGCGCCACATCAAATCGACCTATGCTAACTCCACTCCCGCAACCGACGGACGCATAGTCGTGGCGTGGTTCGGGTCGCAAGGCGTCTTTGCTTACGATGTTAACGGGCGCTTTCTCTGGAAGGTCGACCTGGGCCGACTCGACCTGGGCGCATACGATATTCCTACGTACGAATGGGGCCCAGCTAGCTCGCCCATCATCTGGAACAATCTCGTCATTCTACAGTGCGACACCCAGAGTGATTCTTTCATCTTGGCCCTCGATGCTAACAGCGGCAAGACCGTGTGGAAGACGGAACGCGACGAGCTTCCATCGTGGGGCACGCCGACCGTCGCGATGACATCGGTGGGGCCGGTTCTGGTGGCGAACGCATCCAACTACATCAGGGGTTATGACCCTCGCACCGGAAAGGAGTTGTGGCGGCTCGGGGGAAGTTCGAAGATCACGGCACCAACGCCGGTCTTTTCCGATGACATGTTCGTAATCGTCAGTGGCCGGGCTCCCGAACGTCCGATTTTTGCGGTGAAGGCGGGCGCTCGTGGAGACCTTACATTGCCTGAAGGCAAGTCGAGTAGTGAGGCGATCGCATGGAGCCACACGGGTCGCGGATCCTACATGCCGACTCCGCTAATCTACAACGGCATTCTTTATGTGCTCGCCAACAACGGTTTGCTCGACGCCTACAATTGGCAGACCGGCGAGGAACTCTATCGTCAGAGACTGCCGCTGGTCGGCAGCGGCTTCAGTGCGTCGCCGGTAGCAGCTGACGGCAAGCTCTACCTCTCGAACGAAGACGGGGAAATGCTTGTCATCGCAGCCGGACAGAAATTCGCTCACATCGCAACGAACTCGATGGGAGAGATGCTGATGGCTACTCCGGCCTTGTCGGAGGGAGTGATGTACGTGCGCTCATCGACGAGCCTGTTCGCCATCGGACGTAAGCACTAAGTGGAAAGAATGAGGGTACAGCATGGAATGCAAGCGCAGAATCGGTCAGGGACACTACTCAACATAGGGAAAATTCGCAGGTTGGGAAGGGGGCAAGGCTTTGCGCGCCCCCGCCGGAAGATACAATCCCACTCAACCTTGAACAGACAATTCAAGCTCAGCAAATTTGCAAGTTGATTCCCTTCTCATGAGTGTCTGTGGCATTGCATCTTCCGGCGGGGCGCGCAAAGCCTTGCCCCCTTCCCGACCTGCGAATTTCTGTCTCTTGAGTGATATCCCGTCCACAGTCGATTGAATTTTTGACTACCGTGAGGCACCAACTCCGCTGGCCCAACTGCCGGACTCAACCCCAAACGCTGACAGATGATCAAGTTCGAGAAAATCTTTGAACACCGGAATCGAGGTCTGCTGCTCGATGCCACAATCTTTCTATTTCAACTGATCTTAATTCGACTCCTGACAACGCTGTCTGTCGGTTTTGTCCGTCAGACTGAAGAAAATGTATTTGCGAAAACGGCCATCAGTCTTTTTTTAGTCGGCCTCTTTGTTTTGCAACCGCTGGGACCGATCTTGAAGCACTGGTCATTTCACCAGCACTTTAAATCGTTCGATAAGGAGGAAAGCGGCGTCACGAGTCTTTTGCTCTCCTTTTACAAATTTTTCTACATCGGCGCCATGTGGATCATCATCTACATAGCTTATTTGTACTTCATAGAAGCGTTTCCGGATTATCATTCGGAGAGAAATGAAAAGATAGTGGTGGCGGCAGCCATCCTGTTACCTGTCGTCAACGGGTTTTTAATCTTTAGATATTTCCGAAGACCAAAAACACCACCGCGCTGGAAATTCCTGATGACGCCGCAGGCCGAAACGCTCGGCGACCTCTGCATGTTTCTCAATGTAATCTGCTTTCAGATGCTGTTTAGTGTTTATGTTTCGTCCCCACACTTTTGGAATGCCTTACACAAGATTACGCGCCTGGATTCAGGTGAGGTTTCCAATGGTCTCATCGGCCGACTTTATATCGCTTGTATCGCTGCTTTGTTGGTCTATTTTCCGCCGCGCATCTTTTACCTCGTGATAGACCATCACCGCAAAATCACGTGGCTCACGATGCTGCTGGCAAACCTCCCTCTCATACTTGCAATCGTCTTCTATGCACCTTCGGCACGTTTATCAGGGGCGCTTAAGACTTTGCGAGAACCCGTGTTTACTCTCACCGCCGCCGAGTTTCATGACGAATACGAAGCGAATTACCAGGCGGGAATGAGGAAATACCTGGGAAAATACGTCAATGTCACGGGACGGGTGCAAACAAGATTCTTCCCGGGCAGTCTTGAGCTTGAAGACGAAATCGGACTTGATGGAAAAGAAGGTTTCCCGTGGGTCTACTGTTCTTTCGATGAAGATGAGGCCGAGACAGCAGAAGCCCTTGAGATGGGCCAAGTGGTAACCTTCCAATGTGTCGGCTCAGACAATTGGTCTCATGGGCCCGCACTGAAGCATTGCGTCCTCGTTACTTCCCATGAGAAGTCGACAGATGTTAAGTAGCCAATCCACAAACGCCAGTTGGTGGATTGTTCAAAGTCAGACTAATAAGCAGACGCAGTAACTTTCGCAATCCACCGACTGCTGTCATTTTTGAGTAAGTTCCAGCAACAAAGACGATCCACGAAATCGCACGAAACGACGCGAAATTAGTTAGTGTGCCTTCGTGTAATTTGGTGGATCGTCTTTGTTGGCTTGCGGCTGGCCCGCGCTGTGCAATCTGTGGATGCTAAGCTTTAGCAGACCTTCACGGGGGCAGCCACAGAGTGCCGCCCCGACAATGTTCAATGATTTCCTGCGCGTGATCGAAGGTTGGAATCTATTTAGTCTTTTCGGAAGACGCGGTTTTGTTCTCTGCAGGTGCGGCGGGAGGAAGGTCGGAATTAAATATGTCCGCCACACATTTCCAGCTACCGTTCGCCTGCTTTTTCCAAACTTCCAGGTATTTGCCCTTATCGGTCACTGGCTTGCCACTGGCATCGTTCTCGGTGAGTTCATAGCTTCCGCTCACATAAGCCAGATCGCCAGACCGCGCAACGTCAACCTTTGTTGACTTCCAGCCTCCGGAAAAACCAGGAGCTCCGAGCATGCCCTTCCAAACTGCGCGGATTGGTTCTTTGCCTGTTGCCAGCGGACTATTTGGCGGCATCACGATGGCATCATCGGCATAGTAGGAGACCGACTTATCAACATCTTTTGCTCCGGCTGCCCTGGACCATTCGCTGTCTAGAGTTCTAAGCGCACTCTCGTCTGCAGCAAGCGTGTCCTGTGCCGTTTGCGTCTGGCATGCAGATGAAACTGAAAGCAGCAAAAGAAAAAGAGTGATTTGCGTTTTTAGAAAGTTCGCATGAACATTGGGAAGACTTGATCTAAGCATTAGTGGACCTCGAACCGCGGGGGTAGACAAAGCCGAACACCCTATTCTTGAACGGGTGGCTTGTCAATCGCATCTACAGATTCTGCAGTTGTAGGCATGGCACTCTGTTGCGACCACGTACGTCTCGTGGCGAGGTGTAAAGATCTACAAAAACGTGTACGGACCTGTCGATCTTGCCGACCCTTGTTCGCCTTGTAAGTAGGCGGCTACAAAACCCATTGGGAGCAAAGCATCATGAACACAATCGATTCGCTGGTTAAAGAGATTGAGCGCGAAGCGCAAACAACGCGCAAGCATTTCGAAAGGCTGCCCAGCGACAAACTCGACTGGCGCCCCCACCAAAAGTCGTTTACGGCAGGTGCGCTGGCGTCGCACATCGTCGATTGCGTCGGCTGGACCGATTCGATATTCAACCTGGACGAACTCGACGTTGATCCGGCCACTTACAAGACCTACCAAGCCACGTCTGTGGACGACCTACTCAAAACGTTTGATGATAAGGTCGCCAACTGCAGGCAAATCCTGATGGGCGCTACCGACGCGACTTTGATACAACCTTGGCGTCTAAAAGTGAGGGGCCGGCTGATGTTCGAAAAGGCGAGAGCGGCCGTGCTCCGCGACTTCATCTTGAGCCACTTGATCCATCACCGCGGTCAGTTTTCAGTCTACCTACGCCTGCTCGACGTGCCTGTGCCCGGTTCTTACGGCCCGAGCGCAGACGAGCAGACGTGAGTAGCGGTGAAGAGCCACTCATAGTCGCAGCAACACCGCTCTGACTTCCTGCCCGGTGGCACGCGCGACAGCCAGAGCGTATAGACCAACTTGATACTTATATTCTTCCAGTCGTCCTTTAATCTCGAAGTCAGTTTTGTAATCGATCACGGTCCACGCACCCTCCTCTTGGAACGCCAGGTCCACTGTACCTTCGACAAGCACGCCTTCCGCAAGCTGTATCGCGATAGGAACTTCTCGGCGACAGGAGCCTTTTGAAATGGCAGTGGCCGCATGCAGCATAAGCGGATGACGCAGAACTCTACTAACAGTTTCTGTCGCGGCCGTAACTTCCTCCTCCGTCGCTCCAAAGATTCGTCCCTGAACCCGTGCGACTTCTCCCACTCCGCTAAGATCTGCACTGAGCGACACCACTGAGAGAACGGAGTGAACTAAAGTGCCGAAGCGTTTGCCGTGCGGGCGAGCGAAGTCGATCGCAATGGATTCGACCCGGACTTCAGGCAACAACGTGGGGGCTTCATCGGCAACTGAAGCAGCGCCACCAACAATCTCAGCAGCGTGAGTGGTAGCAGTTACAACCGCCCATTCGGGTTTTCCGGCTGCCTCGCGCACGTTCGCGCGCTCCTTCTGCCACTCGTTATGAACCCGAACTCCCTCCTCCGATCGAATTCCTGTCTCATCTTTCTTGAGAAACTCCGTCAACCTCGAACCAGTTCCACCTTGTTTATTCAGTTCAAGGTGAGCGGGATCCCACCAGACAACGCTGTGCTCGCCAGCCTGCGGCTTGTGCGAACCCGGCGTTACCGAACCCGGCGGGCGAAAGGCCTTTTGCGGACGAACGATCACATTCTCAGAACCAAATTTCGGGCAGCCCGGCGGTTGCCTTGATTGCGGTTTGAAGCTGTTGCTCTCAGGCGGATAAAGAACGGGATTAAGTGTGGCCAGCCACCCATCAAAAGGTCCGTCGCCAACCGCACATACCACCAAAAGATCGCGCGCGCGTGTGGCGGCCACGTAAAGAGTTCTGGCCGCCTCTTCTTTGTCGCGCTGCAGTTCCTCAGCAGCGTGCTCCTGAAGTTCAATCGGCTCACAACCTGCCAGCTTCATTACACACAACTTTGCTGCCTGGTCGGCCCACCGTGACGGCTTACCCTCACCCTTTGCCGTAATGTCAGCCAATAGCACAACGGGAAACTCAAGACCCTTTGATTTATGCACGGTCATCATGCGCACGCCGTCGACGCCTTCTTCCATGATCGGTGCATCGCCGGCTTCGCCGTTCGCAGCCTGATCCTCGAGCCAGTCAATAAAAGCACGGAATGAAATCAGTCCGTTTTGCTCTGCTCTCCGCGCCATGTCCGTGAGGCGCATGAGGTTGGCAAGGGCCTGTTCTCCGGCGGATAACCAATTGGCGAATCCGGCATGGGCCCGTGTCGCCGCCAGCAAGCTTCCGATTGTCTCAGCGATAGGCCGGTGGTTTCGCTTCCGATTCAGCTCGCGCAAGATCGCAAGCGCATCAACAACTTCGGCAAGCGCTTCTGGCAGATTTTCCGGCACTTGCCGGAAAGGATGCAGGGCGGAACAACGACTCCGGTATGCCAGCAACTGCGAATCCGTCAGCGCGAAGAGTGGCCCGTGCAACGTGGCGAAGACGGCCAGCTCATCGTCAGGCCACTCGATGGCGGTCAAGGCGTTGCGCAGTGCTTCAATTTCTTCTCTAGTATGGAACGAACTACCGCCTACCAGCAGATGCGGCACGCCACGATCTTCGAGGGCCCGTACATACGGCCGCGTAACATCGGTGAAGAAGTGTCGAAAGCGACGGAACAGAAGACAGATGTGGCGGGATTGAATCGGCACGCGCACATCCGGGCGTTCACGTTCCGTGACAGTCCACCCACTCTCGTTCACAAGCCAATAGACAAACGCGCCGACTGCTTCGGGTAGCGACTCATCGATCCGCCAGTTAATTATTTTGCCGAAGTCGCTGAATGGTTCGGGAACCGGAAGCGCCACTACGGCAGGTTGCGAATCGACGCCGGTTCTGAACGGCGCCAGCGGAACATAGTTAGCTTGCGTGGAAGACTCGTCGCCCATCACAGGGGAGAAGGCGGCGTTGACTGCCTCTTGAAGTTCCGGCACTGCACGGAAACTCACATTCAGCTCAACCTGCGCGCCACCTGCCGCGACGATCTGCCGTTTGACCTCTTCATATAGCGCCACGTCTGCCCGGCGAAAGCGATAGATCGACTGTTTTGGATCGCCGACGATGAAGATTTTGTCCGGAATTGGCTTTACCTTTCGCCAGTCGTCCTCGGCAGGATCGTCGGCGGCAAGCAGCATGAGGATCTCAGCCTGCAGCGGATCTGTATCCTGAAACTCATCGACAAAGATGTGAGTAAAACGCTGTTGGAGTTCCGCTCGAATGTATTGGTTGTCGTGAACGAGGTTGCGCACGCGCAGCAACAGGTCAAAGAAGTCGAGGTACCCAGCCCGTTCCTTCAGTTGTTCGTATCCCTCAACCACCGGCCACAGCTCCTCGCGCAGCCGCGGCGCGAGATCAGCACCAGCGCGTGCGACAAAGCCTTCCACTCTCTCCTTCAGTGCGTCACGCTGAGCTACGATGTCCTTCTTCGGGAAATCGTCCCTCGCGAAGTAAGCAACGTAGTTCTTCGATTTCCAGCCTGACAGAAAGCTAAACAGACGTGCTTCAATACCATCGTAATCTCGACCGGTTACTTCTTCTGTTCGCGTTAGCTCGGCAACATAATGCTTCACGTAAAGAATTGACTTTGTCAGGTACTCACTCGGCTGGCCCACGTCAGCCCAGTCGCCGAGTTCCTTCATCTCCGTAATCAAAGCGTCGATTTCCGCCTCGCGGGCAAATCCTTCGGACTTTCGCCAGGGCGTTGTGAAGTCGCGCTCTCTCAGAATCTCCCAGGCAGCACGACGTAATTCCTTCCTCGGCCCTTCTTCGCGCGGTCGCCGAGCCAGGGCTGCACTCCATCCACCGAACTCTCGACGCGGCGGCCGCCTCAGAATTCGGCGTACAGCTTCACCCGGTTTGGCCAGATGTGCTTCGAACCACCGGTCAAACGCCAGATTGAATAGGGGCTGGGCACGATCGTCAGGAGCGACCTCAAACAACGGATCAATGCCCGCCTCAACCGGGCGTTCCCGCAGCAGATCAGCGCAAAATGAATGGATCGTGCCGACGCGCGCCTCTTCAAGCTCGAGCAATGACTGCAGCAGATGCTCTTTCGCAGTTGCCGCGCACTCGGGATCTTGCCGGGCCTCCTCGATTGCTGTTCTTAGTCGGAGCTTAAGCTCGCCGGCCGCGAACTCCGTAAACGTTACAGCCACAGTATTCGACAGCTTCACGCGACCCGAGCAGATACCGGCGAGAATCCGTCTTACAAGTTCAGTTGTTTTGCCGGTGCCCGCCGCCGCTTCGACCACAAGCGTAGTATCGAGGTCCGTACGAATCCGTTCGCGCGCGGCCCGATCCGCCAATGGCTCCGAAGGCACTCTTTGCGAAGCGGATTCATTCATGGCAGCTCTCTTATTCTGGTGAGGTGGGTGAGCTGCGCGACCGGCTTCCGGCCAGTGCGCAGCTCCTCGCGTGAACCGCAGACTCCCAGAAAGTCACACCACATACAGGCACCTTTTTCAGGCGCCGCCGGCAGGAAGCCATCAGCGAGGGCCTGATCAATCGTCTTAATAACCAAAGTAACGTCCGCGCGATTCTCGCGATCAAGAAAAACAACGCGTTCCTCATAACCTCCGGCCGCGGTGCAATAGTAGAGACGGCCGGACTCGACCTCTCGCCCCAACAACTTCTCGGCCGCCAGGGCGTAGAGCAGGGGTTGCAGGGACTTGCCACCACCAACCACAAGATCTTTTGCTGCGCGCGCCTTTCCTGTCTTGTGATCGGTGACTCGCACTCTTCCATTCGCGTGGCGCTCAACCAGATCGATCGATCCCCGCAGCTTCAGACCACCAGCAATCTCGACCGGTTCACTGACACTGTCGGGATCGCGGTCTTGTGAACCGATGTGGTCCATGGCAAACGCGAGCTCAAATTTATCCGGCACCCAGCCATCATGTTTTTCACTCACGCGCCGCAGCCATTCGCGCAGATCGGCTCGAATCGCCTCAATGCTGTCACGCCACACACGAGGGATGGCCGGAGCCAGCTTGTCTTCGTACATCCGGGCTACCTCATCGAGTGAGTCATCAACCAGATTGCACGCTTCGCTAAGCGAATCCGGGCCCACCGGTAGCAGACCTTCGCCCTTTAGTTTTGTAAGCACCGCAAATTGCGTTTCGTGAAACAGGGCGCCGCGTGTAAGCGGGTCCATGACTTCAATAGCGGCCACCTCTTCCCGCGGGCGCAATCGAAAAACCGCGTTGAGGAAAAATTGATAAGGGCAACTCGCATAACGCTGCAATGCCGTGGACGAAAACGCGCGAGCTGAAAGTTGATGACGCGCCATTGCTTCTCTGCCGAGCTCATCAACTTCAACGATTCCATCATTGATGGTCCATTTCCGGCTCCAGCGTCGGAAGCGTGCTCGCAGCGCTCGCGCCAGGTGCGGATTGGCATCGAGGAGATAGTGAGCACTGCCCGTTGCTGTTTTGGGTTCAGCATCAACCAGAGTTCCCAGCAGAGCGAGATCATATTCCGACTCATCAATGGCAGCCGCGGGACTTTCGGGTGCCGGCCAGCCCAGGCGGGCGCGGGTCACAGATTCCGCACGTGATCTCAATTGCTCAAAACCCGGCAATGCGCCTTCCGCTGCACGAAGCGCTTCGAGCGCATAAAAGGAGGGTACTCGTGGACGCGACTGCTGCACATCGATGCGGGGATATGAAAGGTAAGCACGCTCTCGGGCGCTGCCGATTGTCAGCCGCAAAGCCAGCCGCTCAAGCTCAAGTCGATCACGTCGAGTGGGTAAAGTGTTACCCGCAGCCTCCTGCCGTTGTCCATCAGGCAAGATAGGATCATCGACCAGCTTGCGCGGAAAGATCTTTTCCGCCAGCCCCGGAATGAATACCACGTCGAACGCGAGACCGCGGGCATACGCAACCGGACCCACGAAAACAGAGCCAAAACGTCGGCGCGGTGGCGGCACGCTCAAGTCGCGCAGCCGTGGCTCAAGCACCATTCGGACTTCGTAGAGATCAACCGGCCCCACCGGCGCCATTGGTTCCAGTTCCGCCAGCGTAGCCAGCATGCTACTCGCGTCGCGCAGTGTTTGCGCGGCGAGTTCACGAAGATGACTGAGCCACTCACCCCAACTTGCCTGGTCTGGCAGCGCGGCAAGTAGTTCGATTGCCGGCAGTGCGAACGCTCGCAGATGTTCAAGGTCGCGCAGTTGCTTCTCTATTCGTTCAGCATAACGGGTCTCTTCCTCTTCAGCTTCCGCAAGCTGCAAGCACAACTCATTAGCCAAACCATCAAGGCGACGCACCCAACGTTCTTTCCCGCCAATAACAGCGGAGTCGACGAGCAACTGTTCCCACCGCCACGGCGCCCTCAAGTTCCCCCCAAACACTCCCCTCTTCTCTGTCTCTTCCTGGAACAAGCGCCCCTGGACCAGTTCTACCGGAACCGGTTTCTTTAAGACATCAGGCGTAGCACCTGAAGCCGCCTCCATATCCACTCTTCTCTTTACGGAATCATCGCGTCCCTGTATCTCCGCGTCTCCCTCTCTCCTTATCTCCGTCTGGCGGTGTTTCCGCGCCCTCGAATTCTCCTCCTCATCCCGCGTGCTGCCCGAGACCAACTCATCGCGCGGCCCCTGCCAAAGCGCATCTACATCATTATTCGCATCCGGATCCGGCACCTGCCCTAATGATAAGTACTCCGCAAATCGCCGCGCCGAAAGTCCTTCGGCGGCGCACGAAAGCAACGCCAGCATTGCGCGGCCGGCAGGATCGGGCGCGTTCGAGCCCTGCGCAAAATAGACAGGGATCTCCGCGCGACTGAAGGCTTCTTCCAGATGAGAACGGTATTCACCCGGCGAGTTCAAGAACACGGCGATTTGATCAAACGGCACACCCCGCGCTGCTTCCGCCTGAATGCTCCTCACAATCTCAACGCATTCACGTGGTTCACCCGGCCAGTTTGATAACTTGAGACTCTCGTCGAGCGCGGAAACAGGTGGCATAGATTCCGCAAACAGATGCTGCTTCGCTGATGAGAGCGAGTTAACTGGGCAGATGGCATCGCTCATCTGCCGCTTGCAACCGAGCGCGGCTTCGAGCGCTGAGGCCACGCGCTCGTCTCCTAATGGCACGGTTGCGAGCACATCCACAGAACGACGCGCAATCTCTTGCACCAGTGCCACCTCCAGGCTGTCGCTGACCTGCACATCAAGCAGGAGTAATGGGAAGCTGAGCAGTTCACAATTGGGGAGAACCAAACCAGCTACTGATCGAACTAAATCATCTGTTGATCGAATTAGACCATCCTCGCGGAAATCACCGGCCTTCAGAACTGAGTCAGCCGCGTGAACTGAATCACCGCGAACTGCATTAATAGCCGCACGAAATATGGCGGCACGATCCGCAAGTTTCGAGCGTTCGAGCTCAACCTCGACCGCCTGTGTGATTTGTGCAAGATCCTTGCCGCCACGCGCCAGACGCTCAAGGCTTTGCACATTTACTTCATTCATGCGCAGCTCCCCAAGCGTTCTTGCCGCCGCCACCGGGAAACCGGGTCTCTTCGCCACCGGAGCGAAGTACGTTAGTTTGCCATCGAGGTGCAGCGCATGAATCGCTCGCGCGACGACCGCCACAAACGAAAGCGCGCTAGCCGAAGCGGTTTCTGATTTTGCGAGCACAGGCTGCGCCAGTCTTGCTGCGAGACCATTCAGCGTGAATCTTCTTATCCCAAACGACGCGCCTCTAGCGCTGGCAGTCCGCATAATAAAATCGTTAGCTGCTTCAGCGGAATGAGCAAGGATTACTACTTCTTTGTCCGCCGGATAGTCTTGCAGCCACTCTCCTGCAAGGCGTAAGCGCGTTGCCGCATCACTGGAAACTTCGATTCTTTTTGCGTTGTTACGTTCCATCACTCATTACTTATCATTTATCACGCTTGTCCGGCGAATGGTCACAAGAGTTTTGCCACGGCGCGGTTTCCCGCATAAAATCCCATCATGCGTACAAGCATACCGCTCCTCCTGGTATTTCTGCTGCTCGGCTTCTACGCGTGTGTCCGTTTAAAGCCCAACGCCGGAGCTAAGGCGCTATCGCGTTCGAACAGCGAAAAGCCTGGTGCGACGTCATCCCGTCCGACGTCGACACCATACTCTTCAACCAGTGGTTCGCAATCTGCTGCCCAAAATTCGGTACTCGCAACGGCTACGACAGACCCATTGAATCCGAAGGTGGATTTTGCCACGCAGATCAGACCAATCCTCGAGGCCAGATGCCAGCCTTGCCACTTCAACGGCGGAAAAGTCTACCAGCGCATGCCCTTCGACCGCCCAGAGACAATTAGAACGCTCGGCACAAAGCTATTCACACGCATCAAAGACGAGAATGAGCGCCGCCTGATTCGCGAGTTCCTCGAACAGTAGTAGAAAGAGGATTCGAGTTCCCAGTTCCGACTCTTGAGCTTTCAGTTCCGGTGGTCGTTATTATGGTCAGTCTTCAACGGGATGGACTGTACAGACCAAGTGTTATGCCCTAAAAACTTGAATGGCTTTGACAGTGTGCGCCCGGTCTTCTTTAGCATCGCGATGACTTTCGATTCCTTCTTTTGAGGCGCATTCTCAGAGGCCTTACCAGCTGCAGATTCCCTTCCCGCAGGGCCGGGCTGCCCGTCAGCCACCCTGGCAGAATTTCCCATACCATCGGCGCTGCGCTGCTGGGTAATTTGTTCTGAGGATTCTTGTCGCTTCAAATTGCGCGCTGGCAATGCTTTATTAGAACTATCGACTGCGGGCTTCACTGCGTTCTCAGGTTGTGCGAATCTTCGTCTAACCACCTCCAGTTTGTGGGTGGATGAACGAAATCGCGTCCTTGAGCGGAAAGCCGCCGCCCGCCGAGTCACAGTTGAAGAAGTTAGTGAAGAAGAATCTCTGGCGGCCCTGGTCGCGCGCCCCTTAGTGACGGTATCAGGAGTCATTGTCTCGTCATTAGTCTGTGGAGAGGCCTGTACAGGAGTCTGATCTGAATAAACTGGACTCGCCGCGGATTCCCGAGGCTCTGGAACGAAACTCGCCACCGAGTCCTTAGGTGCGGCACTCGTAACGAAGTCCCCAGTTTCACCCTTCGACTCCACCTCAGACGCAGAATAATAACCGACCAAAACCGCGCTTAACACGATCCCGGCCAGCGCCAAAACACCTAAAGAAAAGTTAGACCGGATGAAGCGGAGAATGAATGATGGCAAGATTGCGCGTGGCGTTGAAAACTGCGGGGAAGAGAGAGGGCGTTCGATGACGGCGCTCAGTTCTGCACCGTCGAAATCGCAAAAGTGCTGGTTGTCGTCAAAAGTAAACTCACACTGTGGGCAGCGTTTCATAGCCAGCTCCTGCAGATCAGGTTGTAGCAAAGGTGGGAGGGCAAGCGGTTCGTCTGTGGCGACCCGCCGGGGAGCCGCCAATTACAAGATACACAAACTAGACCTAAAGGCACAACAAAAAGATTAGATGGCGAGAAAGGTGGTGGATAGAGAGGGTGAGAATGAACTGAGTTGTTAGTCTAAGAGATTCTTATTCTCGTCGTAAGAGCGGGGACAGCCTTCCTGACTTGCAAATTACCGTAGGTCGCTTTTGGGTTTTCACACAGCCTATACAGGTAAAACGGTCGCTACACTTCACGCTACCAGCAGAAATATATCGCTCTGAGGGCTCAACCGGGCGCGACTGGGTTGACTATGTGAATGCTATTGAACGGGGCGATCTTCTGAAACTTTCTAGGGCGAGGTTGGTTCAACCTCGCCCTCTGTAATTGAATTTGGACGCCTCTCCGTATTAAGCGTAGATGGTAGCCTTCAACGTCTGAGCTCATTCCGACTAATTATGGGCGGCGGAAAATTCCGTCCAGGATTGAGCCGATGCCGTTGCTGCTTCCGTTATTGCTGCTGCCGCGGTTGTAACCCTCGTCGTAGCCTCGCCGGAAACCTTCGCGAAAATAGTTGCGATAGGTGTTAACGTTGCCGTATTGGCTGCTGTAACCTGAGGTCGCGTCGCGGTAACTGCCGTGATTTCCGTACCCGGTGCGACGGTTGTTGTAGCGATCATTGCTACCCGCGTTAACGCCTTCCTGAAAGCCGCGCTCAACAGCTATGCGCCTGATGTCGGAGCTGTTGCCAGAATAATCGCCGTTACGGCTGCCACGGTAATCGTCGTTGCGATTGCGGTTGTAATCGGTGTTGCGGTCGCGACGGTAACGGCGGTCATCATAACGGCCATCGCGGTTGTCATAGTCGCCATTACGACGCGCTTCACGATAGTCTTTGCGGCGCTCTTTCTCCGCTTTCTTCTCCGCTTTCAAATACCGCTTGGCTGCTTTCTTCTCTTCCTTCTCGTATCTCTTCTCTGCCTTCTTGTCATATCCTCTTTGACCGAAAGCGGCCGACGCCCCGCCTACCAGCATCACACCGCCCAACACCAATGTAATGAATCTTGAAACGTTTTTTCCGATAGCCATAATTCAATCTCCTTCTGTGAACAATCTGAATGTGAAAGGTAATAAGCGACGAAGGGGCAGTCGGGTTCTTACAAGGCAAGCGGAGGGCCTACGCTATTTATGTTGTATTTGCTGGGTTTTCGGAATTGGCATTGGTCAATTTGCACCATTTCCGTGATCGCACGTCCCATATAATCTGATGCACATAACGGTTTCCCCTGGCCGGTTCGTAGGAGACTTTCACTCCGTGGCAGTTAAGAGCGCCCTTGCCGTGCACCCAAAGACGAAACCCACGCGATCGTGTCGATGCGTGGGTTCAGTGAGTTTATTGTTAGGTAGTGGCTACACCAAAAGCGCTCAGAAACTGCTGAGCAAATCGGTGAGTAACCATTTTAGGGCTTTCCCCGTTTGTTGCCGTCTTTCTTGTCGCCCCTATTCTCTTTCGGTGGCTTCTCCTGTTTGGGTTGAACGATGACTTGGTTGTTCTTGTCCTTTGGTGGACGCCTTTCCTCATCCCTTTTCTGGGCGAAGGCGCCAGCGGAGACGAAGCACGCAATCGCCGCTGCCAATAACTTTCGTTTAAGGTTTGTCATGAAACTCCAGAGCCTCCTCAGTGTTGATCGAGCGCTCATGGGAGGGAGAAAGAGATGCGCCGCCTTCTGACCGAGCAATAGGAGTGCCAGAATCCATTATTGCTGGCTAATCTGGCTTATCGCAAACCAGGTCTAGCAGCCGCCGTTCGCCCCGCGCACGCTTTCGAGCAAATTCGCACCGTATCGTGCAGCTATTGGTAGCCAAACAACCTTTCACCAGGAGTCAGAAGCCAGAATTCAGAATACAGGCGGAAATCCGCTTTTGGATTATCTTTCCGACTCCTAACTTCTGGCTTCTGACTCCCCCTCTTTTAGCTATCTCCGGACACTTATGCTGAGCGTACCAACATTGCCGCTAATATCAAAAGCTCTCAGGGAAATCGTGTGTTCACCCGGCGTTGAAATGGCAAATCCGAGCGAATACTTCTCACGGCTGCTGTCGGCGATGCCATCATCCGGGAAAACTGGACTCCAGGGCGCACCATCAATGCTGGCGTCAGCTTTTTTGACCTTCCCAGTTGCATCCTCTACATCAAATAGTACGTGAATTCCATCTGGCCCGATCTGCGGTTGTCCTACCGCGCGCACCGCGGGCGGCGTATTGTCTATGTCCACAGGCTCGCTCACACGCTCGCCGGACAAAGCCTGGCCCAACGGGTTGTCAGCGGCATCCGACGCCGTAATCTTGATGATGTAGCGACCATCAGCCAACGTTGCACCATCGATCGTGTAAAAGTTTTCGCGGAGCTTATCTTTCAACAAGCGGAAGGTATTTTCTTTCAACGACCGGTAATAGACTGCGTATTCAAGTGTGTCACCATTCCGGTCTTCGGCTTGCCATTGAAATGACCGCGCACCTCTTTGAAAAAGCCGGCGTGGGGGCGCCTGGGCTACGGCGCCAAACAGCGATGGATCAAGACCCGACGCCTCGACATTCGGATCCGCCTGAATCTGAACCACTGACTGCAAACCAATCCCCACCGGTAGGGAGGTGATCGACAGCACCTCGGGCGCCACGTTTCTGGGAAGGTAGGCCACGCTCACATCTTCCATCCATGTCTGACTCCCATTTCCCGCTGGCGACCGCAACGTCGTGCGCCACTGAATAAAGCGCGCTCGCGGGCTGGAAATCTGATTTCCTTCAGGATCGCGATACGCACCACTCCATTCGCTCCAGGTAGAATCCGGTCGCTCACCGTTCCCTGTACGTGTTTGTAACTCAACGTTTCCGGTGCCGCGCCAGAAGATGCGTCCCCAGGTAGCTGTTAGTTTTGCGTCGCGTACGGGCGATTCATACGAACCTTGGGTAACCAGATCCTTTCCGAACTTCAGGAGTTTTCCCTGGTTGCTCGAAGCAACGTAAACTTGTCCAACGCGCACCAGGAACGATGAAATCTGACCTTCGCTCGACTGCAGGAGCAAAGTATCGCGGCCGTCGTTTGTGACCGAATAGATTCTTCCCTTATCTGCTGTTCCAATCAGAACACTGCCCGCTTGCAGTGACGGAGCAATTGCGAAGGCCGTCACCGAGGGTGAACTCCATACCACGTCCGTCGCGCCATCCGGCAAGATGCGAAATACAGCACTGCGTGCATTCGCCAGATCGGTGCGACTCCGCGCTGCAATGCCCGGCGGTTGGCCTGTTGCTCCACTTTCATCAACCGCCGTAATCGTCACTGATGTACTTGGGGTAGTCCCGGACTCGGAAGGTTGAGTGACCGGCGGCGTTGGTGCGGCCTGAGGTCGACCAGAGGAAGCCGCATCGCTTAAGGCAAGTGCGTAAATTGAACCATCGGCTGCCGGGGCTAAGGCGTGAATTTCGCGCAGGTGCGCATCAAAGAGCGCAAAGGCTTTGCCATCCGAGGAAATGCGGAGCACAAGTCCGCCCGGATCTGTTCCCGCGATCAAGTCTCCCTGCGCAGTGACTGCCAGAGAGATGACATGGGTTTGGTTTGTGCTGATCAGTAGAGACGTTTCGGGTTTAGCACCCGCTGCCGACACGCGATAGAGCTTGCCGTTGTCGCCAGTGCCGATAGCTACAGCGCCGTCGGCAAGGATTGCCAGTGACCAGATGTATTTGTCCGGCGGGTCAAAATACACTTCCGAGCGACCATCTGCGGTGATTCTGTAAACCTTTCCCTCCGGTGATGTACCCGCATAGAGAGCACCATCGCGGCCAACAGCCAGCGCCGTTACATCCAATTCGACAGCGTCATAAAGCAGAGCACCACGTCCGTCCGGAGCTACACGATAAATTTTTCCATCATGGCCGGTGCCAAGATAAACATTACCCTGGCTATCAATCGCACTAGACCAGATAAACGCTTGTTCAGTATTGAATAACTCGGTGAAGTTTGGTGCCAGCATCAACACGCCAGTATCGGTGATCGAGACCCCGCGCGCGTCTCCTTTTAGTAATTCAGCGCGGCCATTGGTCTCCCAGATTACTGGCTGGCCAGCCTGAATCCGGGGAGTGAATCCGAGTATGACAAGAAGAATGGTTGTAATTGAGATTGTACGATTAAAGAGTTTGGGCTCAAGCATGATTAAAGTTAGTTTCCTATGAATTTTGCATACAGCGAGCGGGCTGTCTTGATTTCGTCAGTGCCGCGAATGATGGAGCGAGCATCCTTAAAAACAGTAACCTCATATTCCCCGGTACGAAAACGCAGCAGGTAGTCATTGAACTTCACTTCGCCGGCGGCGCCCAGCCGTTCGGCCAGGCCATGGAAGTCGACCTGCGTCGTTTGGCTCGGCGAAATCTGCACTGCGTTGCGGCCGCACATCACCGCGGCGAAATCGCCTGCTGCGGCTTCCAGCGTTTCGAAGCGACCAAGGCCGCACGTGGGACATTCCGCGCCTGGGGGACCCGGGTTGATCTTCCGCCATTCATTACGCCAAACGTCGAATTGCATCAGCGACCGATGTAGTTGTTCGTTCTGACCAGTCAAGAGTTTCAAAGCCTCGCTAACCTGGACCGCCGCTACCACGTTTATGATTGGCATGATTACGCCGGCCGTATCGCAAGTTGGAGCGCTTGCTGCCGGTGGCGCCTCTTCGAATACACAACGTAGACAGGCCGTTTGATGCGGCTGGACCGTCATTGTTACGCCATAGGAACCTACCGCCGCTCCGTAAATCCAGTTGAGCTCATGCTTCACGCACGCATCGTTGACGAGATAACGCGTTGCGAAATTATCGGTTCCGTCGAGGACCACATCGCAGCCCGTTATCAAACGTTCGATATTTGAGTGGTTTACGTCAGCAATCTCCGGCTCCGTTTCGATCTCTGAATTGATCTCACGGATGTGGTTGGCTGCCGCTATTGCTTTCGGCACCCGCTCGGCAGCATCGTGCTCAGTAAACATTGTCTGCCTCTGCAGGTTTGAGGTCTCGACAAAATCGCGGTCGACGATTCGCAGACGTCCAACCCCAGCGCGGGCGAGCGACTCAGCTTGCGCGGAACCCAACGCTCCGCAGCCGACAATCAGCGCCCGCGATTCGAGTAGACGTCGCTGGCCGTCTTTACCAATGCCGCTGAACAGAATTTGACGGCTGTAACGCGCGGCGGGGATTTGTGATTTTTGATCTTTGATTTCTGATTTCATTCGATTTCGGTTTGACCGCTCCTTGGAAAAGGTTACGACATGATCCACCAACTCACAGGAAACGACACCAACATTTCGTGCTGGTTCGTGCGATTTAGTGGATCGATTCTTTGGTCAATACCTTGCTCAACCTTGCTCAAGAAACAAGACATTCGATGCTTGTTTCAAAAAGGTTACTGATGCAGTATGAAGAGCTAGCCCATCCACAGTTGTTTTTCATAGGTTTTTCAGCTGCTATACCTTCTGTCCCAACGCTCTAACAGCGGCGTCCCTCATCACAGGTTCGGGCGCCTCTGTCCCGGTCCACAATTTGAATTGCTCCGCAGCCTGGGCTACCAGCATGGATAAGCCGCCCAACGTTTCGCAACCGGCTTCGTGAGCTTCGCTCAAGAATCGCGTCTGTCCGGGATTGTAAACCAAATCGTAGGCGAGACGTGCTCCGCGGAGTTGATCCGCCGTTGCCGGCGTTTGCGCTTCATGTTTGCCAGAAGATCCCAAAATTGTTGCGTTGATCACCACATCGAAGCCAGCGAAGCAAGCCGCATTAAGCTGCTGCGAGACAACTCCAAATCGTTCAGCCAGCAAGCTCCCCTTCTCAACGTCACGCGCAAAGACGGTAACGTGGGCTTTTTCTCGTGTCAGACCCCACACCACGGCGCTTGCCGCCCCGCCGGCCCCGACTACGGCACAACGAGCATTCTTCAATTCACCAACTTTCTGGACCAATGTTTTAATAAAGGCTCCGGCGTCGGTGTTATAGCCTTGCAGACCCACTTCGGAAACGACAATCGTATTCACGGCGCCGATTTTTTCGGCCGCCAGGTCGACAGAGTCAAGATAACCAAACACGGTAGCCTTATGCGGCGCGGTAACACTCAGACCGCGAATGTTCAGGTCAATCTCGCGTGTGCGCGGGTGAATCAGGCGTTTGATCGAGGAAGCAACGTCCTTAACCTCAAATGGCAGATATACCGCGTTTAGATCGGTGGCCGCGAACGCCGCATTATGAATTTGCGGCGAGAGCGAATGGGCGACAGGCATTCCCATCAGGCCCATGACCTGCGTGCGCTGATCTATCCTGTGAATCCGATAGAGATTCTTGAGCTCATCAGCAGTAATCTGCCCTGGCGCGGTGGCTGTTTTATTTTCAGCAGATCCGTAAGTCAGGAATGAACCGCGCGATGGCCCAAGAATTCGCGTCAGCGTCCCCGCAGTGCCCATTGCTATGGGAATGATCTCGCGGCTTTGCTCCCTGGCGAGTTCCAGCAATCGAAATACGGGAATGCAGTCAGTGATGTCGTCAGCCTGGAATGCAATTTTTAGAATTCGCGCGGGAGTCATCGACATGCGTCGATAGATATCCTCGAGGTCCGCCGGCAGCCCCGCGAAATCGTGCTGGGAGCAGATGACGCGGGTCCAATCTATTGCGTGCGAAGCTGAATCCGAAGCACTAAATCTCTCGACGAGGTCCAGCTCGAGATCCAGAAACTCGGCTCCGGCTAATTGGTTACTCAGGCTCCAGAAGCCATCCCGCGATTCATGATCCAGACTCCGGCGACCGCCTTGTTCAGCAGCACGGAAAGTTACAATCGTCGGAAGACTGGTTGATGCGATCAGCTCTTTGATCTGAAGCATCCCAGGTTCGATGTCGGCAAGGCAATCAAGTCTGAATTCGATCAGATCAGCAACACCAGTCACACACTCTCGCGCCATCCCCATGGCTGCAAGACTCCGTTCGCAGATTGGAACGCAAATACGAACTGACTGTTCAGACTCCATCAGATAAACTTCGAGGTGGCGCTCGTCCTACCAATCTGAGTTTGAGCTTCCGCAGTTGGGGTGCAAGTCACTGATCGTCGTCAGCGGCTGCCGGATCAAACGTTAAACGCGCCGAGTCCAGACATTCACTCGCAGTGGGGTTGTCTTGCGTAGATTTGAAATCATTATTTCGGCCGTTCAGCCTGCGCATCAAGTTGCCTGGTGGGCGCTTCAGTGCCAAGGTGGCGCGTCGTGCCCTCGGTCACACTGGGTGGTGGCGTTGTCAGTTCGCCTGTGTTACGTCTTGGAAAGTTGACGGGTGGAGGGGTTTGAATTGCTGGTTGGGCAAGATTCTGAAAAGACAGAGATCGACTTGTCCCTTCTCTCAAGCGGATGAACTGGGCGATCCCGGTTCCCATCATTGAGAATGCCGGGATTAGCATCCAGAACCACCAGCCCGTGCCAGCCCTGGAAAACATGAGCGCCAGCGACACAATTAGAAAGGCGATACCCATAAACACATTCTTAAACGCGCGTTCAAGGCTAGCTTCTTTGCCATGCCTCCGGAGCTGGCGCTTTTCAAACCGCGATAATCCATCTTCGCTGCCCTGTTGCAATTGACCGGTTAAGGCCTGTGGCACAAGACTGATGTTGGCGCCACAAACACGGCAATAGCTGGCCCCTTCCAGATTTTGCGCCGCACATTTCGGACAGAACATTTCGACCTCCTACTATCCTTTAGAGTCGTCCTTCCAGCTATTCAGCCTGGTCCAACCAACTGCCGAGCTACTTCATTACTATCCTCGCCTGCGTTCGCTGCCTTAATGCTTCAAAAAACAAAACGCCTGCTGCGACTGAGACATTAAGTGAATTCAAACGTCCGACCATCGGAATCCGAAGGAGCGAGTCGCATCGTTCCCTCACCAGTCGACGAAGGCCCGAGCCTTCATTGCCAAGAAAGAGCGCCGTCGGCAGTGTCCAGTCCCATTCAGTATAGTTCAAAGCACCATCTGCTGCTGCTCCTACAACCCAGATGTTACGTTCTTTCATTTGCTCTATCAATCGCACAAGGTTTGTGACTCGCGCGACGGGAACATACTCGATTGCACCAGCAGCCGCTTTCGCTGCCGTGTCGGTCAAACCCACGGCACGGCGCTCCGGAATAAACACTCCATCAATGCCGGCGCATTCGGCAGTTCGTAAAATGGCCCCGAAATTACGCGGGTCTTCGACTCCATCCAAACCTAACGCGAGCGGATGTCGATCCGTACCGACCCGCGCGGCAAGCACTTCGAGGAGTTCGTCCGCATCTCGATAACGGGCCGCCGACGTTCTGGCAACAACACCCTGGTGCGAAGTTCCTCCCGAGAACCGATCAAGGCTAATTCGCGGCACACGATGAACGGGCACTCGAGCTTCTCTTGCCAATGTTAGTAATTCTCTCAATCGGTCGTGCCTCGCTCCGGTGGCAACTGCAATACTCTCGATGGAACGTTTGCCTGCTCGAAGAGCTTCCAGCACCGGGATCAGCCCGTGGATTTGGTCGCTTGAACCGAAAGATCCGGAATCAATGCGGTTGTATTCAGTATTGTGCGGCTGAGTTCGTTCAGGGTCCCCACGCGGGCAGTCCGGTTGAGGTATCGGTTGGCTATCTGCAGATGGTCCGTATCGTTGTCGCTTCTGATTCTTCATCAGGAGGAACCACTGGATTTGGTTTTAAAATGATAACGAAGACGCGAATAGCGAGTGAACTGCACTTCGTTGGTAACCTCCGTGGCGGCTTCGATCGCGTATTTACCTAACCCCTGACGCCGCCAACCGCGCGACTCTGTTTGCTGTTCAGAGGGCAACACTAGTTCGAGCGCTTTGTGCACTAAGTCATACGAATCATCGTATTCGGCGGCTGGCGCTTTCTCACGGAGAAGCTTGATTAGAAGTGCAAGGTTTTCCGCGACGGTCAGGCTCTTTTGCGGCAGGCAGGAAAAATCAAAGCCGCTCGCGCGAATTCGCAGGTTTCCAACTTTCTGTTCATAATATAGGTCCACGACCCCCTCATCCGCGAAAAAGTGATCGGCTTCCAGAATCTCGTTCTCGCGGCCACGTACCTTTCGCTCTGTCAGCTCGACCCGGTTCGTAGTTAATCTTCCCGTCACGAGCAGGACAAAGTTCTGCCAGGGAATCTGTATCCCGTCTGCTGCGGCGATAGGTATCGCAGTTACTCCCGTTTCATCTATCACCAGCGCCCGGACCCGAATTGGTGGGGATTCTTGCAGGGCCAGATCAGTGTCCGACACGATCTCAGTGTTCAACCCGAGAGCTTCTAATCTGCTATGAATCAGTAGCGCTTCGGCAAGCGTCGCAGTCCTCGCCAGGGGCAGAGCAATGCCAGTGGCCAGGATTCGATCCAGATCGCTGGTGCTGAGTTTCAATAGACTCGCCGCCTCGCTCACAATCTCGGGATTAAAGTTGCTTGCCCCGTGAGGTAGAAAAATGTTGTTAAACCCTCGAGCCGATTGATCAATTGGTTTGAGGGTCGGCTTGCGCAGGTCGGCAGTCTTTTCGTCAAGCAGCAGGGCAGTTCCGCAGTAAAGGCAGTCTAATCTCGTTGGTGCGTTTGCTCGCAAGCATTCCTCGCAGCGGACCATTTGATCTGGGGCAAATCCTTGTGGCTCCAGGCGAGCCACTGGTTCATCGTCGAAAAAGGGAATATTTTCGTTATCTTTAGGCAACAGCTCCTCCAATGGTTTGGATTATACGACGAGGACCAGAATGTATCGAATTTCGAGACCAATTTGTGCGGGTTTGTGCGGGATGATTAAGTTCGCGACTAAGAGTTGCCAACCAAAGCTCTTCCTGATTTTCGTTACTGCAGGGGCGATGAGTGCGTGTGCCATTATGAAACCTGCGGAGGTTAGTGGCCCGAGAGCAGGGGGTCCGCCCTATCCCGTAATACTGACCGAACAGTCTCAAAGAAGAGAATCATCTGTCATTGCTTTCAAACGAATCAACCCACATGAAGGCGATCCAAGCGCGGCCTACCTGCAGCCTGTCACCGCAACTGTAAAAAGCCTGCCAGGAAATCTTGCCACTCCGCTCTACCTGCCGAAGATTGGGAGTGGCACTGAAATGAACGAGGAGGAGACGAGAGAGTCGTTGCGAAGATTCATTAGCGATTGGCGGACCTTAATCGGAGCCGACCCGGCGACTCTATCACTCGTTGAGCGAATTGATCAGAAAGATGGAACGAAAGTAGCAAAATATGAACAGCGGCCCTTTCGTTATCCTCTTCGCGGTGATTATGGGAAGCTGGAGATTCACTTCACGCCAGACCGGCGTTTGCTTGACGTCTCAAGCAGTTGCATACCTGATGCGGAGCGACTGCAAGCGGCGCTCGCGGCTGTTGTTCCGCATGCAAATTCCGAGGATATGATCACACGTTTGCGCGCAAAGGGCATAACCTATACCGACTCCGCCGGTAAGCAGCAGCACTACCAGCTATCCGCGAACAGTGAGATCACCACCAGCGAATTAGTTATCTATGCCCTTCCCACCGGAGCTAATACGCTTGAATTCCACCTGGCCTGGGAAGTCGCCCTCAAAAATGCTCCCGTCAGCTACGTTTATATCGACGCGATAGAAGACGAGATAATCGCCACTCGATAAACACCAGGTATACCTTCCTTCTTGCGTCTTTTCAGATTTGCGTCCATTCGCGGTAATCCGCGGCTGATTTCAAACTGATGACCCACTACGCTGCGGGCCTGTCAACTTGACCAAAAGCCCTTAAAAACGCATCCTAGTTTGATTTCAAAACTATGTTTGGAGCCCTGGAAGCAAATGAATAATTTTGATCCTACCAATAATATTTCCTGGCAGTTGGGTAATCGTGGCAGAGTCGCTGTGTTCATTGATGGTAACAATCTTTTTCACGCGGCACGGTTTCACAACATTGACATTGACTACAACAAGCTGCTCCGCGTCTTGCTTGGCGATGGACGATTACTCAGGGCTTTCTTCTACACTGGCGTGGATATCGGCGCCGAGCGACAGCAGGGTTTTTTGCTCTGGATGAGACGAAACGGCTTTCGCGTCGTGCAGAAGGAACTGAAAACATTCTATGACGGAACGCGCAAGGCAAATCTCGATGTCGAGATTGCTGTCGATATGATTTCGCTCGCCGGCCGTTACGACACGGCTGTCCTTGTTTCGGGTGACGAAGATTTCGTTTACGCAGTCAACGCAGTCGCTTACAAAGGTTGCAGGGTGGAAGTTGCCGGTTTCCGTTCAAACACGGCGCCAAAGTTGATCGATGTTGCCGACTACTTCATTGACCTGGGTGAAATCGCGGACAAGGTGCGCAAGGAGGCTACTCACGGCCCGCGTTATGACGAGCGTGAATTGCACGAGCACGTGTCCACACCCTACATGCATGAGCATATTCAGATGCCGCAGGAGAATTCATCCTCTGGATTTCAAACGGCGATAGTGGTCATTGAGTCCAACATCGACGAAGAGGCAGACGAATTTGGACCGGCGACCGCGTTTATTCGCGTAACCGATGAACACTAAAGGTCCTTAACGAAATACTCACAAATGAAGATATTCACCGTCGATGAGGCAAACGCACTCCTGCCAACAGTGCGTAACATTCTGGCCAAAGTTCAACGCGCCCACAAACGAATATTTTCCTATCGGGAGGCCGCAAGAAAAGCTTCCGAGGGCGCGGAAAAAGGGGGCGGCGGCTTAGCGGACGGGCTGCGTTATGCCACTCTCTTGATCGGCCTCACCGCGCAAATGGCGGAACTGGAGTCCCTGGGTGTTCAGCTCAAAGACTTTGAGCGGGGCCTGGTAGATTTTCCCTCCCTCCGTGATGGGCGGGTCGTGCTCCTTTGCTGGCAACTTGGCGATGGTGACAAGTTGGAATGGTGGCACGATGTGGACGCAGGTTTCGCCGGTCGCACTCCTCTTTGAGACTCGCAACTGCCAGTTTCATACCCACCTAAACTGGTACTGGCGTCGAATTCCGAACTCCAACGCTGCTTAAATTTCTGATTGCCACTTAAAGTAGTTCCTGATAGTATGCGACGCGACTGTTTACTGAGCTTGGGTTTAGCTGTCACGGGCTCTTTGCTGAACGAGCTCTGATAATTTCCTCTCGGAGGCACTTTCGTATGCGATGTCACTCTTGTGGCGCCCTCCATGAAATCGACTTCGAGCAGTGTACTGAATGCGGAGCGTCCGTAGTAAATGAGCAGCCGGAAACAGTCGCCGAGAGAGCCCCCACCTCAAAAAAACGCACAAGGCAGACATCTAAACTGATCGAATTTCCGGGCGTTTCGCGAAGCTCGGTGCCGCAGTGGCGTCAGGAACTGAGCGAACGAGTGCGGGAAGTTCTGGAGCGGCGTGCCCTCGAAGCTGCGGAAGAGGAGCAACGTCGACAAGAAACTATCGCCGAACCAAGAGTGCAACTCGAGCTAATGCCTCAAGCTCAAGTGCCCCCTATTAATCCCCTGGTCGCTGCAGCACTCCGTCGGATCGAACGAGCTCATGTGCCATCCTCAGCCGGCGGTCATCGCTCAAATAATGCCGTTGCAGCCACTGCCGTGGCTTATGCTGTTGAAAGCGAATACGTAACTCAAGTTGAACAAGATCTCGACATTGAAACTATCTCAACCTCGGCTATTGCAGAGGTCGTAGCCACCGAGCCGGAACTGGAGGAAGCAGTTCTGGAGCCCAGTCCAGCACAGCCTGAAAAAGCTCACAGCCTGGTTGTAGTACCGCCGCCTCAAAAGAGCGAAGGCCTGCAAATCATCACTTTGCCCAGACGAGTGATCACCGGCGATCCCAATGATTCCGCGCTCAACTATCTGGATGCTGTTCCCAGAGCAGTGCGCGTTGAAGACATCAGTCATGTGAGAGCACCAGTACTTTCTCGATTTGTTGCCGCCTTAATTGATTTGATTGTTGTGGGCCTCCTCTGGACTCCTTTCGCCGCGGCGGTGGAATTAGCAAATCTAAACTGGCAGGATTTGAGAGTATTGATTGCTGGAGCTGGGGTTTTTCCGATAGTAGGCTTCATATACCTGACAGTTTCGACAGCGCTTACGGGCCGGACGCTTGGAATGCGGCTTTTATCCTTGCGTGTTGTGGATAATCGAACTGGCTTGATCCCTACAGGCAGCCAGTCCGCCGGGCGAGCGTTCATTTATCTTGCATCGCTGTTGGCTCTGGGAATCGGGATCTTTTACGCGCTCATTGATTCCGAACGACGAACAGCTCACGATCGCCTCACACGCACCGCAGTTATCCTGGCGTAATTTCAGTCCAGCGATGAATTGGCTCTGTATCTTCTATTTAGAGCAGGGCCTTTTTGCTTGCACAGCAAGATCTGTTAGCCTGCCGGCGAAACTAATTCCGTGCATCAGCAAACAATAGCGGAGATCGTCAAAGAAATTAGCGCCAGTCTTGCCGGTCGCTTTATGGGCAAGATCTTCCAGCTCTCTTCACTCTCTTTGGCGCTCGACTTCGGCTCGAAAGAAGCCGGTTATTTGTTCATTAACGTTGATCCCGCCTGGCCTCGCCTGCACCTGATCAAGCGGCGGGGTCGAGAACTAGAAAAACAATCTGTTGCACCTTCGTTAATCGCTCACGCCTTGCGTACCAATCTGAGTGGTGGAAAGTTACTGTCAGTAATCAGGGACGATGCCGAACGCGTTGTTAGACTCTCTTTTTTAGTCGAGTGTGAAACAGGCGAGTCGCACAAGGCAGCCCTGGTGGCCCAGCTTAGTGGTCGCTCCGCAAATCTATTCCTGCTCGATGAAGCGGGTCGCATCACACATACTTTGCGAGTCCCCCGGGGCGACGGTCAACAGATCGGTGACCAATATCACCCTCCCACACTGCAGAATCCCGGCCCTCCGGGAGGCCTCCGCGACACTCCCGCCTCACACCAGCCTGCAGGACTCGGCGCCGCCGAAGAAAAGCCCCTGGAACAGGGCGCCTTTCCTTCCATCTCCGCGGCTGCAGACGATTACTACACTCGCCTGGAAGCTGCCGCCATCTTCGCCAATCGATCAAAGGCGCTACTGACTCGCGTGCAAAAGGAGATAGCTCAAGCCTTAAAGCTAAAGAGCAATCTAGCAAGCGATTTGATTGCCCACGGCGATCCCGGACAACTCAAAAGAATGGGCGATCTCTTGTTGGCTAACATTGCCAATGCCCGGCGCGAGGGAAACACTGTGACGCTCACGGACTACTACTCGGAAGATACGCCGGAGATTCAAATTGAGGTCGACGAAAACAGTTCTTTACAGGACGAGGCGGCCCGATATTTTGCACGTTACACAAAGGCGAAACGCGCCGCGGAAGAGATTGCCACGAGGCTGGACCAATTGGAGGGAGAAATTCCGCAACTTCTGGCTAGACGCGCTGAGCTTGAGAGTATTATCTCCTCGCGCGACGAAGATGCACTTGCCATACTGGAAGGATTAAAAGCCCCGGCTCCTAATGAAAGAAGAAAGAGAAAGGGAGCCGACAAGATACCTGGGGTACGGCGTTACCGTTCGTCGGATGGTTATGAAATACTTGTTGGCCGTGCTGCCCATACCAACGATCACTTGACCTTTCGTGTGGCCCGCCCACATGACCTTTGGCTTCATGCCGCCGATTACCCGGGCTCGCATGTAGTAATTCGCAACCAAACGCGCAACGAGATTCCTCATCGGACGATTATCGAAGCCGCTCAACTTGCGGCTAAGTTTAGCCAGGCCAGCGACGACTCAAAGGTTACGATTCACTATACGCCGCGTAAGTTTCTCTCAAAGCCAAAGGGTGCAGCACGCGGACTGGTTCGCATGTCCAGTTTCAAAACCATTACGGTTGAACCAAAAGAGAGCATAGACCGCATTGAGACGGGGCAGTAGCTAACAGTCAGAGCTGGTGGTCAAACGCATATCGGGGATTCCGAAAAACATACAGCGCCATTCAAATTAACCTGCCCACAACCCACTCCCTAAGAAGACTCTGATGAAGATAGAAGTTTCTGCCCAGCTTCCTCCTCTGGCCGACCACTTGCAGATCAGAATACGTACGTTAGTTTGGGACGTGCGATTGCGATACGCGTTAGATTTTGGGCGTATCAACACGGCGGCCCAGGTTCTTGCAGGTTCATGCAGAGAAAGGGAGGAAACAAGAAAGATGGGACTTTTTGACAAGATGTTCGGGCGAGGCGCGTCCGAAGCTCAACAACAACCGAAGGCTGAACAACGGTTCAACGCACTCAAACAAAAATACCAATCGGTGCTGAATGCTGCCGATCAGCAACACATAGAGTTTCAGAACCTTCACGTCCAGGACGATAAACTCTTCATCAAAGGCGTCGCCCCGTCTGAAGAGGCAAAAAACAAATTCTGGGACCAGGTTAAATTGGTAAATCCTAACGCGGATGACATTACAGCGGACATCAGCGTGGATACGAGGCGCGCCATGGGAGCGGCTGCCGGCGGCGGCAGCGGCCAGGGAGGCGAGAGTTATATAGTAAGACCCGGCGACAATCTCTCCAAGATAAGCAAGGAGTTTTACGGCGACCCGAACCAGTACATGTTGATTTTCTATGCCAATCGCCACATACTCCGCGACCCCGATCGGATCCAGGTTGGGCAGCAGTTAATAATCCCGCCCGACAGGGGATGAAGCCAGCAGCCCGTACCATTAGGGAGAGGGCGTTGGTGGTTTTTGCAAAGCGGCTGTCAGAGTATTCTGACAGCCGCTTCTTCGCTCAGGTTGCTGACATAAAGAAACAAGACCTAATCAAGAGACAGAAATTTGCAGGTCGGGGGGAAATTCGCAGGTTGGGAAGTGGGCGCTTCTTGCACTAATCAAGCCTCTTCGCCCAGAATGCATTTCTGTGAAACCAGAACGTAAAGAAGATGCCGGTCGCTCGAACGAACTTTTTGCTCGTGCGACGGAACTAATGCCTGGCGGTGTAAATTCGCCCGTCCGGGCATTTCGCGCCGTTGGCGGAACGCCGCGCTTCATAAAAAGTGCGACAGGCGCAACGATGACCGATGTCGATGGCCGCACCTACATTGACTACGTGGGGTCATGGGGACCCATGATTCTCGGGCATGCAGACGCGGAGGTCGTTGCCGCTTTAGCAGAAGCCGCTACGCGCGGCACGAGCTTCGGTGCGCCCAACGAACTTGAGGTTGAGATCGCGGAAGAGATTGTGGATGCAGTGCCCTCGATTGAGATGGTGCGAATGGTCAGCAGCGGCACCGAAGCCACGATGTCAGCTATCCGTCTGGCGCGGGGTGTAACGGGCCGCGATAAGCTCATTAAGTTTGAAGGCTGTTACCACGGTCACGGCGATAGTCTGCTTGTTAAGGCCGGATCGGGCGTTGCCACTCTCGGATTGCCTGACAGTCCCGGGGTGCCGGCATCGCTCGCGAAAAACACACTCACGGTTGCCTTCAACGATCCTAAATCGCTCGAGCAGGTTTTCAACCAACATAACGACATTGCCGCGGTAATCATCGAGCCAGTAGTGGGAAACATGGGCTGTGTTCCACCGAAAGACGGTTATTTGAAAAGGGTGCGTGAGCTAGCCAGCATGAACGGAGCACTCTTGATTTTCGATGAGGTAATGACTGGATTTCGCCTGGCCCGCGGCGGCGCTCAGGAACTCTACGACGTGATGCCCGACGTCACCACTCTCGGCAAGATCATTGGCGGTGGCCTACCCGTCGGCGCCTATGGCGGCAGCAAGGATCTGATGAGTAACATCGCCCCGTCCGGCCCGATCTATCAGGCAGGAACCCTTTCCGGCAATCCTCTCTCCCTGACCGCTGGTCTCATTACGCTACGACGGTTAAGAGATAAATCGATTTACGAAAACCTTGAACGAGCTACGGCGAACCTGTGTGACGGACTGTCTGCCGCTGCTGCCGACGCGGGCATCCCTACCGTTGTAAACAGGGTCGGTTCGATGTGGACGAGCTTCTTCGCCGAAGAAGCAGTCACAGACTGGACCTCAGCCGGCAAGAGCGACCGTGAATCATATGGAAGGTTTTTCCACGCGATGTTGAATGAGGGTGTGTATCTTGCCCCTTCGCAGTTTGAGGCGGCGTTCGTCAGCACGTCTCATACGGACGAGATTATAGGCCGAACAATCGACGCGGCGCGGGAAGCTTATCGCTACCTTGCAGCGCTTCAGGCATGAACGCACACGAGACGTCCAACAATAAAGCTTCTCAAGCCGTCCTTCGCTGTGGCAGGCAGCGCCTCGATGAGTGCGGTCTCCTTTTACCCTTTCCATTGATTTACAGCGGCAGGTCGATAATAAATTTTGTGCCCTTACCTAACGTGCTATCAACGGAAATGCGTCCCTCGTGCTGCTCTACGATCTGCTTAACGATCGACAGTCCTAAGCCTGTGCCGCGTTTTTTCGTCGAATAGAATGGCTCAAAAATGCGATCAAGCGTGGGCGAATCGATTCCCTTGCCTCGATCAGCAACAGTGATCCGAACATACTCTCTGGGAGCGACACGATTACCGTTACCGCTTTCATCCGAGCTCAAAGTTTCCGTGGAAACAGTAATCGGCGAGTTGTCAGGACTTGCGTCAATAGCATTTGCAATCACGTTAACAAAAACCTGACGCAACTGGTGTCCATCCCAATTGCCGATTAGATTTTGGCCGCTGAGTTTCTTTTCAACCGGAGTGCGCTTTTCCTTAATGCTCTCCGAAACAAGATCCAGACTTCGATCGAGCAGCTCATGAAGATTGACCGGGGCACGTTCCAAAGACTTCTGACGGGAGAACTGTGTAACGTCGAGTATCAACTTATTCAAGTGTCGAATACCCCTTTCGACGAGGTCGATGGTCTTAAGCCCTTCCTTATCTCTGACGCTATCTCGAAGCATCGAGACGCCCAGGCGGATACTGCCCAAGGGGTTTCGGATCTCATGGGCCACTTGTGCGGTCGCCTGCCCCACCGCCGCCAGAGATTCCGATCTTCGCAGGCTCCTTTCAGAGTCAGCCGCTTCGGTTGCATCAACGAGAGTTACAATCTGACCCCGATCACCATCAATTGAGAGCGCTGAAGAATACACATCGAACGCTTTCTCATTGTGCTCGTCACCTTCGATCTTGCAAACCCAACGGCCTCTATACGAAGCCTTGCTCGCGGGCGAAGTGGTAGCCGCTTGAAGCATTTTCATTGCATCATCAGGACCGAACTTCTCAAGTACAGATGCGCCTATACTGGCGCCAGGAAAAATCTTAAAGAAAGCTGCATTCGCGCTGCGAATGCGATCGTGCTCATCAATGGCTGCCACGGCGCTAACCATCCCTTCGAGCAATTGAGTTGTGAAGGTCCGCTCACGGCGCGCCTCAAACATGCTACGGCGCATCTGGTTAAAACGGCGCTGCACCTCCCAGATCGTTCCCGCAGCCACTATGGCACCAACCAGTAGCGCAATTACACTCCAAAGACGAATCGCTCGCGTTGCCTCTTGTTCAATTGCCTCACTCTGGCTAAAAATTTCCGACTGCTCGAGGGTGGAGGCCTTTAACAAGCCATCGAGTTCTTCGTCCACAATACGAAACTTCGAAAAACCCTGAAATGAATAGGTGCGCAAGTCATTAGTAAGCTCAACATATGACTGCAAATCAACGCGAAATCGATGCCATGCCGGGTCGTCCGACAGGGGTGGCTTTTGAAGTTGGCCCAGCAGTTGATTGACCTCGTCGCGCGCCAGGCTCAAGCGAAACTCGAACGGAGGTTTCAGCTCGCGACGAGCATCGGCCTCCTGCCGTGCACGCGCTTCGTTGTTTAGTTTTGTAAGGCCGAGACGTAACTTCAGAAGTAAACCTAGTTTTGCAGCATGCTGGTTTTCCAGGTCGAGTACGCGAAAGCTAAAGTCATCCATGCGACGAACGCTCAGATACCCGAGAGTGAGAATGAGCGCGAGTAGCAGAGTGAAGCCGATGATCAAGGGTGAAATTGCCGGCGCTATCTCGCGCGAGGGACCACTGGCACGCGTGACTGCGGGAGGAGAAATGCCAGGTGCAGTGCCCTCCGCCGCGGCTACGCGACGGTAAACGACCTCTCCGTCACCACTCGAATCGCGACTATCGCCGCTTACCCCAGGATGCAACCCGTCTGGGGTGATGTCCTGACGGCCAGCCTCCGACTCGCGAGCAACTTTGGCGGGTTTGCTATTTCCTGGTGTTTCCCAGTCGGAATTGCGCATAGGCCAACTACTTAGTTCGATTCGCGGATGCGGGTTGACTACTTTCAGAAACCTAAGATTCGAATTTCGAAGTCCGCCATCCGAAATTCATTAGGGCTTCGCGTCCATCCAGTTGTCTGCTACCCCGACATCTACGATTAGTGGCACGTCAAGCTTGACCGCAGTTTCCATCGCTCGCTTAAGAATGTCGGAGACCTGTTTAGCTTCCGCAGAAGGTGCCTCCACCAAAAGTTCATCATGTACCTGCATCAACAACCGCGCTGCAAGACCCGCCCGCTCGAATTCTTCCTCAACGTGCAGCATCGCAATCTTAACGATATCGCTGGCTGTCCCTTGAATCGGCATGTTAATCGCCTCGCGCTCTGCCGCCTTTCTGATGTTCGCATTGCGGTCGTTTATTCCCGGCAGCGGCCGGATGCGACCGTAAATAGATCGAACATATCCGTGCTCGCGGGCTCTTATGGGCACTTCTTCCATGTACCGGCGCACACCCTTGTAGGTATTGTAGTAATCCCCGATCACTTTCTTTGCTTCCTGGCGTGAGATTCCCACCCGTTGCGACAGTCCCCATGGTTCGATGGCATAGGCTATTGCGAAATTGACGATCTTAGCAAAGCGCCGTGCTTCCTTCAGTTCATCTTCTGTCTTGGCGCCGAATACCAAACGGGCTGTGCGCGCGTGAATATCCTCTCCTTTTTGAAAGGCTTCCACCATCACCGGATCCTGCGTGATGTGCGCAAGCAATCGCAGCTCAAGTTGAGAATAGTCCGCGGATATGATCTTGTTTCCCTTCTCAGCAACAAAGGCGCGGCGAATGCGACGCCCGAGCTCGGTGCGAATGGGAATGTTCTGCAAGTTGGGCTCGCTCGAAGAGAGCCGGCCAGTGGCTGCCACCGTTTGATTCAGCAGGCAATGAATTCTCCCGTCAGCAGAAATCTGCTGAGGCAGGGCGTCTGTGTAAACGCTCTTCAACTTATCAAGCTCGCGGTAATCGATAATCAAGCGCGGCAGTTCGTAGCTCTGGGCCAATTCCTCCAGCACAGCTTTACTTGTTGATACGCGACCGGTGGAAGTCTTGCGGCCGGAAAGAATGTTCAGCTCACCAAGGACATCCCCGACCTGCTTTGGTGACCCGATGTTGAATTCGCGGCCCGCCATTTGGTAGATCTTAACGGTCAGCTTATGCAACTCCTGCCCCAAATAGCTCGACAGGTCTCCCAATACCTGGCGGTCCACCTTCAAGCCGGCTTGCTCCATTTGATAGAGCAACGGGGCCAGCGGTAATTCCACCTCCGAATAGATCGTCTCCAGCTTTTTCTCGAGAATACGGGTGCGAAGAACTTTCGCGGTGCGTGCGGTTATGTCAGCGGCGGCGGCGGTTTGCCATTGAAACTCAGTCCAACCGCCCGGCATGCCATCGAGATCTTCTAGTCCGAGGGCTTCGCGAGCGAGATCATTCAGCTCATATTTGCTGCGATTCGGATCCAAAAGGTACGCGGCAAGAAAGGTATCGTCCTTTACGCCTTCGAGCTTAATGTCCAGGTGCGCCAGCAACCCTACTGCCCGTTTCAGATCGTGAACGGATTTTTCGACTAACCCGTTTGCCAAAACTTCACGGAGCGCACTGGTGGCCGACTCATGTCCTTCTCCAAACTGTTCGAGATCTACGTAGGCTGACATTCCCGGCCCAGTGGAAATCGCAATGCCCTTCGCCGCGGTGAAATCGGTTGCACATTGTTGCTCCCCAGTTCCGGCTGGTGTCGCATCTGCCACGGCAATGCCCAGACTTTCCGCGTCCCAAAGTCCTTTGATCAAATTGTCGAGCTCGGCACGCGTGCGGACCACCGTGTAATTAAGCGCGGAAGGGCCCCTGACGGGAACGACTCTCGCATCGGCGAACTCGCGCATCAGGGTTGAGAATTCGAGTTCTTTGAACAATTCGTAAGCCGCAGCGCGGTCCGGCGGGCGCGCCTTTATTTCATCGAGATTGAGGTCAACATCGAGATCAACTTTTATTCGCGCCAACTCTCGCGACTGCCTGATCAGATCGGCGTTATCACGCAACGATTCGCGATAAGTCTTGTGCTTCACTTCTTCGCAGCGTTCGAGTGCGTTTTCGATTGAGCCAAACTGCTGGATGATTTGGACCGCTCCCTTGGAGCCGATTCCGGGAGCTCCCGGAATGTTGTCTATTGAATCACCCATCAGCCCGAGTAAATCGACAACCTTCGACGCAGGCACGCCAAACTTTTTCTCAACCCAGGCTTCATCACACCATTCAATCGGCGGCACGGGCTCTTTACGCTTTGCCACCTGAGAATTCTGGCGCATGCCAATTACGTACGGGTCGCGGACCAACTGGCACATGTCCTTGTCATTGGAAACGATAACCGCCTGCAAACCCATTTCCGCCGTCTTGAGCGCAAGGGTTCCGATCACGTCGTCGGCTTCGTAGCCGGGCGCGTTAATCACTGGAATGTTAAGCGCTTCGCACAAGCGGAGAATGTAAGGGAGTTGCGAGGCAAGGTCGTCCGGCATCGCCAGGCGGTTTGCTTTGTAATCGGCGAATGTTTCGTGCCGAAACGTCTTTTCTTTCGACTCAAAGATAGCGGCGATGTAATTTGGTTTCTCATCCTGCAGAAGTTTACGCAGCATGTTTGTGAAAATGAAGACCGCCTGTGTGACCTGTCCCTGCGAGGTTGAAAGCGGCGCGACGCGATTCGCCATCGGCGCAAAGAATGCGCGGAAGATGTGCGACATAGAATCGATCAGAAAAACCCGCTCAACTGGTCCACTACCAGTTGCGGCCTGTTGGGTTGGCATTTGCATCGATCATAGAGAGGGGCTTTCTTAGTGTCAAACAGATGCATCTTGCCTCTCTCATTCACACCGCGGCTTTAGCCCGGTGGTAAGGAGTGCCCCCCTGATTCTCTAACCGTTTTAACGGTTTGGATTGGGCCGAGTGGATGAGCCTTACGAGAAAACCGTTGAAACGGTTCCGGGTGGCGAAGCTCGCTTTGACACCAGGCTAAAGCCGCGGTGTGAATGAGACTGTTACGAAAGCAATGTGTCCCACTACACCAGTACAACACTGACGGTCGGAGGCCACGCAGGTTTCTTTAGAGCTTCCGGCGCAGACTGTTGCGTTCGCACCTATTTCTTTCGACTACTGTTGCCCTCGCGCCACAAATCAAGCAGCTCTTTGTTTAGCTAGCTTGGCTTTGCATCCGGCATGGACCTTGCTCGCCGATAACTGCTTTAGGACTTTCTACTCGAAACCGGCAAGGGCCAGGGTCAACAAACTTTGCTTAAACAGACTACGCTTGGTGGGGCAGCCGAGACTGATGGCATCGGCCTCCATACTGGAGTTCATGTAAGGGTCAGGCTACTGCCGGCGCCCCCGGACACGGGATACGTTTTTCGTCGCACGGACCTGGGAGGATTTGAGATTCCCGCCACTGTAGAGTCAGTCGCGCATTGTAGTTATGCCACGACACTCATGCGCACAGGCGTGATGCTTTCGACAGTCGAGCACCTTTTGGCGGCCTTGCGCGGCCTTGGCGTCGACAACGTGTTTATCGAAGTCGATAACCTTGAGATTCCCATCCTCGATGGCTCCGCCGAAGTTTTTGCGGAGATGATTGAACAGGCTGGAATCGTCGAGCAACCGCTGGCACGCAGGGCATTGCTGGTGCGGGAGAGAGTTGGATTTGAGCAGGGCAATCGTCGGGTAAGTGTTGAGCCGGCCGACAGCTACGAGATTGACTGTCTGATCGACTTTCCCCATCCAATGATTGGTGTGCAACGCTTTTCCGTGGAGTTGATTGATGGAGCATTCAGTCGCGAGATCGCACCAGCCCGTACCTTTGGCTTTTCCGCGGAGATTGAAGAGTTGCAACGGTCTAACCTAATTCGAGGTGGCTCACTGGACAATGCGATCGTGCTCACCCCCGGGGGAATGATGAATCAAACCGGGTTACGCTTTCACGACGAGTTTGTGCGCCATAAGATCCTGGACATCATCGGCGATTTGGCTCTGCTGGGCATGCCCATTTTGGGCCGCGTCAAAGCGGAACGCAGCGGGCACATTATGCATGCAGGATTGATGTCGAAACTTCTGCGCGCGCGTTCAGCGTGGGATATTGTCGATATGCCCGTGCGAGCACGCATGGCGCAGGCGTTGTCGTGAGATCGTCCTACTTAACCGGTAAGAACTCGTAGGTAATCCGGAGCTGAAGAGTGCCGGTGAGGATCTCCGGCTTTACTTCCCTTGCCCTAAGCCTCAGCGAGCCGCCGGCTGGAGCAACCGGAACCACACTCGATAATTGCTCTGGCCGGAGAATCTTCAATGGATTGATACGGTTATCGATCGCGGCTTGGACCAGCTTTATGATCGACCCCTGCGCCAGGGCAGGTACATTCTCGAGACTCATGTCAATGATCTTAATGCGAGCCTGCAGGACTTGCGCTGTTCTATCAAACTCCAAGTCCCACTCTGTGTTGGCCCAACCGCGAAACTCGAGACAATTCAAAAGCGTGGAGTTGTAGGAACCTGCAAAGGCAAGTGGCGCAAGAATTCTCCCCTGCTCAAACTTCACTCCCGTTTTGATGCCGCTGTTCTCTCGTTGCAGCGTGATCACACTGGGACATGACTTTGAGGATTCGTCCTGCCGACCTTTATCGGAAGGAGTGATTACCAGGGGTGTTGAAGGGGCTTTGAGGTTGTTGAAGATGGCGTCCAAAAATGAATTGAAGAACTGTTCGGTGACCGTGATGGTTGCTTCACCTGTCTGCGGCGGGTGCTGTTGAGTTGCCTGGCCATAGGCGGGTAACGCTGCTGAAAGCAGTATGCTGATTAAGATAAGCGGTCTTACTTTGGTTTTCATTCGGTCTGCCATTGCAATCCCTCAAGTCAAAGAACGTCTTACAAACCACTGCGAACGATATCGTGCAGTCTAATCAACCCCACGCAGGCGCGCGCACCATCGACAACCGGTAAGACAGATATTTGTGAGCTACGATCCTCCATCAATCTCAGCGCATCGTAGGCCAACACGTCGGCTGCAACGACTACCGGATTGCTAGTCATGATCTCTTCGCACTTTAGCTCTTTCAGGGAGGCGTGGTCAGCCCGCTGTATCGCGCGCCGCAAGTCACCGTCGGTGATAACTCCTACCAGTTGTCCCGATTCATCCACAACGTTCACAGCGCCAAGGCCTCCGTTGCTGATGCCCTGGACCACCGCCACCCAGGTCGCCCCCATTTGGATTGTTGGATTCTGAGGTCCGCTATGCATCAAATCCGCGACCTTCAAAGTCAAACGCTTCCCCAACCGGCCCGCCGGATGATTGATGGCAAAATCATCAGGCGTGAGTCCTTTGACTCTCATCAGCGTCATCGCCAGTGCATCGCCTAGCGCGAGCGCTACTGTTGTACTCGTTGTCGGAGCAAGGTTGAGTGGGCAGGCTTCCTGGTCAACCGAGGCATCGAGCACTGCATCTGCACGTCGCGCGAGAGTGGATTTAAGGTTGCCTACCACTGCAATAATCGGTACTCGCCGGTGCTTTAGATAGGGCAGCATAGCGACAATCTCATCTGTTTCACCGCTATTGCTCAGAACGATCACAACATCATCCGCACTCACGATCCCCAGTCCACCGTGAAGCGCGTCGGAAGGATGAAGATGCAACGCTGCCGTGCCGGTGCTGGTCATCGTCGCGGCAATCTTTTGTGCGATAATTCCTGACTTACCCACGCCGACAATTACTACTTTCCCTTTGCAGGCTGCGAGCAAACTCACCACATTTTCAACCTGCTCCTGGTCCAGTCGGGCTGCTGTGTGGCTGATTGCGTCGGCTTCCAGGCGAAGGATACTAATAACCTCGGGGAAATGGCCTTGGCTTGTCATGCTTTCATCTTGATATACGACGAAGGCAGCGTTTGCAAGCAGCCAGCTAGATGTCGGCTCGATGTTAAGTGCATGTCTCCTAAGTCGAGCATTGTGGATTGCACTTGCGTCACCGAGTTTTCAGTCTTTAAGAGTCTTGAATTATGACGTTTCAGCAGTTTGGATTTGTGCGTCCAGCGGGTAGTGCCTAAATCAGAAGGATAAGTAAACGATCCACTAATCACACTAAGCAACACTAACCTTTCTTCGCGACATTGTATCCGTGACAGGTAGATAGTACCGAACTATAGATGAACCTTTTCGTTTTCAAGGATACCTCCAACTAGGAA
>WNGE01000922.1_pt1 | contig 53360 bp, 60 predicted proteins | sample 5400651 | NCBI WGS metagenome assembly WNGE01 (sample SAMN13153370, study PRJNA577476) | soil metagenome | isolation source: 60 cm soil or saprolite under grassland replicate 2 | place: USA:California | collected 2016-06-15 | reverse complement strand
CTGCTGTAACCACACCGCCGGGAGCGTATGCAGGTAAAGTCAGCCACCGGAGACCCGCTGTCGCGGTTGAAGATTGCCTGCCTCTATACGGCCGGGAATTTTGGCAAACAGGCGCCGAACGAATGGCGCGCTGGTGTTCTGGAACTTACGCGTCAAATTCGCCACGATCGCGTCGGCATGCCGTACCACGTCAGCGGCCATGAGAGTGTGCTGGACCCGTGGGGTGATGGCGGCATCGATCGCCGGCTGGGACGCTTCACCTCCAATCGGCTGCGGCGCTTCAGGGGAGATGAATCAGGTGAACAAGAATGGCAGGCTAGCGATCGGCGCAACAGGCCACATCGGACATTCCGAGTACCCGGATTCCCACGCCTTTCGCACAGACACCCGAAGGCGATCGTGTCTGTGACGTGCAATGGGTGCTGCTCAAGAACGTCGGGTATTCGTTGGCTCTGCCATCAACACCGCGCTGGCCAACCTGATGGCTGCCGAGCTTCTGTGCCTGCATCTGGAGGCCCCCGAACAGGATGTTCAGCTGCACATTCAACAGCCCTGGTTGCGAGGTCGATTCCGGTTCGCCGTATATCAATCACCCGACGCAGCTGATCCAACGTGAGGCTGCTCCAACGCATGTTGGCGCAGCGGTCGGCATCGCTGGCTGGCAATGCCGCGCAGACACTCTTCCCGACTGGGCGATGTTCTGTTCAGACGGTGTGCAGTCGAGAGGTGCTGCGAGCTCGAAGGGCCCTCACCCGCTCCACCTGGTCCAGCAAGTCAGCCACGTCGAATGGCTTCTGGATGACTCCGTCCGCAAGCCGTTCATCGTCGATCGGCATCTGCGCGGTGTAAGCGCTTACGACGATCACTGGCACCTCTTCGGTGGCAGTGTCGCTCTTCAACTCGCGGAGTACGTCGACGCCGGACATTTCGGGCATGGCGAGATCGAGCAAGATCACGTCGGGCTGGTGCTCTTTCGCCAGCCGGATGCCGCTCGGCCCATTGCTGGCCTCCTCAACAGCGAAGCCTTCGGAAGGCAGAAGATCGGTCAGGAGCGAACGGACCCACGTGTCATCTTCGATCACCAATACCGCGGGTGATAGTTCGTCGGCTGGGCTCATTGGTCCTCCGAGGATGATTCCTTCGTGGCTGCCTGCCGCCGCTCTGGCGTCGACGTGTCGACGTGCTCGACGAGCGCCTCGTGGCCGGGCGCGCGCGGCCTCGGCACCCTCGCCGACGCTGGCGCGTACACGCGCCCGGTCCCCTCAGGTTCTACAACGGTCGGAGAGCCGTGCTCCGTCTCAACATCCGGCGATTGGAGGCGATCGCCGAAAGCGTCGCTCGCGACCGCTTGTTGGTGCTCCGGATGTTCACCAGGCGGGGCCTGCTGGTCCCGGCGCGGCGGGTGATGGCGTCGACTCAGTCATATCGGCACTTGCGGGGATCTTCGCGGCAAAAGTCGTGCCACTGGCCTCCAACGAGTAACGGGGCCGCGGCTGCCCGCGAACACGCCCGGGATGCCGGGCAGATCATGACCAGAGGTCGGGCAGTCTCGAGTTCTCTGGGTTGCTTCCGTTCTGGACACGCCGGATCGTCACGCTTGCCGCGTGGACCGCGGTCTCTGCCGTCGCGACATCGGAGGTGCCAGAAAGCGTCACACCAATCACGACATTCGATTCGCGGCACACAACCTGTACATCGGTTACATCCCGGCCTGTGCGCTGATAAAGATGACAGGTGGAGCTCGACGCTGGGTTGGGTAATCGAACGAAGCCAGCCGGTGGTTGTCGCAGGGCTCGCTCCCAGGCCCATTGCGCATGCTCCGCATCTGGCGCGATCAGCGCCACGGCCCGCAGCTCGCCGAATGGGCCCGCTACCGCCGTAGCGTCGCCGCGCTCAAGCCTGACTGAGGCAGCTGGCGATCCAGCAGTCGTCCGATCGCTTGTGGGTGCGCCGGGCTCTTGCGGAGCGGTCTGCCATGCGGGCCCGAGGTCGGGTGGGGTCGGCAGCAGATCATGCGGGTCGCCATCGTAGGTCGCCTCACTCGAAGGAGGGGTCGGAGCTTGCTGCAGCAGCGCCTGCACCTCCTCTGAGCCAACACCAAAATTGAGCCCAGGGCTCTGGCCCGAGCTGAAGCTCGGCACGCCGATGAGTTGACCGCGCAAGTTCACCAGCGCCCCGCCTGCCACGCCGGGATCCATCGGCGCGTCGGTTTGCACGTAGGTAATCCCTTCCTGGTCGCGGCGCAGCGCCGAGATCAAGCCGTGGGTGACCGTCACCGTGGCGTCGCCCAGGGCATCGGGCCGCGGGTAGCCGATGACCAACACAGTGTCGCCCGGATGCTGATTGCTCGACGCCTCGAGGTCAGCAGGCGGCAATGCCAGGTCGGTGGTAAGCAGCACGAGGTCGCGCATTGGCGATCTGCGGATCACGGTGGCTGTGCTCCGGCGTCCGTCGTTCGCGACCACCACTGCCTGACCGCCGTCTGCGACCACATTGTCAGTACTCACGATGCCCCCAACCACAGCAACACCCGAGCCCACTGCGGCCGAGCTCTCTGAACCAGTCGTCACCTGGGGAAGCACCTGAACGATCGAGGGCGCAATCCGATCCAGGATCTCGGCAGGCGTGGAGGGAGTGGTGGGCAGGGCAGCGTGCGTGCTGGGTAACTTCTGCGCCGCAGCTGCCGGCGCAACAAACAGCAACCCACTCAGGGCGAGTGCCATCGCCAGGTGCAACATTGGACCTCCGCCGCCCCTACCCACCTCTGCCTCAGGACACGCCACGCCGATGCCTGCAAGCCACCGCAGAGATGGTGCCACGGCCTTGGATTCTGTCCCTATTTGCAGTACTCGTAGAACACGGAGAAAAGGCCCCGCCGGCCGGGCGTGACCGCCGCGGACGAATGCGGCCGAGTACAGCCTCCAGGAAGGAGTGTTCGTGGAGACCGGCAGTCGGGCAGGTTTGTTGATATCAGCTGACTCCTGCCGCGTCACCCGGCGTACGAGCGGGACACGGACGGTTGTCGCGCGGCCCACAGCCGCAGAGGTGGCGTCTCACCGCGCTCGGCGAAATAGCGCCGTGGTGCCCCTCCTGCGACAGCGACCCTCGGTCAGTGCGAAAACCGGAGCACCAGATTTTCGCGACGCAACCCCGAGAAAGCGGACCTTCGGTGTGTCCATCATCGGAAACACTACCGCGTGTCGAACAGCGATACCGCACCCCAAGGCTTTGAGAGTGTCAGGCGCTGCGTCCAGCGCGTGTATTCGAGCGGCCGTCCCGTGATGCGATTGCCTGACAGCAGGCGAGGCGCTACCAGGGCCCATGCAATCGCGGGCACGAAGACCAACACCGTGGATTGGAGATGGCGGTAGAGCATGGCAACTGCCAACCAGTGTGGCAGAAGATAGAAGCGATCGAATAGTGACACCAGGGCCGCCAGGCAAGTCCTCGATCACGTGATAGGCCATGACAATCCCGCGAGCCCACTTGTGTTCGTGCTCCGCCTCGTCTTTGGACAGACGGGCAACATCTGCATCCGGCTATGCCAGTTTTGCTGTGATCGGGCTGCCGCCACCACCGCCAGGCCCGGCCTCCCTTCCGGCTTTGACCAGCATCAGCTCCGTGCTGCATGCCGTCACCTCGTCGGGTCGGATCTGGCTTCTCCAGCCCAGCCATCGCCGCCAAACCGCCCCGCGAAGCTCGTATGCGCCGACCATCAAGTTGCTGGGCTCGACCTGGGCGTTTTGCAGGTAACCCGTGCGATCGCCGTTGTCGTCAAGCACTTCCAGGCCCACGAGGCTGCCGCAGCCAAGCCAGTCTGTAGCCGTCCCTTCCTCAGTTGCGTTCTCGAGTGGCGGCCCCTTCGTCAGCATGACCGCGGCGCGACCGATGCAAGCGATGCGCTCGGCTGAAATGTGCGTTGGCGACTCAGCCTCAGCGCTCGCCACGGCCAGGCCGCCGAGGCGAGCCGTCGTCGTGTCGACGAGAACGTCCACGACGATCCCCAGCTTCCGCGCCGTCGTCGGATCGACGACCGGCCGTCCCTTGATGTTTGTGATTCGCATGACCGCCTCACTGTGGGCGCCCAGACGTTTGGCCGCGGCTCCTGAGAACGCCTGCTGGCCCGCCCTTAGCAGAGATGAGTTTGCAGAGTGCTACCGATGTGCGGAGGATGTGCACGAAGTCGTCATGTCATACGCTTTCGGCAGGGTCAGTTGCACATCGGCCAACGCCCGCGCCGTCGTCAAGACTCCAAATCGTGGCTTGATGGGATTCCAGGTAGGCCTTGAGCGCGATGCCGTTGTCCTGCTCAACGTTTCTCGATATTGCAGCAGCCCGCAGAATTGACTGCCACACGGCGGCCGTGTGCCCGGCTCGGCTCGGCCACCGTGCGGCGGCTGGAGCGGTGACTCGAGGAGGAACACGTGCGTATCGCCACGACCGGCCGACATGCATGCGCGAACAGCTCCGCGGCGCGTGCCAGGTGCTGACCGGCTCGGTACGCCAGTCGTATGGACGTGCTCGCACCGCCACCGATCGCCCGCAGCGTGAGCGATTCAACGGCAAACGCTCACGTGCGCCGGGGCGACGTATAAAGCAAAGCGCGGACTGCCCCGACCCGCAGCGGTTCACGCCGTGGGGAGCACGACGCTCGCGACAGCGGCGAAATGCATGCCGGCAGCCACAATCGTGAGCGCGTGGAAGACCTCGTGATACCCGAAAACAGCCGGAGCGGGATTCGGGCGCTTCGTCGCGTATACCAGCGCCCCGACCGAGTACACCGCCCCGCCGAGGGCAAGCAAGAGCAGCGTCGGCGCGCTCATGCGGCCGACCAGTTCGGGTAAGGCAGCAACCGCAATCCAGCCGAGTATGAGGTAGAGAATCGCCGCGAGCCAACGCGGCGCCGTGACCCACACAAGGTTGAAGCCGATGCCGGCCAGACTCGCGGCCCAGACTGTCGTAAGCAGGGCCGGACCAAGAGGACGCGGCAGCGCCATAAGACCCATCGCCGTGTACGTGCCGGCAATCAGGATAAAGATCATGGAGTGGTCCAGTCGCCGCATCCTGCTGCGTGCGCGGGGTGCCCAGGTGATGCGATGGTAGAGCGCACTGACCCCGAACAGGCTGGCAAGCGCCGTGGTATACACGGCTGCGGTGAGCCGCGCCCAGTCGGTCGACGAGGCGAACACGAGAATGAGCCCGCTGCAGAGCGAGACGTAGAACGCGTACGTATGCAGCACACCGCGCAGGCGCGGCTTCATGGGTGTGGCACTTTCAGCATGACTCGTCGTCGCATGGGGGCAATCCGAGGACAACCTTGCGAAGCCGCGGGAGACTGGGCGCATCAGAGCCGACGCTCCCAATCGGCGAAGAGTGCGGCCAGTCGAGCAGGGCTCCCATACATCTCGGCTACCGTGAGGCAGCGGGGGTGGTAGTGCTCGTGTCTCCGCGACGTCTGCACTGAGGCCCATCGCGAGTTGGCTAGTGAGCCGCCACAGCGGTCGCAGCGGTCGACGAGGCGCAGACACTTTGGGCAGCCAATACTGTTCAAGCCTGCCCCTATGTACTCGCCAGAGGTGGCATTTGCCGCCCAGTCATCTCGCACGCTCGTAAACGCCGCTGCTCAGTCCGCGCGTGGGCGGCGCAGCGGGGGCAGGCACCCTCGAGCAGACAGTGGCCGTCAGGATTGGCGTGCGCTGCCAGAAGGCGTTGACACTCGGTACAGTGCGCCTTCTCGCCCAAGGTTGAGCCGCGGCTCGCCAGGTGCCACGCGAGTCTGGCGTGCATATGCCCGGCTCCAGGCTTCCGATCATCATGCATCGCGGCCCGCCAGTAACGGCGCGCGATGCGCCCCACGGTTCCTGATCCACGTTGAGCTACCACTGAAAAAGACCTCGATAGTCCACGCAGCACCGCCGGATGGCGAGCGAGTCGTCTTCGCCGCGAGGACCGCACGCGGTCAGCGGCTGCTCTCGGCGGGCGTCGGTCCTGCCGATCGTAACGAGCGGACAGAGCTAGCACAACATCGTGCGGCAGGCGCAAAAGACCCCTGGCGGCGTCTAATATTCGCCACCCCCGCCGCGGACCGCACAGGCGCGACCATTCACCAGGTACATGCAGCCCCATGCTTGCACCGCGTTTTCGCAGAGTAGCCAGGGAGTCGCGCGGCAAGATGTCAATGATACGCGGCGAACGCTACAACCAGAACCTGCCGTTGCAGACCAGGCCCTCTTCCCGAGCGCGCTCGGGCGTGACCGCGGAATCGTTTCCGCTCAGCTGGCGTGCTTCGAAGAGGTGGAGGAAATCCTCGGTGCCGGTCAGGGCTGACCAGCGGGTCCAGGGTGCGCATATGTTATCGCTCAGCAGCAGCGCATCCTCAAACGCCGTCTATCCGCCACTGCTGTACGAGTCTCAGCGCCCCCTGTCCGAGCTTGCTCCCAGCGCCATTGATCACGGTACAAGCGGGCTGTGCCGGTGCGACCGTGTGGGCTGCAGCGGTTTGAGGTTGAGCGGCTGGGTGACGACGACACGGGTGATGATGAGTTGCTGATCCGCGCGGCTCGCGTTCGCGCGCGTCATTCGGCCCATGAGCATCCTGCCGTCGTCGCACGGTGTGGTGGCGCACGCCGACACATCGTCCCCCTTGAGAAGCGACAATGATCGGGCAAAGAGGTGATCAGGATCATGATCATCCTCGCACTGCCATCGTCAAAGAGCCGTTAGCTTCAGATCTTGTCGGCGCTTTTCGGCGGGCGCTCGTGGCGTAAATCGATGAGTGCTTCGCCAGGAGTGGACCGGTGGCAGCCGCACCGTGCGCATGTCGCGGGCGAGTGCCCGCCAGCGCTTTTTCGAACCGCCGTCGTCGACGTGCGACGTGCCGGCAGAGGTCGTGGCCATGAGAGCCGCGTTGTTGAACCCGCGGGGCCGGACAAACTTGGGTTCCTGTAGCCGCACCTCAGCTGGTCGCGGGGCGCACATGCGCAGCGCGGTCACCCCGCCCACGGGTGTCGCCCTCGCGCTCAAACTCCACGCGCTGGCCCTCGTGCAGCTCCTCGAAAGCTGCACCCTCGACGCTGGTCGCGTGGAAGAACAACTCCTGGCCGCGCTCGTCCCGGATGAATCCGAAGCCCCGATCTCCAATGAGGCGCGCGATCGTGCCGGACACCGCCATGTTTGTGCTGTCCCTTCTCTCTCCGATCGGAGGCTGTCACTGCCCGGGCCTCCCGGCCGGGCGGTGCTGGCGGACGAGCGTACCTCATGATGTGTAGGTCAGCCCGATCGGTTACATCGGGACGACCGGAGAATGTATGGGTGACCGAGGTTGAGGGCGAGTGCGAGGAGCAAGACGAGACCCGCTCCTGGTCGCTCAGAGCCGGGCCGTACGACGAGCGGCGATGTTTCCCGACTACCTCACGCGAACGTATCGCCGGTGCCGGCGCTCGGCCGTGCTTTAGAAGCCACGTTAGTAGCGAGCTTTACTGGCGGGTGTAGAGTGGCGGCTGGTCAGTAGGCGCGAAGCCAAAGCAGTTCGGTCTCCGACGGGAGCAGATCGGGCATTGCACCATCGATCACGGCATCGTCTCCCAGCCCGCGTCACCGAGGTAGATGGTCGCCGTACGTGAGTTAAGTCGCACAGGAAAATGGCGTGTTCTTGCTGGTCGTTCTCGAAGTCGCCGAGGTGCTGACTGGGGGGTGTCGTCCTCGGTGCTTGGCGGAGCGCCAGATGCGGCCGAGCGGTGCTTGCCTGCGTGAAAGAGCGGACGGTCCGGCAGGTGGGTCCGGCTCACGACTGGCATCGGCGGGCTTTCGCCTCACTTGCCGCCGGGCCTCGGCCCCCGTACTGCACTGGAGATGCCCGTTCCAGGAAACACCGGCCGGCCCGATTTTCGGGTCCGGACACAAGCCAGCCAGGTCCGGCTGTAGAGCGGGGGTTGCCGGAGGGTGTCGGGCTCCAGGCAGATCCTGAGCACCATCCATCCGGCCGACCGAATGGTGTGCCGGGGTCTGGTGTGGCATCGATCGCGATGATCGGGCACTGAGGCCCGCCGCGCTGACCCGCCTGCCCCCGGGCGTGGGCGCCGCCCCTGAAGCAGGGCGGCGCCCCTGGTTCGGACGGCGCGATCAATGGGCAGATCTGGCCGTGGCGCCCGCCTGCGCGGGCGGGCGGATTGCCCCGAGCTCTGGTAGCAAGCCCAGGGGGTCCCAGTTGACCCAGCCTTCGGTGAACTTACCACCCGTGATGCGGTCAATCTGGATCCCGGTCACCGTCGCCGGCCGGCCGGTCGGCGCCAGCCCCATCAGCTCTCCCCGGTGTGTGCCGCGCCCGCTCCAGCGAGTGACAACTTTGTCACCCTCGGCAACCTGCTCGTCGATCGTGAGACGCATGTCGGGGAATGCGGTGTGATAGACGGAGAGAACCTCTTTGAGTGCCGCCGGGCCGCTCCGTGCGCTCGGCGCGAGGCTGTCGTGATGCGTGTAGTCGCTAGCACACACCTCGTCGATAACGGCAGTGTTGTTCTTGTTGAAGGCTTCCTCAATGAACCGGCGGACGATGGCCTTGTTTTCTGTTGCGGACATTACCTTTCTCCGATGTATCGGCAGAGCACCTGCCAAATTCGCCAGAGCGCAGCCACGGCGAATAAAACATGCATCCGTCAAAGCTGCACTCGATCAATATGTGCTGGCGCCATCTCATTTGTTGGCGCCAGTCTCCCTGCTGCACGCCCGAAAGACATGTCAAGCCGAAGCGATGGAGCCGATCTACCCGGTACATTGAGCGCCGGGTTAGACGAGCGGCTCAACGCAAGGGCACCAGCTGGGCGGAGAGCTTGCCATAGGCCTTCGCGCCTACCCATTGACGCAATCTCGTCAGCGTGGACAGGGCTTCCCTCTCGAGAGGGTGCGCGTTGGGGTACTGCGCGAAGGCCTGCTCAACCGGCGCGCGTTTCGCCGAAGCGATCCACCAAAACAGTCATCCACTTCGCCTCATCTTCTGACTGGCAGGCTCACCCCGGATCGCGGAGTCCGTCAACCTCAGGCGCCTGCAGCGCGTACTTGGCCAGGTCACAACCAGGGTCACAGTTGCGGATTGGCGGTTGGTCCAGAAAACTGTTGGCTGTGTGGTGGATGCTGTTGGATGACGTGCCTCGCCACGTGAGGCCGGCGGGATAGTTAATGGCCGTCAGTCGAATCACCTTACAATCTCCGCGATGCGTGGCACCGCTGCTGTCGACCTCGACGCGACGCGCGCATACGAGGCTGAGATTAGTGTCGCCGCTGAACTCGGCCCTTTCGCGCGGACAGCACGGACGTTTTGGTCGGCGCACTGCCGGCTGGAGTGGACGTAACCCAACTGCGCCAGTATGGCCAGCAATTGGCTGCGAATTGGGAGTTGCTGGCAAGGTTCGTTGAATACCTCAAGCCGCGCGGCTGTATCTTCAGGGGCACGAGCGGTGGATGGTCTGATCGCCTATGGCATCATCGCGAAGCACGGTACGCCTGGGACCTGATGCCGACCTTAGCGATTGCCAAATGACCTGCGCCAATGGCTCGCCGACGAGGGGTAGTTATTCAACCGGCCGGAGCCCACGCCGATGCTGTGGCAGACCATGAGGTCCGCTTGACACCCGACGGCTAGGAGCTTTTCGACCAAAGCGCTGACTGGAGCTAAACGACGCCGCAGAGCTGGTCCGGAACGCTCAGGCAAACTGAACACGTACGAGTGTCTAATAGCCCACGGCTTTGTTCCGAGCCATTAGACCGACGATCACGTTCTGGACATCCTGAGGCACAGCCCGACGCGTTAGCGCCTCGAGCGGCAGCTGGAGCTGCCGGCGGCATCGACGACGTTCCGGGACACACTCTGGCTCGGGACAGACACGTGAGCGGCGGACGTGGAGCTTGCGTTCGAAGTGGTGGTCGGTGCCCGGCCAGGTGTGAACGACCCAAAAGTCGATGCTCGCCGCCAGCACAGCTGCCAATAACGGCGACCCGTGACGCTTGCTGTGCAGCTCGACGCGCCGCTCGATGTCGTCTGAGTAACCGACGTAGTGCCGAGCACCCGGGTCGCGGCCCGACCGTAAGGCCGGTTGAAATGAATGAGGTAACAATCCTGGGGCGGGGACGCCGGGCCGAACTGGTCGGCTCGGTGTGACGGGCAGGAGTTGCTCATGCCCCCGGCCGGCGCCGCGAGTGCAAGCCGACGTGTCACTCGACGAGCCGTACGAGCGGAGGGAAGAGAAGGGCGCACGCGGCGCGTTGCGTGTCAGCATTCGTGCCAGTCGTTCTCATGAAAGAGCCTGAGACGCGCGCCGCTGCCATGACGTCGTCGCTCCTCCTGCATCCCTGGCTGCGATCCGCCGACGTCGTCTGCGCCTGAGGGTCAGACGTATCGATATTCGTTGCAAGCGTCACCAGCATCGGAAACGCCAGGCCAGACATGGCGGCAGGGTCTGCGGCGGTGCGCCACACCGGGCCAAGCGGCCCACGCGGTGTACTTTCCCGCAAGCCGGTTGTAGTCAGCAGCGCGCGGACCGGTGTCACGTGGCCGCCGGCCGCGGCGCATAGAGCGGCCACGAGCCGTTGCTCCGAGCGGAGCTCGTAGTGACGACCAGGATGGTGGGGAACCCGGCGTACTCGCGTACAGCGTGCACGTTCGCCGCGTACCGGTCATGCGCGACGAACTTCGCGCGCAACTGACCGGGGCGCGTTGTCCCGCGATCGAACTCGAGGCTCGCACGATCCAGGTCCCCCAACCCGTCCCGTTCGGATGTCCAGGCTTCTGGTCTTGGCTCGCCCAGTATCGCTCGAACACGCGCGGATTCGCTGGACGTTGCAGTCGCGACTGGCGTAGATCGTGAAGCCCACGCTCGTTTTTGCGAGACGCACGGTCTCCCCTTCGTTGACACGAATGGCAGTAGCTTGCAGAAGAAGCTCTTGCCCGCCCCGGCGGGCGCCACGACGACCGTGCGGCGTCTTCGGGAACATTCCGGACGACGACGTGCACCGCACGATCGACGCATTACCCCAGTTCTGCGCGCGCGACGCGACGGTGATCTGGACGCGCCACCGCGGACCTCCCGACCTGACGCCTACGATCCGTGGGTGGTTCGCGGGCACGGGTTTCGTGGAACTGGGCTTCGAGTCGACGGTCGCGGAGGCGCCGCGGCCCGGCGCGTTCCCCGCTCAGTTCGTCGGCGCGCATCGCTGGCCGCGCGACCCGGAGGCGCTCGAGCTCGGCAAGCGTCTGTTCACGTTCTTCCGATGAGCTGGCCGCGGGTCCGTGGCGCGCTAGCGCGTATGAATCGAGTTCCTAGTTCTGGTCGTTGTCCCAAGAATCAGTGCCCAAGCCTACGTCGAAGACACGTCCACGAGGTGCCCTGAACGGAAATCCCGAGATACCGCTCAAGATAAATCTTGGTCAGTCGTAAAGATGGCCAGCAGGTAAGCTCGCTGCCGGTCGTTCAGCTCAGCCACCCTGCTCACGTGGCAGCAGCAAGTCCGTGCACGTTGGACAGGACGGCAAGCCGACAGCGATCCCCTTCTGCGTCGCGCGCACTGTGTAGCCACAGCTCGGGCAGACGAGCTTGACCATGCGGGTGGACTGTTTTTCTGGGGACCAGCGCCGGGCGTCACCCTGGCATGCGGGTACGGTCCTAACTTCGCCGTTATCTGGGCAAGCATCGCTGCCAGTTCCGCGCTCGGCTTCGTCGACCGCATTGGGCCGACCAGACCAAGCCGTTTGGCCACGCGAGCGAACTGGCCGCTGTGGCATGCAGACTGACCGCGGCGTGCACCAGCTCGTGCACCAGGACGTGCGCGAGGGTCGGCGTGTCGTCGAGGACAGGCGAGATGTAATAGGGGCGCGAATGGGGGGCGTAGCCCCATGCCGGCGAGGGCCCCAGCTGGCTTACTAGTGCCGCGGCGCTCACAAACCGACCGCCGCACTAGTCTAGGAGGAATGACGCAATGTTGACGTTCGTACGTGCGCGCCTGGGTGGCCTGCCGCTCATCGTCGGCGGCCTCGCTGGCGCTGCTGTGGTCGCGATTCATCCCGAGGCGCTGACCGATCCGCGGATGGCGCCCACGCATCTCGTGCTTTTCTTCGCGGTGCTGGCAGTTCTGCTCGGCCTGCCAACCCGTGCCTATCGGCAGCCGTCGATTCTGACGTCCGCGGGCTGCATTGCGCTGGCGGGTGGCCTGGTCTTCGACGACCTGCTGCACTCGGTGCTGTACTTCACAATCGTGCCCATCTTCAATTCAGACCCGACCACGCGCGCCTGGCTCGCCGACGACTCGTGGGTTGCTACGGCCCTGATGAACGGGCCGTTCGGCTTCATCCAGGGCGTCGCACCGGTTTGGCCTTGCTAGGCCTGGTGCTGCTGAGCGCGGGCACGCTGCGCGGCCGGATCCTGCCGCGCTGGCCGGCGGTCATGCACGTGATCGCGGCGGTGGCACTGCCTGCGGGCATCGCGCTGCCGATGCTGGCGCCCATTGGTCCAGCGCTGCTGTATCTCGGGCTGGCGGCGTATGGCGGCGTGCTGGTGCTGAGCCAAGCCAGTACAGTGCAGCGTCCGGTCGCCCGCGGCAGCGCGGCGGCGTCCGCCCAACCAGCATGGAGCGCCGACTAACCCGCCGACTGACCTGGGTTGCGCTGGCTGCCCTGATCGTCGGCTTGTTTGGTCTCGCCATCCCGGCGTGGCTCGATCAATTCCAGCGTGAGCTCACTCTGGACCAGCGCCTGGCGCTGCCGGCACTCGGCCTCGATCCTCTTGGGTTGGCCGGGCGCCTGGTTGCGCTGCGTGGCGTGTTCGCGCTGGTCCATCTGGGGGTTGGCGCGATCCTGATCTGGCGCCGAAGCAGCGACCGCATGGCGTGGATCGCGGCGCTGACGCTGGCGCTGTTCGGCGGCGCGACGTTCCCCGACACGCTGTCGGTGCTCGCCGCGGCGTATCCGGCGTGGCGTATCCCAGCCCAGCTCGTAGCGCTACTCGGCGACACAAGCCTCGTTGTGTTGCTGTACCTATTTCCCGACGGTCGCTTCGTACCCCGCTGGACGCGCTGGCTGGTTATGCTGTGGGTCCTGGGGCGCGCGCCATACCGGTTGCTGCCCGAGCCGTCCGCGGTCCCGACCGCCGCGAGCGCACTGCTCTTCGTAAGCGCGCCTGCGCTCGCCATTGCGGTGCAGGTCTACCGCTACCGACGTGTCTCGTCGGCGATCCAGCGTCAACAGACGAAGTGGGTCGTTTTTGGTATCGGCGGCGCGCTCGGTGTATTCCTGACGCTTGTCCTGTTCGACCAGCTGGCGCTGGTGCAGGGCGGGCCGGCCTGGCTGGATCTGCTGGGCGAGGTCGTCCAATACGCTGCCATGCTGTTGATTCCGCTGTCGATCGGAGTCGCCGTGCTGCGGGCGCGACTCTGGGATATCGACCCGCTGATTCAACGCACGCTTGTCTATGGCGCGCTGAGCCTCGGCATCATCGTCGCCTACGTCGGCGCGGTCGGCTATCTCAGCGCGCTGTTTCGCTCGGCGGACAACGTGCTCATCTCATTGATCGCCACGAGCGTGGTCGCGGTGCTGTTCCAGCCACTGCGCGCGCGCGTGCAGCGCGCCGTAAATCGCATGCTCTACGGGCAGCGCGACGAGCCGTACGCGGTGCTTTCCGGGCTGGCTGCGCGCCTGGAGTCCTCACTGGCGCCAGAAGCGGTGCTGCCGACCATTGCCGAGACAACCGCGCGGGCACTGCGACTGCCGTATGCAGCAGTGAGCGTGCAGCGAGGTGAGACGGTGAACTACGGCCAGCCGACGGCCACGACCGTGCGCCTGCCACTAAGTTACCAGGCACAAGCAGTCGGCGAGCTGATCCTCGCCCCGCGAGGGGCAGGGGAGACGTTCTCGTCGGCCGATCTTCGACTCCTCGAGGACATCGCCCGCCAGGCAGGTGTCGCTGCGCACGCGGTGCAGCTCACGGCCGACCTGCGTACCAGCTTGCAGGAGCTGCGTCTGTCGCGTGAGCAACTGGTGCTGGCCCAGGAAGAGGAGCGGCGGCGGATTCAGCGTGATCTCCACGATGGCCTCGGACCGACCCTGGCCAGCATGCGACTGCGTGTCGAAGCGTGCCTCGAGCTCGCGCAGGCAAGTCCGGTTGACGACCTGGTTTCTGAGTTGGAGCGGCTGGACGCGCTCATCGGCCATGCCACCGGCGACATCCGGCGGCTCGTGCATGGGCTGCGACCGCCAGCGCTCGAGCAGCTTGGGTTGGCGGGGGCGCTCCGCCAGCACGTGGAGCGTTTCGAACTCGATAGCGGTGTCGCGGCGCGGCTCGACCTCGTACCCGACATCAGCCTACCCGCCGCGGCTGAGGTGGCCGCGTTCCGAGTCGCTCAGGAGGCACTGGTGAACGTGCACAAGCACGCCCACGCCCGGCAGGTCGATATTCGTCTGCGGCAAAACGGCACTTGGCTCGAATTGAGCGTGTGTGATGACGGCATCGGCTTGCCACCGGACGCGTTGACGAGTGGCCGTGGGGCCGGTCTACGCGGCATGCGCGAGCGAGCCGAGCTGCTCGGCGGCGAGCTCGCGTTGCACCGTCGGCCGACGGGTGGCAGCAGTGTTCGACTGCGCATTCCACTGCGCGAGGTGATTGGTGCCGCCCATGTCTGACCGGCCAATCAGACTGGTCGTCGCCGACGACCACACCCTTTTTCGCAAAGGCGTGGCGAGTCTGCTGGAACGCGTGCCGGACGTGGAGTTGGTCGGCCAGGCCGCGAGTGGCGAAGAAGCAATTGAACTCGTCCGTGCACACCAGCCGGACATCGTGCTGATGGACCTGCAAATGCCGGGGCTGGGCGGCATCGAGGCTACCCGCGCTATCGCAGCGGCCAACGCCGCCGTCGGCGTCATCATGCTGACAATGTTCGAGGACGACGAGTCGGTCTTCGCGGCGATCCGCGCCGGCGCGCGCGGCTACGTGCTAAAGGACGCGGACCGCGGTTCGCTGCTTCGCGCGATTCGCGCCGTTGCCAGCGGGGAGGTCATACTCGGTCAAGCTGTCGCGCAGCAGGTCCTGCAGCACTTCGGCACCGCGCCTGCGACCGCACCGCCGCGGCCAACGTTGGACGAGCTTACGCCTCGCGAGCTCGACGTGCTGCAACTGATCGGTCAGGGTGTCCGCAACCGGGAGATCGCCCAGCGGCTGGTGATCAGCGAGAAGACGCTCGGCAATCACATATCGAGCATTTTCAGCAAGCTGCAGGTCACCGACCGCACGCAGGCCGCGTTGCGCGCGCGTGAGGCCGGTCTCGGCTGAGTTACGCATCTGAGCACGCGACTCGATCATCGCGACCGCTGACGCACGTGCTGCGCGCTGCACTCGTGGCGGGTCGGCTCGGCGACAGGCTCGAGCTCGGGCAGGACGAACTGACCGATGTCTACTACCTCGCGTCGCTCGCGGACATGGGCTGTACCGCCGATGCACATGTGTTGCGCGTTACTCGAGGCGCGGAACAACTTCGGTCTGTCGCTGGGCATTTGGGCACTACCGGAGTTGGACAGAGCCTACGACGAGCTCCAGCACTGGCAAGACGACATACGCGCGTTACGGCAAGGCCATGGACGCTGAGGACCTACCGAACAAGTAAGAGCGCGAATGGGCGGAAGCGGCGCAGCGCTGCCGACTGTCGTCGGATGAGGTGCGCATGGCCAGGGGTCTCGGCCTTCAACCAGGAAGTCTCATCGCCAACATTCCCAGCAAGGCCGAACCCTGGAAAGCGCCGGTCGCCGAGTGGGTCCGCGAGCTCTACGAAAAGCGCCAGCGCCGAACCGAGCAGCGCCGAAAGCGTCGGGAGCGTACTCTGCACCAGCGGGGTGATCTGGAAGCGCGCACCGGGGGTGTTTGCTAAACAAACACCGCGCTCCACCATGCAAGCCCGAACTGTTCCCGGCGCCTACGGAGTGCCGCCGATCGGGTAACTGTTGTCGCGGACGGCAGGCCTTGAATCCTTCATGCTGGGCCTTGGCGGGGTTGGGTTTGAGAAAAACCTGTGACAGCCCGTAACGGGTTTTCTTCGACTCCGACTCCGTACGTTGCCTGTACCGGCGGGCGGCCTCCAGCATTCTTTTGCATCTCGGCCAGGAGTTCGCCAGCGCGGCGTTCGGCGCGAAGCCTGACTTCGGCGGCGTTGTTCTGGGCATCGAGTCCCAACTGAGCCTGACGGGCATAGACCCGCGCGGCCTCAGCTAGATCGACAAACACTTTCACTTCGTCGAGGCTGCGAGCCTCGGCGAGTTGGCGGCAGGCGAGCTCCAGCCGAGCCAGAGCGACACAGTTGACTTCGCTATGGCCAACGCCGGATCCGCTCTCGTCTTCCAGCGAGAGGGTGCGGTGGTCAGCGGCGCTCGAGAGTCTGGTCCGCGATTGGCACGCGTGGCCGCAAGGGAGGTAGTTCCTCTGGTTCGTTGCCATCGGCGACCAGCTCGTCCCAGCGCATGAGGAAAGCGGTATCGAGGATGTCGTAGGCCAGGTCGGCGTGCCGCGTGGCGTGGATCAGCGACGTGATCAGCGGGAACTCGGGATGCGCGTCGGCGTGGCGCCCAAAAAGAGCGAGCGGGTTGTCGACGTCGCGCAAGGTGCCGAGTGTGGCGTGCACGGCGGATTGCTCGAGGACCGAGCACGGGTCGAGGACGCGTGTGAGCTTTGCGGCGGCCAGACGCCAGGTGTTGAGCGTGAGCTGCTGGACACGGCTCAGGCGTTGGAACGGGGACGCGGGTGTGGTTCATGGACATGCAAAACGGCTCCAGATTTAGCAATGCCAGTTGGCGATGGATCGTGTTGATGACCCGGTGCGTTGATGGCGAAGACCTCCGTGATGTGTGGCTCGATAGCTCCGCTCCCCGGCTCCAGGCAGGCAGCCGGGGTGGATGACCACACATCAAGCGCGGGCCGCTAGCTCGCGCGACGGCCATTGCCTATCGCCGGCTGTCGTGACGGAATCGCGGGCGGGGCAACCCTTTTGTAACGACTGCCGCTACGCGTCGCTGACCGGCCGGCAAGCAGGAGCACCAGCCGCTGTCGGGCCACCGCCATGCTGTGTTCCTCCGTGGGCTAGACCCCCATTCAGCGCGACTGAACCTCCGCCGCTCGCGGCGAGCACGCAGCAATCGATCGAGCAGCGCCTGGCTCTCGAGCAGCACGTGCGCGGTGCACATCCCGCGATGACCGCGCAGCATCGCGTCCAGGTCGCACGTGCAGTACCGGTCGACCGCCAGCCAGAGCGCTGCCCATTCCCTAGCGCTCCCACGCCACGTGACTGCTGGCGCCGGAGACCGTGTGGTCGCCCTGCTGGCAGAGCTAGCGCGTGATCCGCCGCTAGCTCCCGGAGTGGCTGCTCGTCGCGCCACGCTTCTATATCCCGACATCAGGCGCCCACGGCGCCACGCGCTTGACTGAAGTAGAAGCCATTAGCCAAGACGGCACTTCGCCCTTGCGGGCCGGGCGAGCCTCATCGCCCGATGCCGACGAGTATACCGCCAAGTTGGTAGTACCGCCCTTCAGGCGAGTGAACTTCAATGAGCTGGATGTTGTCGATGACCCTCGGCAGACAGGCGCGGTCGAACGCCGCTTACTTCGATGCAATGAATTGGGTCACCGAGCCGTGCCAGCATCGAGCTATGGAGCAGTTCGGCGTACTGGCTTTTGTGCAGGAGCGGTTCGATGCCGCCGCGTTAGGCGACGCCCTTGTGGAGTTTCTCTAGCTTGGCGGCGAGGGTTTGCCCAGACTCACGACCTGCTGGGAGGGCTATCTCACCCGTGTAAGAGGACGGTACGGGACATCAACTGCAGGCAAGACCGCTACCGGCCGATTCTCACCCAGGGAGTGCCTTGCTTTCTTGTCTGCGAGTCGATCGATGTTAGGCGGAGTGCCTACCGTGGCCGGCTTTTTGGCACTGCGCCGGTACAGTGCCAAGCTCGCGTACCTCTGGTGTGGGCCAGCCGCTCTTCCCGCCGAACTCGAACCCGAGTGGCGGCTGGTCGCGATCCGCTGGCTCGGCATCCTGGTCATGGCACCCAGTCTCGGGCTTTTCAACCTGCCATTCGATCGACTGCTCGCAGCGTACGCCATTCTGGCGGGTAGCGCGGGATACAACGCGCTCATCCAGGTAGTCCTTCCGAGATCTCGCGAGTTGTTCACGAGTGGCTACGTCACAACGCTTGGCGACGCACTGCTCACTGTGGCACTGATCAATCTGGGTGGCGGGTTCGCCACACCCCTGTACTTTCTCCTCTACCCGGTCACGATCGCCTCAGCGATGCGGTATGGGTATGGTCCTGGTGCCGCGATGACAGTGTGTCTTGTCGCATTCGATGTCGCGGAGCTGGCGCTCTCTGGTTTGGCGCCAACTGGCCCATTCATGGTTCGCTCTGGATTCCTTCTATTGACAGGTGTCCTGGCCAGCTATCTGCGCGAACGGGCGAGGAGCGCGGAGGCTACGCTGGAGGCCCAGCTGCTGCTTGCGCGACACGAGGCTCTTCACGATCCACTCACCGGGCTGCCGAATCGGACGCTACTCACGCATCGAATCGAGCAAACGCTGGACGGCGCGAACTCGCGCGCCGCGGTGGTCTTTGTTGATATCGCTTCAAGGAAGTCAACGATACTTTCGGGCACAGTTTTGGCGACGTTGTCCTCCAGAAAATCGGCCAACTTTTGGCGCTCGAGTTACCGGATTCGGCGACGCTGGCGCGTCTTTCCGGGGATGAGTTTGCGTTTCTATTGCCAGGCGGCAGTACCGACACCGCATCTGGTTTCGCAAAGCGCATACTGCGCACACTGGAAAAGCCCTTGCAGATCGGGAACGTGGCACTGGATGTCGGCGCAAGCTTGGGCATTGCGGTCGCCCCGGCTCATGGCATGGAGGCTGAGCTCCTTCAGCGACGTGCCGACGTGGCGATGCACGTCGCAAAATCGCGACGCAGCGGTTACATGTTCTATAGCTCGGACCAAGATATCCATAGCCGCGATCGCCTCCAGCTTGCCGCGGATCTGCGGCGCAGCATCGAACGCGGTGAGCTTCGGCTGCACTACCAGCCGATCATCTCGCTGCGCACGGGCCAGATCGAAGAAGCCGAGGCGCTCGTGCGTTGGAAGCATCCCGACCGTGGGATGGTTCCGCCCAGCGACTTCATTCCACTTGCCGAAGACACCGGGATGATCGTGCCGATCGGGCGATGGGTGCTCGACCAAGCCTGCCGTCAGGTCGTCGCATGGCGGTCGCGATACCCGTCCGCGCGTTTACTCAGAGTTGGTGTGAACATTTCCGCTCGCCAGTTCCAGCACACCGATGTCCCCGCCGAAGTCAGGTTGGTCCTGCAACAAACCGAACTCGACGCGAGCTCGCTCAAACTGGAGATCACTGAAACCAGTGCCATGACTGATCCTGAGCTCAGCATTGCTTCGCTCTGGCTTTTGAAGGGCATGGGTGTGCAGCTAGCGATTGACGATTTCGGTACGGGCTATTCGTCGCTTAGCTATTTGAAGCGATTCCCCGCAGACACCTTGAAGATTGACAAGGTCTTCGTCGATGGTCTCGGGGTGCACCCTGAAGACTCGGCTATTGTCGCGGCCACCATCGCGTTCGCCCGCGCAGTCGGGCTCACGACAACCGCCGAAGGCGTCGAGAACGCTGATCAACTGGCCGAGCTCAAGCAGCTTGGCGTCGATCGAGTTCAGGCCTATTACTGCTCCAAGCCGCTCACCGCGGCCCAGATGGAAGCGTTGCTCCGGTCGTCCGCCAATCTCATAGAGGTGCACGGCATGGATGCGACGAGTGTGCGCGCAGCATAACGCGCGGTGCTGTGACTACCGTCAAGGTTCGAGCCCACAGACGATAGTCGCCGGGTGCATGTGAGCCGCCGCGCGCGATTGGCAACGGGCGGCTGACGTGTGCGTCCGCGTCCGTGGAACATTCAGCTCAGACCTCGGATAAGGGCTCACGGGTACACTAGCGGAAAGCGCATGACGGGGCATGGTTGCCGCCCCGTCGGGCAGCGCGGGCTGGTCCAGGGGATCGCGGAGCATCTGCACAGCTTCTCACGCTCGTTTCGTTGGGAGCTGCGCGCTATCGAGACGCCAGCGGAACGGGCCGCGCTCATCAGCGCGATGGGCTGGTGCAGTGGGTGGCAGTCATGTCTGCTACTTCGGATGACCGGCTAGACGAACGCCGGCATAATGACCGCGCCGTCAGCTGCGATGCCTTTCTGACGGCACCACCAGCACCGAGCAGCTCGCCGTGTCGACCACGCGGTCGCTGGTGCTGCCCAGCATCCGGTCGAGCACGCCGCCGTGGCCGTGCTGGCCGATCACGATCAGGTCAGCATTGACCTGACGCGCGTACTCGACAATGGCCTGACTGGCGTGCCCCTGCACGGCTTCGGCCTGCAACGGTACACCAGCCGCCGCGGCCTCGCTTCGCGCCTCGTTCTCCAAGCGCTCGAAGTGCTCTCGCACGTCTGACTCCGCCAGCAGCTCGGCGGCTCTCGCCGCGTACCGAGGCAGTGGCTCCTTGACTGCAAGCGCCCACACCAACGATTCGCTGCTAACCGCTAGCTGTAGGGCATAGTGCAGCGCCCGCCGCGCCCCGGGCGAACCGTCGAACCCGACCAGGATTCGTCGAAACACCGCCCCTGTTACGTCGAATTGACAGAAACGGACGACGGGTGCTCAACGAGCACACAACACTGCGCATGGTCGACAATGCGATCGGCCGTGCTGCCCGCGAGCCGATGCAACGGATTCGAGTGCCCACGGTGGCCGACCACGATCAAGTCGAAGCTGCCGGCTCGCGCGCACTCGAGAATACGTTGCGCTGCATGGCCCACGACAGTACGGCAATGCAGCGCGACACCCTGCTCTTCTGCGAGTTCACGCGCCTGCCCCTGGACGCGTTCGAAATATGTGTTCTCGTACTCCTGCTCTTCCTTCACCTCGTCGATCGTGGCCGCATAGCGCGGCAGGTGCTCCTCGACCGACACTACCCACAGCTCGCTGCCGTGCTCGCGGCTGAGAGTCAATGCGCGCCGATAGGCGCACCACGACGCCTCTGAGCCTTCCAGTCCGACCAGGATCTTGTGGAACATGCGACCAGCCGCGTCAGACTACCACCCTCGCGTCATCAGCAGAGCCCTTGAAGACGCGCTGGTACAGATCCTCACCAAAACTGGTAGGCAACGGCTCACCCTCCAGTAGCTTGAAGGTCCGTGTGCCATCGGCTTGCCGTTCCGCGCGTAAGAACAAGGCGTTGTCACGTGCTTCGGAATGAAAACGGTGCGCCAGCTCAAACGAGTGGCTGACAAAGCACACTTTCATGTCGTTTTCGAGCAACGCTTGCACGATCGATCCTGCGATCTCGGCCCCTTCGCGCTCATTCGTAGCAGAAAAAGACTCGTTGAACAGCAGCAGCGAATCAGGTCTGGCGATGTCCACGATCTGGCTCATGCGACTGAGCTCTTCGTCGAGCTTGCCACTTGTCATCGTCGGATCTTCCTCACGCTTGTAGTGGGTAAAGATCGCGTCCCCAACTTCGGCACGAAACCTTTCTGCTGCGACAAACATGCCACACTGCATCATCAATTGGGCCAGTCCGATGCTGCGCAGAAACGTCGACTTCCCACCCTGATTTGCGCCAGTGATCATGATGAGCGATTTGCCGTCAGCGCCGAGATCGTTGCCGACTACTCGTTCCTTGAGCACCAGACACAGGCATACGTCGTACAGACCACGTCCAGAAAGCACACGTTCGCCCAGCGGCAAGGGCGCTGGGAAGCAACGCGGCTCCCCTTGTGCATCCAGCTGCTCTGCCAGGTTGAGGCAACCCACGTAGAAGCCGAGCTCGGCGCGCAGCATGGTGAAGAAGCTGAGGACGTGATCGCTGGATTGAGCGAGTGCGTTGGCCGCCAGATTCACGCCTCTTCCCCGAAGCTCCCCGAGTGCGCGCATGCCACCCTCATCGCGGTCGGCGATCTCCAGCGTGTACGGCGAGCGCTCGAAGAATGACAGCCGTTGGCGCCAACTCTGCTTGGGCTTCGGGTCTCTCCGAATCACGTAGTCACGACCCTTGTTGCCCCTATCGAGCCGCGCGCTGATGAGCACCCCACCATCGAAACGCAGCTGCTTGAGATGCGCCTGAACAGCGCGCAAGTACTCGTCGTCAAGTTCTGTCATGAGCATGTCGAACAGTCGTTGAAACCCCGTTGAGCAAAACTGAGCGGCATGTTCGTGGGCCATGCGGGTCAGCTTCTTGAGCAGCCCGACAAAGAATTCCAGCACTTCGATCGACCGGTGCAGGATGATCTCGGGGTTATCCCAGAAGCCGCGGTAAATCTTTCGCTCGCCGTCGACCGCCTGCACCGCGATGGCGTACATGCTCCTGACGATCTCGGGATGTGCGAGACAGTCAGCGAGGATGTCCTGGCGAAAGACGATCTCGGCTGGTTCGGTGAGGCTACAGAACAACGCCTTTCTGGCTACTTCGAACAAGAACTTGTCGCCGCGGGACATAGCGCGAAGTAACGTCTCGAGCTCCAGGTCCTGCGTCAGCTCGTTCTCGTTGCCTGGCTGTGACCGATCCAGGTCGAAGTCCGAATCCTCGTACATCAGGAACACCTTCATCGCGCGAGCCGCTCCCTCAATCGTTCGTAGGTCAAACCGTATTTGGAGGCAATGGCTACGGCGTAGGCGCGTCCATCCGCGGGCTTGCGCCCAATTTTGAACGTACGCACGGTCGGGTCTTCTGGAGCCACGGTGCTCACCATGCTGACGACCTTGTCATTGAGCGAGGAGAGTTCATCGACGAACGTGACGCACACACACAAGAGGTCGACGTCGGTGACACGTTGCAGCACTTGTTTGCCGAGGAAGAGCGCATCGCGAAATGTGGTGGATGTGAAGATCTCGTTCATGATCACGATGCTGCGCGGCGTGGCTGACGCGAATACGTCGTGGATCCTGACGAGGTCGTCCTCTAATTTGCCGCGCAGGTTCTCCTCGCTTTGCTGACCCTTCCCGTCGACGCCGCGTTCGTGGCGCTGAGGCTGCTGCATATCGCCATCGCGGCATTGGGCGCGTATCAGCTGGCCCGAGCATGGCGCCTGCCTCGGGCGTCAGCCGCCGTCGCCGGAGTCACGTTCGCGCTCGGCAGCTTTCTGCAAGCCCACATCCACCACGAGAACATCGTGCGCACCGCCGCCTGGCTGCCGCTGGTGCTGGCCTGCCTCGAACGCGCGTTGCGAGCGCGAGAGCCGCGGCGATGGATCGTTGCCGCTGCCACTGGTCTGGGTATGGCCGGACTGGGGCTCCACCCGCAGATATTAGTCGCCGAGCTGTTCGCGCTCGTGCTGTACGGGCTACTGCGCTCTTGCGCAGGCCCAGGTGCCTGGCTCAATCGCCTGATCAAGGCCCAGCTGATTGTCGTGACCACAGGCACGCTGGGCCTGGCGCTGGCGGCAGTGCAATTGATCCCCCTCTCCGAACTTGCGAGTCTTTCCGCCCGCGCCGGCAGCTTCCCATATACCGAGGTCGCGGGTCAGTCACTGACTCCATTTGGGTTGCCCCAGTTAGTGTTGCCGTTCCTGTTTCGAGATCAGCAGCTACGCCAGTGGGGGTTGTGGACTCACTGGGAGTCGTACCTGTACGTGGGACTCACGCCGCTCATGCTGGCGGTCGTTTCGCTCGTGCGCGTTCGCCATCGCGAGGTGGCCGTGTGGGCGATCCTGGGTGCTGCTGGTCTACTGCTCGCACTTGGGCAATATGTCCCTTTGGACACGTTCGGGTTGATGCGCAGCATTCCCGGCTGGGGTTGGCTGCGGGCACCGGGCCGCTTCGAGGTCATGGCGGACCTGGCATCGGCGATGCTTGCTGCTCACGGCCTGGTCATCCTTCAGGCGCGAGCACGTCGCATTTTCATCTGTGGGTTGGTCGCGCCGATTTCTCGTGGCCATGCTGCTGCCGCCCGCATGCGTGACCATGGCACTCGTGGTCACCCGTGGCGCGCTGTTCGCTGCCCCGGCCACTGCGAAGCAACTGATCGACTCCAATTACCTTTCGCTGCCGCGCGACAGTCGGTGGATGACAGCCTCCGACGTGTACGCGGGTCTTCTGTGGGCGACCGATCCGTTGAACCCGAGAACGGCTGGCGCGGGTCTGGGTCTGCTGCTGATAGCCGTTCTTCTCATCCCCTGGCAAGGCAGTCCGTGGCGCTCCGTCCGCCGCTGGCGCGGCTGGCCGTCGGTGTTGTTGGTCACTACCGCCGCCGCCTTGCTGGTTTTTAGCTGGAGCATCCACCCGCGCGAGTCGCTCAGCATCGTCGCTGCGCCTCACCCGACGGCCGTCGCGGTTCGTCAATTGCTCGACGGTCGACGTACCAGCGAAGGCCCTGCCAGAGTGCTCGGCAACCCGGTGCTCAATCAGATTGTGTCGGATCGGCTCGCGCCCCTCGGCTTGCAGGACGCTGGCGGCTACAGCTCACTCGAGCCCAGTCGGTATCGCGCGTATATGCGCCGCGTGCGTCAAGTCGACGACGATCTGCTCGACCTTTGGAATGTGCGATACGTCCCTCGACCCGGCGCAGCACGGGAGCTTCCGGCATATCGCGGCGTTCAGTATCTGTCTGAGAACCCGCTGCTGCGAACGACTGACGGCGGTGAGGACGCATTCAGGATCCCCGCCGGGATCCAGACAACAGAAGTTCGACTCATCTCAGCGCTGGCCGACGCGACGTCAGTGCCGCAAGGGCAAGCTGTGGGCTCAGTAAGTCTGCACTCAGAAACGGGACGAGTCGTTGCACAAGGCCAGGTCCGTGCCGGCGTCGAAAGCATGGACTGGGCATGGGACGCCGTTGCGCCATGGGATGGCGTTCGGCACGCGCGAGTGGAAGCAGCGGCCGACGTCCAGGTGACCCTCGGCAGCGGCGCCACTGCGAAGCGGGTGCTGTCGTTTGCTCGCCTCGTGTTCGAGCAGCCAGTCGGTGCGCGCACGCTCCAGCTCCGCAACTTGCTGCCTCGCGGCGAGCTCATGGTGTACGGGGCAGCGGTCGTCGACGGCGATGGTCAGCTGCGCCAGCTCTTTGGGCGGACAGAGAAGACCAAGTATCGCGAGGTCTTCAGGGCGGACGGCATCGTGGTCCTCGAAAACACGGGCGCATTACCGCGCGCGTTCATGGTCCAGCATTGGCGACAGGCCACGGTGGGAACCTCGCTCGACGTCATGCAGCGCCGAACCTTTGCGCCCCGTGATGAAGTCGTGCTGGCCAGCCACACACCACCCACCGAGCGGGGACTTGCCGTCGCCGCCACGCCGGGCCGGGCAGCGCCGCTCCCGCCCGAGCACGCCACGATCGAAGCGTACACACCGCAGGAAGTGCACGTGCACGTGGACACGCCACTGGGCGGGTTCCTCGTCCTCACGGATGCCTACTATCCTGGCTGGCGGGCGTACATAGATGGCGTTGAGCGCCCAATGCTGTGCGGCGACATGGTCTTTCGCGTCGTGCAGGTTTCAGAAGGCAGCCATGAGGTCGTAATTTCGCTTTCAGCCGACGAGCTCGCTCGTTGGAGCGGCCGTCAGTCTCGCGGCTGCCGTGATTGCGCTTGGCGTGCTCGCGCTGTCCGCACGTCGTGAGCGTCCCCCGCAACAGCACCTCAACGTGTAGCGCGCTGTCACGGTTCATAGTTGCTGAGGCAATGCGCAGACTGCTACCGTGCACGTGCGCGATGGGTCCCGCGCGGATCTGACGATCCGAACCGCCCAACTGGGCTAATGGCTCCTGGACACGACCATAGGGTCGCGCCCAGGGGCTTTTTTTGTGCCCCAGCACTGACTGACGAAAAGGCATCCGAATGCTCACAGATTTCATAGCTGAAAATGTCTGGTTCGTTGCCGCCGCCTGGATGGGCTTGGCCCTGCTGGCCAGCGTCGTCTCGATCCGCCTCGGCGTCTCGGTGGCGCTCATCGAGATCGGCATGGGCGTCATTGGCGGCAACTTCCTCGGGTTCCACACGACTCCGTGGATCGATTTCCTGGCGACATTCGGCTCAGGACTGTTGACCTTCCTGGCTGGCGCCGAGATCGAGCCCGACGCGCTGAAGCGTCACATCAAGCCGACGTTAGTGATCGGCTCGGTGTCGTTCTTCGCGCCATTCGTGGGCGCCTGGCTGTTCACGCAGTACGTCGCGGGTTGGCAGTTGCGCGAGGCATGGATCGCGGGCATCGCACTTTCGACCACGTCGGTGGCGGTTGTCTACGCAGTGATGATCGAGACGGGTCTGAATCGGACCGAGCTGGGCAAGATGATTCTGGCCGCGTGCTTTGTCACAGATTTCGGCACGGTGCTCGCGCTCGGAGCGCTCTTTGCCAATTTCAACGGCTTCCTGGTCCTGTTCGTGGCCGTGCTGGCCGTCAGCCTCTATTTCATGCCACGCTGGACCCGTTTCGTCATTCGCAATCTCGGTGAACGCGTCTCCGAGCCTGAGATCAAGTTCATCTTCTTCATGCTGTTCATCCTGGGCGGGTTTGCCACGACCGCGAAAAGCGAGGCCGTACTGCCTGCCTATCTTGTCGGGCTCGTCATCGCTGGGGTGTTCGCGCGCGACAAAGTGCTCGTCAACCGTATGCGCAGCATCGCATTTGCGCTGCTCACGCCCTTCTACTTCCTGAAGGCGGGCTTGTTCGTCAGCCTGCCGGCGGTTGGCGCGGGCGCCGGGCTGATTGTCGCCTTGCTCCTGGTCAAGATGGGCGCGAAGGCCATCAGTGTATGGCCGTCGGCACGGGCATTCCGGTTCAGCCTGCGAGAATCGAACTACACCACGCTACTAATGAGCACTGGCCTGACGTTCGGTACGATCTCGGCACTCTTCGGGCTGACCAACGGCATCATCAACCAGACGCAGTACACGATCCTGGTGACGGTCGTTATCCTCAGCGCGGTCGTGCCCACGCTGATTGCCCAGGCCTTCTTCCGACCCGAGATTCCGTTGCCGTCTGAAGAGGAGGTCGGTGAGGCGCTCGAAGAACCTGTCCCGCACCGTCCCGTGCTGAAGAGCCCTGCTGGCGCGGACTGATGTGATCGCGCGACGTGGAGGACGCCATGCGCTACGGATCAGTGGCGATCGGCGCGATGCTGGGCGCGAACCTGCGGTTCGTCGTCGCGAGTTCGGTCGCGGACGCTGGGGCACAGAGTTCCCTACGGCACCTTCCTGATCAATGTCTCGGGCGCGTTCGTCATCGGGCTGTTCCTGGCTCTCCTGGGCGATCGGATCGGCATCAATCCGCTCTGGCGTCTCTTTTTCGCGACCGGCTTCTTGGGCGGGTACACCACGTTCAGCAGTTACACGTGGGAAGCCATGACACTGGCGCAATCAGGTGAGTGGTTGCGCGCCTTGGCGTACGTCTTCGGCAGCAATCTCGTCGGGTTGTTGGGCGTGTTGTTAGGCGCCAGCATGACGCGCCTACTGCCTTTCTAGAGTGGGGAGAACAATGGAGATCGCTGGCACCGGCAAGCGCGTCCGCATCTACATAGGAGAACAGGACAAGGCACGGGGGCATCACGAGCCGCTGTGGGAGACCATCCTGGAGCTCTTACGCAAAGAGGGTGCGGCAGGCGCCACCATGGTGCGCGGGTTGGCCGGGTTCGGCGCACACAGCAAACTGCATCTCGCCCGCCTCGCGGACATCGTCCCCGACCTGCCGGTGCTGGTCGAGTGGATCGATGGCCCGGAACGCGTTGAGCGCCTCCTACCGCGCGTCTGTGACCTGGTGCAAACGGGGACCATTACGCTCGAGGACGTCGACATCGTCAAGTACACACATCGTGCGCCTCGTCCTCTCCCGCCGGATTGGGTCGCGGAGGTCATGACCCGCGACGTCGTGAGTGTTCACACGGACACCCCTGTGGGCGAAGTCGTGCGCGTGCTCATCGACCGAGACTTCCGAGCCATTCCCGTCACGGATGCCGATGAGCGACTTGTGGGCATCATCAGCAACCGTGACCTGGTCGAGCGCGGCGGCTTGAGCGCACGCGTCGAGCTGCTCGCCGTCCTGGGCGGAGCAGCGCTGGAACGCGAGCTTTCGACGTCCGGCGCGCGGGAGCGCAACGCGGCCGACGTGATGACCCGTGACGCGATCACCGTGACTCCAGACGAGTCGCTCGAACGCGCGGCGCACTTGATGTCGCAGCACCGCATCAAGCGCTTGCCGGTGCTCGACGAGAACGGGCATCTGGTTGGGATCGTGAGCCGCGTCGATGTGCTACGCACGATGGGCGAGGACTACCATGCGCCACAGGCGGAGGAGCAGCCAAACCACACGCCGGCGCACGTCGTCGGCGATCTCATGCGCCGCGACGTGCCGACTGTCTCCGCCAATGCGCCGTTGGGCGAAGTCCTGGATGCGGTGACCTCGACTCGTCTCAATCGTGCGATCGTCGTCGATTCGGAGCGGCGGGTCCTGGGCGTCGTGACGGACGCTGATCTGCTCGCCAAACTCGATCCAGCCGCACAAACGGGCTTACTTGGCGCCCTCATGGGCCGCGGCCGCGGGAGAGTGGAGGTCAAGGCCACGGCGCGCGATGTGATGAATACGCCGCCGCTCACCGTCACCGCAGACACCCCCGTCAGCATGGCTGTCGAGCGCATGCTCGGTGCCCGCCGCAAGGTCCTGCCCATCACGGACGCGGAAGGACATCTACAAGGCGTCGTCGATCGCGCTGATCTGCTGCACCATCTCATGGACTCGCCTCAGCCGCGGCCGGCGTAAGCGGTCGCTCGCCACCGACCGGGGACCTCGATCGGCAGCGAGCTGGTGTCAGCAGTTCGGATCAGTGCACCCGCAGCAGGTGCAGCTGTCGTCTGAGGCGCACGTGCAGCCGCAGCAGGCGCAGTCGCCGACGTGGCCGCAGGTCACGTAGGTTCCGAGCCGTGCAAGCTGGTCCCGAAGCTCGTCGCGCAATGTTTCGAGTTCCGCGATCCGTTGCTCGGTAGGGGATAACTTGTGTACCAGCGCATGGCGTAGTCGAACCTGCTCACGCGCGTCGGCTGAAGGTACTTCGATCAGCCGGTGGATCTCGCGCAGCGTCATCCCGAGCGCTTTGGCGCGCTGAATGAACCGCTCGCGCGGCAGCAGTACTTCCCGCACATACAGCTGGAATCGGTTAGGAATCCGCAGGACGTCCATCTCTCCCTGCGTATGGGTTTCGCCCTCGAACACGGCCCAGCGCCGCTCGGTGCCAGGGGTCGGGGTCCATAACACGTCTGCCGAAGCCCGTTCCGCGCGTTCCTGCGCCTGTGCCCGCAGCCCGCGCTCGATCGCCTCGCGGGCCAGCCGCTCTGCCTCGTCTCGTGCCACCCACTCGAGCGCGTCGGATCCGAGGAAGCTCTGCAGCCGTTGGTGAAACTCAGCCGGCAGGTCTTCAGCTGGAGTCACTGCGCGTGCGCCACCGGCCGGCGCGACGACCAGCCAATCGCTGTCGGCGCCACTCGCCCGAACGAGACCGAGCACGCGCGCGGGCACTACCGCCCCCGGGTGCGCCGAAGCTTCGCTCACTAAGATCGCGGTGACGGCACTTCCATCCGCGTCGAGACTGTCTGCCACATGGCCTATGTCGCCCGGCAGACCCTCACGACCTGGTGCGTGGATGGCCACCAGACGCGGCCGTCGCCCGTTCATACGTTCGTATTCCACGGCCGGCCAGGCGTTGCACTCCACGACGACGTCCACCGAGCTGAGCCTCGGCCCCGCTGCACGGGCGCCCCTTCGACCCAATCCCACGACTGTCACTCGGGGTCCGCGTCGCCCAGCCGCAGCCGCAAGCCCCGGTTGTCGATGCGCAGCGCCGACTCCCGTATCTCGAGGATTCGATTCGTGCGCGCCAGCTCGAACACGGCGAATCTGAGCGGCGACAGCCGACCATCGAGCTGCATATGAACTGTTCTGAGCCGCTGTCGTTCGGCGGCCAGCGCCGCGGGATCACTGTGGTCGAGCTGTTCCAGGTCGCGCTCGCGGTAGAGGGCCGCCAGACCAAAGGCCACGAACAGCAGCGGCCAGTTCGCCTCGTCGCCGGCTTCGAGCCAGCCTTGCTCTCGAGCGAGCGCCTCCGCGGCCTCGGTGTCGTGATCCGTGGTATGAAAGCGAACAACTTTTTCGTGCTCGCCCCCGACCAACGTGGCGAAGCTCGCTCGCGCTCGAGTCATCGCCGGTTCCTGCCGCGGTCGAACAAGCGTCGGGCAAGGGCTGCCTGGTCGATCGTCTCGATCTTGCTAAATTGGGCAGGGCTTGCGCGGTGAGCCGCTTGTTATCGGCTTGAAGCCGTTCCACTTCGGGCTCCAGGTTCTCGTACTGGCGTAGGCGGTGCAGCACCCGCCAGGCATTGAGCGCCTCCCCCGCTTCGGTCTCCATCACCGTCGCAATCAGGTCATCGAGCTCGGCGTCCTCAGTGTTCGGCAGTGGCTCGCGCCCTGACAGCACGCCCAGGCCACGTCTGAACGCCTCGGCCACGGCCTCCTCAAGCGGGAGTCCACGAGCTCGCGCGAGCGCATCGGCGGTGCGGTCGAGCAGCCGCACTTCGAGCATGCCCGATCGGATCCGGCGCGGCCTCATACGTCCGTGAGTCCCTCCACGCCTGCCGCCCAGGCAATGCCGTTAGCAGGCGCCACGCGCTCCTCGTCGGTGCGCGGCTCGTCTGTGAAGCGGTAGTCCTCTTTGCGAATGACCTCGTCCAGATGGCCGATGAGTTCCAGGGTTGCGTGACGAGTCTGGTCGACGACCTGCTCGACGGCCGGCCCCCCGCGGCGGATCGCGGCCACTGTGTGCCGAAAGCACAGACCGTTGGACGATGAAAAGGCCTGCCGGGTCGCGTCGTCCGCTGCCAGCGAAGCCAGTAGAGCTCCCAGGTAGCGATCTTCGGCGTCACGCTGCTTCGCGCATGCCGGGCACACTCCGCGACGGGCACCATTCGTGTCCTCAGTGCTGCGCAGCCCGCGGAGGAGTCCGCCACGCTGGCCGTTACTGGCCGCCGATTCGTCGAGCGTTCGCAGGCTCGTGGCCAAGACCTCGCGGTAGATGATGGCTGTGCCGAGCACGTTGTGCGCCTCGCGCAGCCACCGATACGCGTGTTGGTTACAGAACCCGCGAGCCGCCCTCAGTTGCTGCCGCAATCCCGGGTCGTTCACCTGCTCGTAGGCGACGGACTGCAGCAATCGACCCACCGAGCGCACCGATAGGCGGCATACAGAACACCCCGAGTGTTCGAGCGCCTCGCGCACCTCGAAGGCAGCAGAGTCGCGCGGGGCGGAAGCGTTCACGGCAGCACCTCGCTCGAGAGGTCGCGTGCGGCCTCGAGGATACGCTCGGCAGCTTCGGCACCTTCCCAGCCGACAACTTCCGTCTCATCGACCTCGAGGTCCTTGTACGTCGCGAAGAAGTGTTCGATCTGTCGTAGCCAGTGCGGCCCGACGTCTCCGATGTCCTCCACGCCATCGAAGTGCGGGTCCCCCGCGGCCACGCACAGGAGCTTGTGGTCCACGCCACGCCGATCGCGCGTGTCGAGCACACCAACGACGCGAGCCGGCACGTGGCAGCCAGGAAACGTCGGCTGCGAAATCAGAACCAACGCATCGAGTGGTTCGCCGTCTTCGCCACGCGTGCCCTCGACGATGCCGTAATCGGCGGGGTAGTGCACGGACGAGAAGAGCACCCGATCGAGCCGCAGGTCGCCATCCCGAGAGCGCTCGTACTTGTTTCGACTGCCTCCCGGCACTTCGACCGTGACTTCAACCCACTCGTCCACGAGCCCTCCGTCTCGGCAGCCGGGCCACGAAAAAAGGCCCCCACTGCATGTGTGCACGCAGTAGAGGCCATCAGCCAGCCGTTCTGGCGTTTTACCCGCGCGGGTCGGCGAGCCTCATCGCCTGTTAGCTCTCTGAGTATACCTCGCTAATGACGACCCACCCTCGAATCGAATGGGGTTACGCCCGTTCCGAACCCGGCCCGGCAGAAGTTGATGTTTGTCCGGCGCGGTGACGCGCCGGCTGCCCGCGCGGATGCTCGCGCAGCTCGACACGCCTGCCCAGAGGCGAGCACTGGCTATACGAACCTAAACTTGATGGCTCCCGCGGATTGTTATGCCGGTCAGGGACCCTCAGCTATAAGACCGCGTGTGTCAGTCACGTGGCGCGGCTCGGGCAGCAGTCCAATTCACGCCGGCATTCGCTGTCGCGTTGCGACGACCTGACTCCACGCCACGACGATGAACAACGTCTCCACGATGATCGAAACGACTCTGGTCGGCTCCCACCAGTTCTTGGGAAGCCCTGGCAGTCCCACCGTCTCCTGGGCCAGGTACAGCACAAACGGAAGAGTCACGACCACGACTCCTAGCCACCAGCCCCACCGCCGGTTGCGCCAGACGGCCACGGCTGCGATGACGGCGCCTAGCAAATTGGCGAGAAAGACCCACTCGAGGTAGGCCGCATCGCCGTCGGAAGCGGCGCGTTCGAGCAGGAAATGAGGCAGGTGGAAATTGAGCAAGCCGACTATCACGATCAGCACGATACCGAGCGTTTTGGGTCTCGTCGAAAGCGAATCCTGGATACCCACTGGTCTGCTGAGCTCCACAGCTGGCAGCAGTTCACGATTCTTGTTGTCGCAAGGGACCACGTCTATGTTCAGGCGGCATTGCGCGGCCGAATCAGTGTTGACCGGGTCACAAGCAGCAGCACGGCTGCTAACGCCGCCAGCCCCGCGCCATACTCGAATGGCGCCCCCGGTCCGACGCTGTCCCAGAGTGCACCCGCCACGAGGCTCGCTGGGACGAGTGCAACGCCGGTGGCCGTGGCGTACGTTCCCATGGCGGTGGCTCGCAGTGATGCCGGCACGAGATCGGTGATCACCGCACGACCAACGCCCTCGGTCAGGGCGTAATAGAGGCTGTAGATCAGGAACAGCCCGCCCGCGACCAACGCGTCATCGGCCAGCGCAAAACCCGCGTACACGACCGCGAACACGGCGTAGCCAGCTACGAGAAGGGGCCGCCTGCCCACACGATCAGAGAGGATGCCGGCTGGTGCCGCGAGCAACGCATAGAGCGCATTGAAGCCGAAGTGGGCCAGTGGGATGACCGCGACCGCCATCCCCACGTTCTGCGCACGCAAGATCAGAAACGCGTCCGACGAGTTCCCCAGAGAGAAGAGCGCGGAGATAGCGGTGAAAACGGCGAACGGACGACCGAGGTCGCTGAAGCCCAGTTGGCGGGCGCTGGTGTCCTTGGGCGCTACCGGCCGGTCCTTCAGCAGCCACCAGCCAATCAGCACCGACGCGATGCCCGGAGCTGACGCAAGCCAGAACGCGACCCGCGGGTTATCGCCAGCGAGCGCCAACGTAGCGCTGGCCAGCAACGGTCCGATCGCGGCGCCGGCGGTGTCCATCCCGCGGTGAAACCCAAAAGCTCGGCCGCCTCCTGACGCGTCGACGCTGTCGGCGATGAGCGCGTCGCGTGGAGCTCCGCGTATGCCCTTGCCGAGTCGATCGCCGAACCGTATCGCCAGCACCTGGGACCAAGCCGTCGAGATGGCCAGCAGGGGTTTGATGAGGTTCGCCAAGCCGTAGCCAAGGAGCATCAGTGGCTTGCGGCGGCCGGCGCGATCGGAGATCGATCCGGCGAAACACGCACGATGCTTGCGGTGCTTTCGGCCACGCCTTCGATCAGCCCTACAGCCGCGACGGGCGCCCCGAGCAGAGCCGTCAGGAAGATCGCAGGACTGGCACGATCATCTCTGAGCTGATATCGGTGAAGAAGCTGACCAGCCCTGCCGCGAGCACGTTGCGCGGCAGAGCAGCAAATTGACGGTGGCGTCGTCGCGGCGACCGAGTCGGCTAATCCGAAGTCGCGCCGCCGCTGGGGTCGCCCCCTCCCACGTCCGGCGGTTCGGGAGCCAGGGGCACCGAGGTCCGTTCGTCACCAACGCCACCTGGCAGGGCCGCCGCGTTCCCACCTGCCTCGATACGTTCCCGCCGCTGCACCTGCTCGGCGAATGCCTCGAGCTTGGCGCGTGCCTGCGCCAACCGCGCGTGCGCGTTCTTACCACTGGGCGCGCCGAACGGGTCATGCGCGCGGACGCGTTCGAGCCAACGCTCCAATCGGTCGTACTCGTCCTCGATCTCTTCGAGGGCGGCGAACGTGAACTTGTCCTTGCGGCTTTCGCGAGCAATCTCGTCCTCGAGGCGTTCGGTGGTGTCCAGGAGCTCTTCGTACTCTTCGTCGCGCGCCCGGTTGAGCCTGGAGACCAGATGCTCCTCCCAGCCAGGCTCTGCGGGACCGAGAACCGAGAGCATGGCTTGTCCTCCAAACTCGCGCACCTTGTCAGCGACCTGGCGCAGGGCCTGCTCGGCCGCCTCGCTGCGCGGAAGGACGCAGCAGGCGTCCTGCTGGTACACCGCCCCCAGCCCGCGCACCTGCCGCCAGATGTAGGTGCGCTTGCGCGAAGGTTCCGCGGGCACCGTGTAGACGAGCTGGAGCCATTCCATAGGCGATCGCCGTACGAGCGTTGTATCTGCCGCTTCATGTAGCGACCGCTACATCGGCCGAGCGCAGGAAGCACCAAAATCGCCTTGGAGGGCACGGCGATGCGGCTCGCTACTAGGGAGAGGATCGCTCCGCTCGAAGACGGACAAGTTCTGGTCCCGAGCGGCGATATTCGTAACGTAGCGCCTGCTGGTCGCACGCGAGATCGAGTCGCTGGTGCCGTCCGCCGGCACCGCTTGCTCGAGCGCGCAAACCCGCTGTACCAGGTTGCGTTTACTCCGCCGCTGCAAGAGGTCATATGACGTGGAGTTGCTCGGTCACTCCAGCTTGGCTGACGTTGAGGTCGACGCGCCTGTCCTGCCGCAGACCACAAGCAGCCTGATCGTCAGTGCACGGTGCCCGCGCCGCGGACCACGAGCACTGGGCACCGAGCGTGGTCGATCACACAGCGTGCCGTGTGACCGATCGATGGTGGGCCACCCAGCGGCCGATCAGGGCAATGTCGGGAGTTCGAAAGGTGACTTGCACGAGCACTGCTCACCCTCGGATCATCTGGCTCCGCTGATCAGGCGACGTTGACGTATGGAACACCTGAACCTGACGACTCACTGGGCAGGCATCGCGTCGCTCATCTGTTTCGCGCTGGCGTATGGCGCGGCAATGGCCGAGGAACGGCTGCAGGTGCGCAAGTCAGTGCCGGTCCTGGTCGCCGCAGCCCTGATCTGGATTTTCGTTGGCATCGCTGCGGCGCAGGTTGGAGCCGCTGCCGAGGTCGCGGATGCTGCGCGTCACACCATTCTGGAGTTCGCCGAGTTGTTGCTGTTCCTGATCCCGGCGATGACGTATGTCAACACGCTCGAGAATCGCGGGCTGTTCGACGTGCTGCGGGTCTGGCTGGTCAGGCGCGGGCTCTCTCTGCGCGCACTGTTCTGGGTGACGGGTGCACTCGCCTTCGTCGTTTCGCCGATAGCGGACAACCTCACGACAGCGCTGCTGCTCGGGGCCGTTGCGTTGGCCGTTGGCCGCGGCCATCCGACGTTCGTGACGCTGGCGTGCATCAACGTGGTCATTGCCGCCAACGCTGGAGGCGCCTTCAGTCCGTTCGGCGACATCACAACACTTATGGTCTGGCAAGCGGGCAAGGTCTCATTCGGCGAGTTCTTTGCTCTTGTCGTTCCCTCGCTCGTCAACTGGCTGGTGCCGGCGGTGCTGATGTCGATGGCGATCCGCGGTGGGCATCCTTCGAGCGTCGACGAGCGAGCGACACTGCAGCCTGGCGCGGTCACGGTGCTCACGCTGTTTCTTGGCACTGTGGCGCTCACAGTCAGCGTGCACAGCGCGCTTGCCCTGCCGCCGGCCGTCGGCATGATGGCTGGCCTGGCCGCGCTGAAGGCTTACAGCTATGTCAACAATCGTGCGCATGGTGAGCCCGCACTCGCGGATGAGCTGGACGATGTCTTTGCCGCCCTGGACGCCAAGCCACCCCCTCGACATGCCGATCGACCGGCGGTGGGCTCACGCGCCGCGGTGGCGGCAGGGGTGGCCGTGGGTGCCGCGACGGCACCTGCGGCCCCGAGCGCCGCGCACGAATTGGCGAACGTCCCAAAGCGTCTGGACGTGTTCGCACTGCTCGAAAAGATCGAGTGGGACACACTGATGTTCTTCTACGGCGTGCTGATGGGTGTCGGCGGGCTCGGCACGCTCGGGTATCTGGCCTACACATCGCAATTGCTCTACGGCGTGCTCGGCCCGACCACGGCCAACATCCTGGTTGGTGTCGCGTCCGCGGTGATCGACAACGTGCCCGTCATGTTCGCCGTCCTGCAGATGTCTCCTGACATGTCGCACGGACAGTGGTTGCTCGTCACGCTCACCGCTGGTGTCGGAGGTTCGCTGCTGTCGATTGGCAGCGCGGCCGGGGTGGCGCTCATGGGTCAAGCTCGGGGCGTCTACACGTTTGGTGCGCATCTCCGCTGGATCTGGGCAATCGCGCTCGGTTACCTGGCGAGCATCTCCACCCATCTCTGGGTGAATGCGCGTTTCTTCTAACGGGCGAGTCGCATACTGCGCCGCGCCGACTGCCTGTCGGCTGACAGGCAAGGGATCTCGTCGCGAGTATCTCGCAGCGTGGTGCTCCCCCAATCACGGCGCCGAACCAAACTGACTCCTGGAACGACCTTGATCCTGGCGCTATCAGTTGGTCGCCGCCGCACAGGATCGCCTTGCAACGTTCCGTGATGTTGACACTGCGGTTGAGCCTTGCGTCCTAACAATCACGAGGAACCCGGCCGCACTGGGAGATCGCCTCGTTGCCGCTCTCGATCACGCCGGGGGCGACGCGGAGGCGGCCACGCGCACATGACTACTTCGCAGGGCGAGAGTCACTCGGCTAAGTGGCCGCGACCACAAAGGCCGCCTTGACTCAGCAACCGCGTACAGCCCGCAACGACACCGCTCGACCCGAACCCATGGAAGTATGCCCTTCCGCCCTGTTGCTGCACAGGTTGGTGCACGCCGTGCTCGAGACAGCCCAATCTGAACTCGAAATCCGGCTATGTGCACAAGGTCTGCGGACCGGGGAGAATAGGTTCGGCGCATGCGCTTGCGACGCACCAGGGTGCACAATGAACTGAAAATTCCGCGCTTGTGCGCCGGCGACGCACCAAGAAGCGCCGGGATGCAGGTCCGTCGCTGCACCGCAGATGCCGACATCCTGGCTCTTGCGCCGCGCGCGCGGCCGTCTGGCGACCGAATGTCGATGCGGTGGCTTGGTTCGCACCAATGTTTTCGACCAATAGCGTTATGGCGCTTACCCGATGGTGGTGTCCTGGGAAGCGGGGCTTTCGGCTCGATGGCTCCTGCCGGCATGATCGGCTAGGATGCGTGTTCCAGCAGTGCTGGGTGTTGGCAGCGGGTCGAGTGAGTCGCTGTCGGTGAGCTTGGCCAGGGACTCGGCAGAGACGAACGGAGTCTTGCCTGCCTAGAGGGCGACTTCGCCGCTCGGACGAAACGAACTCATCTGCCAGCTTTTTGAAACGCTCGAGCGATTCACACACATGGTCGTTCTCTACCACGAGACTGATGACCGCGACGGGCAGCTCGTGCGTTCTTGGGGAGCGAGTACAGTCGAGCGTGAGTAGCGTGGCGCTGCTGATGGTCCACACGAAAATCAAGGCACCGCTCCAGAAATGAACGCGCGCATCCTGCTGGCTGGCACGCACAGCTCGGTCGGCAAGACGACCGTGGCGCTGGCACTGCTGGCCGCCTGGCGACGCCAGGGGCTGGTCATGGGCCTGTTCGACGGCATCGGCGCCACGCAAGTGGCCAGCACCGCGGCCGTCGCGCGGGCGCTGGCGTGTCCGGTCGTGCTGGTCCTCGACGTAGCCGCGATGAGCGGGACCGCCGCTGCGCTGGTACTCGGCTGCCAGCACGCGCGGCCCGGGGTTGACCTGGCCGGCGTCATTCTGAATCGCGTCGGTAGCGACGGCCACCTGCGCTCCGTCGAGCAGGCAATTCGCTCGGCCACTGGACTGCCGGTGCTGGGTAGCCTCCCGTCCGACCCCGCGCTCAGCATCCCGGAGCGTCATCTCGGCCTCGTGCCAGCCAGCGAGGGCGGGGTCAACGAAGAGACGCTGGATCGTCTGGCCGACCTCGTCGAGCAGCGGTTCGAACTCGGGGCGCTACGCCGGATCGCTGAGGCCGCTGCGCCGCTCGCGGACGATTCCGAGAACGAACCGATCGCGCCGGTGCCGCCGGTCGTGCGAATTGGTGTGGCTCAGGATGCGGCGTTTGGCTTCTACTACCAAGACACGATCGACCTCCTTGCCGAATGTGGAGCCGAGGTCGTGCCCTTCTCGCCCCTGCAAGATGCCAGTCCACCGCCTGCGAGCCAGGGCCTGTACCTGGGCGGCGGTTTCCCAGAGCTGTGCGCGGAGGAACTCTCGAACAACCAGCCGATGCGGTCGTCCCTGCACGACTTTGTGAAGCGTGGATGTCCTATCTACGCCGAGTGCGGTGGGCTGATGGCGCTGGGCCAGACGCTGACCACCTTCGACGGCAAGGCTTACCCCATGTTCGGTGTGCTCCCAGTTGCGTCGCGGATGCAGCGCCAGAGTTTGACCATCGGTTATCGAGAGGTCGAGGCGCTGCGATCGTCGCCGCTCATGAAGGTTGGCACGCGCGTGCGCGGCCACGAGTTCCATTGGTCAATGGCCGAGCCGCCTATCCGCGCGCATGCTGCGTACCGCTTCGTCGGGGAGGACTGCCTGGAAGGCTTCGCCATAGGGGCGATACTCGGGTCGTACGTACACCTGAACCTGGCCGCAGCACCTGACCTGGCGCGGCAGTTCGTGCAAGCGTGCGCGGTCGCGCAGACCTGAGCCGCCTGCTTAGCGGAACGGCAGTAGCTGACTGCGGTCGAGGGAGATGGCGAGCGCGCTGCCTTCGGGCAACTGATTGGAGACCACGTCCGGGTGCAGCAAGCGAGCCAGCGCCTCGACTCCGTCGATGAGCCGCAGGCCGGATCGGCTGAAGAGGTGAGTATTCACCGCGTAGACGCGGCGGGATTGGACAGCGGGCAGATTGGCCCAGCCCGGCCGCTCGGCGAGCAGCGGGAACTCGGCAGCGACCTGATCCAGGCTCAGGCTGCACGGCATCAGCACGACTACCTCGGGGGTGTAGTCCAGGATCTCCTGCCAATCGATCGGACGCGAGTAGCCACCGGGTTGGCCAAGCTCGTCATAGCCGCCGGCCAACTCGACCATCTCAGGCACCCAGTGGCCGGCCGAATAGGGCGGGTCTAGCCACTCCAGACAGAACACACGCGGACGCGGTAGACCCACTGTCCGCGAGCGAATGGCATCGAGGCGTGCGCGGCCACTGCGGACCAGCTCGCGCCCGCGCTCGAGCACCCCGGCGGCCCGCGCCACGATCATCACGTCCGCGAACACCTGGTCGAGGATGGCTGGATTCTGCGAAAGGACCGTTGGTCTGTAGCCGAGTCTCAAGCTCGCCCGCTCGACGTCTCGTCGCGATACGGCGCACGCTTCGCAGACCTCCTGGGTCAGGATCAGGTCGGGCCGAAGCGTGCGCAGACGATTGGAGTCGACGTGGTACAGACTAGTCCCATGGTGCCGGTCGCGGGTGGCCTGGTCGATTTCGCGGCTGGTCATTCCGCGCGTGTCGATACTGACAGTGTTCAGGACCGGCAGTCGGCGCACCAGTTCGGGCGGCCAGTCAGAATCAGCGGAGACACCGACGAGCGCGTCGTCCAGACCGAGGAGATGGACCAGGTCCGTGGCCGCGGGGTGCAACGAGACGATGCGCACTCAGCCAGTGTAGAACCGGCGGACGAGCTGGGCGGCCACGCCTGTCGCCTATGGAGGCAGCGAAATCAATTTGACGGCCGCGCCCGTCGGGCTACCATCGAATGACAACTAGCCGCGGCCCCGAGCGGACGAGGTATCTCCCTATGCAGTCATCGTCTTCCCGATCCAAGGTCGCTCGGCTTGCCTGCCTCCTGATCAGCCTATCGGTGCTGTTGGTCGCGTGCGGAGTCGCCCCCTCCACCCTGCTGAACAGTGCCAAAGGCAAGCTGAGCGTCGTCGGGTTCAACTTTCCAGAAAGCACCGTGCTCGTGTATCTGTATGCCAAGCCGCTGGCAGCCAAAGGCTACATGGTCGAGACGAAGCCCAACCTCGGTACTCGCGAGACCCTCCAGCCCTCACTCACCTCTGGCCAGGTCGACATGTATCTCGGCTATGCCGCGACTGACCTGGAGTTCGTGAACAAGGGTGCCGGCGAGGCGACCTCCGATATCCAGGTAACACTGGTCCGACTACGCGAACGCTACAAGGCGCTCGGTGTCGACGTACTCGACGCCGCCCCGGCGGTCGATAAGACCGCCTTCGCCGTGACGAAGCCAACCGCGGACAAGTACACGCTAAGTAGGATGTCCGACCTGGCCGCGGTTGGGCCGCAGTTAGTGCTGGGCGGTCCTCCGCAATGCCCGCAGCGGCCGTTCTGTCTGCCCGGCCTCGAACGCGTGTACGGCATCAAGTTCAAGGACTTCAAGTCGCTCGACGTCGGAGGCCCACTTACGAAGCAGGCGCTGGAAGCGGGTGAAATCGACGTTGCTCTGGTCCTGTCGTCCGATGGCGCCATTCCGGCCAAAGGCTTCGTCATCCTCGACGATGACAAGCACCTCGAGCTGTCTGACAACGTCGTGCCCATGATCCGCAGCGCTGTGAACAACGCCGAAATCACCCAAATCCTGAACGATGTCTCGGCCAAGCTCACCACAGAGGATCTCGCGTTGTTGAATAAACGCAACTCCATCGACCGCGAGGAGCCCGAAGCCCTGGCAGCCGAATGGTTGACCGCCCACGGTTTCGCACGATAACCGCGCTCGGCTGGGGGTCGTGAACAACGCCACTTCGCCGCGGGCGCAGTCATTCGGGTCCCGCCTGGCCGACCTCGCTCGCGACGAACCGGACCACCCGGCGATCATCTTCGCGCCGCGAGCGGGCGGTGAGCGGCGGCTGAGTCGGCGCGAGCTCAACAGCGAGTCGAATCGGTGCGCGCGCCTGCTCGCAGGCGCCGGCGTGCACGCTGGTGACGTCGTCGTTGTAGGGTTGCCGAACTCGATCGAGCACTATCTCGTCACGTTGGCTATCTGGAAGCTCGGCGGCTGCGTGTTACCGCTCGGCCCGGCGCTGCCGCTGGTCGCGCGCGAAGAGATGCTCGCTATTGCTGGTGCGCGCGCGGCCGTCGCCGATTGGGACCCGTGCAGCGTTCCGACCATTCGACCGCACGACCTCGAGCAGGCCGCGACGCTTTCCGATGAGGCCCTGCCGGACCAGATCGCCCAACCCGGCAAGGCTGTTGCCTCCGGCGGCTCAACCGGTCGCCCAAAGGTGATCGTGGATCCGCGACCGTGGTGCGGACTGCCTGGGCAGTTCGCGCGCGCCTACCGGCCGTTCTGCGGGATGCAGGTCGGCCAGGTTCAGCTTGTCGCCGCGCCGCTTTACCACAATGTGCCATTCCTGCGCAGCCATTTGGGCCTCTTCGAGGCACACACATTGATAGTCATGGAGCGCTTCGACGCGGCCCGCGCCGTCGAGCTCATCGAGCGTCATGGTGTGAACTTCGCGTTTCTGGTGCCGACGATGCTGCTCCGCATGTCGCGCCTGCCCGAGATCGGCCAGCGCGACCTGTCGAGCCTCAGCGCACTTTCGCACTCCGCCGCGCCGTGCCCAGAGTGGGTCAAGCGAACCTGGATCGACCTGGTCGGCGCCGAACACATCTACGAGACCTACGGTGCCTCCGAGATGGAGGGCATGACCTGGATCCGCGGCGACGAATGGCTGGATCATCCCGGTAGCGTCGGCCATCCCCGTCAGTTCGACCTGCGAATCCTGGACGACCGCGGCGCCGAATGCCCGGCTGGCACGATTGGCCAGATCTATCTGCGTGACCCCACCCGCCCAGAGCGGCCGTTCCTCTACCTTGGCGATCCACCGCCACCGGCCACCGCGGACGGCTTCCTGAGTGCCGGTGATCTCGGCTGGGTTGACGAGGCCGGCTACCTCTACCTCGCCGACCGGCGCGTCGACTTGATTGTCACAGGTGGAGCCAACGTGTACGCCGCGGAGGTGGAGGGCGCGCTGTCGCAGCACCCGCGGGTCGACGACGTCGCAGTGATCGGGCTGCCAGACGCGGACCTCGGCAAACGCGTGCACGCGGTCGTACAGTCGGTCGACCCGGCCGCGCCACCCAGCTCCGACGAGCTCGATGCGTTCGCGCGCCGGCTGCTGCCTCCGTACAAAGTGCCACGTTCGTTTGAATTCGTGGCAGCCTTGCCGCGTAACGAGGCTGGCAAGATCCAGCGGTCCGCCCTGGCCGCCGCTCGCGGCGGTGAGCCAGCCGTGACCAACCCATGACGACGTCGGCGGTCGGGCTCGAGGGGGCGGAGTGGCGGTTCCCGGTCGAGTGGAGCAAGGTGTGGGAGTTCGCGCGCGCGGTCGCCGACGACCACGTTGGCCGCGAGGACATGCCGGTGCCCCCCACATTCCCCGCCTACGGGTTGTGCGCCTTTGAGACGATGTACGGCTCGCGGGCGGCCAAACTGGACATGCACCGGGTCCTGCACGCCGAGGAACACTACCGCTACATTCGGCCGCTGCGCATCGGGGACCGGCTGCGCTGCCGCACGCGCGTCGTGGACGACTACCCGAAGTGGGGGCGGCGCGGTGGGACGATGCGCTTCATCGTGACTGAGACGGAGATGCGCGATGAGAACACTGACGAGCTCGTCGTGGTCACCCGAACGACCATGGTCCAGCTGCACACGGAGCGCGGCGCGGCCTCATGATCGTGCAGATAGGCGCTACGGGACCGGAGTTCGTATTCGGACCGCTGAGTCGCGAGGATATCGTCCGCTACAGTGGCGCCACCTATGATTTCGTCCCGTTCCACCACGATGAGACATATGCGAGGGCGCACGGCTATCCGACGGTCTTCGCGCACGGCCCCTTCGCGTTCGGGCTGCTGGGCTCGTTCCTGACGCGTTGGTTCGGTCCAGGCTCTGTGCGAGAGTACGGCGTCCGCTTCCGCGAGCAGGTGTGGCCCGGTGACGTCATGCGGGCAGAAGGGCGCGTGGTCGAGGTCCTGGAGCGCGACGCCAACGGCGAGCAAAGAGCGCGCGTCGACGTGGCGCTGATAAACCAGCACGGCCAGCCAGCGGTGAGCGGCTCGGCCATCGTGGTGCTTCCGGAAGACGAACCAGCGTAGCTGGGTGCTCGTCTCGTTCAAAACGCCCACGCACCACACGGACTGGCAGTCGCTGCGGGACATGTGGCGCGAAGCCGAGACGATTCCCCAGTACCGCGGCGGCTGGGCGTTCGACCACCTTTACCCCTGGCGGTCCGATCCCGCGGGTCCCTGTCTCGAGGGCTGGACCGTACTGGCGGCGCTCGCAGCCGAGAGCCGACGACTGCGCATCGGGTTGCTGGTGACCAGCAACGCGTATAGGCATCCCGCGCTGCTGGCCAAAATGGCTGCCACCGTGGACGTGATCTCGGGTGGGCGCCTTGAGCTGGGACTAGGCGCTGGTGGTGACACGACGGAATCCCACGCTTTTGGATTGGCGCTTCCAAGCATGGTCGAGCGGATCGAGCAGTTAGCGGAGGCGTGCCAGGTGTTGCGCCTGCTCTTTGGTCAGGACTCGGCCAGCTTCGACGGCCGCTTTTACCAGCTGCGGGACGCCCGCTGCGAGCCAAAACCTGCTCAAAGGCCGTCACCTCCACTGGTAATTGGCGGCGCGGGTGACCGCCTGCTGGCCGTCGCAGCTCGCTGGGCCGATGGCTGGAACTTTCCAGGTGGCACACCCGAGCAGCTGGGGAGCGCGTTGGATCGACTGCAGCGGCACTGCGAAGAGATCGGGCGTGATGTTTCGGATATCACGATCTCAGCGCAGGTGACGGTAAACGCTGAGCCGGCAGCCGTGGCGGATGCCAGCGCTGGATTGGCAGCCGTAGGCGCCGAACATGTCATCCTCGTGTTTCAGCCGCCGTTCCAGCCTGCCCAGCTTGGGGCGCTCGCCAATGCGCTTGCGGCAGTGACCTGAGGCCAACCGACGCTCGTGTGCGCGCTACAATAGCGTCGACAACAGAAAAGGCGCCGTAGGGGTGCGGGATGCTGCTGAGAGGCCCGGCAAACGGGCCAACCCTTAGCCACCTGATCTGGGTAATGCCAGCGAAGGGACGTGCGAGCCAATTCACGCTAAGACCGCTCCCGGCCGAGTCCGACTCGAGAGCGGTTTTTGTTTTTGGGGCTCAGTGCCCAATCTTCCGCGGCGCCATCAGTAGGCGACGGAGGAAGCGCCCATGGCGGCGGTTTTGAAGGAGGCGCGGGTATTCGGGATCGACCCGGTGCCGACGCAGCACCGAGTGCTCGGCATTCGCGACAACTTCGTTCTGTGGGCTGATCTCGGCGTCAGCTTCCTGGTGATGGTGGTGGGCATGTTCCTGGTGCCCGGACTGGGGTTCGGCGAAGCGCTGCTGGCTATCGTCGTCGGCGCTTTGATCGGCAACCTGCTGCTCGGTCTGGCAGCAATCGTCGGCAGTGACACCGGACTGCCCACGATGGTCCTCCTGCGCGCGTCGCTCGGGCGCCTCGGCTCGTACGCGCCTACGGTCATCAACGTCCTTCAGTTGATCGGCTGGGCGACATTCGAGGTGATCGTGATGGCGCAGGCCGCCGACCTGCTGGGCACAAGACTCGGGTTGCCATTGGCGTATCACGCCTGGGTGGTGTTCTTCTCCGTGCTCACCTTGCTGCTGGCGGTCGGGGGACCGGTCGTCGTCACGAAGCAATGGCTGGAGAAGTTCGCTGTTTGGTTGGTGCTGATTACCACGGTGTGGATCACCGTTGCGCTGCTCACCTCGTACGACCTCGGGGCGATCTTGTCAAAACCCGGCAGCGGCGAGATGTCATTCTGGCTCGCGGTCGATCTCGTGGTGGCGCTGCCCATCTCGTGGTTTCCGCTGGTTGCAGACTACAGCCGCTTCTCGCGCAACCGTCGGTCCGCGTTCTGGGGTACCGCGGCGGGCTACTTCGTGCCGCAGGTGTGGTTTTATGCGCTGGGCGCACTGCTGGTGCTCGTTGCGGGCGTGGCGTCCGACCCTGACGCACCGATTGCGCCACTGCTGGCGGCTATCGGCGGGCTGACGGCGGGATGGGCAGCGCTGCTCGTGCTGCTGCTGGACGAGACAGATGAGGGCTTCGCTGACGTGTACTCGACCGCCGTCTCGATCCAGAACATCTTCCCTCGCTCGAGCCAACGCGGACTGATTGCTGGCATCTGCGCGCTGGTGCTGGTCGTGGCCTGGGTGGTGCCGCTCGCCCAGTACGAGAGCTTTCTGCTGCTGATCGGCGCCGCATTCGTGCCTCTGCTGGCCATCCTGTGCGCCGACTACTTCGTAATACGCGGTCAGCGGTACGACGCCTCGGAGCTCGTGTCGCCGCGTGGGGCTGGAGGGGTGCGCTGGGGTGCCATCGCGACCTGGCTAGTCGGCATCGCCACGTACCTGCTGATATCCGGGCTGCCACCATTCGGTATTCAGGGACTGGCGCCTTGGTTAGGGGCGTCGCTGCCGAGTTTCGTCGTGACCTTTGTCCTGTACACCGCCGTCGACCGAGTCGTGCTTCGGCGTGGGGTCGAGGCCACTCGGATCGCGTCTGCCTGACGCTATGGCCACCGAGGATCTGCTCCGACTGCATGGCGGCGCCTGGCAGGCGGCCACGCGCCACCCGTTCCTGGACGCGGTGCGCGAAGGCACGCTGGCGGAGCAGGACTTCGAGCGCTGGCTTGGCCAGGACTACCTCTTCGTGGCCGACCTGCTGCGCTTCCAGGCGCGTCTTCTCGCACGTGCGCCGCGGACGGCCCAGGCGGTGCTCGCGGGCGGCGTCGTGGCGCTCGAGGCAGAGCTCACCTGGTTCGAACAGCACGCTCAGCGGCGCGGTCTAGCGCTAGATGGCGAGCGGCTCGAGGCGACAGAGGGCTATCGCGCCTGCCTGGAACGCCTGGATCTCGGCGCATACGAACCGGCGCTCGTGGCGTTGTGGGCGCTCGAGCGGGCGTATCTTCAGGCCTGGCAGTCCGCGCGGCCTGGGGCGCCTGCGTTCCGGGAGTTCGTCGAGCACTGGACCGTGCCCGCGTTTGCCGAGTACGTCGCGGGCCTCCAACAGGCCGCCGATGGCGCGCTGAGCAGCGCTGAATTCCGGATTGCCGAGCGGGTGTTCCTCGAAATTGTCCAGTTGGAGCGGTCATTCTGGGACATGGCACTGGCGGAAGGCGTCCGATGAGCGTGGCGACGGTGCTATGGATCGACAACCAGGATCTGGCTCGCCAGGCGCTCGAGCACCCCTTCGTGCGCGGCATTGGCGCTGGCACGCTACCGAGGTCGAGTTTCGCCCAGTTCGTGGCCCAGGATGCCTATTTCCTGGACGCTTTCGCGCGAGCATACGCGCTGGCACTGGTGCGCTCGCCCGACCGCGACGGGGTCTACGATTTTGCACGCCTGCTCGATGGAGCGCTCGAAGAGTTGAAGCTGCACGGCTCGTACTCCGCGCGTTGGGGTATCGACCTGGCCAACGTGGTGCCAACAGCCGCTACGCTCGCCTACACGGATTTCCTGCTCAAGACCGCGGCGATGCAGTCCATCGGCGAAATATGCGCGGCCCTGACGCCATGTATGCGCCTGTACGCCTATCTGGGCCAGTCGCTAGCCGCGGACGGCGTAGACGAACATAATCCCTTCGCCGACTGGATCCGTACCTATGCAGCGCCAGAGTTCGAGGCGCTGGCGGTCACGCTGGAACGGTTGCTCGACCGCTACGGCAATGAGCGGGAGGTGCGCGAATCATATCGCCGAGCGATGCTTCTGGAAGTCGCGTTCTTCGAAGCGAACGTCGGAGGTGCGGATCCGTGAACCGACCAATGAGCGCGGTGGGCGGCAAGTGGGGACGACCGGTCGCGCTAACGATCGCCGGCTCCGATTCCGGCGGTGGCGCCGGAATCCAGGCGGACCTGAAGACCTTTCAGGCGCTTGGGGTGTATGGCACGAGCGCGGTTACGGCCATCACGGCGCAGAACACACTCGGCGTGCGCGCGGTGCACGAGATTCCGACGAGCGTCATCGCCGATCAGATCGACGCCATTGCTGAAGATCTCGGCATCGACGGCGCCAAGACAGGCATGCTGTCGAGCGCGGAGATCATCGGCAGCGTCGCCGACCGGGTCCGCCACTGGGGCTTCCAGGCGGTGCTGGTGGTCGACCCAGTGATGGTCGCCAAGAGTGGCGATCGGCTGCTCCGCGAAGATGCCGTGCACGCGCTACGCTCGCAGCTGTTACCCCTGGCTGCGGTGCTCACGCCCAATATCCCGGAGGCAGAAGTGCTCCTCGGACGACGCATCGAAACGGACCAGGACGTGCGCCAGGCCGCGCGCGACATCCTGGATATGGGTCCGCGCGCGGTGGTGATCAAGGGCGGGCATCGTCAGGGAGACCCGATCGACGTACTGTTCGATGGCGACACGTTCCACCTTTTCGGCGGCCGCCGCATCCAGACGACAAGTACGCACGGCACCGGCTGCACCTTCTCAGCGGCAATCGCAGCTGGTCTGGCACGGGGACTACTGGTGCGCGAAGCGGTCGCCCAGGCCAAGAGCTATGTGGCGACTGCGATCCAGCGCGCGGGACCACTCGGGCGCGGCCACGGGCCGGTGGAGCACGACTGGCTGTTGTCGCGGCAAGCGGTCACGGCCGCGAGCGCAGAGGTGCCGGCGTGGCCGTGAACGAGGCGCGCGTGCTGGCCGCGATCCGTGAACAGCGACCACTCGTTCACTGTCTCACCAATGCCGTGACGATCGAGCGCGTAGCGGACGGCCTCGCAGCTGTTGGAGCGCTCCCGGTCATGGCGAGCGCGGTGGAGGAGGCAGCCGAAATGGCGGCGCATGCCCAGGCGGTTGTCCTCAACCTTGGCACACCCACACCGGACCGCTTCGCCGCCGCCGCACTGGCGGGACAGCGAGCGCGTGGGCGCGGCATCCCGGTTGTGATGGATCCGGTCGGCTGCGGGTCTACGGCGTGGCGCACGCAGGAGATGCGCACCCTCGCGCGCCGAGTTCAGCCGAGTGTGGTGCGCGGTAATGCGCCGGAGGTGGCCGCGCTCGCGGACCTGCCCACGCCGGCGGCGCTGCGGGGCGTCACCGCTGAGCGGGACATGGCTCCAGATGCCTTTTTGGCCCAGGAGGCCGCCGGAAGGCTCGGCGGCGTCGTGCTCGTCACCGGAGCAGTGGATCTCGTGGTGGATGACAAGCAGCTACGTGAGCACCACACAACTGGCGCGCCAGTGCTGGGCCGCGTGATCGGAGCAGGTGACCTGCTGACTGCACTCGTGGCCGCATGCTGCGCTGTGCAGCCGGAAGACGCATTTGCTTCAGCCTGGTCGGGACTGATCATCTTCAGGCTCGCTGTGGATCGAGCAGAAGGCGCACACCTTGCGCCGGGGAGCTTCTGGGTGCGGCTGATCGACGCGCTCGCCTCGCTCGACCCCAGCGAGATGCCACGCAGCCTAGCGGTCGCGGAGGCCCCGTGACCGCACCCGCACCAGCGAGGCATCTCCGCGATCTCGTGTGGTTGTACCTCCTGGCGGACACCGGCCTGGTAGAGCGCGAGCGGCTGCCGGCTGTCGTGGCGGCCGCGGTGGATGGTGGCGCGACCCTGGTTCAGCTGCGGGCAAAGGGGCGTACGACTCTGGAGCAGATCGAGCTCGGGCGCCGTTTGCTTGACGCCTGTCACGCGCGCGACGTGCCGCTGGTGATCAACGATCGAGTCGACGTCGCGCTCGCGGTGGGCGCGCACGGAGTTCACGTCGGCCACCAAGGCGAAGAGGACATGCATCCCCGAGATGCACGCCGCATCTTGGGGCGGGATGCGATTGTGGGAGTATCGGTTGGCTCTGCTCAGGAAGCCGTGCTGGCGGCTGCCGCCGGTGCCAGCTACGTCTCCGCCGGACCGATGTTCGCCACGACGACCAAGGGCAACGCCGGCCCGGCGACCGGCGAGGCGCTTTTGCACGCGGTCCGCGCGGCGACCGACCTGCCGCTCGTGGTCATCGGGGGCATCACCGCGGCGCACGCACCAGCGCTCCGCGCGGCTGGCGCAGACGGCGTGTGCGTTGGCGCGGCGATCTTGCGCTCGGCCGATCCCGCCGCGGCGGCGCGGGCTTTCGTGACAGTTGACTCCAGAGGAGGCGGTGCCGGTCATGGCAACTGAGGGCATGGGCATTCGCACGTGGGTGCGGGGTGAGCGACTCAGCAACGGCCAGCGGCTAGCCCTGGCGGCGGTCCTGGTCGCGCTCGGCGTAGCCCTCTCGGCGTTTTCGATCCCGGTCGGACCGGCGCGAGTATTCCCGTTCCAGCACACGATCAACGTGGTCGCAGGCGTGTTGCTGGGGCCCGGGTACGCCGTGCTGACCGCGTTCGGCATCAGCGTGATCCGCAATGGCCTCGGGACCGGGACGTTCCTCGCGTTTCCAGGCTCGATGTTCGGCGCGTTCCTGGTCGGATGGGCGTACCACTACGTGCGCCGCACTGACCTCGCGGCGTTCGTCGAGCCAGTCGGAACAGCGCTGATCGGCGGCCTGGTCGGCTATCTGCTCATCCTGCCGGTGGCTGAACCGATCAGGTTGCTCGGCTTCGTAGCACTGAATCCGGCCTCTCCGCAACCGTATCTGGGGGTCTTCGGCGGAGCACTGGCGCTGATCGTCTCGTTCGCGGTGAGCAGCGTGCCTGGTTGTGCGTTGGGCTTCCTGGTGCTGAAAGCGCTCCGCACCGCTGGCGTGGGGCTATCGCCGCGCGGCACGGAGGATCAGGGTCCACCTCCGACACTTGCCTGATCCACCCGGGCAAGACCCGGTCGCACGACTGCGCAGCGTCCACTTCTGGTACCCTGGCGCGCCTCGCGATACGCCAGCGCTGGCCGGGCTGCAGTTGGTGATACGCCGCGGAACGGTCGTGCTGCTGTGCGGCCCGAGCGGCGGCGGCAAGTCCACCCTGCTGCGCCTGCTGCTCGGATTGGTGCCGCAGCTCTCCGGCGGCTCGCTGAACGGCGAGGTCGAGGTGCTGGGGCTCGACCCAACCGTCGTGCCACCGCGTGACATGGCCGCGGCTGGCGTAGGTCTGCTGTTTCAGAACCCTATCGAGGGCTTCGTGGCCGAGCGCGTACTGGACGAGGTGGCCTTCGGGCCGGAGAACCTCGGACTTCCTGGTGCCGAGGTGGAACGACGCGCGATGGATGCGCTGCGATCCGTCGGCCTCGTTGGTTTCGAGCGGCGGCGCCTGCGGACCCTGTCGACAGGGGAGCAGCAGCGTGTCGCATTGGCTGGTGCGCTGGCCCTGCGACCATCGCTCCTGTTGCTCGATGAACCAACGGCTCATCTGGACGAGGCGACCGCGCGGGAAATCCTCAAGCTGGCTATTGCTGTGACTCGCGAGCGGGGCACGACGCTCGTGCTAGGCGAGCACCGCCTGGGCCTGGTTGCGCCGCTGGTCGACGAAGTGCTGGTGCTAAGCGATGGTCGGCTGCTGTCCGCTGGCCCGCCCCGGCGGGCGCTTGCGGATCCGATGCTGGCCGCGGTCGGAGTGCCAGTGCCGCGCGCGACACAGGTCGCGATTGGCCTCGGGCTGCGGGACATGGTGCCGCTCACGCCTGACGAGCTGGCGGGCCGACTGGTTAATCGTGGCAGCGCACGACCTTTGCCTGCCTCGGGCGCAGGTCCGCATTCGCGGGAAGTCGCCCTGTCGTTCGAAGGCGTCTCGTTCCGCTATCCCGGCGCTGGTGCCAATGCAGTTACGGACCTGACCTTCACACTGCATAGCGGCGAGATTGGCGCGCTGATGGGCCCGAGCGGCGCGGGCAAGAGCACCGTTGCCCGGCTTGCCCTCGGCCTGCTTCGCCCAAGTCGCGGACGGATCACCTTGTGCGGGCTGCGAACGGACGAGACTCCGTTTGGCCTCCTCGCTGCACGCGGCGGCCTGGTCCTCCAGAACCCGTTGCTACAGCTACTCACGTCGAGCGTGGAGCAAGAGCTCCGGCTCGGCCTCTCCGATCTCCCTGGGAACGAGATACGCAGCCGCGCCGACGAGCTGCTGGCGATGTTTGGACTATCTACGCTTCGGCGAAAGCACCCGCTGGCGCTGAGTGAAGGGCAGCGGCGGCGGGTGACTCTCGCTGCCGCCCTTGCGCGCCGTCCGCGGATCCTGGTCCTCGACGAGCCGACGCTGGGTCAGGACGAGCTGCAACGTCAGGCGCTCGAAGACCTGCTGCGTCGGCTGGCTGCCGACAACACCGCCATCTTGTGCATCACGCACGACGCGGAGCTCATGAACGATGTCGCCGCGCGCGTGCTGTCACTGGATAGGGGCAGGCTTGTCGCCGACCTGCCACTCGACCACACGATGCACCACCACCCCGATAGGCTGCGCGCGGCAGGACTCCCGCTGGCGGACGTGCCGGCCACGACGCTAGCCCTTCGTTCGTACGGGCGCGAGATAGGAGCGGTTCGCACAGTCGCACAGCTGGTAGACGTATTCCAATGAGACGGCTGGACCCCCGCGCCCAGCTCGCCTGGCTGGCAGCCGCTGTGGCGCTCGTGCTGCTAGGCCGCGAGGTTGGCCTGGCGGTGGCCACGGTGCTCGGCGCGGGCGGTGTGGCAGGTACGCGCGGGTGGCGCACATGGTCGCGACTTGTCATCGGCCTCGCTCCACTGTTGGCGGTGCTGGTTGCGTTGGACGCGCTCGGCGGGGGCCTGTGGACGGGGCTGTACGTGGCAGCACGGATCGTCGTGCTCGCCACCGTCGGGCATGCGTTCGCACAAGTCGCCGACGCCGAGCGGCTCGTCGCCGGACTGCGGGCGCTACGCGTGCCGTATCCCGTCACATTCGTGCTCGTGGCCGGCGCGCGGTTCGTGCCAACAACGGTGGCGGATCTGGTGGACCTGCGTGATGCAGCGCGCCTGCGCGGCGTTGCGACTGAAGGTTCGGTGCTGAAACGGTTGCGCGGCTGGGGCGTGCTGCTGGTGCCGCTGCTGGTAGGCACCATTCGACGCGGGCTGCAACTCGGCGAAGCTATGGAGGCGAGGGCTTTCGGCGCAGTCGCACAGCGCACTGTGCGCCACCAGCTCAACTGGCAGCTACGTGACACGCTTGCGCTGTTCGCTGCACTGCTCCTGGTGCTTGCGGTTTTCGCCTGGCCGCTCGTTCCGCCCAGCTTCGCGCCCTGGTAATCGGCGACCGTGGATCCTGCACGAGGCGAGTTCAGGGGACGGTGATTGGTGTACGGCAGAGGACTCAACAAAAGCGGCGCCTTACGTTCAGCGCGCGATCGGCACCTGGTCAAGTGGCTGTCAGGCCCGGCCCCGCGTCGTGGACCATCAGGCGCTCTCCCCTTTTACGTAGTCGGCGCGCACTGCGGCGGATCGATGAACGCAGCCGAGCCCGAGTTAGCTGATCTGAGAAAGACCGTTAGAATCCCGCGGGGCGCGGCCGAAGTCAACGCTGGCTCGCTCGCGCGCACCTAGCGCCACGGCTGGCAGTTGGCCCCTGCGCAGCCACCGCATCAACTTCGGTGCGAGTGACTGGGCGCTGCGCCAGCGCGGCGTCGAGTGGGTGATCTGACACCGACGCCATCGGCGCCGCGCCGCAACGTTCCTCCAGCCCTTCGATCGGCAGTACATAGAGCAAGACGTCGTTCAGGCCGGGCTGGGCTGGCCGGATTGTCAGTCCGATCAGGACGTTGCCCGCGCCGTCAGCCAGTGTCAGGTCACCATCCAGCGGAAGCGCCGAGCTCACCTGCGGAATGATCTGCGCCGTAGCCGTGCCGACGATGAACGCTGCTGAAAGGGCGACCGTGAGGACACATGCGGGAACCTGGGTGTATCGGCGGCGCATCGCTTGACTGAAGACCCTAGCGGTAGTGAACCTCGGTCATAAGCCCGCCGCCCATGTGGACCAGGTTGTGGCAGTGGAAGAGCCAGTCGCCCGGGTTGTCGGCGACGAACTCAATTTCATACTGCTCCATGCGTCGCACGGTAAGCGTGTCCTTGAGTGGACCGTCAATGGCATGTCCGTTGGCCGCGACGACCTGGAAGGTGTGCCCGTGCAGATGCATGGGGTGGTCTTCCATGCTCATGTTGAGCAACTTGATCCGCACCCGCTGCCCCTGACGTACCT
>WNGE01000964.1_pt1 | contig 53443 bp, 49 predicted proteins | sample 5400651 | NCBI WGS metagenome assembly WNGE01 (sample SAMN13153370, study PRJNA577476) | soil metagenome | isolation source: 60 cm soil or saprolite under grassland replicate 2 | place: USA:California | collected 2016-06-15 | reverse complement strand
AGTTAGAATCAGATGTAAAGATTTGGTCTAAAGAAAGAAATGACAACAAACGCAATATAGAATGGAAATTTACCAGACAGGATGCAGATAGAAAACTATCAAAACATTATGTTTCATAATTAATTTGCCAACACACTAGCATGTACACGTTACCCCATGAAGGCAGTGTTAAACTATCATTTATTCTTTCTGAAATAACTTTATAATATTGTTCATCTTTTGTTGTTGCGAACAATTCACATGCTGCCCAAAACCACTCATCAGTAAAATGATTATCACCATAAGCACCCGTTGTGATCTTTGGTTCAAATTTTTGGTTCATTGCATTTTGATCATATTCTAAAGAAAGATTTTGTAATGCCCATTGCCATGCATATTGCGCAGCCTTTAAACAACTGTCGCTTTAAGCCCGGTAATTGTATGTCAAACTTTTTCAAGATGCGTGAAGCCTGCGCCGTTACAGCAGCAAAATCAAGTGTTGCCGCAGTTCCTTTCTGTACAACATAACGTGGTGCTGTAGCTTTATCAGGCATGATCATTTTATCAAAAGAAGCATTAGTGCATTTATGATAAAACACCGCCATCATTTGGATCCTGCATAGTAAGCATCCATCGCAGGTTGTAAATGGTTTCATTAAGTATATCAGAAACCTTATCATTGCTTTCAGGAATGTTTGTTTTGAATGTATCAAAGTAAGATGAGAAATCTTCATAAGCAGATAATAATGTGCCCATAGCGATGCCGCTGTTCACGATATATTTATTGTAATCACCGGCATCATACCAGCCACCTGGACAGGAAATTTTTGCTCCTGCATGCCGGTGTGTTGTTGGTGCAGAAGGATGAATGAACACTTCAGTATCAGGATGGCCTGCTGGTCTTGCCCACTTGCCTGCATATTTTTCTTCGAGTGGCATTGACACACGCTGATAATAAAAACCTTTCAGTGCCGCAACACTAACTGAATGATGAACATCGTTTGCAATTTTAAATTGATAAGAATAACCGGGATGAGGAACATACATAATATAAGAGCCTTCATTTTGCAAAGCACTGAAATCAGCAATTCTTGTGGTAAATGATGAATTGGTTGATTGTTTTGGTTCACTCAACTGTCCTTTGTAAGCAGTATCTTTTTTATCTGCAGTTATAATATAAAAATCATTTGCTGAAATATTACCAACAACAACTGCAATCTTATTTGCGTGCAGATAACCCAATTGATTAAGGCGGATATTTTCTGTGAGCGATTGAGCAGTTAAGGCTTTACATGAGAGAAGAATAAAAAGAACAAAGTAAGTTTTTAATTTATATAGTTTCATATTGCCAAGTGCGAAATTATTTCACATCAATTATTATACTCGCTGATGATAAACCTTCTGATGTAGCTGTTAATTTTATATTACCTGCTTTTTCTTTTGATTGAATAACAGCAAGGCACATCCCGTTGAACGCCTTACGCTCACCGGCTTTGAAAGATTCCATACTTGTTTCGCTGCCATTATCTACGCCAGCAATAAAGCCCTCACCACTTACATTAAACTTTACAAAGTTGTCTGCATCGGGAATGAGATTATCATCTTTATCAACAATCTTTACAGTGACAAATGAGAGATCATTGCCATCAGCTTTTATTGTTTTTCTGTCTGCACTTAAAATAATTTTTGCAGGTGCCCCGGCAGTTTTTATTTCTTTTGTTAAAACAACTTTGCCATTCTTATGTGAGACTGCTTTCAAAGTGCCGGGCTCATCAACTACACGCCACATTACATGCAAGTCATCGCCTGTTTTCTTTTTTACGCCAAGTGATTTTCCGTTTAAAAATAATTCCACCTCATCCGCATTATTATAGTATGCCCACACATCAATCGTTTGTCCCGCCTTCCAGTTCCAGTGTGGAAAAATGTGTAACATAGTTTTATCAGTGAACAAACTTTGATACAAATAGTAAACATCTTTTGGAAAGCCGGCCAGATCAACGATGCCAAAATATGAACTTCGCGCAGGCGTCCATATAAACATGCCGCTTGCAAAATCATATTTCAATAATTCTTTCAATGTCTCTTCATGAGTAGAACCCCATGGTGCAGAACAGTTATCATAAGCAGAACAGGTAGTATCGGGATTGCCTTCGTGAAAAGGTTCGTCCCAGCGCTCAGGCCAGCGCCGAATACTATCTGAAGGCATGTCATAATGGCCTCTTGTTTGCAAAGAAGAAACAGTTTCTGTTGCTATAAATTTTTTGCCGGGAAATTTTTGCGGAAAAGTTTTATACTCCTGGTGATGGTAATTAAACCCAACAAGGTCCAATGCACCCGACCTGTAAATGGCGTTTTGCGGATCGGGATGGTCCATTGCAGAAGTGATTGGTCTTGTTGTATCGAGTGAATGAACAATCGCTGCAAGCTCTCTTGCAATAACAGTTCCCGATGTATCTTTTCCATCTTTACCCGCCCATTGTTCAGGAATTTCATTACCAATGCTCCATATAAAAACAGAGGGATGGTTGCGGTCTCTCAGCACCTGGTCTTCCAAATCCTTTTTATGCCACTCATCCCAATACAAATGATAGTCGTATGGATTTTTTTGCTTCTTCCACATATCGAATGCTTCATCCATAACAACAAAACCCATCTTGTCACATAAGTCCAACAGCTCGGGAGCAGGCGGATTGTGTGAAGTACGAATGCCGTTGATGCCCATGCCTTTTAAAATTTGCAGTTGCCGCTCCAATGCTCTTATGTTAATGGCAGTGCCCAAACATCCTAAATCATGATGATCACAAACACCAATAATTTTTACTGGTTTTCCATTTAGTGAAAAACCTTTATCCACGTCAAAATTGAAATAACGAATACCGACATTGGTTGCATATTCATCAACAGTTTTGTTATCAACCATCACCTGTGTTACAGCTTTGTATAAATATGGTTGATTGATTGACCAAAGATGCTGACCAGCGATATTTACTTGTTGTGACGTTTCAGTTACTGCATTTGCTTTTGCATTAAGTGTTGATGATGCCGTTGCAACTTGTTTGCCTGTTTTATCAAACAATGTTGTTTTTACAAGCACATTTTTTTCGGTTGAATTTGCGTTATTGATATTGACCTTTATATCAACCGTTGCCGATTGATTACTAACCTTTGGTATTGAAATATATGTTCCCCAATGATCAACAAAAACATCATTAACAGTTACCAGCCATACATTGCGGTAAATTCCTGAACCACTATACCACCGTGAATTTGGCTGTTTTGAATTATCAACTTTAACTGCAATTGTATTTTTTTCATTACCGTATTTCAAATAAGGTGTAAGCTCATAGCGAAAAGAAATATAACCATTAGGACGAACACCAAGAGAGTGACCATTTATCCATACTTCACTGTTCATGTATACCCCATCAAAATCAATAAACACTTTTTTATTTTTTGTATCTGCAGGCAAAGAAAATGCTTTGCGATACCAGCCTGTGCCTCCTCTTAATGCGCCGCCGCCTGTACCTGTGGGACTGTTCTTATCAAAAGGCAATTCAACACTCCAGTCGTGAGGCAGGTTTAAGCTTCGCCAGTCATTATCATTAAAATTTTCTGTATTAGCATTTTCAACATCGCCTAAATGAAACTTCCAGTCTTTAGTAAAACTTACTGTTGTTCTTGCGGATTGTGCAATTGAATAAATGGAAGTTAAGGAGACGGTTAGTGTTAGCAAGATCGTTGTGAAGATTTTTTTCATTGAAGGTTAGTTATAGTGAAAAAAATTTTTATAAATATCCGAAAAATTAAATGTTGATTATACAATTAATTTTAATCTTATTTTTTTGTTACAATCAACAGAATATAATGGCATCACTAATTGCGTCGCACTCTTCAACGGTTATACTTTATTGAGCTTTATGAACGAGTATAAAAAAGTCTCCCTTTAGGGAGATTTAGAGGGCTTTAGAGGGTCTTCACTTCACTTATTAATTGTTGCAAAACAGATTTTGCATCACCAAAAAGCATTGATGTTTTTGGTTTAAAGAATAGTTCATTTTCTATACCAGCATAACCTGGCTTCATACTGCGTTTATTAACAACCACCATTTTTGCATCTTCCACTTCAAGAATGGGCATGCCATAAATTGGTGAAGCAGGATCAGTTTTAGCGGCAGGATTTACAACATCATTAGCGCCCAGCACCAGCACCACATCTGTCGTTTTAAATTCATCATTGGCCTGTTCCATTTCCAATAACTTGTCGTAACTCACATTTGCCTCTGCAAGCAATACATTCATGTGGCCGGGCATTCTTCCTGCAACAGGATGAATAGCATATTTTACTTCCACACCTCTTTCTTCCAGCATCTCTTCCAGCTCCTCGCATACATGTTGTGCCTGTGCCACTGCCAAACCATAACCGGGAACGATCATTACTTTTCTTGCATAGCTCATAGCCATTGCTGTATCACTCACAGAAATTTCTTTGTACATGCCGGTCAAACCTTTCGCAGCTGCAATTGCAGCACTGCCACCAAAGTTGCCGATCAACACATTCTTTAAAGAGCGATTCATTGCTTTACACATCAGTATGGTAAGTAAAGTACCAGCAGCACCAACAAGAATACCACCCGTAAGCATTACTTTATTATCATATAAAAATCCACCGCAGGCAGCAGCGACACCAGTGAATGAGTTAAGTAAAGAAATTACAACAGGCATATCGGCACCGCCGATAGGAAGAACAAAAAGAACGCCATATAAGAGACTGCCCAAAAGGATTAAGAAAAGTAATGTTGTGTTAAGTGGAATAAAAAATATTAAAATAATCGCAGCGATAACAATTAAAAACAATAATGCAAGATTAAATATATGCTGTCCTTTGAACGAATAATCTTTAACCCGACCATTTAATTTTCCCCATGCTATCATACTACCTGCAAAAGAAACAGATCCAATGATCAACCCTAATAAAATAATTAATACTCTTGAATAAATAAAAGAATTAGAGGAAATATTATTTCCGTTAAGATCTGTACTATGCAAGTTAGAAATAAAAATATCAGGAGGATATCCAATTAGTCGAACAAGATGATTAAACTCTACAATCGAAATTAACGCTGCACATGCGCCACCCATGCCATTAAACATACTTACCATTTCCGGCATAGCTGTCATCTTCACTTTTTTTGCAGCCAAGGTTCCTATGATGCCGCCAATTACAATTCCGCCAAATATCCAACCATAATTATGAAGATTATTTCCTGCATCATCTTTGTATAAAAAGATAGTTCCGAGAATTGCTATTGTCATTCCTGTTGCTGCAATTAAATTTCCTCTTCTTGCAGTAGCAGGATTAGAGAGCATCTTCAAGCCGATGATGAAGGTAACTGAAGCCAGCAAATAAATAATCGTCAAAACATTTATTTCCATTTCAGTTTAATTAATGGGGATTAAGATATCAAGAAATAAAAAAAAGAAACAAGTAACTATTCGAATTAAATCACAAGAAACAAAATCAAAAACCAATTCTGATTTGAAATTTATTTGGAACTTGATTTTTGATTTTTGGATTTTGCTTTAAACATTTCCAGCATTCTATCCGTCACTACAAATCCGCCAACTACATTCAGGGTTCCTAATATCACAGCAAGAAATCCTAATATTAATGCGAGGTAATTATCGCTTTCTGCTTTGCCCATTACAATGATAGCACCAATGATCACTACTCCATGAATAGCATTGGCACCACTCATTAGCGGGGTATGTAAAACACTCGGCACACGGCCAATTACTTCAATACCTAAAAAGATCATAAGGATTACAATGTAGATATATTCCTGATGCTGGTGAATCCAATCAAGCATAATTCCTCCTTTACATTTCTTTTGAGTAAGATATTTTAAATTATTAAATGAATGTTCAATGATCAATAAAGATCGGAACGCATAAGTGAGTGACACAACAGGCGACGAGCAAAGAATCCCCCGCCTGACCACAAATGAATAAAAAAAGCAGTCGGGCAGGAAAAGCTTGCTACATAAAAATCTCTTTTATTTTCATTTGCGCATTTTCAAATTAGCACATCAAACAATTAAACTCTTCACCCACTCATGCATTACTTCACCATTATATGTAATTATTGTTCCCTTTACGAGATCATCATCAAAGTTGAGGTTAATTACTCCTTCCTTGGTGATGATAAGTTGCAAAAAGTTGAGTATATTTTTACCGTACAGTTTACTTGCATCCGATGGCATTTGTGATGCAAGATTGCTGTTACCTACAATCGTCACGCCATTGTACTGTATGGTTTGATTGTTCATTGTTTTTGATGTGTTTCCACCGGTGGCTGCAGCAAGATCAATAATGACAGAACCATGCTTCATTCTGTTCAATGCATCTTCTGTAATAAGCAGCGGTGCCAGCTTTCCGGGAATTTGTGCAGTAGTAATAATTACATCTGCTTTGGCAGCAGCTTCAGTAATCTTCTGTTGTTGCTTTTGCTTGTACTCTTCTGTTTGCTCCACAGCATAACCACCCGCCTGTGATGGGTCAGCAGCGCCTTCCACTTCAATAAACTTTGCACCAAGGCTCATTACTTCTTCTTTTACGGCCGGTCTCGTATCAAACACTTCTATCACTGCGCCAAGACGCCTTGCCGTTGCAATCGCCTGCAAGCCTGCCACACCTGCGCCAAGTATCAGCACTTTTGCAGGGGGAATGCTGCCTGCAGCAGTAATAAACATGGGAAAATATTTTGGAAACAACGAAGCCGCGAGTAACACAGCTTTGTATCCCGCAATGTTTGCCTGGCTGCTAAGCACATCCATGGTTTGTGCACGTGTAGTACGCGGAATCATGTCAATACTAAAAGTGCTAATACTCTTTGCAGCCCATTGCTTCATGAGTTGGTGATGGATCAGCGGTTGATACACACCCAATACTATTGCGCCGGGTTTTATATCATTTAAATCATCGTTGGTAAAAGGATGGATAGAAAGAAGAATATCGGATTGCTGTAAAATCTCTTTTCGTGAAGTAAGCTGAAAGCCTTTTGCAGCATAGGTTTCATCAGTAGCAAAAGCATTTATGCCTGCATTTTTTTCAACAATCACATTTGCTTTTAGCTTTGCTAACGACGCTGCTTGTTCAGGTAAAAGCGATATCCTGTTCTCTGCCTGAGGTTCTTTTAAAATGCCTGTCGTCATGTTTTGTAATTATGCAGCTAAACTCCGGTTTTGCGCAACCTACAAAAAATAATGATTACAGTGATGCTAATTTTTAAAATGATGTGAATAGGAATTTGAAAATTGAAAATGTGGAAATTGCACAACGTGCTAATATGCTGATAAAAGAAAGAAAAATTTTATGAGCCTAACTACAGGATATAAATTAACTTCTAATCAGCCTCAAGCGGCTCCTTCTGCTTAAGTAAAGCTGTGAACTGTTATTGCTTTAAGCCACTTCAACTTCTTACTCATAACTTATAGCTCAAAGCTCGTAGCTTTTTTAAAATCGAATAGTAAAATGCTGCTTCACTCTTTGCTCTTTGCGAAAGAAAACAATGCCGGCAAAAAATAAATCAATGCTCAAAGTAACTGACGGATGCTCTTTTATATATTCCCACGCTTCTTCCATTTTTTTACTCCAGTGTATATCATCAAAAATAAGAATTGAATGTTCTGTAGTTTTTGTGAGTATTTCTTTAAAATACAGCATAGTTGGTACTTTAAGGTGATTGCCATCAATAAAAGCAAAATCAATTGTTGATAGAGTGCTAATGGCTTCTGTTAAGGTGTAATCAAAATGACCTTCTTTAATTTGTACATTCTTTAATTCAAGTTGTTGAAAATTTTTCTTTGCAATATTGGCAACAGTTTTTGCACCTTCCATTGTTATCACCTTATTATTAGTATTGGCTGAAGCAAGATATGCAGTGGTAATTCCTAATGATGTTCCCATTTCAAGGATGTTTGCAGGCCGCCCTAAGAACTCCTCATGGAAATAAAAATTTATCATTCGAAAAAATAACTGTGCAAATTTTTTTGGTTTTAATGAGCCCGACACAATATCAGATACCTTTTTTTTATAGGGTAAAAATGTTTTTGTGCGGGCACCAAAATCATCAAACATGATTTCTGTATTATCATTTTTCAATTGCTGTCTTAGTTTTTCAAGAGTTGCGTAACAATAATATTCCCTGTTATCATTCAATACCTGTATAATAAACTCAAATACAAAAGGAGAATGAACACCATGTCCTTTTCCATTGGAAGCAGTTATCCAATAACGTACATATCTTATTGCGAGCTGAAATGATGAATACATGTAAAAATTATTAACCCATTTTTTTCGGGCTGGCAAAATAAAGCATTAAGCAGAACAGTTAAAATTTGAATACCAAAAACAACTGGTAACAAGAGTAAATAATTTTGGAACATTTTACGGCACAGGCTATTTTTGCAGCCCAATTAAGGATTGGCCTATTGTGTAATGGTAGCACTACAGATTTTGGTTCTGTCTGTCTTGGTTCGAATCCAGGTAGGCCAACAAAAAAGTGAGGAGAAAAGTTCTTCATTTTTTTAATTTAATATAAATATTAGAAACTCTTGTTAATACATCTAGTAGTAGCTTCTTAAAATAAGAGACCTATTAATGTTTCAACCTTTGAACATGACACATTAAAACAATCCCCAAATAGACATTTAAGTTTGCATGAAATGAAGATGAAAAAGCATGTCTTCATTTTTATTTGATGGGTTCCATCACAAAAACTTTTTATTGCTATATTGCTTAAATTATACTATTAGTGTATTAAATTTTGACAAATTTCTACCTGTTATGAAAGCACTAAAAAAATTATTGCTTTATTTGCACTCAGTGCATTATGACAACCAAAATTTATGAACTAAATTATTATTCCGTCAACCTTATATTCATTAAAAAGTAAACAATGAAACTCTCAAAAAACTACTTGCCCTCAGGCATTGTAATAATTTTTACAGTAGCCCTTTTATCATGGAGTTATTCCAATAACTCTACAACAGCATCGAATACCGCTCTCTGGTCTTATACACACGACAAAAACTTTGAGGAATTAACAGAAGCAGAAGTATCATCATTCATAGCAGATGATGATGAATGGTATTTTTCACCCCGATCTTTTAAAAAACGTCCAACTGCTGAGGATGTCCTCATTCAAAAAATTCCCGGAGATAAGAGTCATTTGCTGATGATGGCTTTTTACTCAAAAGAAAATTATTCCGAACCAGTTGTAAGGATAAATAATGGCGGAACGACTTTGGTTTTCAGGGACGATGGCAAAGGGAATGATAAAAAAGCCGGGGATGGTTTTTACACGGCAAAAATAACTGTGGATGTAAATGAATTCAGGCAAAAAGCATTGGGGATGATTGCTGAAATGAAAAAGAATGGCTATAAGCCTTTTCATTTTGTACAACGCTCAATGGTTTATGATCCTGACATAACAGAAAGTTTTGATGTACAAAAAATGGATAAAAGTGAAGCTGTATCAATATCCGGATTAACAAATGCACTTTCTTCTGATCTTACGACTACTGGTACTAAACTCAACAATATCAGAACGCATAGCATGATGATTACAAATCTTGCTGTTGTGGAAGATTCTATCCGCACATGGAACTCATGCACTCAAACCGGAAATATAGATGGCCCATGGACTTTTAAAACAATAATGAAAAATCTTGCTTCAAAAGACTCTGCTCATCCGGCAACAGATGCACAGATTTCTGATTTTGTAAAGAGCTGGTTAAACCACTGGACAACCGACCAAATGGTAAACGGAGATTCTGTTGCAGCCCGCACCTCGATGTCTACTGTAATACTTAACCCCTGGCTTAACAAAAGCAAGAGCGCAGGTGCACCGGCAGGCCAGTTGGATATGCGGTTCGCGCCTTTTAAACTGCTTGCCATAGTAAACAGATTTGATTTAAGGGATGGGGCATTGGATGGACTTCCGGGAAGTCCCGTAGGTGAAGGCAGATTTGTATTTGGGTTGATAAAAAAAGACTGCAGCACTTTCTTAAAAATGACGGTAATACTTGAGTATGGCGTACATAAATCTGCAACTTGCGAAGACAGGCAGGCGTGGGCACATCAATGGTATGCATTAAAGGATCTTGCCATCGGCAGCAGCGAATACAACCAGGCATTGCAGAATATAACAGACCAATATAGCTTATGTGGAACTAACCCTAACAAACCTAATCAAAGTTCACTTGATCAACTGCGCACCAATGAAGTAGCATTATCTCCTGACGGGAAAACATGGGAAATGAGGGAATTTGTTATTGACTCAACTACAGCTACTGGTTTACTTAAGCAAACTACTGTAGGTCAAAACCCAGCCGATAAATATAATGCTCAAACTGCTAATGAAGATGTACAACGGATGGTAGCATTTGTGAATCAAAACAGCAAGAGTATAAGAGCGGAAACTTATACTGTTCCCGTGACTTTTGATAGTGTACCATTTTTGGGTGGAAGTGCTCATATTAATACAGCTTCTACCGGTAATCCTCCCGGTGTTTTTCATTGGGATGGTACTGAAGACGGAAAGGGCAGTCCTACATTTATTAGAAACAATGCTGCAAGATTTTTCTTTTCGCTAAATACATGTGCAGGTTGCCATGCCGGGGAAACACAAACTTCTTTTACCCATGTTGACCCTGTATTTTTTGGAACAGAAACAACACTTTCCGGCTTTGTCACAGGACGCCCGGGGCAAGGTGGTGCCGTTGATTTTGATAATAATCCTGACAATGATAGCATGTCTGTAAAGGACGCCGCATTAAGACCTTCAATCGATCCAAAGATCAGAACATTCAATGAAATTCTTCGCCGGGCTAAGGATTTAAAAAGTGTTGCAGAAACAACTTGTGGAACTGTTTTAAGCATAAGTTCCGAATTGATGTTTAAACCTTTGAATAGCGTAGATTAATAAGCAGATTGATACATAGAGAGATTTGAAAGGGCTGCCCCGAAGATTGGGCAGCCTTTTTATTTTTTATATTAGTTTTTATTCCCGCTATTATATGGCACTGAAATAGCTACTGTATAAGTGCTGCAATTTTTTTGCGAAAGCCTGTCTTTGGCCTGTTCAATAAAGTTTTCAAGGGTACAAAAGTGCGACGCAACCGGCGATGCTATTGGCATAAAAGTTAAGTACAAAAAAATCTTTCTTACCTTAACGTACAACTTCTTTTATTTTCGCCAATAATATTTTAAATAACTTATATGAACAGAACACTGTTTATGCTTATTGCAACTCTTTGCATTTTTTTATCCTGCACTCATCAATACAAAACAATTGGAACTATCGTTAGAATTAATCCTGCACTTGATTCAATTATTTCTGCAAATGCAAAAGTGGAGATCATTGCCGATAGCTTTGATTGGAGTGAAGGACCTTTATGGATAGAAGATAAAAAAATGTTGTTATTCTCTGACATTCCTGCCAACACTGTATATAAATGGACGGAAGAAAAAGGAAAAGAAATTTATTTAAAACCTTCCGGCTATAGCAGCACTATGCCCCGCGGCGGTGAAATAGGCTCAAATGCTTTGCTATTAAACAAGGAAGGCAAACTCATATTGTGTCAGCATGGCGACCGCAGAATTGCGATGATGATGGCCAATATTGATACCCCTTCTGCTTCTTACAAAACTATTGCCGCTTATTATGAAGACAAGAAATTCAATAGCCCAAATGACGCAGTATATCGCAGCAATGGCGATTTGTTTTTTACCGATCCTCCTTACGGGCTGGAAAAAAATATGGATGATCCGTTGAAAGAAATTCCTTTCCAGGGAGTGTATAAAGTAAATGCTTCAGGCCAGGTAAAATTATTGACAGACACAATTACACGTCCAAACGGTATTGCATTTTTGCCAGGTGAAAAAACTTTGCTCATCGGTAACTCGGATGCTGATAAACCTTTTATCTATGCTTATGAACTTGATGCAAATGATTCATTGGTTAATCCGCATATTTTTTGTAACGGCGCGGCATTACCCACTTCTGAAAAAGGTGGGTTTGATGGAATGAAGGTTGATAAGAATGGAAATGTTTTTGCAGCCGGTCCCGGTGCTGTTTGGATTTTTAATAAAGGTGGCAAACCGCTCGGAGAAATAAAATTACCTGAACGCAATTCAAATTGTGCATTAACGCCTGACAATAAAACACTTTTTATTACCGCAGATATGTATGTGCTGAGAGTGAAGATGCGTTAGCAAACATCACGTCAATTATATTAAGCGTGATAAGAATATTGATAAATTTATTTCACTGCGTGATTACCATTTAAATGCTTGCTATATGAAATTCATTGTTCAAAATTTTTCTTCAGGAGCATTACTATTGTTTCCAATAATATTAATGAGTACTACCTGTAAAAAAGTTGCATCTGAAAAAGAGTCAATTCAAAATAATACTTCATTATTGACCGGTTCAAGCGGTATAAGCTTTTGGTTAACCAAAGGTGATCAATCCGTTTTATTACAAAAACAAAATGTGAGCCTTGTATTTGGTACAAACGCTAATCGTTATGCTACCATTACCGTTGATACCACACAAACTTTTCAATCAACAGATGGTTTTGGTTACACGCTTACTGGTGCAAGTGCCTATTTGATCAATCACATGAGTGCTGCTAACCGTACTGCTTTATTAACAGAGTTGTTTGCAAGCGATAGCAACTCTATAAGAGTAAGTTATTTGCGCCTGAGCATTGGCGCATCAGATCTCAATACGTCCGTTTTTTCTTATGATGATATGCCGGCAGGTCAAACTGATACAAATCTTCAAAACTTTAGTTTAGCACCCGATCAAACTGATCTTATTCCTGTACTGAAACAGATCCTTGCTATTAATCCAAACATAAAAATTTTAGGCTCACCATGGTCGCCACCAACCTGGATGAAAAATAATAACAGTTCTGTTGGTGGAAGTTTGTTGTCTCAATATTATAATGTATATGCAAACTATTTTGTAAAATATATACAGGGTATGAAAGCGCAGGGCATAACCATTGATGCCATTACACCGCAAAATGAGCCGCTGAATCCTGACAATAATCCAAGCATGTATATGACTGCAATTCAGCAGAACTCATTTGTAAAATATAATTTAGGTCCTGCTTTTCAGGCCGCTAATCTCACTACCAAAATTTTATTGTATGATCACAATTGTGATCATCCTGAATATCCAACTTCTATTTTGGATGACGCAGCAACAAGACCTTTTGTGGATGGCTCTGCATTTCATCTATATGCCGGCGATATCAGTGCATTAACAACAGTGCACAATGCTTATCCTGCAAAGAATATATACTTTACTGAACAATACACCGCTTCCAACAGCAATTTTGGAAATGACCTTAAATGGCATGTGAAAAATGTTATAATTGGTTCCATGCGAAACTGGAGCCGCAATGCACTTGAGTGGAATCTTGCGAGTGATCCGGTTTACAGCATGCATACGCCCGGTGGCTGCACTACATGTAAAGGAGCGCTTACAATAAATGCAAATACAGTAACACGCAATGTTGGCTATTACATTATTGCACATGCCTCTAAGTTTGTGCCTGCCGGTTCTGTAAGAGTCAGTTCTAATATTGCCGGAAATTTAAACAATGTTGCTTTCAAAACGCCCGATGGAAAAAAAGTTTTGATAGTTGAAAACGATGCACACTCCGCTCAAACTTTTAATATCGCTTTTAATGGTAAGTGGATAACTACTTCATTGGCTGCAGGGGCAGTGGGAACTTATATTTGGTAAAGTAATAGTTTAAGTGTTATTGTGAGAATTATGAGCCAATCTTAATTACTATTATCAGCATCCCTTTGCGTCGCACTCTTTTGCCTTTATTCTTTATTCAACAAATTCCGTTTTCATTTTTAGTATTCTTCTTATTTGGGAAGCAAAATCCTAAATCGAAGCTGGCTCTTATTCCATAGAGTATAAGAAGGAACTGAATTCTGCGAACTGCTCAGTAAATCTTAGTAGAAAAGTAATCCTGTAGTGTAATAAACTTTATTACCTTATTCTAAAATGAAAATAGAATAACAATTTATCTACCTTTTTATATTTTCTACTTTTTATTCTGAACATGACCGAGTCATTTGACCTTCGGTGCGACACAATTAAAGTCTCATAGTGGCATAAAAGCTAAGCACAAAATCAAGCAAACAAAAAAAGAAAGTCCGCGAATAAATACGCAGACTTTCTTTCTAAAAAATTTGAAAAGGCAGTTGTTACATTTTGCCCTTCACCTCATTTACTACCAATCCTTGCATTCCGCTTCTTTCATAATAATTGCCTGTTACAGTTACCTGTTCACCGGCATGCTTTTTTGCTTCAGCATAAGCATCGGCCTTGTCATGATTTTCTATCAGCAAATACACTTTCCCGTCACTTGTGAGAACACCCATTGGTGAGCCTCCTTTTATACACATGGCGGCGCAATCTTTATGACTATCCCCATGCGCACCTTTGGACATATAGCAAGCCATGTCCAATACTTCGCCTGATACAGTCATGCTTTTGGTTTTATCCTGGCCAAAAGAAGACAGGGATAACATAGTGAACCCAACTACCAGTAAAGCGGCAAATTTTCCACGATGCAAATTGATCGTTTTCATACGAATAATAATTTTAAGTGAAGAAATAGAAGGATGTAAGGTCGCAACAGAGCATATAAATTTATGGAAATTTCCATAATAATTCAATTTTATGCAGAAGGAAAGTTAAATTATACTAAACACGTGCCAAATTTTTTAAGCGATAATTTCTATTCACCAATTTTTCACACGCTCCTTTTAATAAAATTTAATTATTAACATTGTTGGTTATGACCGTATTCCTCTAATGCATAAAATTATTTTTATGAGTTCCTTGTTCGAAATTTTTTTTAAAAAAATCCGTGGTAAACGTAAAACAATCAATAATGATTTTGAAATTGATTTAAATAAAATCGCGCCACAGGAACTCGATCCACGTACATTAAAACCTATTGTTGAAGTAGTGATGCAATCAGACCAATTTATTGTAACGATTGATAATGCACTTTCTATAAACTGGATGACAAATGATAGGTATACAGACTATGCAACAGATTTTAGTGCGGTCACAGCAAAGGTTCAATTATTGTCTGCACAGATTCATCAATTGCTTGCCCACAAGGGCAACAGGTATAAGTACAAAAAAATTGTTGCAGAAGCATTGGCTCTTGCGTTACATGAAAGAAAATCTGATAACGCTTTGGCCTTGCTTACAAATGTTGAAAACAGAATAAAAGAATACGGTAAGGAAGGAGTGCGGATGGCTTATATTTTTTATGCGTTTTTTACAACTCTTTTCATTATTGTATTACTTGGTGTATCTATTCAAAATAAAAATAGCAGTTGGTTGTTTGCAGGAGATATAAATAGTTACCAGCTTTCTGTTGCGACGCTTCTCGGAGGTATCGGTGCTTTTGTTTCTGCATTTGTACGATTTAAAAATTATGAAGGAAACATTATAGCCGGTCTTTCAATGCACCGGCTCGACGGGCTTTTAAGAGTGCTGTATGGCTGTATTGCAGCACTTATATTGTCGTTAGCAATTTACTCCAATATTATCCTTGGATTTTTAAATAATACAACATCAGGTAATCAATCATGGGTCATTTATTTCCTGGCAATTATAGCAGGAGCAACAGAATTTTTGATACCTAACTTTATAAAGAATACTGAAAATGCAGGAGGCGCTAAAACGAAACCACTCCTTGAAGAAAAAGATGATGATGACAATAGTAAAAATAAAATAACAGAAAAAACAGTAATGATTTATAAAAACAGGGAGAATGGAAACGAAGAACTGGTTAATATTCAGGCGGAAGGTGTTGCTGAAAATATGGTAACAGAAAAAACAACTATGCTTTATGAGAATGAGAACGATGAAAGTGGAGAGAATGATGAGAACGATATAATTAAGCATAAGCAAAATGAAGAACTTGTTAAGATACAGGAGGAAAATGTTGCTGAAAATATCCTAACGGAAAAAACGATTGTGCTTTATGAGAATGAGAATGAGAACAATGAAAGTGAAGAGGATGAAGAGGACGATATAATTCAGTATAAGCAAAATGAAGAACCCGTTAATATGCAGGCGGAAGATGTTGTTGAAAATACCCTAACGGAAAAAAAACTTTATGAGAATGAGAACAATGAAAGTGAGGAGGAAGATATAATTCTGTATAAACAAAATGAAGAACCTATTAAGACACTGGAGGAAATTGCTGTGGAAAATGCACTAACAGAAAAAACAGTTATGCTTTATGAGAATGAGAACAATGAAAATGAAGAGGATGAGGAGGATGATAGAATTATGTATAAACAAAATGAAGAGCCCGTTAAGATACAGGAGGAAGATGCTGGTAAAAATACACTAACGGAAAACCCGATTATGATTTATGAAAATGAGAATAAAGAAAATGGAGAGGATGAGCAGAACGATAGGATTCTGCATAAACAAAATGAAGAACCCGGCAAAATACCAGGTGAGATTAAAATTACCAAGCAGTTAGTGCAGGGAAAAATAAATCTGCAGGACTATTGATAAACTAAAATCCCGTCTGAAATTCAGAACGGGATTTCTCATGTGCATCAGCTAAACTTATTTATCATAGATGGCCACTTCTTCGTAACCCATATTATTTTTTGCAGCACGATACATGCCGGCACTGTTAAATATCATTGCTGCATTGCCCTTTGCATCTACACCAATCATGCCACCTTCACCGCCAATTTTTACCAATTTTTTATGTACCACTTCATATATAGCGTCATGCAAACTTATACCCTTGTATGCCATTAAACAACTCACATCATAAGCAGCAACTGTGCGGATAAACATTTCGCCATGCCCTGTGCAACTAACAGCGCAGGTATTGTTGTTGGCATAAGTGCCGCAACCAATAATAGGACTATCTCCAATGCGTCCGTACTTTTTATTCGTCATGCCGCCGGTAGATGTTGCTGCAGCGATGTTGCCATCCATATCACAGGCAACGGCGCCCACTGTTCCGAACTTTTTATCTTTCATCAATTCCTCAAGACGCTGATGTGTATGATCAAGTGAATAATTATCCGAATCGCGAATGGCTTTCCATTGATCATAGCGAAACTGTGAAAAGAAATATTCATCAGGCTCCAGTTTTATTCCTTGTTTAATCGCAAAATCGTTGGCGCCTTTTCCGCTTAAAAAAACATGATTGCTGTGGTGCATCACTTCGGTAGCAAGTTCAATAGGATTACGCACATTACGCACACCTGTAACAGAACCGGCTCCGAAATTACTGCCATCCATAATGGCCGCATCCATTTCCTGCAAACCTTTTTTTGTAAATACAGAACCACGGCCTGCATTAAACAACATGTTATCTTCAAGTATCACAATGGCTGCCTTTACTGCATTCACACTGCTGCCTCCTTCTTCAAGCACGGCAAAACCTGCATGCAGAGCTTCTTTCAGCCCTTCAAGATAAGCTCCTTCCAGCTCAGGCGTCATATCTTCTTTCAGAATAGTACCTGCACCACCATGAATAACCAAAATGAATTTTTGCATTCTGTTTTTCTTATTTTATAAATATGCTTTTGATGAAGTAGTAAATAACTTCTGTGTTCAATTTTTGCTCAGCATTCCGTAAACAATTAAACTTTTAATAAGTTTCGAAACAAAAATAAAATTTTAAGTTACTAATAAAATCAAAGATTTTTCTCAAAGCATTTTAAACAGAAATTATGATACGAGAAGATTGTTTGATAAAAGTAAAAAAGAAAAAGGCGGTTGATGGAGATGACTTTTACTTCAATGAATTGTTAACTGATCAATCAAAACTTTGATTGCTCGTGGCAGCAATTTTTAATACACGATCATATTGTTCAGGCGTAAGATCATTATAAAAATAATAGACGGGATCAACAGGCTGGCCGGATTTATGTACTTCGTAATGGCAATGCGGACCGGTACTTTTGCCCGTGCTGCCCACATAGCCTATAACTTCTCCGCGTTTTATTTTTTGACCAACTCTTGCTTTTATGCGATACATATGACCATATAAAGTTTCATAGCCGTAACCATGATTAATAATAACATGGTTGCCATAACCACCGGCATTATAACCAGCTTCTTTAATAATACCGTTTGCTGTAGCATAAATAGGTGTTCCCTGCGGTGCAGTAAAATCAAGTCCTGCATGAAATTTTGTGACTTTATATACTGGATCAATTCTATAGCCAAAGCCAGAAGCTATATGGCTTAAATCCTTATTGCTTATTGGTTGAATAGCAGGAATTGCAGCGAGAAGCTTCTCTTTATTTTTGCTCATTTCATAAATGTCATTGTAAGATTTTGCCTGGTAAGCTGCCCTTAATGAAAGTGTATTTAATTGAGTTTTTAAACTCTTCAAAAGTTCGCTCTCATTCATGCGTTGCAACAATTGCAGTTCTTTGTTTTTTTCCATCTCTTTAAGACGGGCGCTGTCAGGGACAGGTGTGGCTTCAAAAATTGAACGGTAGACGTTATTATCCCGATTCTCCAGTTCAAGCATTTGCTTTTGCAAATGATTCACTCTTTCTTCCAGTACTGCATAATTTTCTTTTAAGTCCTCATTTTCTTTCTGCAAAATTTTTTCTTTAGGAGAATCTATATATTGAAAAGCAATTGCAACAATGATAAAGGCTGTAACAATCGCTGCTGCAATAAAGCCAAAAACACGCAGCAACTTCACACGCAATGGTGTTATCAGCTTTTCATAACGAAGTGTATGTGTGTTATAGAAGTATTTTATCTTCTTCATTGGCTAAGCAGAATTTTTATTATGAGACGAGCTTTTATTTTTGGCATTTTCGTTGCGCCTGCCCCGAAACTTCGTGGGTCATTCACTTCAGGTTCTGAGCATTTATCACAAGGTGAGTAATCAATAATGAATTATCAATAATAAATAATTTACTAACTTCTCCACCATTCAACTTTTCAACTACTCAATCCTCAACTTACCTTCACCCAAATACTTACCTTTGCAGCCCTGTAAGCGGGCAAAGATAAAGGCTTACATAATAAATGATATTCTAAATTTATTGACAGCATACTATCGCTACAAGCAAGATTTCAAGCGGCAAAAAGTTATATTATGACATCCGGCGAAATAAGACAACAGTTTCTTGATTTTTTTAAAAGCAAAGACCACCATATTGTTCCGTCTGCACCAATAGTTGTAAAGAATGATCCTACATTGCTTTTTACCAATGCAGGTATGAACCAGTTTAAAGATTATTTTCTCGGAAATAAAAAAGCGCAGTATCCACGAATTGCTGATACACAAAAATGTTTGCGTGTAAGTGGTAAGCACAATGATTTGGAAGAAGTAGGTGTGGATACTTATCACCATACCATGTTTGAAATGCTGGGCAACTGGAGCTTTGGGGAATACTTTAAAAAAGAAGCAATTGCATGGAGTTGGGAATTGCTAACCAGTATTTATAAACTGGATAAAGAACGTTTGTACGTTACAATATTTGAAGGAGATGGAAAAGAAAACTTACCCAAAGATGATGAAGCATTAAACGAATGGAAAAAATGGCTAAATGAAGAAAGAATATTGCTGGGCAACAAGAAAGATAATTTTTGGGAGATGGGTGATACAGGCCCTTGCGGTCCATGTACAGAGATACATTATGATAGCAGACCTGAAGAAGAAAGAAAACAGGTTAATGGAAAAACACTGGTAAATAATGAGCATCCCCAGGTGATTGAAATATGGAATCTTGTGTTCATTCAGTTTAATCGTTTAAAGGATGGAAGCCTCGAAGCATTGCCCGCAAAACATGTGGATACAGGTATGGGCTTTGAACGTTTGGTGCGGGTGTTGCAGGACAAGGATAGCAATTATGATACAGATATTTTTTCAGGAATAATTAATGAAGTTGAAAAAATAACAGGAAAAAAATATGATGGCAGCGACAGCAAACAGGCTGTTGCATTTCGTGTGATTGCAGATCATCTGAGGGCAATTAGTTTCACCATTGCAGATGGACAGTTGCCCTCTAACACGGGTGCCGGTTATGTGATAAGAAGAATTTTGCGAAGAGCAGTTCGTTATTATTATTCTTACCTCGATTACAAACAGCCATTATTGTTTCAGCTTGTGCCATTGCTTGCAAAACAATTTGAAAATGTTTTTCCTGAATTGCAGCAACAAAAAGATTTTGTAAGTAAAGTTGTAAAGGAAGAAGAAGATGCATTTTTGAGAACGTTAGAGAAAGGATTAGACCGATTTCAACAAATTAAAATCCAGGCCGTGGAAGAATTAATTACTAGAACATTAATTCAAAATAATATTAAAGTTGAGAGAGAGAAACATATAAAGCAGGAAAATTTGTCTATTACTTTAGATATTTATTTACCTGAATTAAATGTTGGTATAGATATAGTTTCGCATAAAAAAAATTATTTTCCTTCTTCAAAAGATATTAGTCTTAAAGTCTCTCAATTAAAAATATATGATAGTGAAAACATATCAATTCATAATATTTTAGAATTTTTAAAAAAAGTTACTGGCAAAAATCTGACTTATAATTATGATAAAAGAATTGTAATAAATGGGTCAGTCGTTTTTGAATTATTCGATACTTATGGTTTTCCACTTGATTTAACAAAATTAATTGCTCGTGAAAATGATTTCTTAATTGATGAATCGGGTTTTGAAAAAGAAATGCAGCAACAAAAACAACGCAGCCGTGCTGCTACTACAATTGACACTGCAGATTGGATGGTATTAGATGCGTTTGCCTTAAATGAATTTGTGGGTTATGATTCACTTGAAATAAAAACAAAAGTTGTTAAATACCGTAAAGTAAAAGCAAAGGGTAAAGAAGCATATCAAATTGTTTTGGAAGCAACACCATTCTATGCTGAGAGTGGCGGACAGGTTGGAGATACCGGAGAATTACTAATAAATGGAAATAAAATAGAAATTACCGATACTAAAAAAGAAAATAATCTTATCATTCATTTTGCAAATTTAATTCCAGATGATTTAAGCGGTGAAGTATTAGCAAAAGTTGATTTTGAAAAAAGAAAAGCTACGGAAATTCATCATAGTGCTACACATTTGCTGCATGCAGCATTGCGTAAAGTATTAGGCACGCATGTAACACAAAAAGGAAGTCTTGTAAATGCAGAACATCTTCGTTTTGATTTTTCTCATTTTGCTAAATTATCGGATGAAGAAGTTACGCAAATAGAAGCTTTGGTTAATGAAAAGATACGTGCAAATATTCCTGTTGTTATAAAAGAAATGAAAAAAGAAGATGCTCTTGCAATAGGTGCTATGGCTTTGTTTGGTGAAAAGTATAGTGATATTGTGCGAGTTGTAATTATTGATCCTGCTTATTCAGTTGAATTATGTGGCGGCACACATGTGGGTACTACAGGTGGGCTTGGGTTTTTTAAAATAAAACATGAAACCGCGGTAGCAGCAGGAGTAAGAAGAATTGAAGCGGTGAGTGGCAAGGCAGCAGAAGAATTCGTATCACAGCAATTCGAGTCAATCCGTGTAATTCGTGATATTTTGAAACATCCAAAAGATTTGAACAAGTCACTACAAAATCTGATTGCAGAAAATAATGAATTAAGAAAGAAAATTGAAAGTCTTGAAGCAAAACAATTGAATGTTACAAAGAATAATTTGCTTAATAAAGTTCAACGACTCAATGGTGTAAATTTTATTGGTGAAATGGTTGAAGTTACCAATGCAGATGCTTTAAAGAAATTATGTTTTGAACTTAAAAATGAAGTTTCCAATTATGTTGTGGTATTGACTGCAAATATAGAAGGAAAAGCAAATGTTGCTGTATTGCTCGATGAGACTATTGCAGCGTCAAAAAATCTGGAAGCGCCGAAGATTATTAAAGAGCATATTGCTCCATTAATTAAGGGCGGTGGGGGCGGACAAAAAACATTAGCAACTGCCGGCGGACAGGATGCAAGTAATTTGCAGCAGGTGATTGAAAAAGTAAAAAGCTTACTGTGATGATTAAAAAAATAATTGTTTTACTTGTACTTATTTGTTCGGCAAATCTTATCTCTGCCCAGGATACACAACAACAAAAGATAGATTCGGTTTGCCAACTGGTAAAGAAATACTGGAATGAAAAAAATCCTGATAAAATTTATGCAATGGCAGGGGATGAATTTCGTCAACAACTTTCTTTGGAAAATTTTAAAAAAGTTTATTCAGAGAAATTAGTCTTTCTCGGCGAAATGAAGGAAACAGTTTTTGAAAGTTATAGCAACGGAGTAAACAAATACAAAGCAGTTTTTCCTTCAACCGATTTATCTTTTTTCTTAAGCCTTGATAAAAATAATAAGATAGGAACATTTTTATTTAAGCCATACTCGGAACAATAAGTGGCTTACTAAAAAACACTCAATACTGAATGTTCAATACTCAATGCTCAACCAACCTCGATTAGTGTTGTCACCAACCAAAATCATTGACAATAAATTTACAGTTAATAACATCTGCAAGGGCGGGCTATGAGAAAAACTGAGATTTACCGTTCAATAAGATTTTGAATGTTCAGTAAAAATTCAATGTATTTTTATCTGAAATAAAAAATCTATTTTTATGAGCCGCGCTAAAGCATCCGAGTCAGCAGTTTCAGTTAGCAAGTGTATTTATCCTAATGGCAATACTTATTTTGACGTTATATTTTCTTCTAACGGCATTGTAAAAGAGCAATATTCATTCAAGCTTCAGGAAGATGGAACAACATTAACCATGGCTGATGGAAGTAATGAAACACCAGATATATCCAGGAGGGCTGTTAATGCAATCAGGTACTCAATGGATAATAATCTTTTCAATTAGAAATCCATTATATTGCCGTTCATCAAAATACCTTTTTTTCCTTGTTTATTATTCTTATGCTATTAGAGATTTTTCATTTTGTAATAGTTAAAGTTCTGTTTTGTGAAACCAGCGATTGAATATGTATCATAACCTCGTTTTGTTTTAGTACTGCAAAACTTTGTCTATTTGTTTTTTAAATCTCTATTTCCTTTCTTTAAAGCAATTGCATAATAAGATTGTAAACTGTGGTAAGATTATACAAACTTTTAATTCACAGTTACTTTGTATACTGAAAAAAATCTCAAATGCCGGTTTGTTAAATCAGGCACATTTATTTTTCACATATGACATGATATTCCTGTTTAATATTCTTATGCTGAGTAAATAAAAACTTTGAAAAGATTATCCTGTTTAACTGAATTACAGCTTATATTAAGTTTTATTTTCTATTTACATTTTCTTGCTGATGCATATTTATTATAATTTAACCATTACAAACCTCTGACGGTATAAATATTGAGGTATACCTTATTTACTAAAATAACATTATGAGGAAGATTAACGGAACGGCCCAACATTCAACAGGCCTTACGCATCATTTTAAATAAACCTCATTTTTACCGTTCTTTTCACAATAACGTTCAATTAATTTTCATCTTATGCAAAAGATTAATAAAATAATTTCTGCCAAACTGTGCAAATTATTATCGTTCCTGCATCAGGCGGGTGAAGAATTAGAAAAAGTTGCAAGAAAAATTAAAGATAAAAATATTAAAATGTCAGTGAGAAGTATTGCTCTTGAAACTAACCAGTATAAACATGAACTCGACTCTCAGCTCGAAAGTTTAAGAATTAAAAGAATTAGGAATATAGATATTATGTGTGGTGTAAATACCGCAGAAGTATTAAAAAACAACCATTTGAATGATAAGACCACAACAGACAAAGAAATAATAGAATTATGTTGCAAAAGCGAAGTGAATTTTGAAAAGAAGTATCGAAATATTTTGAATGAATATTTTCCTTACCACGAACTAAGGAATATGTTGGTATATCAACTGAATGGAATAAAATGTGCATTTATGCAGTTAAAACTTTTAAGATCAGTGCGATGGTTTTAGAATTGTTGAGACCGATAAAGAAATACTTTTTCGCTTCTATCGATATTGCACAAACGAAATCATAAAATAATTTGCAGTGACAACACCGCAAAAACGGGAGCATTAAAAACTTCCCTCAGCATCAAACAACATTTTTTATGATGTAGTTAAAGCTTTTGTAATGCCGTCAAACAGTGAACGAGAGTATCAATCCTCTCTACTCATACAAGATTATTCTTGATGTAGTTATAACTTTTTGTAATGCTGTCAAATGGTGAGCCCGGACATTTATCCTGTTCCACAAAAAAGTATTTCAAGCCTGCTTCATCCGCCTGTTTAAATATTTTTTTGAAATCAATCACTCCACTTCCTACTTCTGTAAAAGAATGAGCCGATGTATTATCCATGTCTTTTACATGCCATAGCGGGAACCTGCCGGGGTGCTGATTCATTAATGCAATGGGATCATGGTTGGCCTTGGTAACCCAGTAAATATCCATTTCCATTTTTACAAGATCCTTATCAGTATTGTTGAGCAATATATCGTATGGCATCTGCCCGTTTTGTTCTTCAAATTCAAAATCATGATTATGGTAGCAAAACTGGATGCCTGCTTTCTTACATGTTTCTGCAGATTTATTAAACTGTTCGGCAAGCTGTTTATAGTGATCAATATCACCGCGCTCTTCTGCAGATAAATAAGCGCATACCATGTACTTAATGCCAACGGTTGCTGCATCTTCTACCGCTTTATCCCAGTCATGCAGCAATGTGCCCATTGTTTCTTGTCCGTTTGTTTTTTCCTGGCCGAGCCTGTAATGACTGCTGGGCATGATTAAGCCATGTTGTTTTAATGTTTCTGTAAAGGTCTTCGCATCCATTCCATAAAATTTTTCTGAACCGGTGTAAGTGGCACCTTCTACTGAGTTATAACCTATTTGCGCAACTTTTGCCAAAGTGCCTTGCGGGTCTTGCTGCATTGCATCTCTTACGGTGTACAACTGCAGACCGATGTAAGATGATTTGTATTTAAAAAAAGAAGGGGCAATAATTAATCCGGCAGAGGCAAGCGTCGCTGACCTGATGAAAGAGCGTCTGGTAGCCATATAAAATGTGTTTGAAAAATTGTTAGCAATAGAGAGTGGTATAAAGGTATTTATTTTTTAGACACTGCTATTTCAAAAAATATGCATACCAAATTATTGATTTTATGTGAAAAGGGATTTGACACGCATAATGATTCTCCTTTGAGAATAGGACCAACGAAATGATATGAGACAATCTGCATGCACTTTAAAAAATGATTTTTTGAGACGAATATTTAATGTGATTTTATATTGAGTAGCTGCTCTTAAAAGATTTATTATTCTAAAAATACATATCTTCACGCCGCCGGGAATTACCCTTAAGCATATCTTCCGGTTTAATATTTAAACCCGAAACCATGTTGAATCTAATATCATTCATACAAGTACCACAAATGTGGTATACTTCTCCATATCGGACTTTATTCTTTCTGTTGCCACACAAATCAAGAGTGCAGGAGTTCGACCGGGCCTTTATAGAACGGCTATGGCAGGCAGACACAACAAAGGATGATAAAAACTCTTCAGCTAAGTATATAATTCCTCTTCTATATAATTTCATATAACATAAAGACCGCAACAACTAATTCAATTGAGCGCTTGTATTTGATTTTTTCATACCTCACCCTTATGTATAAATTTTTTCTTCTTTTCGTTTTCACATTTTCTTTTTCTGTGGCAAAAGCACAGAAAGAATGGGTGAACTGGAATAGTGCAACAGGAGGCTTAACCTTTAAATCAGGCAAAGGGAAATTATATAAGGATGTACCTGCAAATCTTACATGGCCTGATTATATGGGTACAAGGGCCTATGCTTATAGTGATTCCTTAACCGGTAAAATGCTTTTTCTTACTGATGGAAAAAATATCTGGAACAGAAATTATAAAAGCATTTTAAACCCAAAACTGGATTCTCTTATTTCCTGCGATACTGATTATTATAAAATCCAGATTGTTCCTTTCGCAAACGATCATTCAAAGTTTTATTTGTTCCACTTATATTCCGGCAATTTGGCAGGATGCCCTGATAAAACCTTTTCCTATTTATATTATTCGGTTCTCGAGATGAATGCGAATAATGATTCGGGAAAACTTATCAGCAGTAATAATCCTGTTATGAAAAAACCTCTTGACTGCGTTGCTTTAATTAAACATGCTAATAAGAAGGATACCTGGGTTATTGGACATCCATGGGATTCTTCTTACTACAGTGCATTCTTAGCAACGGATACAATGGTGCATACAGCTGTTATTTCTGCAACCGGACCACATGTACGTGCAAACTGGCAAAGTATAAAAACTGTGATTGCACCTTCTCCAAATAGTAATATTATTGCAACTTCCGGGTTAACTGCTTTTGTTGAAATTTATAATTTCGATAATAGCACCGGTATTTTAAGTAATTACAGGCTTCTGAGATTTCCTGGTGAAAAAGTTATTGCACTTTGTTTTTCTCCTGATAACAGCAAGTTATATGTAGTAGTGAAAGACAGGAAGAGGTGCAATGAGTTCAGCAAACTTTACCAGGTAAGTTTTCATGAAAATAATTTTACCAGAACCCCCTTCCTGCTAAAAAAATATCCGCCGAAAACATTGGAATTATCAAGGGCAAAGGATAATAAGATCTGGATAAAAGTAGATAACCATTTTGATGTTATTGAATATCCCAATCAACCAGGGAATGCATGTTTTCTTAAAGAAAATTATCTTTCATTTAATAAACAGGTTTACTTTCCTAATATTATAAGTGACTACATACAGCAACCAAAGGAGACACCCATAAGAAAGCTGCATCTGTCTGATACTGTTGAAGTTTGTTTTGGAAAAGGCACTATTAATGCAGGTGCGGGATATAAAAGTTATAATTGGAACACCGGCGATACCACACAATCTATAGAAGTGGACAGACCCGGATTATATACTGTTTTAGTGGGTGACAAAAACTTTTCCAAACCTGATGCTTATGGCTACGTGTATGTCAAAAGCAAGGCAGCCGAATTATTTACAAAAGAGGACACGCTTTTTTGTCCCAAAATATTGCATGTATTAAGCATACCAAAAAACATTACCGCTATTCAATGGATGGATGGAGATACAAGCCATGTAAAACCAGTATTAACGGATGAGTATAAGCTCACAGGAATTGATAATAATGGTTGCAGAGTTTGGGACTCTATTTGTGTATTTATCCGCGAGTACCCTGATGTATCTTTTGGTAATGATACTACGCTATGTCCTCAGCAGTCATTGCAAGTAAACATGGGCTCTCTTGATTCAAGCAATATTTTTAATCCTAAGCTTGCCACTTATTTATGGCCGGATAACTCAACCAAAAATTCATTTACAATCAAAAGTGAAGGAACATATTGGGGAAGCATGAAATACAGGGGATGCACAGTAAGTGATACTATCGAAGTAAAATATGTTGCATTGCCCGAAGTGAATCTTGGAAAAGATACCAGTTTATGTAATGGCGATTCACTTACATTATATGTTGCACCATCTTCTGCAAATTATTTATGGAGCAATGGCAGTACAGCCAATACTATTACAGCTAACAAAACAGGCAGCCATTGGGTTAAAGTGTCACAACAATTTTGCGTTAACACAGATACCATACACATTAACTTTAAACCTCGTCCCGTTATTTCATTGCCAAACGATACTGTTATATGTGCAGGTACTACATTGGTGCTGCATCCAGCAGCCGATGCGCCTTATACATATAAATGGCAAAATGGAGATACAGTCAATCAGTTTACAGTAACAACCTTCGGGGTATATTCTGTAACTGCTGATTTCAATGGATGTAAAGCTTCCGATGCTGTTTCAATAAATGTAATATCCAAACCAGGTATAAAACTTTCAGATACCATTCTTTGCGAAGGAGAACAAATATTATTGAATTCCGGTGCTGTTGATCAGGATGCAGTGCTGTGGCAGGATCAATTTGCACAGCACAGTTATGTTGTCTCAACTCCGGGAATCTATTCCGTTTCGGTCTCTAACAAATGCGGTACAGATTTTAAAACAATTAGAATTATACAGAAGCTATGCAAATTGATGGTGCCTACTGCATTTACACCTAACCAGGATCACATGAATGATCTTTTCCGTATCAAGTATCCAAATATTGTAAAGACTGTCTATATCGTTGTTTATAACAGGCTTGGCCAAAAGATTTTTGAAACAACAGATCCTCATAAAGGTTGGGATGGAACAGTCAACGGTATTCCACAACCAATGGGAACTTATGTCTGGCGTATCAATTACACTGATGCAGAAAACAACAAAGAATCGTTGAGTGGTTATGTTGTATTGATCAGATAAGGATTTTCATGAATTATGTACTCAAATTAAGTTAGTCTTTTCAGTGTCTTTATTATTTCATACAACAACAAGGCAGCTCCAAGCAAACCAAATATGAAACCGGTAATTTTAATATAGGGGAATAAGCCGGCAATAAAAAATTTATAGGGCTCAGAAGGTAAATAATAAACAGTTAACCGTTTGCCTACTTCATATTTTTTGGATCTTTCTTTTTTGGATTGCACAGTTATAACTTCACTATCTTTTGTTGTATACTGTAAAACAGGAAAATAACGTTGTGCACCCGTTGAATCTTTCAAAATTTTATAATCAACAACTGTAGCCTGAACCACTTCGCCATTTGTTTTTATTCTTCTTCTTTCGAGTAATTTCATAATGATATTGTACACGAAAAAATAGGTTAGAAAAATAAGAAGTCCTAAATAAATAAGAAGTTTGAATATTAAAAATGCTATCATAAGTTTGAGTTACATAGTTTACTTAATGTGTTGAAATTAAGAACTTTTATGATTAGAAATTTTTTTCCTATCGTAATTTGAGAACTCTTATTGAATAAGATAGTCGAAGAACAACTGCAAGAGAAAAAATTAAATCTTATTTTCCAGACTGCTTCTTAAACATGTTGTGCAGATTTGATCATAAAAGAATAAAGCGTCGAAGTGAGTGGCACAACGAAGTTTAATGTAACACTACAGCTCACTTCTAAAAAAATACTTTTCCAAAAATTATGCATATACTCTCTTACGGCTTTTTTTACACTTCTCCTGTATTATTACACTGATGGGCTTTTCATACACTTTGCTTTCTACCCAGGAAATAACATCGAGATAAGCAAAGGCACGTGTTTCAAACCGGTTTTTTTCAAGATGCTTTATTTTATGTAAAAAATTTTCTAACTCTGGTTTTAATTTCTTTGGAGATACATTGAATGCCTTACGTAAAAAGAGAAACATTTCTTCTTCCACCACTGTAAGATTTTTCATTTTTGCCATGAACCTGTACACCGATTTAATCAGTGATTCAATTATTATATAATTACCAAGTTCATAATGCGCCATCAAATGCAAAAGTCTTGCATAACACTGAAGGTCTATGCGAAGATCAACATTACTGTTAATTATCTTCTGCAGATAATCAATAGAGATTGCATAATCTTCATTACCAAAATATAGTGTGGCTATTTTATAATTGAATACAAGAATGCGGTGATTGTCTATATACAATGCATATTCTTTTAGCTTTTCTTCGATATGTGGTATCAGCGCCAGTCCTTCTTTAAAAGTTCCACACATCAAATGCTGGTTTATTTTGGCACTATAGATATAAATGAATGTATGAATGCGAAAATTATCATGCTGATTGGCAACAGGTGTTTTGGCAAAATCTTCAAATTGCTTCAGCGTAATAGCAAATTTTTGAAAATTGCGCAGATCAAAATGCGCATTGAGCAGGTTATGCATTCCCTTAACATAGTGCCCTGTTTCCACAGCAATCATACCAGTCTCTGCATTGAACAGGTCAATCCATTTTTCACTGTACCTGTAGTACATTAAAAAATCCTGTCGTATAAATGCATACCAGCAATAGCTTTGATACAGGTATAATTTTTCATAAAACCCAGTAATTTCATTGGTATCGGGAGGCAAATTTTTTTTAAAGAAATCTTTTATTCCGGCTTCATCCTGTTCATTGCGTGCATGCCCGTTTTTTACATACCACCTATATAGTAACAGCGCCAGGTTAGAAAGTCTTGTTACCCTGTCTATATGCCCGCTAATCTCCAATGCTTCTTCTGCAAGCGACGCAGTTTTTTCCAGTGAGCTGCGTGTTATATGGAGGGTTTCAATTTTTTTTTCTAACGAAATAACCTGTGCCAGCAGATTAAACTTTTGATTTGCTTTTGCTATTTCTTTGGCTCTCTCCAATATTTTAAGACTTTGCAATTTTAATCCCTTATTATACAGAAGGCGGGCATCATCAAGATGTTCACTTAATTGCAGATCTATATTTTCCGTTCTTTTCAGCAAGCGCAGGCTGGCAAGTAATTGCTTATATAAATGCGTTTTTAAATTTGCTAATTGTGATTTTGTAATGGGGTATAATTTTTTGAGCAGGAGCTTTTCATCATACTCAGGTAATTTATCCAGCGCATCAAATAGCTGAACAATCTTAAGATCTTCGTTAGCAGAACTTCTCTTGATATACAATTTAAAATGCCTTTTTTCTGACTTTTCAAGAGAACAAACTAACTGAAATAATGCATCTGCAGACCTGTTGGACATCATAATAAAATTATCACGAAACTCAATCCTGGCAAGGGCTTTAAAAATATTTTCACTCTTTTGACATAATTAAATCCCTTACAAGTTGTTTTGGACGCAAAACTAATGCATACTACTTTCACGGTAAGATTGAGCTTTATTAAAAAAGCAAGCAATCGTAAGGCAGGCGATCGTTAGAGTCTGCACCGAATTCAGGTAAGATGGCTGAGCTCAACTACAGAAGAATTATAGGAAAATTTTCATATGGCAAGCAATCGTTAGAGGTCATTCCGTTTCTACGGAGGGACCTTTTTTATTGGTGCGAATTTAACAGATAATATTCTTTATAAACAATTTTATTTTTTCCGCTATAAAGGGCTTCCCATTTATAATGATTGAACAGAGAAATCATTTTTTGAGCCAGAATTCAATACTGCCATTAAACTTTTGTTGCGTCGCACTCTTATACGCTTTATTCTTCTTTCAGCAATCATAAGTACCCTCTGGTTAATTACCAATCAATGTTGTTTAATTAAGCGGATGCCTCTTTCGTCGGCACGACAAAAAATTCCGCTACGAAGCTTGTCACTCCGACAAAGGAGGAATCTAATCTGCATTATAAACCACATTGAATTTGCAATGACTGGTTTAAATATTTTTCATTACTAATTAAATTGTTCTTCAAAAGCATATTTCTTTTTTTGTACTCATTTTTCTATGCAAAAAAACAATTCAAAAAACAGAATGTAACTCAAGTCTCTTATTACATACCCGGCAATTTCACACCACCTTGCTTCAAATCTTTTATAATTTTTTCCTGCAACGCAAACTTTGTATCATTAAACCCATGAGCAGATGCCCAAACATTTACCATCAAACGATAACCATCCGGCTCAAGTGTGGAAATACTGATACGATGCGCCGGTTCAGTCAAAAGATTTCGTGATGAAAGTATAGATTGTTCAATGATCTTTTTCACCTGCTCTGCATCTATTGCAAAGCTAAATTTCAATTCAATATCTATTCTTCTTGTGCCTTTGCGGCTTAGGTTTATAATAATCTCGTTTGATAGTTTACTATTAGGAACAATAATCGTTTTATTATCGAATGATGTAACAACAGTATAAAATAATTGTATTGATGAAACGGCTCCTTCCTGCCCCTGTGTAATAATATTATCACCTATCTTATAAGGTCTTAATAAAAGAATCAGCACACCGCTTGCAAAATTTTGCAGCGTTCCGGAAAGAGCAAGACCTGCAGCCACTCCAAAAGCTGTAATAACCGCCGCGAATATTGTCATCTGTATGCCCAGTATCTGCATGAGCAACAAAATAAGCAGCACCTGCAAACTAACAGCTACTAACCCTTCAAGGAAGGAACGAATCTGTCTAAACCTCGGAGCAAGAAAAAATTTATTGATCCATTTTCTTAACAGGCGAATCAGCACTTGTCCAACAATCAAAATAATTATAGCCAGCAGAATTTTGGGCCCGTAATTCAAGAGCCATTGATAGGCAACATCATAAAAACTTTGAATTCTTTGTTTCATAGATTAAACTGCCGGGAAAAACTATGCCATCTCTTGCCTGAAGAAATACAAAATTATTTCCACCCGTTATAAAAGGCGCAAACACTGTTTACAATGCATATAGCACACTTAGGTTGGGGACGGCATATTTCCCTGCCATGAAATGACATTGCCATTCCTATTTCCCAATCTTTTTGGGGAATAATATCCATAATCTGTTTTTCAATTTTCTTTGGGTCTGTTCCTGAAGCAATACCTAAACGCGGCGCCACCCGCACCACGTGCAAATCAACAATAACTCCTTCCGCAGGAGCGCCAGCTTCCCGTTTAATTACATTAGCTGACTTTCTGCCAATACCCGGCAACTCAGTAAGCTCTTCCATTGTAAGCGGTATGTTGCTATCTTTTTTTATTTTCTGCGCTATCTCAACAAGCCATTTTGCCTTGTTGGCAAAATTCCTTACATCACCAATAAAAGGATACAATGAATCAGGTGTGGCATATAAAAGTGCTTCTATGTTAGGAAAAGCTTCAAATAATTTTGGCGCAAGCTTGTTAATATGGCGGTCGGAGTCCTGTGCAGATAAAACTACCATTATTACAAGTTGATAAACATTTTCATAATCAAGCGGATGTTTTGTGCCCCTGTATTTTTTAAGCAACGGCTTGATGGCTTCAGGCCAGTTAATTTTTGGCAGCATAGTAAAGGAATTTTTTTGCAAGATAAATCTACTATAAATAGTAATGCTTACCCTGCCGGAATTTTATGCTCAATGGCTTTTACTATAAAATTATTATGCACTATCTCTACCTGGTAAAGATCATCAAAGTCCTCATCATAAACCGGCGACTGAAATTTTTTATAAGTGCTTTTGATACCAACAACGGGTATATATTCTTTCCCGTTTCTGTTTTTATTTCTTGCAATGGCATCGTCAACACTTGTATGAAAATAATAACCAATGACCCTGAATCCGTATGTTTTTGCTTTTTCAATATATTTAAGCCTGTGTTTTTTTGTTGCATTGGTGTTATCTACCACAAAACGCTGTCTTGCAGCGAAACAAGTTTGAAGAAATATATTTTCTTTATGCCTTGTGCCAAGCAAGTCAAGAGAGATTCTAATGTGCGTTTTAAAAAAGTATTCTTTAAAAAAAGTTGATTTACCCGAAGCCTGTATGCCACAAAAAATAATCGCTTCCATTCAGTTGTCAGTCATTAGTTATCAGTGGGCAGTTATCACCACAAAAATAGTAGTCAAAATAAGAAGAGGAATATTAATCAGTTTTTTTGGCTCCATGGTATTCCTGGTAATGCTTTAATAATTCATCCCCGCCAAAATCATGTTTCAAATCACGAACAACTGTGTGCACATGGTTAGCGTTATTCTGTGTATTATCCAATTCAATAATTAATGTAGGTCCTTGTATGCGGTAATAATATGGCTTTCCCATTTCCTGCTTCTGGCCACCTGCCCACGCGAATTGTAAATTTTTTAAACCAGCCTCTTCGATTTCATGCATCATATCATCTGCAAAATGTTTTGTATAGCGATTAATATAAACGCTTAAAAGTTGTAAAAATATTTTCTGTTGTTCTTTGTTCAGATCAACATAAAAAATTCCTTCTGGTTTTTCTATCATTGCTTTCCTGCTGTCAAAAGTTATAATATCAGAAGGCACTTCGTTACTGATAATTGCTTTGGTTAATTGTTCTTGCGTAAGAGATTGTATTAACGCAAAACCAAGTTCCATTTCATTTTTAAGCACCTGTTTACCTTTTTGCGGTCCTGATAAAACAATTGCAGGATTGGCTCCTAAAAAGCCGGGTGTACCAGAAACAATTTTATTATTTATTGTTGAAAAATTAAAAGAGATATGATGCCCTTCAAACCGCCAGCCCCAGGCACTTTTATCTGAAGGCTCACCAAAAAATATAAATGCATAATTTCCGGGATCGCGAAACCAATCGCCTTTCTGCCTGTTTTCTAATGACTGCAATACAAGCTCCAGTTGAATGATTTCTTGAGCATGCATGAAACCCGTGTCACTTAAATAAAGTTTTAGCAATGAAAAGGCAGCATCTTTTTGCTTTTCGCTCAGTTCACTAAGCAGTATTCCCTTGCGATCTTTTTTTGGTATAAAATGCCAGTTATACCTTTCATCATTACCAAAATCATATAAAGCTTTTGTACGCTGAGATGCAGACAGACTTGCCAAAAATTTATTTGCCAGTGATGAATAGGAATTGCTTTGCGCTGAACAATTTGTTTGCATCACCAAACTTATAGCGATGATGAGTGTAAAATATGTTTTCATAGTTTTTACTTTTCGTTTCTGTTAATGATATAAGGTAAGAACAATTTTTATTCGCGGAATGTTTGCATGACTTCATGAACTGCGTGTACCCGACTTTTATACTTCGATTAAACTTTCGTTGCGTCGCACTCTTGTACTTTCTGTTTTTTTTCGACATTACAAGCAATAGTAATTTGGTTAGCAAATAACAAAATAAATTTTAAGTAACTATTTCTCCATTTGACTTTACTGACTCAGTTATTCTTCGCCGGCAAACTGAAATAAAATACAGCACCTTTATCAATCTCTGCCTCAGCCCATACAGCGCCGCCATGCTTTGCCACTACTCTTTGCACAAGCGCAAGACCAATGCCAGTGCCTTCAAATTCTTTAGTGCCATGCAGGCGCTGAAAAACACCAAAAAGTTTATTAGCATATTTCATGTCAAACCCTGCGCCGTTATCTTTTACGGAATATATTATTTCATCATCCTTTTTATAAGAATCAATTCCTATGCACGGATATTCACGTTTTGCTGAATATTTTATTGCATTCGAAATGAGATTGCTCCAAACCTGTCTTATCAATGTGTTATCGCAAACAGCATGACTCAGTTGACCAACTTTGATGTCAACATCTTTTTCGCTTAGTATCAGTTGTTCTTTAATTACAGCTTTTACCAATTCATTCATCTCAGTAAGCTGCATCGTCAATTCTTTTTTTCCAAGATAGGAGAGGTTTAAAAGTTGATCAATCAACCTTCCCATGCGGGAAGCTTTATTTTTTATAGAGTCTAATAATTTTGTACCCTCCTCATCCAGTTTACTTGAAAATTTTTTTGATAGCACGGTGGCATAGCCATCGATAATGCGAAGCGGTGCGTGGAGGTCATGCGAAACGGAATAGGAAAAAGCTTCTAATTCTTTATTTGCTGTTTCAAGCTCAGCGGTACGATGCTGCACTTTTTTCTCCAGTTCTTGTTGTGCGTTAGATACCTGCAGAGCCATTGAATTAAATGCTTTAGCAAGTTTACCCAACTCGTCGTTACGACCCACATCAATATTCCATTCATAATTTCCTGCTGCTATAGCAGATGCAGCATCAGTAAGTTTATTAAGCGGATCGGTGATGTTTCTACTCATTAACCATGCAGCAAAAATTCCTATGGCAATAAGCACTGCTCCAATAAGCATTATCCATGACAAAAAACGATTTGCTGTTTCTGTAACTGTCTCTTTTGAAAGTGCAATAAGTAACAACCAATGCGTACTTCCTATAGGTTGCGCAGAAGCTATAACAGAATAACCTTTAGGTCCTTTGTAAGTGATAACTTTCTGCATATTTTTCAAATCCACCGGTGGGGCCGGTATAGGTACAATTCCGTTAGTCCAGAAGCTGCCGTCATCATTGCCAAAATAAAATGCGCTTTTAGCACCCATGAGCTGTGAAAGCTGCTCAATTTCCTGCGGTTTTGTAACTATCAGCCGCCATTGCACAAACCATCCAATAACTTGCTTTCCATTTGCTACTGCTGCTGTAACCGGGCTATATATTTTCTTGCCAACCAAATATAATTTTCCTATTTCTCCAAAAGCAGAATCAACAGACGAAACCGGCAAAATAGAATTACGGTTAACAGGAATGCTGATTCCGTTGTTATCTGAACTAAGCACTTTTACCCGGTTTGCATCAAACAATTCTACCAAAGGTATTAGTGTATCTTCTCTTGCATTATTAAGTGTCTGCTTTGCTTCAAATACAGAATCCTTTCCACCAGATTGCAAATATTTTTTTATGGATGGCTTGTTAGCAATTTCATATGCTTTGGGTATAAGAAAATTGCTGGATTGCTGAAGCAGTGAACTTAATTGATTGGTTAAAGAGTTTAAACGTTCCTTTCCGGCTGAGAGCTCTGCATTCTCAATACCTATATAAGATGTATAGCCAAAGATGACAACAACGCTAAGTAAAAGAATACATATCAGAAGCGGGAGCCTTTGCTGAATAGAAAGTCGTAAGAATAAAAAAGGAGAAGGAGGTGACTTCATAAATTTAATTATCGCGTAATTAAATTAAGATTCAGTATTGTCAATTTGTAAAAAGGTCATTTGAGTGTTTAGTCTAATATCGCTTAGTTGCTTAAGCTGATACTGGATTTTAAAAAATAAAATTATTAAATTAAAGATAGTTATAAAAAATATTTACTCCTCCAATTTTTAGTTGGTCCCTATTCTTAATTTGATGTTTTTGTAATAATCTATAAATAGTCCCTGTTGCAATTACGGCACCTGCAACTACTCATCTTTTTGCAGTAGTGGAGAGAAAAATTAAAACCTAATTCAAAACGCATTAAAATGTGCTTTGAACTGGTGTAGCAGGTTTATAAAACAAAGTGTACATGTTAAATTGCCGGCATGAAAAACCAAAAGTCAACCCTTATATTATTTATTTGTTTGGTTAGTTATGCCGTGCATGGACAAAAAGGCAAAATATCCGGAAGAGTTTTTTCATCTTCTTCAAATGATATGATACCTGTTGGAGCAACGATTAAACTGCTTGATAAAGATTCACTGCTTATAAGATCAATCCTTACAGACAGTCTTGGAAATTTTTCTTTCAACGATCTTCCTGCCGGAAGTTATCTGTTACAGGCTGATGCTTTAAGTTATTCAACAACAAAAAAATCGGTTCGTATTTCAGGAGGAAAAAATAAGTTATTACCCGATACAATTTTCATGCAGCCATTTTATCAGGATTTACAATCAGTAGCAGTGACTGCCAAAAGACCAAATGTTGTAATAAAGGAGGACACAACTGAATTTCAGGCTGCATCGTTTAAAGTAAATAAGACGGCAACAGTTGAAGATATTTTCAAAAAAATGCCCGGTGTTGAGGTAAGCAAAAATGGTTCGGTAAAAGCGCAGGGAGAAAATATTACGCAAATATATGTAGATGGTAAACCATTTTTCGGAACAGATTTAAAAGCAGTTACGCAAAATTTTCCTGCTGATCTGATTGACAAAATACAAATCATTGATAAAAAAACTGACCAGTCACTGGGAAGCAAAACAGATGATGGCATTCGTGAAAAGATCATAAATATCACTTTAAGAAAGAATGCAAAAAAAGGCGTATTTGGAAAAGATTATATAGGCTATGGGACAGAAGGACGATATGAAGCAAAGTCAAACACAAACTTTATTAATAATGATAAAAAAATGTCTGTAATAGTTAGTGCAAACAATACAGGCAGAAATGATAGTCGCAACGATAACGGTGCATATAATAGTGGTAATGGCGTTACAGATAATAAACAGGTAAAGATCAACTATGCAGATAAGCTTGGAAACACTTTTGATTTTAGTGCATGGGCAGGCTATGAACAAAATAAAAGCGTAGTTGAACAAGTGATCAACAGGAAAAATTTTTTCTCTGATTCTTCTGCTGATTATTTTGAAAACAATAATGGCAGTTACCGCAATAAAAATTTATATGCCGGACTATATTTTGAATACAAACCAGATTCGGTAACTTTAATCAGGTTTAATGAATCTATGGGTTACGGTAATAGCAGTAATGAGTCTTTTTCTGCATTCAATTCAACAGATTTTAACGGGGACAAAATCAATCAGGGAGCAAATGAAAATAACGGCTTCTCCAAAACACCTTCTTTAAACGGACAAATGAGTTATAATCGCCGCTTTGGTAACTCAGGAAGAAATGTTTTTGTAAACTTTTATAATAATATCAACAATAGCCAATCAAATATTTATAATTGCTTCAACAATTATTTTTACGAGTTGGATACTCTTGCTTATACTTTACTGCTTAACCAGCTACAGAATAACAACAACAGGAATACAAATCTTGGTACAACCATAAATTATAGTGAACCGATTGCTCCAAATAATACATTAGACTTTGGTTATTCTTATAGTTACGGAAACAATGATATGCCCAAAGAAGTGTATGATTTCAATTATCAAACAAATCTGTATGACCTGCTGAATGATTCTTTGAGCAATCATTTTGATAATTATATAAATAGCAATACGGCCTCTTTTAATTACAGTTACAATTCAAAGAAAACCGGCTTTAGTGTTGGCTTTCGCTGGAAGAATTCACTTACCCAAAGTTATTCACCAGTTAAAGATGAATTATACCAGCAAACTTTTACCGGCTTTTTGCCAAACTTTAATTTTTATTTTGCGGGTAAAAGAAAACGCCTGAATATTTACTACAACTCTTATGTGAGAGCGCCGCAGGCTTATCAACTGCAACCTGTAACAGATAACACAAATCCTTTGTACCTGAGATTGGGTAATCCTGATTTACAATATGCATCGGTTCAATCTCTACGGTATAATTTCAATTATTATAACCCAAAAAAAGAAACAGGTTTTAATTCCAATGCAAATTTTTCAATCATCTCAAATAATATCAGTACCAGCATCCTTTTTGATAATACTACAGGAAAACAAATTTCTCAGCCATTAAATACGGATGGCGCTTATAACTGGAATATATGGGTCTCTTATTTTAAGCCCTTTTATTTTGGAGATGATAAAGTAAAATGGAATATAAATGTGCTCACCAGCGGATCAAAAACAGCCTGATCATAATAACACTTCCTATTTTTTCAGTATAAGCCCTAACATCACTTTTAAACCTGTTAGCAATACAGAAATAAATATTGATTATGATTACCGGCAAACAACAGGACAAGCGACTGGTTTTAATACTTCTGCGAATATGTTTAATGCAAACATTACACAATATTTAAGCAGCAAAAAAGATATATGGATCATGTTAAAAGCTTTTGACCTGTTCAATCAAAACATGAACGTCTGGCGAATCTATGGCGATAATTTTATTCAGGATACTAAAGCAAACAGCTTATCAAGATTTCTACTTTTTAGTCTCAATTTTCGTCTCAGTAAATTCAATAATATAAAGGATAATCAACCTCTCTCCCGCTCTTGAAATAAAAATCCCTGCGGAAATCTTTGGTAACTATCCGTTACAACTTTTCATTTTAGAAGCTGTTTAAATTTTTATGATACCAGCTTTTATATTTCATCGCATCTTTGTTGCGTCGCAATCCTTTTATCTACAGAATATGAATTGAACTTCTATTGAATTATAAGATACTTATACTTCGGTTGTTTGTTTTTAACCTGATTTTGTAAAACCGCAAATTGGCAATAACGAAAGATTTTTAAAATATTTCTCCCACTCATTCGTCTATCTACATGTAATGTTATTATTCATTTTTAAAAAAGAGAAACATGTACTACAATCAGTCATGCGCCGCAAAAGGCGAGTATGGAAGCAGGAACCGGCACCTGTTTATCCGATCCATGCAAAGAGCTGCTGTAAACATTTACAGAACAGAGAATAGTTATGAAATGCTGGTATTTGCTCCCGGTCGTATCAGGGAATATTTTCATTTGGATGTAAAAGGAAATGAACTCACAGTTTCCTATCAGCCACCTGAGGGTTTTCCAAGACCAGACTGGATCATGCGGGAATACAGCCGCGGGGGATTTGAAAGAACGTTTCCCCTTGATGAAACCATTGATAAGGCAAACATCACTGCAAAGTATGCAGATGGTGTATTGCAGGTAAGTCTGCCTGTAATTCCGGGGAAAGAAATAGTTCAGCAGGAAATAACTATAAATTGAGTCTGAACTAATGATTCATGTAAAAGGTGATACCGCAAGGATATCACCTTTATTTTTTGAAAAAAATCATTCAATACAAGATGTTCATTAAGGTCAGCTATGTGTATATTTTTTCCTGCTTCTTCTAATCCTGCTTTACAATCTTTTGCACAATAATTGTTTATCTATATAAAAACAAAGTATGAAACCGATAAAGGGTATTTTAAGAGATGCTGTAAATGTTGGTGATGAAGAAAGAATTATTTCCGGCGGAGTTGGAGCCGCATTAATTGCAATGGCAATTCCTTCTATTAAAAATCCAACGATAACAACATGGATTGAACTGGGATTAGGCAGCTTACTGGTTTTAAGAGGAGCTACAGGATATTGCCCGGTAAATGCTGCCATAGGAAGAAATACTGCTGAGAATGCGCAGGAAAAATTTGAAACACTTGCTGAGTAAATCTTTGCACAAAGAATAAGTAGCAAAATTTTATGCCTGCTATAATTGATTTACTTTTTAAACTTCTTTTCCAAAGTCTCTTTTCTCTTTCGCCACCTGCCGATTGGTTCAGGATAATATAAGTTTTTGCCCCTTCTGTCCTGAAGACCCGTACGTTTCATTAAGGCATTACTGATCTCTGTTATTTTTCTGTGCTTACCAAACAATTCCTTTAACCTTTTTGCGTGTGATGCTTCAAAAAATTTTATGCCTTCATTAATAACACGCAATTCGGCTCTATACTTTTTCAGCTTTCTGTAAATAATCATTAAGCGATCATAGGGATATTCATTTGCAGGATCAGCTTTCCTGGCTTCTTCGTATAAACTTGCTGCCTGTTCTAAATCATTATCAGTTTCTGCCTCCTTTGCTTTGCCAATGATTTCTTTGATTGATGTTTCTGTTTGAAGTGCCATAAATTATACACTGTTTTCTTTCGCTTTGGCATAATTATCATCAAAATCCTGCATCGCCTGTTCAGGTGTAGAGCCACGAGCAAAAATTACGTTTGCCAGGTCTTCATTTGATGATGCACGCCAGGCAGAGCCATCTTTATAAATCTTTGGCTTTAGCTCTTTTACAGAAGCGGGAATATTTGGTGAATTATAGTCAATTTTATATTCTTCTTCCTGTTTCATGCCTGGTTTAAACCATATCTTTTAAATATTGATAATACTTTTTTTCTTAAGGAGTCAGGACAGTTTGTATTAAAGGGTAAATGAAGCGGATGAAAGGAAAAAAAGATAACATTGAGATAGCTTCATTTCCATACCGTCCACCCGCTACCTTTTCTTTATAAAGTTCTTTAAGCTCTGCTGTTACCTTGCCATGCACAGTTTAATGCATTTTCCGCAGCTTGTTTTATTGAAGCATTGAAAAAATTATGCCATTCCTATATTAACAGAAGTTGTGATTATACTGGAATATTTTTAAGAAATATAAGCCGCATATTACCTTTATACTCTAAAGCAGTTGGATTTATTATTTCTTAATTGAAAAGAAAGTAGTGTATTATCAAAATAATAGTTTTGACTTCATTAACTGATTCAATTTAAATAATATGAACAAAATCTTTATTATAAACTACAGAGGCCGGGAAATTAAAATAGAACAACAACCGGCTGATCAATACAGCAATACTTTTTTTATTGTGCATTTACCAGAGGGAAACCTGCAAATAGAATATACAGAAGATGATGAAGGAGCAGGCCGCTGGCTTGATACAAATGCAAATCACCAAACAGAAATTTCAGCAGAATTAGGAGAGCTTATTGATCTTTATATGACACAACACAAGATCAGCATATAAACTTGTTGAAAATTGGGAAGAGAATTTTTTTTGTTTCAAACAACAGGTGCCATACTCATTTCTCAATGTGCCTGCCCCCAAACTTTGTGAGTCACTCACTTTTAAGTTCCTGTTCTTTATTCTGCAAAGCGTATTCTTTGGCAAGTAGCTTTAGTGAAAGGAAGAAGATTTGTGTAAAATGAATTCATTTATAATAAATAATTTCATTTTATATAGTTTTCATTTTTGAAAACAGGGATAATCACTTTCCTTTTTCAATTTTTGATTTTCTGTACTCAACCCGTGCCCGAGAAGTCCAAATAACACAACTATAATATTTAAGCATAAAGGGAAAATAACAATCTGCCAACTGATGCTATCTTTCAAAAAAAATTTGGTAACAACACAAATGAAAAGAAAAAAGGAATTGATAATTAGAATTTGTAAAATTCTGTAGTTTTTTAACAGCATTTGGATAAATTTTTTATTAAGTAACTTTTGCTCTCTAAAAGTTTAAAAGGGCAGATAATAAGAAAGCAGCTTATAATGCTGCTTTCATTTTGTAAGGTTTTAGAGTAACTTTCGATAATTAAATCCAAATATGTTACCAATTATTTTATAATTGATTTTCAAAATTTTAAGTAGACAAATATTCTACATGCTGTAAAAAAATTCCAAATATGAGAGCTAAAAAGAAAGAATAGAAGCCCAAAATCAGTTAATACAATAGCCCTCCTTATATAAGGCTGTTTAATATTACCGCTTCAATTTCTCTGTTTTAAATGTTTCCCGTCTGAGCTTCGAGGTCGCTATAGTTTCTTTTTTCTTTATTCACTAATTGACTCGCTTTATTTTTTACCTGGTCTATTTGACTTGAGACAGTGCCGGCAACTTCGTTGTAGGTACCTTTGACGGTATCTTTTATATCTGAAGCTCTTTGTGAAATTTTTCTCCTGGTTTCTTCACCCCTGTCAGGAGCGTATAAGATGCCTAATAAAAATCCTACAAAAACCCCGTTAATGAATGATTGGATATGCATACATTTAAAGTTTAAGCATTTACATTATTTTATCATCCAAAGTAATTCTAAAAGCTTGCCAGATTATAACATATATAAGAAGTGATTTTGGAAAGGCTTTTGGGAAATAAATTCCCCGTTTTATTTATTGTAATTCAACCTTTGTAATTAACATTTAAGCAATTTGAATAGACCGTCAACTTAAACCCATTTTTAACTGGCACAATTTTTAAACAGGTTCATTAAATTCTTTATTATGCGGGATTGGTTAAGAACATTAATTGCCGGCTATGGAGCATATAAATGGGGCGGTGGTTGCCTTGGTACCATCGTTGTTTTTTTACTGATTTATTGGTTGCTCGGGCATTGTTAATGACAGAGTTTTTCATTTTTATCTGTTGGGCTTCACTTATGGGTAATGAAATATTGTATAAACAGATTAAAAGAAATTCTCTCTATTTATTCTTCTTTTACATTATGATAATGGCTTTCTGAAAATTCAGCCTTGCGCCTGAAATGTACCATAGTTGCAGAAATTGAAATTTCTATATCCTCTGTTATCATCAACAGATGTTGTCCCTGTGAACTGGTAACAATATGCTCTCCTATAGCATCAAACTTTTTCTCTAAGCCATTCTTAATAGTATCAATCTCATTGTCTGAAAACCTCCTGATGAATTTAGCCACACCGGTTTTTTGAACTGCTTCAATAGCAGAAACAAAATCAATATAGTTTGAAATAAAAGGATAGATAGGTTCTTCTTTCAACACATAACTCTCCTTTAAGAGAATATTGCCGGCAGGAATAAAAAGTTCTTGCTCCACCAGGAAGCAATAAAACTTTTGTTCACCCGTCTTCGGTTCCTTATCCCAGTTCACAAAACGAAATGTGTTTTCGCCTGAAGCAATAATGTAATGCAATTCATAATTTAAAAAATCCGGCTGCAGGGAATGCAGGTTTACATTTATTTCTAATTGTTTTACATTAATATTCATTTTGCAGAAATTGAAACCAAAATTACCGGATTATCAAAATGTATCCTTGCGTTACTTATATATTCGGGCAGGCAGTAATACACTCCGATAAATGGATTCAATTAGCAGTAAACCTTGAATGTAAAGCCAAGCTTTTCATTCATATTGCAGCCGGTTTACAGTACTGTGATTAGCGACAGCATTCCCCAGACCGACAGAAGTAATAAAATTTTTTAGAATTCATTTAAACAATGATCACACTATTATTGCCGCCAAATACATTTGGATTTTGACTGTCTGCTTCCGGTTCATTGATCCACATAGATTCATTTACGCGGTATTTAAATTCGTGTTGGGTATTTTTTGGTAATGACACATCACATGTAAAACTGCCATCTTTTTTCTTACTCATTACAATTGAATTTTCCCAATCGCTATTCAGCCCTAATATTTCTACTGTTTCGGCATTTTCAACATTCAATGTGAATTTCACTTTACAATAATCTTTGGTCTTAAAATAAGTTTTCTGTACCATAATTTACTTTTTTAGTTGTTACTTACTTACATCACTCGATGCCAAAAATAAGAATAGATAATTTTACAACAGCCTTTCTCAATCCCTATGTGGATAAACAAGGAGTTATTGTTAATTCTTTAATTTTAAAAATTTGGCGATTGTGATACGGTGATTCCATTAATAAAGGATTGTTACAAATAAAGAATAAAAAATATATTTCTCTTCTTTTTAATTACATAATTAATTTGTAAAATTTTTTTAACTCAGCAATTTCTGTTGAAGAAAGCATCTCGTTGTTATCATATTTCGATTTTAAAAACAACACCCTTTTATGTTGGGGATATGTCAGAAAAAAATTTTGTTATACATGTTAGTTTCTGCTACTCATTGAGCGAAAATCAAGACTACGATAGCAAAAAATTCTATCATGGCTGATTATTCCCTTCTTTTTCGATACAAATATTTTGATAGTTTTATTGCCAATTTAATTTTTAAAATCTGCAGCAATCGGCAAAATTGATGTGACAGCGCCGGCATACGGCATATTTTTCTAAGTTTTTATTAGCGTTGTACTAAGAAAAACCTTCGTTATCTTGTAGCCGTCAGTAACGACGACATACTTGTGACTGCAGCTCCTATCTTTGATTTTATGGCAATTTACAAGAATAGGTCGTCTGTTGATTTAGTTCTGGTTAAACAATCACTTAAGTAAAGTACTAACGAAAATTCTACATGACATTTATCAGCATAATTGACGTCTTAAATGAATTTCGCGGAAACATGTTATCTGTCTTCGATACCGAAGCGCTAATACGGTATGGAGGACTGCTGATCATATTCCTGGCAGTATATGCTCAAACAGGATTATTTTTCTGTTTCTTTTTGCCAAGTGGTGTCTTCTTGTTTACAGGAGGATTGTTCGTTGCAACGGGTCAACTGGGACATAACATTGTGACTGTTTGCAGTTCTTTGGTTCTGGCTTCTGTTTTAGGATGTTTTACCGGCTACTGGTTTGGACGTAAAACCGGTCCCTTACTATACACACGAAAGGATTCAAGATTCTTCCGGCAGAAGCATCTCAGAGCGGCCGAATATTTTTATAATAAGTATGGCCAGTTCGCATTAACAGTGGGATTGTTATTTCCTATCACACGCACTTTTGCACCTATTGTTGCTGGAATTATCAGGATGAAGTTTATGCGATTTTTTCTGCTGGTGTTCATTGGTTCGGTGCTATGGATTCCGATTTTTATATTGGCAGGTTATTTAATTGGCAGCGTTCCCGCTCTCAAAGAATATCTCACCTATATTGTAACAACCTTTATTCTCATAGTAACAACTCCCCTCGTTATCCGCATCATTACAGAATTTAAAAAACAGGGAAGGAAAGTGATGGAAGAAGTTGAGGAAGATGATACGCTTGAAAAATAATACCGGAAATTTTAAAAGGACTTTTTTAAAATATATAAGCACTTGTATAATCTTCTTCCATTCTGTATAGCCAACAATAATATCAAAATCCGAAATTAGCCTGTAATTCTGTAATTAAGCTTCTTTTAAGCTCAAAATGTAGAAAAAATAAAATAAATTTATGTATCCAATATCTAAAACCAATTTTATGAAATCCAATTTACTACACTTTAGTTATGACATGCCTCATAGCAATCCTTTAAGGGAAGAAAAAATTCAACAGTCAAATAAAATAAAATTTAATCGTCGTACGAGCAGAAGGAATTTGTTTATACTACTGATAATGTATTTTATTTCAATCTGTTTTTTGATCTTTTAATATAAAAGACAGATGAGCATCACTCTTAACATGTTCACTACATTTTAATTGATTCTCTCAGAACTGAAGGGTTATATTTTTTCAAGTAGAAATAGTTTTTAATTCATGGTTCTGCAGAAAACACAAAAAATGATCATTGACTCAATACTGTTTTATCATGTTTTTTTGTGTGGCACTACATGAACACTACTGTTAATGAACGTTATGTTGCTGTTGCCATTATAAACACAACAAGAGTATAATTGTTTTTTAATGATCCATACCTATAACTCTGACTAAAATCCAATGCTTATGTATTTTACTTCAACCTCCAATCTAATTCACGTTCAAATGATGCAGGATATGCTGCTCATTCAAATTGACGATTTTCTGAATGAAACACTTTACATGGTAAAAAATGAAGATGATAAAACTATTCGAAAGGGAAGGTTCACAGGAAATTCTATACAATTAAATCTCATCCATTTACCTTCAGGGCATTACCGGCTGGGATTAAATCACGATGACGAAGTAATAACTTATCATTTTGAAAAGCATGAGGGTGATTATATCTTCTCACGTGTTTAGAGAAAGTGTCTCCAAAAAATTTATAAATAGGATTATTAATTTCTTGCCAGCCGTGTTCACCTCCTCCTGGATGTATAAAAGAAACTTCATTGGTATGTGCCCATAATTTGAAGCTAAAGCAGTATCAGCATTGTCAATTGATTCTTTATATTTTTCAATCGGCGCTTTAATCTCGGTTTCTATCACGCGTGTACAGAAATTGATTTTTATTTTATTGCCTGCCTGCCGGTAGGCAGGTTGAGGATACATTTATTGATGAAAAGAATTCCGTCGCCCTGATAACTAAAGCTGAATGAAGACTTCCTGCCTGTTGTTTCAATGTCAAGCCCTGCTATTGCAAATATTGTGTTGTGCGTTTTTTGCTTCTTATTATTAATTTTTTTCCCAATCTCCGTGCAAAAATTCTAAAACTCGTCTTTCGAAATCAGTATAGTTCGCTGGATCAAAAATGAATTCATGTCTGCCGTTTGGAACAATCCACAAATTTGCTTTTGGAATATACTGGTACATCTCCAGGGCATTTGTAACAGGAGCAATGGGATCATTGTCTCCATGAATGATTAGAGTTCTTGCCTTAATTGTTGATAATAGATCGGGAGTAAAAGAAGGATCTCCATATAATTTTCTGAAATTCCAGAATTGACGTTGAAGTAAAATTCCTTTTATTTTTCCATGAGTTTTAATTGAAGCTTCCAATCTTTTTGGATTTTCCGTTCCGGGGCCAAAAGAAGTAATTGCGTCTCTTGTTTTTGTTGAAAAGTAGGTTTGTCCGGCCATTACAATAATTTTTTTGGTCAACTCAGGCTCTAAAGTTGCCATATATAAAGTAATAATACCGCCGGAACTGCCTCCCATTACGTACGCTGAATCCATATGTAATTCATGCAACAGTTCAAGAATATATTCAGCAGCTTTTTTGTGTGAATAAACTTCAGTTGTATCCATATAATCGGATCGGCCATGGCCAGGGAGATCGATAGTGATTACTCTATAGAATTTGGAGAATTCGGGTATAAAAGGTTTCCACATAGAACTTGTTCCTGTGAATCCATGTAGAAGGACCAGGGGCACTCCCTTGCTAGTATCTTCATAAGATATCTTCAGCCCTTTTACAGTTGCAAATTTTCCATTTGGCGTTACCGGTTCCTGAGCATATGTCCCTAAACTAAGAATAAAGTAAGAAATAATAAAGCAAAGGGTGTAGCAATAACAGTTAATCTTTTTCATAAAAAATGTATTGTCAAGAATGAAATAATTTTTTGTAATAAGGTTTATAAATTTCAAACAACGAATCTGTATTGCGATGGCAAGATATTCTGTTTCCTTCACGCGTGTAATATTAGCATTCTGGTCGAGTAGGCAAGGGCATTTCAGCCCAAGCCTCTCACAAAACCGTGCTTGAGATTCTCACTTCACACGGCTTTTCTCATTCAGCATAAAAAGAATTTTACACATAATTGAACTAAACTTGATCGTCCACAGATTACGCCGTGTTGTCTTTCTTAGTGCAAACGAATGAGCTGAATCCTTCGCTCCATTTCCATTACAGAAACTTCTTCACTACTACAATTCAGTCCGCCACTTCATTACGCTTCGGCTTCCTTTGGAATACCTTGAATTACACTTTCGTGTAAGGCATGTCAGCACATCGTAATGATAGTTTCCTCACGTTCCCTATAAAAGCCTGTATAAGATTCCTGCCAACTCAATCCCGGCTGACCTGTAACCAGTATGCGGTTTGTCCATTACAGTCTTTCTTATCAGAGCTCGAAGCCAATAGTTTCGTCAACAACTTAGTTCCTTTCGAGACGTAATCGTACGGTTCACTTTCGTTCAGCTCTCTAACACTCACCTGGCACCTTTATGATGCCTTTTCTTCATCACTCAATACCATAACTTTTGATTACAGCACCATGAAGCGGTTTATATTCTCCTCCCGCAAGGCGTATATGAAGGGCCCTCCTTCATCTTTTATACAGCATTGAAAAGAACTTACATCCTTCTCATTCGTGACACACTCAAGCCCAAACTGAGGGCTGATTAAATTTGACCCCGGTTGCTTCAACGTCCAGCGATGCTATTGCATAGTTTTGTTTTTGGCTCCTTTTCTTGTCTGCTTAAAACGTTGTTTAAAGGTAACTCAACCACCATTTTTTATGGCGCGATTTATAGCCGTCATACCACTTGCAAAGAGGATAGAGCAACAATACAACTATGATCCAAACAACATAAACGATCCCTAACGAAAAACCATATCTATTTATAACCGGAGTTAATGGCTTCTGTGATACCATATCATTCCAATCGTACCCAGAGAATTTTGCGGCAAACAAGGCAAGCACATGAATTAAATAAATATGAACCAAATAAAAGAACATGGGAACTCTTCCTATTTGGATGATAGCTTTTCCAAAACTTTTCAAAGACTTTTCAGCTACTGTTAAAAATAAGATAGCCGGACCAAGTGTCAACAAAATAAATTGTAAAGAAGGTGGATATTTTGTCACCTTGAGGAATGATAGAATAGTAAAGGCAGAGGATTTTTGTGTCAACCATGGATGAGGATCGCCATAAACATTTAAAGCTCGTAATAAAATAAAAAGCAAAACAGATGCGCTACCAAGCATCAACAATCTTTTCCTTCTCGTCGAGGCATCAACATCGGGCTTATATAAATAACCGAAACAATAGCCCAAAGCAATGACACCTATCCATGGTAAGACAGAATAATCTACTATAACTGAATGGCCTTTAAAAATTACCTGATCAGATCCCTTTCCCCAAGTTGGGTCGTGAAGCAAAGACCAAAGAAATGACTTGAATGTGTTTCCGGGTATGTGAATCTTGTCTAACAAATTATGACCTCCTACAAGTAAAATACCGATTCCGAGAATTGCACTATAAGGCAAATACACGAGAACGCATAACACTATCATACTGACGCCTAAAGCCCATATAACTCCTAAAACAAAAAAAGGAAAATGAATATTAAAAGTCCAGCCAAAATTTACAATAGTCAATTCCAAAAAAACCAACCACAATCCTCGCGTTAGCAGAAAGTACGATAATTCTTTTTTAGTTTTCCCTTGGCGTATCAGAAATGCTGAAGTGCCAGCAAGAAACATAAACACAGGAGCACAGAAGTGTGTAATCCACCTTGTAAAGAAGAGTGGCACAGTCGTCTGGGTGAGATCGGTAGGGCTAAATACCATAGCATCTGTGTGAAAATAATCTCTTGTGTGATCAAGAGCCATTACAATTATAACTAAACCCCGAAGCAGGTCAATTGATTGAATTCTTTTTTTGATGATGGACATTTCATTGATACTGCCAATTTAGGCAGTGTATTAATAAGGTTGTCGCTAACGTTTGGTATTTGCGATTGCAGGATATTAGAATTTCCCACGGCTGTGCCCCCGCCTGACTGCACCACGCGGGCAGGGAAAGCTGATTTTTGTTTTATTGATGAAGATAAAAATTGTTTTATAAAACTAAAGAAACATAATTGCCGTAAAGTCCTTGGCTAAACAAATCTTTGGAGAGAGATTTTGGAGAAAGGGAATTTAACTACGCTTCGTTTTTGTTGGTCAGCGACCAACAACGGCAAAGAAGCTAAATAGAATTAACTGGTTCAGTGCTTATTCTTCAACCGGTTTAGTGGCAAGTCGCTGTAGGCGTTTCAGAGTTTCACTTTATTCAGTTTCCTGAAAGAGAATTGGTTCTTAGTAGTGTCAACGCCCAACCAAAAATGGTTGCAGCAAGGAATGGATAAACGTAAAATGGCAAAGGCTTCGTTAAGGCATTATGTGGATGGCCAGTAAAAATGAGAACCGATACAACTGCGAACAAAACGGCTGCAATCCATCCGATACAGCGTACAAGTATCGGAAACACCTTTTGAGAGCTGATGAGTGAAAGCGACGCCGCCCATAACCCGGTACCTGCGGCAAAAGATGAAACATTCTCATCAAGATTGATGGCGGAGCATGAAAGTATGAAACCTTCTCCTATAGCAAAGATGAGAAAACCCGCAGCGGCAATATCATAACCTTTTCGAAAGTAGTAAACAGTAAGTAAGGCGCTTGCGAGGATAAGACCTACACCGTCAAGACCCCAGGCAAGACCACGAAGCGATGCAGACGGCACAAAGGAACCGACCATGCCGAAGATGCCTCCAATCAGGAGTCCTGTCGAAGAAGTTAGTTTAATTAATCTTTTATTCATAAACAGTCAGTCTTTAGTAGTCAATTAAGTCCCCCGCTAAACACAAATGTTTGGAGAGAGATTGTGGAGAAGGGAATTTAAACTCCGCTTCGTTTTAGTTGGTCAGCGACCAACAACGGCAAAGAGAATATTAGCATCCGGCACGCTTGTATCGAAGTTGATTTTTGTTTTATTGCTGAAGATAAAAATTGTTTATAAAACTAAAGAACATAATTACCGCAATGTCCCCGGTTAAACACAAACCTTTTGGAGCGACGTTGCGGAAAAGGAAAAAGTTCGCCATTAACGAATCTGTATTTGCGATGGCAAGATAATCTGTCCCCTCACATTCAACCATTAAGTATTTTAGACCAGCGATCTTCTCTTTCCGACGACGACGTTTCTTTTATCCGGCTAGAGATCGTCCATACATGCCCTTCCGGATCCATGATTCTACCGGTTCTGTCGCCCCAGAATTGGTCTTTTGCCGGAAGCAGTATTTTCGCACCGGCAGCCACTGCTTTTTCGATTGCAGAATCGACATCTTCTACATAAACATAAATTATTACAGGAGAACTTCCATCCGCTTGCGGTGAACGGCTTGAGAGAGTTGGCCATTCACATTCGATCATAATCATCGCTCCATTGATCGTCACTGCCGCATGAGCAGCTTTGCCGTCTGGTCCTGGTCTCCGCACCCCTTCTAAGGCATTAAAAGTAGTTTTACAAAAATCTATTTCAGCGGAAACATCCCGGCACACCAACATAGGCAGTACTGCTGAAACCCCATCGGGTATATGTTTTACTTTGGTCATAATCTGGATAGTTAAATGCGATATAAAAATTCTCATTTCTATTTTTAAAATTTCCAAGAGGAAATAATGAACAACTTCCAGGTACTTGCGATCCCGAAGCATCGGGACAAGTCGGCAGGATATTCTGTGTTCCGTCACGCTTGTACTGAAGTTGATTTGTGTTTTATTGCCTGCCTGCCGGTAGGCAGGTTGAAGATACATTTTATTGATGATTGGGGTTCTGTCGCCTTGATAACTGAAGCTGAATAAAGCTTTGCTACCGATTGCTCCAATGTTAAGCCCTGTTATTGCAAATACTTTTTGTTGCGGCTGTTACATGTCTCACTGATAATTAAATTGAAAAGAAGCCTTTACTCCGCTTGCTCTAAAGGTCAAATTTTTACTTACTTCTATTTTAATATCCTCTGTCTTGTTGAGTAATGTAAAATGAATACCTTTTAATTTATACTTTCTATTTTGTTGAATCGAACAAATAATCTCAAGTCCATTGCTCGTAAACCGATGTTCCATTTGTGAAAAACCAAAATACTTTAAAGTCGCAGCTAAATATTCAAATTCCTCATCTGTCAGGATTAACTCAATTTTTTCAATATTGTCGTATAATTTTTCAAATTTTTTCCCTCTAAATTTCTCCGCGAATTGTTCTTGCGTAATGCCCGATTTTATTTCACTCTCACTAAATCCAGATAATTTTAAAAAGTCCATTGTTTTTTCTTCAACATATGGACGAAATGTTTCCTGCAAGTCAGCGTTAGATAGATATAGATTGTAGTTGAAAGGAATTATTTTTCCGTCAGATTCATACTCATTTAACTTAAGGTGAGTGTCCCGTTTATTAGTCTTAATCAGTAGATTAATTTTATGTATGTCACCTAATTTCTTTGTTTTAAAAACTATGCCTACATCACCAAATTTGTCGCCAAGCTGGGGATTAGTCTCTTTATATGAATTTGACGCAAAAACTTCTATATAAGAATCGCGTCCAAATAGATATTTACCTGTCCAACTGTCTGTTAAAGTTTTACTCGATGCTTCTCTGGTATTTGCAAATACCTTCGCTATGAATTCATGTTTAAACAAGTTATCATAGGTAATAGAGTCAACACAAAAGAAGATATGATTGATATCAACTTTAATGGAATCACTTGTCTGTCCAATTAATTGTACAAAACAGGCAAATAGTACAATTGTAAGTAAAACTCTAATTTTCATAAAATGTAATAAGCCCTAAAGAATCTGCATTTATTAAAAACAAAGAAAAGGAATCCCGTTATTATTATTCTCAAATATCAATCAAGACAATGAAACATTTTTACTATTGTTAGACGAAGACCCGAATGCGGAATCAACTAAAGGTGTATACGTACACTCTTGGGATGGAAAGCTATTTGGAACATCTTTAAGAGGGACTTTGTGAAAACCACCATTGTCTTCATAAAACAAATATTTGCAATAGCCGGGCTGGAGTGTGTCACGAATGAGAAGGATGTAAGTTCTTTTTAATGCTGTATAAGAGATGAAGGAGGACCCTTCATATACGCCTTGCGGGAGGAGTATATAAACCGCTTCATGGTGCTGTA
>WNGE01000647.1_pt1 | contig 53506 bp, 66 predicted proteins | sample 5400651 | NCBI WGS metagenome assembly WNGE01 (sample SAMN13153370, study PRJNA577476) | soil metagenome | isolation source: 60 cm soil or saprolite under grassland replicate 2 | place: USA:California | collected 2016-06-15 | reverse complement strand
CGCGCTCGGGAACGACCCCGAAGCGACGACCGGGTAGGACCCGGACGGCCCTCCCGCCGCGGCGCCGGGGTGCCCCGCCGCCGGGAACCGGGACGGGTCCCATCCGGCGAGGAACGACCGCGCGGCCTCCACCATCTGCCTGCAGTTCGGGAACCGCCGGTCGCGGTCCTTGGCCATGGCCCGCTTGATCACGGCGTCGATGCCGGCGGGGATCCCGGGCTGGAGTGCCGATGCCTTCGGTATCGGCGCCTGCAGGTGCATCGCCATGACCTGTTGCTCCTCGTCTCCGACGTACGGGACCCGGCCGGTCAGGCACTCGTACATCACACAGCCAAGGGCGTACACGTCGACCCGGCCGTCCAGGTGCTGGCCCCGGAACTGCTCGGGCGCGGCGTAGTCCACCGTTCCCGCGAAGTACCCCACCTTCGTCAGCCCATGATCGGGCGAATCCTGCTGGAGGTCAGCCGGCGCCAACTGTCCGGCGACGTCGTCCCTGCTCACGTCGACCTGCTTGGTCAGACCGAAGTCGGTCAGGTACACGTGTTCCACCTGCCGGAAGGCCGACGGCGGCTCCAGCAGGACGTTGCAGGGCTTCACGTCGCGGTGGATGAGCCCGCGGGCGTGCGCCGCGTCCAGCGCGCTGCCCACCCGGCCCAGGATCGACACCGCGCGGATCGGATTCAGGGCGCCGTGAGCCCGCAGGACCTCGCCGAGGTCCGTTCCCTCGACGTACCGCATGGCGATCCACAGCTCGCCCTCGAACTCCCCCGCGTCGGTGACCGGGACGATGTTCGGGTGCTCGAGCGCCGCCGCCAGGCGGGCCTCGCGCTCGAACCGCTGGCGGAAGTCCTGGTCGGCCGCGTACTCGGGAGGGAGGACCTTCAGGGCGACTCGCTTGCCCAGGTGGACGTGCTCGGCGAGGTAGACGACGCCCATCCCCGCCACGGCCGATCAGCGCCTCGATGCGGTACTCGGCCAGCTGGGCGCCGACGCGGGGATCCGGCGGGGATTCCATCGGAGCAGTTGTATCACGCAGGCCACAACCGTCCCGGAAAGCCCTCCGAAGCCGGGGGGTGCTGGTACAAAGGGCGGGCATGAGGCTTTCGCGAACCGCTGCCGAACGCCGGGCTCCGCGCATCGGCGTGCTCCTCGCCGCCGCGGTGTTGTGGGTCGTGGCCGCAGCCTGCAGCGGAGGTGACGACGGGCCAGGGTCGACCAATACGTCGGTCCGGTCGACCGGGTCGGTGGCGCCGGCGACGTCCGCCGCCTCGCCCTCGGCGTCGCCCAGCGCCGTGCCGTCGCCAACGCCTGCATCGCCGAGGAGTACCCAGCCGGCCCCGGATCCGCGATCGGTCGACGTCCAGTCGCTGCTGCGACCGGGCACGCGGCAGCTGCAAGTGATCTACGGCGACGTCGACGGCGACGGTGTGGACGACCTCGTGCTGGCCTCGGCGGTGGCGCATCCCCCGTCGAGCGCGGTGATGGCACAGTCCTACCTCGACGTCTTCCGGTACGACGGCCAGGGTTGGCCGAGGGCCTGGGAGGCCACCGAGCCCGCGCCGCCGGGGAACCCCAACTCCCCGGCCTCGGTCCTGGCGGAGGCGAAGCCCGCCTCCGTGTCGCAGCTGATCGACTTCCTGAGCCTGATCGACATGGCGCACGACGGATCGGCCGAGCTGGTCGTCGGGATCCTGAACGTCGGCGCGGGTCCCGGCCCGCTCGACGTCTGGGTCATCGGGTTCGGCCCGGAGGGCGCCGTGAACGACTTCTCGGAGTCGACCACGTCGGGCGGCGTCCTGGTCGCGGCCGGCGACGAGCTCCGGCTGCAGACCCCTGACTACCAGTCCGGCGACCCGGCGTGCTGCCCGAGTCGCATCGACCACCAGACGATCGGCTTCGACTCGGCGAAGGGCAGGGTCCGCGTGCTGCACGAGACCTTCACCCCGGTGAGCTGACCCCACCCGGCCCTCCCCGACCGTGGCGGCGGGGTATCGTTCGCGCCGTGGAGGGGGTCCAGGCGCCGCCGGTGCTGAGGCCGTTCACGAACGGCATGCGCTCCCCGGTCATCGCCCCCGTGGTCCGGGGGCTGCTGGGGTTCCCCCTGTTCGTCTTCGCCGCGTCGACGGCGACCTTGTTCGCCTGGACGATCGATCCGCCCCTCACCGCCGCGGTCCTCGGGGCGAACTACTGGGCGAGCGTCGCGCTCGCGCTGTGGGCGGCCCGCGAGCGGTGGTGGGCGCACGGGCGCATCTCGATCTCCGTTGCGCTCGTGTTCGCGCCGATCACGACCGCTGCCACGTTCATCCACCTCGGCGTGTTCCACTCCGGCAGCTCGGGGTTCACGCTGGTCATCACCTGGTTCTGGATCGTCGCCTACACGCTCTACCCGGTGCAGCTGGCATGGATGCTGGCCAGGCAGCTGCGCACCCCGGGCGGGGACCCCCCAAGGACCAGGCGGCTGCCGGGATGGCTGCGGGCGGTCTTCTCCGCTCAGGCGATCGTCCTGGTCCCGGTGGGCGCGGTGATGTTCGTCGCGCCGGACGCGGTGAGCGGCGGCTGGCCGTGGACGACGGCGGAGGGCGGCCCCATCGCGGCGTTGTCCCTGCGGGCGCTGTCCGCCTGGGTGCTCGCGTTCGGGATCCTGGCCGCCCATGCCGTTCGGGAGAACGACGTCGACCGCGTCAGGCCGGCGCTGCTCGCCTACCCGGTGCTGGTCGTGCTCCATGCGATCGCGCTGGCCCGATTCGGTGGCGTCATGCGGTGGGACACGCCGGCCGCGTACGTCTACCTGGCCTACCTGGGGTCGTGCGCGGTGGTGGCGGCGTTCGGCATCCGGAACTGGAAGCGCCCCCCCGAGCCCACCTGGATCGAGGTCGATTCCAGAAACGAGGAGTTCACGGAGTAGGGCTCCGCCGGGGGCTTGTGCGGACGGCGCGCCGGTGCCACCATCGCGGGACTGCGAGCGGGGAGGTGCCATGGGTCTGTTCTTCAAGAAGACGAAGCCGGACGAGGAGTTGGAGCGGGAGGGGCTGCGAGGCAAGGCCACCGTCCTGCACGTCCTGATGCCGCGTGGGGGGATGTCCGCGGGACTCTCGATGGACAAGGCCGAGGAGATGTTCCGCGGGACATCACCCCGATCCGGCGCAAGGTCCGGTTGCGCGTGGAGGTCCCCGGGCGCGCGGCGTACGAGCTGGACACGAAGCTGAACATCCCCGTCCTGCAATCCGGGACCTTCGTGGCCGGCAGTACGGTCGCGGTCATGGTGGACCCCGACGACCCCAAGCACCTCGCGGTCGACTGGAAGCCCGGGATCGAACGCGGCAGCATGAACACCATGCTGGCGGACGTCCCCATGGCGAACGCGATCATGCAGGGGATGGGCATCGACCCGCAGCAGCTCTCTCAGCAGATCAGCCAGGCGGAGGCGATGGCCCAGGCCCAGATGTCCGCCCCCCGGCCAGCCGGGTACCCCGCCCAGCTGCCCTGGCCCCCTCCGCAGGCTTGGCCTCAGCAGCAGGGTTGGCCACAGCAGCAGCAGGGGTGGCCACAGCAGCAGGCGTGGCCACAACAGCAGGGCTGGCCCCAGTCCGCCCCGTTGCCCGACACCTCGGACGAGAACCAGGAGCCGCCGACCACTCCGCCGGCACCCTGACGGCAAACGGCTTCAAGAGGCGCCCGGGGAGGACCCGTGCTCCTGCTAGAGTGGGATTGGCAGTGGGACATAAGGGGGTCTTGCACGATGGCCCGAACCCATGTCGTCTTGGCCGACGACGTGATGGAGGCAGTGGACCGGCTGGTGGGTGAACGAGGGCGGAGCCGCTTTCTCGAGGAGGCAGCCAGGGAGAAGCTCGCCCGGATCGAGCTCGAGTCGGCGCTCGAGGAGACCAGCGGCGCCCTGAGCGTTGCCGATCACCCGGAATGGCGCGACCGTAGTTCGACGGCGGCATGGGTCCGGAACGTCCGGCGGACGGAGGTCTCCTGACCAGGTATGTGCTCGACACGACGGTCCTCATAGCCCATCTCCGAGGCGATGGAGATGTGACCGCGGCCCTCCTCCGGCTGCTGGGCGCAGGCCATTCCCTGGGAACCACCTGCGTCAACATCGCCGAGGTCGAACGAGGGCTGCGGCCACGTGAACGCAAGCGGGTTCAAGCCCTGCTGGACCGGCTCGATTTCTTCGTGACGACCAGGGAGGCGGCGAAACGAGCGGGGCGCTATCAAGCCGAGTGGGCTCGAAGGGGACGGACGATCCATACCCCCGACGCGCTGGTCGCGGGAACCGCACGAGCCCACGGAGCCGTGGTGATGACCGACAACCTCGACGACTTCCCCATGCGCGACGTGCGGGCTCGGGCGCCCGCGAGCAGCTGACCGGGACTCCGAGGCTCGAATCGTCCCTCGGCGAACGACGATCGGGGAGGGCGTTTCTCGACTTTCGGGAGGCCGGCACGAACCTGGATAGGGCGTCCTGGCGCCGCGACATCTCCGGTGCGCTCACGACGGCAGCAGGGCGCCCACCATGCCGGAGGTTCGGTGGTACTTGCAGAAGAAGGTCAGCGGCGAGCTCTCCATTCTGACGGTCACCGTGATCGTCTGGCCGGCGGGTACGTCCTTGTCGATCCCGAGCGAATCGATCGTCACGTTGTGCAGCGCCTGACCGCTGTTCCGGACCGTGAGCGTCACGGTTCCCGACGACACGCCGGTGACGCATGTGGGGGCGAAGAAGGAATCGCCGGCCTCGATCGACACGTTGGAGCCCGTCGCCGCCGCCGCGCCGTGGTCTTTTGCCGGCGTGGGAAGGCCCGCCGACGCCGGGCAGGCGCCGCCAGATCGGGCGCCCGAGGCTCTGGTGTCGCTCGGAGCGGAGCCCCCGCTCCCCGAGCCGCCGCACGCGACACCTCCCAGGGCGATTACCGCGACGACCGCCAGCATCCGCACCCCGGCAGTCATCCGATGTGCACGGTGACTTCGGAGGCCACCGGAGGCTGCAGAGGGGCGTGACCGTCGTCGGTCAGCAGGGCGATGAGCGTGTGGGTCTGGCCCGCCTTCAGCCCCTCGGTCGAGGCATGGAACATGGTCTTGCAGCTCATGCCGAGCATCGTGCCCATGCCCATCATGGGCCCGCTCATCGAGTCGAGATTGAGATGCCAGTGCCCGTAGCCGGACACGGCCGGCTTCCCGAGCAGGTCACAGCTCGGGTGGAAATTCGTGATCCGCACCCGGACGTCGAACGGACCCGACACGGTCGCCCCGTTCTTCGGCGACAGGATCTTGATGGAGGGCTTCCCCGCGATCGTCGCGTCGGTGATCTCCGGAGCCGGATTCGCCGGCTGGAAGTCGATCTTGATCGAGGTCTCGTTCTCCATGACCTCGGCGTGGTCGTTGAGGGCCGGCACCACGGCCAGCTCGTGCATTCCCGGCGTGACGTTCTGCATCGAGACGGTGGCGGTCGGGGTGCAGAACATGTTCACCAGGGAGCCGTCGATCAGCACGTGGTAGTGGCCGGTGCCCGCTTGGAGGGGCTTCCCGGCCAGCGCGCAGGAATCCTCGAACCCGGAGGTGTCCACGTGAAGCGTCACGGCATTCGCCGTCACCTTGGAGCCGTCCGCGGGGGCGGTGATGGACGCCTTCATGGCGTCGGCCCACTTCGGGAGCGGCATAATGGAGGCGCCGCCCGAGGCGGGCGGCATCACGGATTCGCCACTCGAGGCAGGCGGCGTCGTGCCACCGCCGGCTGCGGGACCGGGGGTGGAGCTCTTCGAGCAGGCTGCCGCGACGAGCAGCAACCCGACGAGCGGAGCGACCAGGCGTGGAATCTTCCTCTCCATGGCGTCCTCCTGTACATGACGGTGGCCGGCCAGACCCCCCTGTCGTCACGGACACCAAACCCCGCCGGGTGATTCCGTCACTGGCGGATCTTCGGTTCGCGCCGGCCACTACAGCGGCGGGGAGCCCCGCCCCAGGCGGGAGATCACGGGCAGGAGGAAGCGCTGCCACAGCCCCGACACCAGCAGCAGCCCGATCCCGATCATCAGCGCCCCCGAGACCGCGGCGACCCGGTTGTAGTTGCGCTTGAGGACGTCGAGCGACGTCGTCGCCGCCTGGACGCCCAGTCCGATCAGGAGGAACGGCACCCCCAGGCCCATGGAGTACACGAACAGCAGCAGCGCGCCCCGGAGGGCACCGCCCTGCGTGCCGGCGATCGCGAGGAGGCCGCCGAGGACCGGGCCGACGCAGGGGGTCCACCCGGCGGCGAACGCCATCCCCAATGGCAGCGCGCCCGCTGGCCCCGGCTTCGCCCACCGCAGAAACGGCCGCCGCTCGGCGTACAGACCGGGCCCTCCCAGGCGGAGGGCGTACACGACCATCGCGACCCCGAATAGCAGCACGACCATCCCGGCCAGCCGCAGGCCCCACCCTGACTTGATGAACCGGATCGCGGTGGCGGAGGCGCCCAGGGCAGTGAACACGATTCCGAAGCCGAGGATGAACAGCAGGATCGGGACCACGGGCCGGCGTCGCCCCTGTCCCGGGATGCCGGAGACGAACGTGATGTATCCGGGCACGAGTGGCACGACGCAGGGTGACGCTAAGGACAGCACGCCGGCGGCGAAGGCGAGAGCCGGAGCCCACCACTGCGAGAGGCCGGACGTGACGTCGCCGATCATGGTCGTGGGTCCGGACGTTTCGCGCCAGGATTCGATTCCGCGACCGTTCGCATCTCTGTGCAGCGGCCCCGACCCCCGATGTGTCTGGGGGGCGTCACGGCCTCACGTTCATGGCCGCACCGGGAAAATGCGGGCAAACGCGTTCGCGAAGACGCCCAGGGCGACGAACCAAGCGGCGTTGGGCATGGGAATACATCTGGCCGTCGGCCTGGGCTTCGGGGCGGTCTTCGGCCTGATCGCCTGGGCGATCGGTCTGTCCAGAGCCGCGATCGCGGCGGTCGGCGTCGTGTTCGGGCTGTTGGTCCTGCTCCTCGACGGCTTCGTCCTGCTGCCGGTCGCCGCGGCCATCTTCGGGGCCGGCAAGCCCATCTCCGACATGGCGACGATCGTCGGTTGGGGGACGTTCACCCTGGAGCACGCGATCTACGGGCTGGGCCTGGGCCTGATGTCGGCGGTCTTGGCCAGCACGAAGGCGGCACGGAGCGCCCGAACGGGCATCGAGACGATCGAGGAGCGGGGCGGCCTAGCGCCGCACGGTGGTTCCCCCCGGTTGGCCTCCCTCGGGGGCCGTGGAGCAGTCACGCGGCGGTTGAGTTCGAGAGAGAAGGAGGTGGTCCAGGTGCCGAAGGCTGCGGTGCTGGTCCTGGCGGACACCGAGACCCACGAGGACCTCGGCCGAGCGGTCAATGCCCTGGTCGCGGCCAGGGAGTTCAAGGACTCGGGCGACGAGGTGCGGGTGATCTTCGACGGCGCGGGCACCAAGTGGGTCAAGGAGCTCGTTCAACCCGACCACCGGGCCCATCCGCTGTACGAGGCCGTCAGGGACCGGGTCGCAGGGGCGTGCGCCTATTGCGCGGGCGCGTTCGGGGTCGAGGAGAGCGTGGAGGAGAACGGCGTGCCCATGCTCGACGAGTACGACCATCACCCCAGCCTGCGCACCCTCGTCGCAGAGGGATTCGAGGTGCTCACGTTCTAAGGTTCGGGCTACGGGTCCGCCCGCCGCGGCTTCTCCGGGCGGTTGCGGTCTTCCTGGAGGAGCTTCCCTCTTCCGTTCCGGTGAACAGTCCTCGGTTGGCCTCACCCGCCGTGATCGTGGGGCTGACGGATCGCCTGACCGAGGGCCTCGATCACGCAGCCGTAGCAGAGGGCGGTGGCGCAATCGGGGCGCTCGCAGAACTCGCAACGATCGATCTGGTCGTCGCACGTCGAGCATCGGATCATGACCGTCTCGCCGTTCATGGCTCCTCATTCTCTCGCCTGTCGGCGCCTTCCGCGTCGAGACGCTCCGCGGCCCGGACCGCATCGTCTCGCCTCAGCAGACCGACCAGCCTCCCGTCCGATGTGGTGATCGGGGCGTTGGCCAGATCGTGGTGGGTCAGGAAGTGAGCCATCTCTTCGATGGGGACGAACGGACGGAACGTGCTCGGCCCGGGACGCATGGCCGCCTCGATCGGCAGCGAGGCATCGGCCTCCAGCTCCTTCTTCCGGAGCAGCCCGAGGACCACCCGCTCATCGTTGACCACCACACACGCGTCGAATCCGGCCGCCTCCGCCCGTTCACGGACCTCCCCCAGCCGCTCGTCGAGCGAGCAGGTGGGAACGTCGCGCCGGGCGACGTCCCCGGCCCGGGGGCGCTCCGCGTTGGTGCCCTCCGTCGGCAGGCCCGCGGCCATCCAGTCGAGCTTCCCGGCGACGTAGTCGTACACCCGGGTGAACCCGAAGCTCTCGAGCCGCCACGCGGCCCGTGGGCTCATGTCTCAGGCCGAGTCCCAGCAGTACACGATCACCGGGCGTCTGGGGTCCAACCCGTCCCGAGCCTCGGCCTCGATCCGGCGCAGCGGGAAGTTGAGCGCCCCCGGGAGGTGGTCCTCCGCGTATTCGTTGGCCGGCAGGACCTCCACCAGTTGCGCGCCCTCGTCCACGAGCCTCCGAACCTCCTCGCGGTCGATCTCCTGAGGCATGCGTTCCTCCATTCGTCGACGGCGGCCGATCCGCGACCGTTCTTTCCCTCCCGACGAACGAACAAGTGTCCGACGGCTCCCCGGATGTGTCGGCGATCCGACACAGTTCGTCGTCAGGACACCGGGGTGGGCTCGGGTGAGGAAATCAACGTCGGCGTCGCGGCGTTCCTGGGTATTGATGGTCTACAGGCCGAGAGGTGAATCGACCATGCGAGTGACGCTCCGGTACTTCGATGGCTGTCCGAATTGGGAGATCGCGCTGGGTCGGGTGCGCGAGGCGATGGCCGCACCCGGTGGGGACGTCCCGGAGGTCGAGCTCGAACTCGTCCCCACCGGGGAGGACGCGGAGCGTCTCGGGTTCCGAGGATCACCCACCGTGCTGGTCGACGGCGTCGACCCGTTCGCCGACGAGACCGCTCCCGTCGGTCTGGCCTGCCGCGTGTATCGGACGGAACGGGGAATGGAGGGCGCGCCCTCCGTCGAGCAGCTCCGGGCCGTTCTCACCGCCGGACCAGTGTGAGGTCGTGGGATGGACGTTCCGGACTTCGAGCTGAAGGACCAGGCGGATGCTCCGTGGCGGCTCTCCGAGCACCTGGACGCGGCGGTCGTCCTGGTGTTCCTCCGGGGCGACTGGTGACCGTACTGCAACGGCCAGCTGGTCAGCCTGGCGCGTGAGCACGCCAACATCCTCGACGCGGGGGCGAGGATCGTCGGCATCAGCGTGGACGCTCCCGGCCAGAACGCCGCGATGGTCGAGAAGCTCGATCTCCCATTTCCTCTCCTGTCGGACCCGGACGGCGAGGGGGCCATCAAGCCGTACGGGGTCTGGAGCGAGAAGAGACGGATCGCCAGGCCGGCGGTCGTGGTGATCACCCCGGACGGGCTCGAGGCCGCTCGAATGGAGTCGAGCGACTTCGCGGACCGGCCGCCGGAACAGGAGATCGTCGACGCCGTGCGCCGGCTCGGACTCCCCCCGATCGCGCAGCCGCCGCCGGTGCGGGGGCGCTCGGAGCCCGGTCCGAGAGCGATGTCGCTCGCCGCCCTCGGTCCGTACTACCGAGGGGCGAAGTTCGCGGCAGAAGCGTTGGCCCTGCGCGTCCCCGAGGTGCGAGAGCAGGCGGATCGCCTCATCGAAGAGGTCGAGCGCTACGGGGAGGCCACGCGGGAGCTGCGGCGCCGAGCCGATGGTGGCGCGGCGTAGCGGTCACTACGGCCTTCGACAACCACCCGAGCCGAACGTCGGCGGCGCGAGTCGTCTTTCGGGATGTGTCGCCCAGAGGACAGTTCCGCCGAATGCCTCGATGCCTCGCGGTTGCACGAGGCAGGAGCACGGGTTTCGACCATTGGAGAGGTGATGGCGCAGTCCGGGTCACGACAGAACGCGCGCCCCCGGGCCACCCGGTTCGTCGCTTCCGCCCGCGAGGAGGAGACGGCGTTCCTGAGCGACTCGGAGGTAGTGGCATGAGGGACGTCGCGACCCGGAGCCTCGACGCGACGCAGCCGGACCCGACCGTGGCCGACCCCGATCTCCTCCGCCGGCGGTTCGAGGCGGAGGCGCTCCCGTACTTCGATCGCCTGTACGCGGGGGCACTTCGCCTCACCCGGAACCCGTCGGACGCCGAAGATCTCGTGCAGGAGACCCTCCTGCGGGCCTTCCGGGCGTTCCACCAGTTCCGGAGCGGCACGAACATCAGGGCATGGTTGTTCCGGATCCTCACGAACACCTTCATCAACGAGTACCGCAAGCGGCGGCGGCAGCCCCAGACGGTCCCGATGGAGCAGCACGTGGAGGACTGGTACCTCTACTCGAGGCTGGCCGACGAGGGGCTGGAGCCTTCGGCCGAGGCTTCCGTGCTCGAGTCGCTGCCCGACGAGGACGTCCAGCGGGCCCTGTCGTCGCTGCCCGAACCCTTCCGGATCGCCGTGCTGCTGGCCGACGTGGAGGGCTTCAGCTACCGGGAGATCGCCGAGATCACGGGCGTCCCCACGGGGACCGTGATGTCACGGCTGCACCGGGGAAGGAAGACGCTCGAGAAGGAGCTGTGGGACGTCATGCGGAGGCGAGGCCTTGTCCGAGACCACGTGTGAGGACGTGCTGGAGGAGCTCGAGCGGTACCTGGACGGCGAGACCGATCCGCGGGCGGCCGCCGAGGTCGCCGCGCACCTGTCCGAGTGCCGCTCGTGCCTCCAGCGGGCCGAGTTCCAGCGTCGGCTCCAACGGATCGTGGGCCTGAAGTGTCGAACACAGACCCCCGCCCACCTGTGGCGCCGGATCATGCAGGAGCTCGATGCGGACGCGCGGGGACGGTGGACGACGTGAAGCACCCGTCTGCGCCGCCGACGGGATGGGCGCCGGGCCGATCTGGTCCGGCACTGGACTGACGCTGGCCGAGGCCCGGCGGATCACGCCGGAGCCGGGCATGGTCGAGCACCTCCACCGGGTCCACGATCGGATCTGCGCCGAGCTGCGGGCGAGCCTCCCGACCGGGCTGTACGAGGAGCTCTCGGCTCTGACCCCCGACGTCGCGGACGGCTCGCTCCAGGAGCTGGTGCTGGCCCACGCCGAGATCATCGGATGGCTCCAGGGCCTGTTCCAGGCGATCCAACTGACCATGACGCAGGCCCGGAACGTGCTCCCTCAGACACACCGGCCCGCCGACGGCCCCGACCGTCCGGACCCTCGTTACCTCTGACCAGGCGGCAGAATCCCTCGCACGCAGGACGCGGTTGGGCCGACCAGGCGGCGAGCCCGCAGCGTGTACGCGCTGACGTGCCTCAGGAAGGCTGGCGCTCGAGCACGAGCGCCGATGCGACGCAGATTCCGACGCACCCGTACTGGGCCCCCGATTGGCCAGCCCTGCGAGGGTCAGTACGCACCGGGTCCCGGAGTTGCCGAAGGGGTGGCCGAGGGCCACGGCCCCGCCGTTCGGGTTGAGCTTCTTGTCGGGGACCGGGAACTCCCGCAGCACGGCGAGGACCTGGGCCGCGAAGGCCTCGTGGATCTCGAAGATGTCGACGTTCTCCGGCTTCGATCGGCGTCCGGGCGCCGCGCAGTATGACGGCATCTCGGTCGGACATGTGGCACTTCCTGAAGTGATCGCGGGTGGGGATGAGCGATGCGACGTTGCGCGGGCGCGCACGAACCCGGGCCGGCGCGTACGGGGGGGAGGCCAGTGTGGCCTCCCCCCTCGCTCGGGAGTCGATCGCTCAGGTGGGCTGGCGCTCGGACACGACCGGTGGCGGCACGTGAACGAGCTCCACGATCCGAACGGACTGGAACCTGATCACCGTGACGATCGTGGCCAGACCGAAGGTAATCCCGAGCAGGTACAGGGCGATGCCGATCCGGCGGGCGCCCTCCAGCCAGAACCCCCACTGGGCGACGTGGCCCAGGGCGTAGGTGCTGCCCCCGGCGATGGACGCCCCGATGGCCACGTGCAACGCCACGGCGCCGAGCAGGGTCATCATGCCCATCGCCATGAGGCCGAGGAACACCTTGGCGGTCAAGGGCATCTTCAGGGTCTGAACCGGTCTCCCGGCGGCCTCCTGGACATGCCCTCCGCCGACCCGGAACGCGCCGAGGATCCGGGCGATCGCGAAGGAGATCGCCGCGAACGCCGAGGCGAACCCGACGAAATTTGCGGCGATGGAGAACTGCCCCAGCTCCGCGATGGCCTTCGGCGACCCGCCGGTGGCGATGGCGTGGGCGCGGATGGCGCTCAGGACCACCCCAGCGGGGAAGGCCATCAAGGCCATGGCCAGCATGGGGAGCCACAGCGCCCTCCCCAGGCGCTGGGGCAGGTTGTAACCGAGGGCACCGTCGGAGACCTCGACGTCGAAGTCGGCGCGGATGCGTGTCGATGCCATGTTCATCCTCTCCTCTCAGCGTCCGGTCCGGACGATCTCGGTGATCCTCGAGAACTGGAACCCGAGGACATTGCCGATGGTGACGAGGGCCAGGACGATCCCCGACAGGATGAGCCCCAGGCCGGCCTCGCGAACGGGACCCAGCCACGTGGCGTACGCCGCCGCGGTGGCGGTGGAGAACGACGTCGTCGCCACGTACACGACGAACTGGAAGACCTCCACCATCAGGCCGAGCATCATCAGGCCCAGGAAGGCCTTCGCCGTGGCTGGCATCCGCAGGGTCTTCACAACGACCCCCGCGGATTCCTGGGCCTCGCCCCCGCCCGCGCGGAGCGAGGACAGGATCGAGCCCAGGACGAACGAGACGCCCGCGAGCAGGAACCCCTCGCCCAGGAACTGGATCCCCTTCACCCACGCCGACAGGTGGCCGGCCAGTGCGGGGTCCGAGACCACCTTGGTGGCCTGGACGACCGCGAGGACCAGCCCCCCCATGACCGCCATGAAGCCCATGGCCAGGCTCGGTCCCCACATGACTCGGGCCAGGCGGTGGACGAGCATGGGCTTGGGTGCCGTCGAGGAGAGGGTGGCCGCACCCCAGGGCGTGTCCTCCGTGTCCGCCTGGATCGGGACCGGCCCGCCGCCGACACCCGCGAGCGAGGGCAGCGCCGCCTTCACGCTCTCCACCCTGAGCCACAGCTGCCGCAGGATCCCCAGCAACACGATGGCGACGGAGAGCTTCAACACCCCGAAGGCGGCGGTGTTCAGGCCGAACGACCATGCGTCGATCCTCGCCACCTGGGCGGCCCTCCCGGCCTGATCCGACCACGCGCCGGCAACGATGTTCGCGACGAGGGCCGCCGTCGCCACGGTGACTCCGAACAGCGCCGCACCGAGCCCGGCGGCGCGGAACCTCGACGTCGCCCGAGGGTCCCCTCCTGGGGCCGGGCGCAGCAGCAGCGCATCTGCGCTTGCCATGACCTTCTCCTTTCGGTCTGGTACGACAGCGACAACGGGGGGACTTGCGGATTCGAATCTCGAAGGTCATCCCGGCGACAGAGTTGCGAGGCGGGCGGTGGAGCCGTCGGTCGAATCCGTGTCGCGCTGATGACACTCATGGTCCGGACGGTCGGGCGGCGCCGTTCTCGGGACCGGGGCGGGCTCACAGACTTTCCGCACCGGGCATCCCAGACTCGGTCGGGAGCCCGCCCCCTCATGCTCGAGAGCTTGCGGAGGCGGGCAGCAACGGGGCGTACCATGTCGGCCCGTGACACCCTTGATGGCTCGGCCATGACCGAGGACGCCGTGAGGGAAGCGGCCTGGATCGCTCGGTGCGTCGGGCGGATCGAAACCTCTCCGCTCACCGAAGCCGACCTCTCGGCGCTGGCGTCCTACCTCGCGATGCGAGACATCGAGCGGGGCGGCGTCCTGTTCGGTGCCGGCAAGGTTCCTGAGGGCGTCTGGATCATCCGGGAGGGCACGGTCGAGCTCTCCGTCGGGGCGGGGCGACGTCGCCAGGTCGTGCAGCTCCTGAGAGCGGGCGACGTCGACGGCGACGTCCAGCTGCTGCTGGGGATGCCGTTCCCCTACACGGCCCGAGCCGCGTCAGAGGCCCGGGCCCTCTTCCTCGACGCTGCCTCGTTCGAGCGCCTGCTGGCACGGCATTCCATGGTGGCGCGCCGATGGCTGTCCAGCGTGGCGACGAGGGTCGTCCGGAGCCAGGCGCGGATCCTCGGCCTGCTCGGCAAGAGCCTCACGGCTCAGGTCGCCCGTCTGCTCACCGACGAGGCGGAGGATGGGCGGATCCGGCTCCCGCAGCGGACGCTGGCGGCCATGCTGGGGGTCCATCGGCCATCGCTGAACAAGGTGTTGAAGGATCTCGAACGGAGCCGTCTGCTGAGCGTGGGGTACAGCGAGATCGAGATCCTGGACCGCGAGGGCCTGTCGCGCATCGCCGCCTGAGCGGCAGGAGATCGCGAGGTCCCGGTCTCGAGGGGTCCTTCGGGACTGGTAGACCGCGACGACGCGCCATATGGTCATTGTCGAGTCTGGGGTTGTCCGGTCGGCGTGGGAGGTGAGCCGACCGATCGGCGGTTGACGACGCGGCTCGCCCGGCCTGACGTTCACGGCCGGGCGCCGAGCGCTCTGGTTTCCACGAGGAGGCGGCCATGCGGACTCGTTCATTGTGGGGAATTCTTGTCGCCGGGGTGATGACGGCATCCCTTGCGGGCATCGCCCTCGGCCCTTCGGCCCTGGCCGACAAGCCCATCAAGCAGACGTACTTCGTCTGTCCGAGCGTCAGCACGAACAACCCGAGCGGGATGTGGGTCATCGGGTTTCACGGGGGCTACTACGTGAACATCCCCACCCAGGGGCTGACGATCGTCATCGGCGAGCCCATCCCGCTCGAGAGCGCCGTGGTCTGGTGATCACCAGGTGGTCCCCGCTCGATCGTGGGGACCTGGGATCGGTCGTTCGTGAAGGACGGACAGGGACGGAGAGGGGACGGTGGTCGAGACGGACAACCCAACCACCGTCCTGCTGATGGAGTTCAAGGTCCCACGTCGGATGGAGCCAACATGAGCCTTCAGACCCCGCCGCCGCAGATCGTCGTCATCTTCGGAGCCTCGGGCGACCTCACTCGCCGGAAGATCCTCCCTGCCCTGTACAACCTGGCGCGGGAGGGACTGCTCCCGGAGCGATACTCGATCGTCGGGTATGCCAGGAGCGGATGGGACGCGGAGGGTTTCGGGGCGCGTGCCCGCGCGGCGGTCGAGGAGTTCTCCCGGACACGGGTCGACGAGGAGATCTGGGAGCCGTTCGCCTGCTCGCTGTCCTACCTGGCCGGCCCGTTCGACGACCCGTCCTGCTTCGAGCCACTTCGTCGGCACCTCGCCCGGGTGGACGCCGAGGCCGGCACGGAGGGAGGGCGCCTCTACTACCTGGCCACTCCTCCCTCCGGGTTCCCCGTCGTCATCAGGCGGCTCGGCGAGGTGGGGGCCGGAAAGGGGGCGCGGGTCGTGATCGAGAAGCCGTTCGGGCGCGACCTGCCCAGCTCCCGTGAGCTCAACGAAGTGGTGCACGAGGTCTTCGACGAGCAGCGGGTCTTCCGGATCGACCACTACCTTGGAAAGGAAACGGTCCAGAACCTCCTCGTCCTGCGCTTTGCCAACTCGCTGTTCGAGCGGGTATGGAACAGGGACGCCGTCGACCACGTGCAGATCACCGTGGCCGAGTCCGTCGGGCTGGAGGGGCGAGCGGCCTACTTCGAGGAGGCCGGTGCCCTCAGGGACATTATCCAGAACCACGTCCTGCAGGTGCTGACGTTCCTGACCATGGAACCTCCCCGGTCACTCGAGCCGGAGGCCATCCGCGACGAGAAGGTCAAGCTCCTTCGTGCGGTCCGGCCGTTCGGTCCCGACGAGGTCGTCCGGGGGCAGTACGCGCGGAGCATGCGGGACGGCACGCCGGTCCCGGGATACCTCGAGGAGCCCGGCGTGGCGCCCCACTCCCAGGTGGAGACCTTCGCGGCCCTCCGGGCGTGGATCGACAACTGGCGGTGGCAGGGCGTTCCCTTCTATCTGCGGACCGGCAAGCAACAGCCCCGGCGGACCTCCGAGGTAGCGGTGGTCTTCCGGGAGGCCCCGGCCTACCTGTTCAGCGAGGCCGGCATCTCCCGGTGTGAGCCCAATCACCTGGTCATCCGGATCCAGCCGGACGAGGGGATCTCGCTCGCCTTCCATGCGAAGCAGCCGGGACCGGGCATCGCACTGCAGGAGGTGGTCATGGACTTCGGGTACGGCGAGTCCTTCGCGAGCCAGCCGGCCGAAGCCTACGAGCGGCTCCTGCGCGACGCCATGGCCGGGGACCACACCCTGTTCACCCGCGAAGACGGGGTGGATCGCGCGTGGGAGATCGTCACTTCCGCCCTCGAACAGCCCGGGCCCGTCCACCCGTACCCGGCGGGGTCGTGGGGGCCCGCAGCAGCCGACGACCTGATCGCGCCACGCGCGTGGCACACGAGATGATGAGCGAGCGAGTGCGAGGCAGTCAGCTCTTCCGCGATGCACCGGAGCGGATTCGAGTGCGGTCCTGATGCCGGACTCCCTCGTCGTGCTCGACGGGAGCACGTTCTTCGTCTCCAGCACGTCGGGCGACGTGGCCGGAACGGAGGCGGAGGGCTTCTTCTGCCCGGACGTGCGCCCATCTGTCGAGGTGGAGTGTGCTGGTCGACGGCGCCCCCATGCGGGTGCTGACCAGCCGCAATCTGCAGTACTACTCGGCGGCCATCTTCGGGACGCTCGCCTCCGCCCGCGTCGGAGAGAACCCCTCGGTGTCGATCCAGCGGGAGCGGATCGTGGCCGACGGAGTGCACGAGGACATCGTCGTCGGGAACAACAGCGAGGTGGAGCGCACGCTGCGCGTGGAGCTCCTGTACGGATCGGACTTCGCCGACATCTTCGAGATCAAGGACCAGGGCCCATGGAGCTCCGGGCGGCTCCATGCTCGCGGCCTGGCAGCGCGCGTTCTGGAGGATCGACATTGTCGTGTCGCCGACCGTTCGGGAGCGAGTCCCGATCTCTCCCCGGTTGAGTGGGGAGATACGCCGAGCGAAGGAGGATGGATCGATGAGCGAGGACATCGTCACCGTGGGCGATCGGGACTTCGAGCACGAGGTCATGCAGTCGGACCTCCCAGTCCTGGTCGACTTCTGGGCCGAGTGGTGCGGCCCCTGTCACATGGTCGCGCCCGTGGTCGAGCAGATCGCCGCGCAGGAGAAGGGAAAGCTTCGCGTGGCCAAGCTGGACATCGACGTCAACCCGCACACGGCGAACCGATTCGGGGTCATGAGCATCCCCACCCTGATCGTGTTCATCGGGGGGGAAGAGCGGGGCCGAGTGGTCGGGGCGCGCGGCAAGGAGCACATCGTCGAGACGCTGCTGGGAGACCTGGCAGCCTGATCGCCACCATTCGCTCGTGGGCCCGATGAATCCTCGGGCGGCAGGTTCCGAGCGTGCGCGGAGGGCGGTGACGGTGAGTGTTGCGGGGAGCGATCCTCCCAGGATCGCCGCGGAGGGGATCCCGGCCGTCGCCGCCGATCAGATGCGCGAGGTGGACCGCGCCATGGTCGAGGACCTCCACATCGACCTCCTCCAGATGATGGAGAACGCCGGCCGCAACCTGGCCGACCTCGCGCTGCGCGTGTTCGCTCCCGCGAGCGTGGCGGTCCTTGCGGGCAGAGGAGGCAACGGTGGTGGTGGCCTCGTCACGGCCCGGCACCTCCACAATCGTGGGATCGCCGTCACGGCCAGCCCGGCCGGGGACGAGAGTGAACTCGCTCCGGTCACCCTCCACCAGCTCGACATCGTCCGCCGGATGGGTGTGCCGAGCACCTTCGAGCCCTCGGAAGCGGACCTGGTCGTCGACGCGCTGATCGGCTACAGCCTCCGCTCGGATCCGACGGGCCGGGCCGCGGAGCTCATCGACTGGGCCAATGGGCAGAGGGCCCCGGTGCTGTCACTCGACACACCGAGCGGCCTGGACGTCACCACGGGTCGAGTCGGCAGCCCCTGCATCACGGCGACGGCGACGATGACGCTCGCGTTGCCGAAGGCCGGGCTCCTCGTGGCCCCCCGGCAGGTCGGGCGGCTGTATCTGGCCGACATCTCGGTTCCCCGGCTGGTGTATGAACGGATGGGCCTCCGGGTGGGCGAGCCGTTCGCCGGCGCCGCCGTGGTGGAATTGGGCTCGTGACCACGGGCACACCGCGGATCGGTGACTACGCCCTGCTCGCGGACAGCCAGGGGTCGGCCCTCGTGAGCCGGGCGGGTTCGATCGATTGGGCCTGCCTCCCGCGGTTCGACGGACCGTCGGTGTTCGCGCGGATCCTCGGGCCCGACGTCGGACACTGGCGGATCGCTCCTGTCGGAGGCGCGGAGGTCGAGCGCGCCTACCTGGAGGGGACGATGGTCCTCCGGACCGTGTTCAGGACACAGTCCGGAACCGTCGCTGTCACCGATGCCATGCCGTTCGGGCGGAGCGGGCGCGAGCACCGGCTCGGACGCGATTCCCCCCACGCCATCATCCGGGTGGTCGATGGCCGCGGTGGCGAGGTCGAGCTGGAGCTCGAATTCGCGCCTCGGCCCGAGTACGGGCTCACCACCCCAATGCTCGTGCCCCATCCGGGTGGCCTCCGAACCCGCGGCGGCCCCCGGGCCTACGTGCTCGCCTCGGGAGTCCCGCTGCAGACCGAGGAGGGAGTCGCCCGCGCCCGGTTCGTCGTTCGGTCCGGGGACAGGGTGGCCTTCGCCCTGCGCGCATCCAGCCCCTGGGAAGAGGTGGAGGCCGCGTGGCCGGCTGAGGAGATCCTTCGAAGGCTCGAGGAGACGATCGAGGCCTGGCGATCGTGGTCGGCGATGCACGAGGGCTACGTGGGCCCGTACCGGGAGATGGTCCGCCACAGCGGCCGGGTCCTCCAGGCGCTGACCTACTCGCCCACGGGGGCAGTGGTCGCAGCCCCCACCACATCGTTGCCCGAAGCCGTGGGCGGGCCGCGGAACTGGGACTACCGGTTCTGCTGGGTCCGCGATGCGAGCCTGACCCTGGAGGCCCTGTGGGTGGCGGCCTGTCCCGACGAGGCCGATGCGTTCTTCGACTTCTTCCTGACCGCCGCCGGGGGGTACGTCGAGGGTGGAAGGGCACTCCAGGTCCTGTACGGCGTGGGCGGAGAACGACTCGTCCCGGAGCACGAGTTGGAGCACCTGCCGGGCCATCGAGGGAGCCGGCCGGTTCGCGTCGGGAACGGAGCGGCGAGCCAGACGCAACTGGACATCTACGGCGAACTCCTCTCCGCCGCTGACCTCCTGGCCGACCGGATCGGAGAGTTCGACGAGGTCACCACCGACTTCCTGTGCGACCTCGCCGACGCGGCCGCCCAACGGTGGATGGAGCCCGACCAGGGGATCTGGGAGGTCCGGGGCGGTCCCCGGCACTTCCTGTACTCCAAGCTCATGTGCTGGGCGGCGCTGGATCGGGCCGTGCGGCTGGCCCCCCGTCTGGGCCGGGAAACCGAAGTCGACCGGTGGAGCGCCACCCGGGACCGGATCCGGGGGGCGATCCTCGACAAAGGGTGGAGCGATCGGGCCGGCGCCTTCACCCAGTCGTTCGGCAGCCATGACCTGGACGCCTCGACGCTGATGATGCCGATCGTGGGGTTCCTCGCGGCTACCGATCGGCGAATGCGGGCCACGATCGAGGCCATCGCCGAGCGGCTCACCGACGAGAACGGGTTCGTGTATCGCTACCGTTCGCCAGACGGCCTCCCCGGCGGGGAAGGCGTGTTCGGGATCTGCACGTATTGGCTGGTGCAGTGCTGGGCCATGCTCGGCGAGGTCGATCGGGCGCGGGCGCTGTTCGAGGCGATCACCCGACACGCCAACGACGTGGGACTGCTCTCCGAGGAGATCGACCCCGCTACTGGAGAGCTCCTGGGGAACTTTCCTCAGGCGTTCACGCACATCGGGCTGATCAACGCGGCATGGGCCATCGCCCAGGCCGAGGAGCGCCCGAGTTCAGGGTGACGACGCCGCGAACGTCGCCGCTGTGGCCGGCCCGAAGACCAGATGAGCGCTGAGGTCCTTCCACAAGGTCGATCGGTCGTACTCCCGCATGGGCTTGTAGACGCCCGCTGGAGCGAGAGCGAGGTAGCTCGTGGCCCAGACCCCTGCGCCGAAGGGGAGGCCAGCGACCAGGGTCCTCCGGGGCAGGGATCCTGCGAGCACGCCGTACAGGGCTCCCCACGCCAGGCCCGTTCCCCAGTGCACGATGTTCGTGACGAGTCGTGCATGCCTGCCGTCCAGCTCCTCTTGCTTGAACGCTTCATACAGCCGCTTCCCGACCTGAGCCGGCGCTGGGGCGGCGTCCCACGAGCTCAGGCCCGACGCGAACTCCCAGTCGAGGGGACCGCTCTCACCGCCTCCCGAGCGGTACCGCAGATACCACACCGTGTCCATCGCGGCCGTGCCGAGCGCGCCGGCGACGATTCCCCGAGCCAGCACGCCGATGGGTGTCGTTCTCGAGCCTCGTCGCATCGGTTCTCTCCTCTCGTCCCTTCCGAACTCCGATCCCGCGAAACCACGGCTGGCATCGCCGTGGTGCATCGCTTCCTGGAGCGTGACCGGTGGTCCCTTCAACGTACCGACTGCCCGGGAGCCTTCCGCTGTGCGCCCGGAAGGTCGGGATTCCGACACAGGTTCCCGCTGCGGGACGACAGGTGATCCGCCGGCGATGTCAACGCTCGCCGACTCGGACGATGACGTGCTCGGCCGTTTCCCGCGCCCCGTACCGGAATCGGCTGGGCTACCCTCTCGTCCTCCTTCTGCGTGCATGCAGGGTAGAAAGGCGAGGGCATGAGCGTGTCCGGGGGTCAAGAGCGGGAAGGATGGAGCACCCTCGGTCAGGCCGTCCTCCTCGCATGCCGGCCTCGGGTCCTCCGGCGGACCATCCCCATCGCCCTGATCGTTGGCACCGTTCTCTCCCTCGTGAACGAAGGCGGGATCCTGTTCGGAGGGCACCCCGGAGGTACGACCTGGGCCAAGGTGGTGGCGAACTTCCTGGTCCCCTTCTGCGTCTCCAGCACCGGGTATCTCACGGCGGTCCGACGGCCACGCGAACGGCCGGAGGGATGAGCGCGACCGGGAGGCAGCGTGAGGGCTCGCCTGCCGACCTTGTGCAGGACACGAGCGGGACGCGAGATACCTGGCGTAGCGCGGTCGCTCCTGCCGTCGTGGCGGGCGTCGCCGGACTGGCGGCCAGCTTGTTCTGGGTTGCGATGGCCTACGCCGTCCACCTGACGTTTCACCTCCAACCCGCCCTGGTGGGGGCGGCGGCCGGTTGGGCCTACCGCCGGGCCTTGCGCCGGCGGGGAGGGACGGGACCCGTGCTCGTGACGGTCGTGCTGACCTCGGCGCTGGTGGCGAGCGGGGCCGGCATCATCGCCGCGGGCCATCGCGGGCTCGATGCGCCGTGGTTGATCGCGCTCGTCGCGGCCGCCGGCCTGCTCCTCGGCCTCGGGATCCTCCGGCGCGACTGACCGATCGACCCGGGGTGCCGATCCCCAACAGTGTCACCCGGCGGACAGACGCGGACGGATCCGCCGTCGCGGTGGGTCATCTTCTTCGTACGGCGACCCCAGATGGAGGTGCGTGATGGCACTGCTCGGATTGGCCACGCTGGCCGGGCCCTACTCGCCCGGCTGGGCCGTGGCGGCCGGCGTCGCCGGAGGACTGGCGTTCCTGGCCGTCGTCTACATGGGTCTCGGGTCGGGCATGACCCGCATGAACTTCCTGCACATCCTCGGCACGATGATGGCGCCGCGCGCCTCGCGGAAGGCGGCGTACGCGGTGGGGTTGGTGGTCCATCTGATGCTGTCGGCGGGATTCGGACTCGTCCACGCCGGCATCCTCCAGGCCATCGGCATCAGCTCCGTTGCCCAGGCGGCGGGGTGGGACCTCCTCATCGGCGCGGTCCACGGGATGGCCATCCTCGTGGCCATGCCCATGCTCCTGGTGTCGATGCATCCACTGGTCCGGGAAGGCGCACTCCAGCGCCCAGGGATCGCTCTGACCGGGTTCGGCGGGATGACCCCCCTGGGTTCGCTGATGGCCCACGTCGCGTTCGGCGTCGTGACGGGATCGATCTACGCGGCCGCGGTGCTGTAGGCGGCCGGGAACGGAGCCACGGATGAGGCTGTTGAGCAAGCTCCGGACCGAGTGCACGCATATGCCCGCGGAATCCGCCGAGCCGAGGAGCGACCGGTGCGAGGACTGCGGGAGCGGGTTCAACCTCCGGGTGTGCGCAGACTGCGGGTACGTGGGATGTTGCGAGTCCCAGCTGGGACACGACCGCGACCACGCTCGAGAGACGAACCACCCGGTCATCCGCTCGATGCCGGTGGGGCCCCGCTCGTTCACGTGGTGCTACGCCTGCCGGCGGTACGTCCGGTGATCGGCGCGCCTGTCGGGGTCGGGCCCGCCCGAATCTCGGCCGTGACCGCCGGCCGGGTCGCCATGCAATGCGTATGTCCTTCCGGGGGAATGGTGGAGGGCGAGCGTCGTCCGGACTCTCCGGAGGTTCGTGCCCTGCCTGACCGCAGAAGAGACCGATGCGGGAACCCGTGACGACGGCCCCGCCGCGCGATCGGCTGCTTGCCGAGACGCGGGCGCTCTGCCCGAGATGCCTCGGGGTCGTTCCGGGCGAGAACCTCGAGCGCGACGGGAAGGTGATCCTGCGCCGGACCTGCCCCGACCACGGGACGTTCGAGTCGATGGTGCTGTCCGACGCGTCGTGGTGGGAGTGGAGCCGGCGGTTCATCCGCCCCGGGCGGCACCCCGCGTACGCCGCCACCGAGACCGTCCACGGGTGTCCCTACGACTGCGGGTTCTGCCCTGAGCACCAGCAGCACGCCTGCGTGACGGTGTTCGAGATCACCGAGGCCTGCAACCTGGAGTGCCCGGCCTGCTTCGCCGGCGACGCCCACGTCAAGCACGTCACCCTCGAGGACGTCGGGGCCATGGCCGACGGCCTGATCCGCGCCGAGGGCGGGCAGGCCGACGTGGCGATGCTCTCCGGCGGCGAGCCCACGCTGCACCCCCGGTTCTTCGAGGTCGCCGACGCCGTGCGGGCCCGGCCGATCCGGTACACCATCGTGAACTCCAACGGCATCCGCATGGCCCGGGATCCCGTGTTCTGCGAGGGGCTCGCCGAGCGGGACATGCTCGTGTACCTGCAGTTCGACGGGTTCGCCGACGAGACCTACCGGGCGCTGCGAGGCCGAACGGACCTGCTCGAGCTGAAGCAGCGGGCCCTCGAGAACCTCCGCGCCGCCGGCGTTCGGGTGGTGCTGGTGGCGACGGTCCTGAAGGGGCTGAACGACGGCGAGGTCGGCGCCATCGTCCGGTTCGGGGCGGAGCACCCGGCCGTCCGCGCCGTATCGTTCCAGCCCCAGTTCGGGGAGGGCCGGTTCGTCGCGTTCGAGGCCATGGACCGCATGACCACGACCGACGTGATCGCCGCCATCGACCGCGACAGCGGCCTGTTCACCCGCGAGGACTTCATCCCGGTGCCGTGCTGCGACCCCATGTGCACCGCGGCGACGTTCGCGTACGTGGGCCGGGACGGCGAGATGACCCCGATCAGCCGGCTGGTCCCGGTGGAGTCGGTCCTCGACTACGCCACGAACGCGGCGATGCCGAATGTGTCGGAGGCGTTCCGCCGGGACGCCGAGGAGATGCGGGAGATCCTGCTGAAGCTGTACTCGAAGTCGGCGCCGGCCGGGAGCGAACGCCAGGCCGACGCCTTCTTCTGCGCGTGCGAGCCGCTGCTCGCCGAGATCGAGGGGGTGGACGACCTCCCCGACCGCATCTTCGGCGTGACCATCGAGGGGTTCATGGACCGCCAGTCGTTCGACCTGTCCCGGGCCGTGAAGTGCTGCATCCAGGAGGCCCTGCCGGACGGGCGGATCGTGCCGTTCTGCGTCTACAACACGCTGTACCGGTTCGCCCCCGACCACCGGCCGGAGCCGCCGGCATGACGGCCCTCGCGCTCGACGCCCCGCCCTCATACCTGAAGGCGTGCTGCTCGGATCTGTGGTCGCACCCGGGTGTGCGCCTGCTGGCGGGCGAGGCGCTCCGGCCCGGCGGGCTCGAGCTGACGCGCCGGGCTCTTGACCTGGCCGACCTGCCTCCAGGCGCGGTGGTGCTCGATCTGGGGTCGGGCGCGGGCGTGACCCTCGGGGAGCTGACCGCCAGGGGACACCGAGCTGTCGGGGCGGAGTACAGCCGGACGCTTGCCGCCGAGTCGGCCACGGTGGCGCCGACGATCGTGGGCGATGCCGAGCGACTCCCGCTCCGGACCGGGACGCTCGACGCGGTCGTCATGGAGTGCGTCCTGTCGGCGGTTCCCGACAAGGGCGCCGCAGTCCGGTCGGTCCTCGGCGCGCTGCGCCGCGGCGGCGTGCTCGTCCTGAGCGACGTCGTGGTCGAGGGGCCCCTGCCCACCCCGCTGGATTCCTTCGCCGGGTGGGTGGCCTGCGCGGCCGGGGCCCTGCCGGCGGAGGGCTACGCCGAACTTCTCGAACGGGAGGGGTTCGCGGTCGAGGTCCGGGAGGATCACGGCGCGGCGATGGCCGCGCTCGTCGCCCAGGCACGGCGGCGACTCGGCCTGTTCCGGGGCGCGATGGCGGCCGGGATCGTCCCCGCCTCCGCGCCGTTCGACCAGGCGATGCTGGATCTCGGGGAGCAGATCCTGGCGGGCGCGCAGCGGGCGGCGGCGGACGGCGTCATCGGGTACGGGCTGTTCATCGCCCGTTCCGGTTGACCCGGGAGCGCTGTTCGGCCATGCGCCTGGCGTCGTCGAGGTGGCGGCCCACCACCCGCTCCCAGGTGGGGCGCATCAGCCGGGCCGCCAGCCGGCCGAACACCCAGAAGTCCAGCGCCAGCTCGCCGCGGTACTCGACCCTCGTGCCGTCGCCCTCCTCGCTCAACACGAACTCCTCGCGCACGGCGGGCGGCGGACCCCGGAGGCCGCGGAACTCGATGCGCCCGGGAGGCACGAGGCGGACGCTCTCGACCGTCGTCGAGGTGAAGCCCCACAGCCGCGTGTGGTGTGCCGCGACCACGAGATCGCCGGCGGATTCGAGGATCTCCACCTGCTCGCGAACCTCGCGGGGGGCCCGTTCCCGGTACGGCGCGGCCAGCACCTCGAACACCGTGTCGCGCGGCGCGGCGACCATGAGCGTGATCGGCCCGAGCGGGTGCACCGATCGGCCCCAGCCGAGGTCGATCGTGAGGCTTCCGCTCATCCAGGCGCCCACGAGGATGACGAGCAACGCGGCGAGCGCGACGCTCACCGCGACCAACGCCCACGTCGTCCCCGCGAGACCGATCACCATCGTCTCCCTTCCCATCCTCTCTCGGCCCGACCCATCCGGCAGGACGCCTCGGCGCCGCCGACATTCCATCGCATGGCCGCACGACCCGTGGAATCGGGGGGACCGAGGCAGCGTCCGTGGGGGGTGAAGGAGATCGTGGAGGACGACGAGTTCCTGCAGGCAACGATGGGGTCGATGGACCTCGTGTACAACATCGCGCGCCGGATGGTGCCGCGGCGGGAGGATGCGGAGGACCTCGTGCAGGAGACGTACCTGGCCGCCTACCGGGCCTGGCGGGATCACCGCCGGCCGAGGAGGGTGGAGCCCTGGATGGCGACGATCTGCCTGAACCTCGGCCGCTCGCTGTACCGGCAGCGGGCCCGCCGGCCCGCCGAGGTCCCGTTGGAGGAGTGGACGCACGTCGCATCGGCCGCGGACCCCGAGGCGAGCGCGATCGCCGAGCTCGACCGGGAGGCCGTCCACCGCGCGCTGTGGGCGATCAACGAGGACCAGCGGGTCGCGATCACGCTGGTCGACCTGGCCGGGTTCTCGGTGAAGGAGACGGCCCGCATCATGCACACGCCGCCGGGGACGGTGCTGTCCCGGCTGCACCGGGGGCGCCGGGCGCTGGTGCGGCTGCTCGACGATCGGTCGGGCGAGCGGACACGGGAGACGGAGGAATGAGGTCCAGCCGGCACGACCCGGAGGGCTCGGCCGCCCGATACGTCGCGGGGGTCATGCGGCCCCGGACCCGGCGCAGGTTCGAATCGCACCTGGTCGTCTGCGACGACTGCTGGCGGGAGGTCGGCGAGGCGCGGGCCGGGCGGCGCATGGCCGAAGGCGCGCGGGAGCTCGCCCCCGCGGGCCTCCGCGACGACGTCCGGGCCGCCGTCGCGCTGGCCTCGCCCGCCGGCCCCCGGAGGGGACGGCTCGTCGTTCCCCTCGTCGCCGCTGCCCTCGCCGCCGTCGTCGTCGGCGGAGGCCTGCTCCTGCTCCTGCCGGGGCGGCCCCCCGCCCAGCCGGCCGCCATCGAAGCCGCGCTGACGGCGTACCGGACGTCCGCGATGCCCCCCGGCTCGCCGCCGGAACAGGCGGCACCGCCGCTGCGGTCCGCCGGCCTTCGGCTAGTGGAGGCCGAGCACACCGACCTGAGCGGAACCCCGGTCGACGCCTATCTGTACGTCGGAGCGGCGGGCGACAGGATCACCCTCTTCCTGAGCACCCGGACGTTCCCCCGGGCCCTGGGCGCCACCACCCGGTCGGGCCGGGTGGCCGGGTGGCACGCGGCCGCCGACGGGGTGCATCTCGTCTGCGGCGACCGGCCCGTGTCCTACCTGCTGGTGGGCCGGGACACGTGGCTCGTCCGCCGGGCCGAGCGGGCCCTGCTGGCGACACGGACTGCCTGATCGCTGCGCGGGAATCTCGCCCCAGGCGACGCGTCCTGTCTCGGTGAGAGCGTCCCGAGGGGGAGGAGGAACGGCCGTGTCGGAGAGCAAGGACACCAAGCGTCGGCGCCGGGAGGAGGCCAGGCTGGCCCGACAGCGTGAGCTGCGCCGTCGGGCTCGCAGGCGCCGAATCCGCAGCGTGGGGATCGCCGTGGGCGCGACGGCGCTGGTTGCCCTCGTCGGCTTGGGGCTGTTCCGCTCGAGCTCCGGCGGAGTCTCCTTCTCCGGTGACATCCGTTCCGGCGGGACGCTGCGGTCCCTGAAGCTCCCTGCCCTCGAGGGCGCCGGGTCGTTCGACTACGCTGAGCACCGCTCCCAGCCGCTGGTCATCAACTTCTTCGCCTCGTGGTGCCCGAACTGCGTGGCGGAGATGCCCGCGTTCCAGGAGGTCCACCAGCGGCTCGGGGGTCGGGTGGAGTTCCTGGGCGTCTCCCAGTCGGACGCGAAGTCCGCGAGTATCACGCTGGCACGCCAGGCGGGGATCCGCTACCTCACCGCCATCGACGCCAACGGGGACTTCTTCCGGGGCACGGGCTCGACCGGCATGCCGACCACGCTCTTCGTCAGGCCGGGCGGTCGCGTCGCCTACGTGCAGACGGGCGCGCTGGACGCCGCATCGCTGCAGCAGGAGATCGCGTCGTACCTGGGAGTCACGGCGTGACTCCCGCTACCGCGCCAGCAGCTGGGTCAGGATGCCGTCGAGTGCCTGCCCGGTGATCGGCCCCTGCCAGGCCTGATACGTCGTGCCGCCTGCCGAGAAGCTGACCCGGTGCCCCTGGCGATCGAAGAACACGGTGTCGGGCTGGCCGACGAACCCCAGCCCCGAACGTATCTGCCCGGCCGGATCGAACAGGCTCGGGTAGCTCCACCCCTCCGATCGGATGAACGCCCGGGCGGAGGATCGCCGGTCCAGGATGTCGACGCCGAGGAACTGGATCCGGCCGCCGAACCGCCGGGCCGCCGCAGCCAGGTGCGGAGCCTCCAGCTTGCACGGGCCGCACCACGACGCCCAGACGTTCACGACCACGGGAACCCCCCGGAGCTGCCCCAGCAGCTCGTTGAACCGATCGAGGTCGAATTCGGGCAGCGTCGCCGGGTCCGTCGGCAGCAGGAGGGCCGAGGTGGCGTTGCGGGCCCGGCCGGCGGCATCGCCCGGCGAGGACGCACCGGCGCCGGTCGATGCCCTCGCGCATGCGGTCGCCGCGAGCGCCAGCGCCACGATGGTCGCTCCGACGCGAGTGGGCCTCATCACCACGAAGGACGTGCTGAGCGACCGGCCGATTCCCGGGAATGGCTCCCCGTCCGGAGGCGTCCTGCCGGATATGCGGTGGGTTCGGGTCGCGGCGCTCATGGCCGTCACCGCCATGGTCCTGGCCGCCTGCTCCGCGGGGGCTCGGCAATCACGCCCGTCGGCGTCCCTCGCGGCGGGCGGACCCGCACCGCTCATCGATCTGGACCGGATCGTCGCCGGCGGTCCGCCCCCCGACGGCATCCCCCCCATCGACCATCCGAAGTTCCTGCCGGGGCAGGCTGTGCGGTTCCTGGCCCCACAGGAACCGGTGCTCGCCGTCGAGGTCCGCGGCCTGGCCAGGGCGTATCCGCTGCGGATCATGATGTGGCACGAGATCGTGAACGACGTCGTCGGCGCAGTCCCCATCACCGTGACGTACTGCCCGCTGTGCAACACCGGGGTCGCGTTCCGCCGGCCGGTGATCGGGGGGAGGCTCCTCGACTTCGGGACGTCGGGAAAGCTCTACGACTCGAACCTCCTGATGTACGACCGGCAGACCCGTTCGTATTGGTCGCAGGCGCTGGGACAAGCGGTGGTGGGGAAGCTCACCGGTACGAGGCTCGACCTCTTCCCGGCGCTGATCGTGTCGTGGGCGGACTGGCGCGCGGATCACCCCGACGGCCTCGTGCTTTCGACGGACACCGGCTTCGATCGGGACTACGGCGACAACCCGTATGTCGGGTACGTCCACCACGACGTGCCGTTCCTGTTCGACGGACACGTCGATCCGCGATTGCCGGCCACGGAGTACGTGCTCGGCCTCGCCGCCGGCGGCGAAACGGAGGCCTTCCCCTTCTCCGAGCTCCGGCGCGAGGCCGTGGACGGCACGGCCGTGGCCGGCGATCGCGTCGGAGACACACCGATCGTCGTGTTCTGGGCGCCCGGCACCGTCTCGGCCCTCGACGCGCCCGAGATCCCCGACTCGGAGGACGTCGGCGCGGCGGTCGCCTTCCGACCAATCCTCGACGGCCGGACGCTCTCGTTCAGCGCGGGCCCCACGGGGATCACCGACGAGCAGACGGGCAGCCGGTGGAACATCGAAGGCCTGGCCGTCGACGGTCCTCTGGCGGGACGGCGGCTCCAGCCCGCGGTGGCCCTGGACAGCTTCTGGTTCGACTGGGCCGCCTTTCACCCGGACACCCGCATCTTCCGATCGGAATGAAGGGACGCGATGAGCGAACGTTTCCGCGCAGGCGCCGTCGATCCGCGTGACTCGGAGTGAGGTGGGAATCCAAGGCGACCTGCAACGTCGTTATCGATGAGATGGAGCATCGGAGCGTTCGCATTCGTGCCGTGGCATTCGGCATCCTGGCGGCCGGCCTGGTGAGCGTCGCGGTCGCCATCGCATCGTCCGGCTCGGGGACCGCCGTCGGGCCGCGTCCTTCCGCGTCTCCGACCGTGTCGAGCCTCCCGCTCGACTTCCGGCCCGACCAGGTGGCGTGCTCCCCGATCCGGCGCTACGAGGCCATGATGTTCGGGACGGGCCCCTTCTGCGTCCCGTTCGACTCGATCCCGGCAATCGACCACCCCCGGTTTCTGCCGGCGGGGAGCGTGCGCTTCCTGGGCCCGGCGGCGCCGGTGATCGCGATCGAGGTTCACGGCGTGGCCCGGGCCTATCCCGTGGCGATCCTCGCCTACCACGAGATCGTGAACGACGTGGTAGGCGGGGTGCCGGTCGCCGTGACGTTCTGCCCGCTGTGCAACAGTCCGGTCGCATACGGCCGTCGCCTGGACGGGCACACGGTGAGGTTCGGGGTGACCGGACAGCTCGCCGAGTCGAACCTGATCATGTTCGACCGCCGGACTCGCACGTGGTGGCAGCAGCTCAGCGGCCGGGCGATCGCGGGCCCACTCACCGGGCGGAGGCTGCGCCCGCTCGCCGCCAGCATGGTCGCGTTCGGGCCGTGGCGAGCCGCACATCCCACCGCATCGGTCATGCGGCCGCCGGCTCGGTCCCCGTACCGCTACGGCATCGACCCATACGGGTGGTACGACGGCGGTCCCCGGCAGCCCGGGGTCCTGGTCCGCGCCGCGCCCTATGACCACCGCCTGCCACCGAAGTGGCGGGTGATCGGGGTACCACGGCAGGGTGGGCGGGGCCCGGTGGCCTTCGCCCTCCCTGCGGGCCGCGGGACGTTCCGCGTGGCACGGAAGACGGCAGGGTCGGTGCCGCTCGTCGCGCTGTTCGGCTACGGCGAGCGGCTCCCGGAGACGGGGCGTACCCCGCCCGACGCGCGGCTGGGATGGTCGGGGTCGGTGTTCGTGGCGTCGGCCGCCGGCCATCCCGTCGACCTGCTGGCGACGCACCACGGATTCGTGGATCGGTCCACGCGCTCCCGGTTCGACCTCCTCGGGCGCGCCGTCTCGGGACCGCTGGCCGGCGCACAGCTCCCCGCGGTTCCCCAGGCCCAGGCGTTCTGGTTCGCCTGGTCCCACTTCTCGCCGGACACGCTCGTGGTGCGCCCGGGCCGGTAGCCGGTCACGCGCAATCCCACGAGAGGATCCGGCACGTGCGTCGGCGAACGTTCCTTCGGCTAGGACGCATGGTTCGCCGCCGAGCGTCGGGGTTCCTGTGATCCCTATCCGATTCCGGCGATGGCGGCTGCTTCCGACCGGTCGTGGCAGTCCCGCAGCGCGACGATCCGGCCATTCCGAACGGTGAACACGGCGTAGCTCCGATCGTTCGACTGCCTCACGCGGTAGGCGTCGACGCCCGGAGTGCGCACGACCGCCATCACCCGGTCGCCGTGGCCGACAACCTCCTCGAGCTCGGCCTTCAAGCCGCGCTGTGACTGACGTTCGAGCGCCACCTCGAGCTCGTGGCGGCCGTGGCAGACCTGCGGCTCGGCATCCTCGAGGCTGGGATCGAGGTAGGTCCATTCCAGGTCGGGATCGACGAACTGCAGCATCGTGGCCACATCGCCCCTGGCATACGCCTCGTACCCCTGGCGGATCAGCTCCGCGCCCTCGTTCGACACGGTTCCTCCTCCTTGGCGTCGATCACGTGAAGAGATCATGCCACGGCCGACAGCTTACCGAGCGGCCTGTTCGATCAGGTGATCGGCCGCATCGCGGAGGTCGGAGGCGATCACGTCCGGCTCGGGGTAGACCGAGAGATAGCGCCCCTCCACCGACGAGACCCACGCCGTCCGCAGACCGGCTCGGGCCGCCCCGGCGACGTCCCAGGCGTGCGCGGCCACGAGCCACAGCTCGCCCTCGGCCTCCTCCTTCGCCATGGCGTAGACACGAGGGTGGGGCTTCGTGGTCCGCACCTCGTCGCAGGAGCGGGCGGCGGCGAAGCGATCCTCGAACCCGGCTCGTCGGAGCAGCGAACGGGTGGAATCCTCGCTCCCGTTGGTCAGCGCCACGATGCGCCAGCCGGCCTCGGAGAGCCGGGTCACGGCCTCCTCCGCGCCGTCGACCGGCTCGAGCTGGCGAAAGGCCTCCATGACCTCGGGCACCATGCCCTCCTCGAGGCCGATCGCCGGCGCCAGCCGTTGCAGCGCAGCTTGCATAATCTCCGCGAACGGCCGGTACCCACCGGAGTGCGCGAGTGCCATCGCATCTCTCAGAGTCTGGGCGAACCAGAGCTCCAGCGAGAGCGGAGGCGCGCCCCGAGACGCCAGGGCCTGCCTCGGCCGGTCCAGCGAGAACAGCGTCCCGATGACGTCGAACGCGACCGTCGGCACGCTCGCTCACCCCGCCCGGGCCGCGGGGCCGGCTCCGCGCTCCGGCCAGCGCATCGGTACCCCATTCACGTTGGCCGTCATTGGTTCCATGACGTCGCTCCTTCGATCGCGCTCCACCCTTGGGACTACCCCCGTCCCGGATGAGAAAACGAGGGCCGCCTGAGAGGACCGCGCCAACTTCGTCGCCTGGCCGACAGTCCCGAACGTCACGGACCGAATGGGGGGTTATGTGCGGTGTATAGCGGCCTCGACGCGACAACCCCGAACACATCGGGCTGGGCCTTGCGGCGACGGACTTCGAAAGGAGCGGTGATGCGACCGGACATGAACGTGGGGGCGCCGTTCCCCGACTACGAGTTGACCGACCACGGAGGGAGGCGCCGGAAGCTCTCCGAGCTGCAGGGCGACGACCCGATGATCCTGGTGCTCTCCCGTGGGCACTACTGCCCCAAGGACCGCCGGCAGATGACGAACCTCGTGGAGTTCTATCCGGAGCTCAAGGTGGGCTACACCAAGCTGGTGACGATCTCTACCGACAACCTGATCCAGACCAACGAGTTCCGCGACGGCTTGGGGGCCGAGTGGCCGTTCCTATCGGACCCCGGGAGGAAGGTGCAGAAGGACCTCGACATCCAGGAGTACACCGACCCCCACAACGACCCGATGATCCCCCACACGTTCGTGCTGGAGCCCGGGCTGCGCATCTTCCGCATCTACAACGGCTACTGGTACTGGGGCCGGCCCTCGATCCAGGACCTCGGCGGCGACCTGCGGAAGATGTTCCAGAAGATCCGGCCCGACTGGGACGTCTCCGATCCTGAGCTGCGCGCCGCATGGGACCGTGGGGATCAGGAACTCTTCTACCCCTATCGGAAGGTCGAGCGCAGAGCCGCGTGATCAATCGGGTGCCACGCGACCGGTCGACGTTCCGGGTGATGTGCCGCTCACACCGTGGAGAGCGACGCGCATCCATGAAGCGCCCGGGAATCTCGACGGCTACCAGTTTCCCGGGGCGCCCGTTCCCTTGTACTCCGATGGGCCGAGCGGTCCCGTGGTCAGGTCTCCCGGGGACCCCTGGGACGTGCAGGTCGTTGCCGACCTCGCCCCACGCGCCGCCGAAGCCGTACCACTGCTGGGAGTGCTCGTCCTGGACGTTGAGCCACGTGGACCGCGGCGTTCCGGCGTCGGTCTGGTCCGGGAACGGCTGGCACGTGGCGAACCCACCGTTCTCGCCGGGCGTCGGATACGACGCGTGGCTCCCCAGCCCCGAGTAGACGACCGGGTGCGTCCCGTTCACCACGCTGCCCTGCGAACCGTTTGCCAGATCGGGCCAATCGACGATGGTCGGATCGCACCCGTGGCGGTAGAACGCCACCTGCAGCGGACGGTTGTTCGCGTCGAGCCGGACGGCGACGTGCTCCCAGTCGCCCTCGTGCTTCTCTGGGAAGAGGTGGAACGAGAAGTTGTTGTACGGGTAGAAGAACCAGTACACGACGTTAGTGCTGGGGCACGTAGTTGTAGTAGACGGGATCGTCGGTGAGCGTCGGATTGCCCTTGTGCTCGCCGTTCTTCAGGTCGAGGAACATCCCCTCCGCGCCCTGGGTCACGCGATCGGGACTCTCGTCGCGAGGCCGGTGAACTCGTTCGCCAGGCATCCGAGACCCGTGGATGCAGATCTCCCCCTGGATCAGGTTCCCGGGGTGGGAGTACGCGCGGTCGCCGGCCCCCTCGCCGAGTCTGGACTGGTCGATCGCGTCGTAGGAAGCGTCGGACCCGTCGGGGTTCTCCACCGCGTGGTCGGGGCAGTTCCAGTGCGACCAGCGCAGGCGCGAGTTCGCGATGAACCGGGGCGTGGAGTCGGGATAGGCGCTCTCCTTCGAGTCCAGCCACACGTACGGCGCATACCGTTGCGGCGCATCGGAGATCACGCCGCCGACACCGGCGGATTCTTCCGGCCCATGTGGAGGCCGGGAGCACGCGGGTCCTACCAGGAGTGCGCCCAGCCGTAGCCTGAGGCCGTAGGGGTCGACGATCTGAGCCGGCGAGGCGCGCCGATGAGTTTCGGCCGCATCGACCGTCGAACGGATCAGCAGCCAGCCGCGCGACATGCGAAGGAGGGAGCCGGATGTTGAAGGACGCGAAGGCCTTCTCGGGCTTCGCCGTCGACGACGTGCGACGAGCGAAGGAGTTCTACGGCACGACCCTGGGGCTTGAAGTGGTCGATGCACCCCTCGGTGTGGAAGGTGCCGACGTTCCGGTCGGCCTGGAGATCCGGATCGGGCCCGACACGAAGATCATGATCTACCCGAAGCCCGACCACATACCGGCGACGTTCACGATCCTGAACTTCGTCGTCGGCGACATCGAGGAAGCGGTCGACGAGCTCACGGCTCGGGGGGTTCGGTTCGAGCACTACGAGGCTCCCAAGACGGACGCGAAGGGGATCCATCGCACGACCGAGGTGCGAGCCGTAGCCTGGTTCCGGGACCCGGCCGGCAACATCCTGTCGATCATCGACGGGTGATCGGGCAACCGCCGCGCGGGGCAGGGCCGGCATCACCCGAAGCAGGACAACCCGGCGGGTGGAGACGACCGGGATCGAACCGGTGACCTCCGCCTTGCAAAGGCGGCGCTCTACCAACTGAGCTACGTCCCCACGTCCCCCCACATCCCCACGGATATGGCGAGAACCCGGTCGGAAACTCCGTGAACCAGCGACCGGGACCCGCCTCTGAGTCTATTGCGTGGAGCGACCCTCGCCCCCGGCCGATGCGGAGGAGCTCGAGCAGGCTCATCCCCTCCCGAGAACGGTTTCGACATCGGCGACGAAGCACATGAAGAGATGCCTCCCCGTCAGACCATCTTTGGGACCCTCCCGGTCCTTGCGAACATGAACCGCATCACCTTGTGTCCCACGTCCGCCGTCGGTGGGAACATCAGTGGGCACCCTCCGTCGATCACGGTGACACCGTGCTGCCGGCCGAACTCGGTCGCGGCGTCAGAGACGCTCCCGGCTCCGGGCCCTCGGTGCATCCACACCCGCTCGATCCCGAGGTCGACGGCCTCCCTCATCGTGTCCTCGGCGATCTCGGGCCTGGTGCCGATCACGACCGCGTCAACCCCTCCGGGGATCGACTTCAGATCGTGGTAGCAGCGATCCCCCTCAGCCTCATCGGCGTTCGGGTTCACGGCGTACACCTCGTACCCGCGCTCGCGCAGCCGCTTGTAGACGACGTTGGCGCCGTGGTCCTTGGGCGTCCTGGATACACCGGTGACGGCGATCCGCTTGTGGCTCAGGAACTCGGCCGCGGCTTCTTTGATCCTCGGCATCTCGCTCTCCTCCTCCTGGCGTTCAAGGTCCGTTCAGCCGATGTGGTCTGACGATTCGCGCATGAACCACACAACACATCGTCCCAGCCTCTGGCGGAGTTACATGGGCCGTCGGTCCCGCCGAAACCGGGACCGAAAGTCCCGGCCGGATCATTTGCCGCCGACGCCAGGACGTCGCCCTGCTGAGCGTCGAGGGTGGCCGATGCCGTTCGTCCCCGAGGACCAGGGACCCCAAGCGCTGACTCGACGAGGGCGAGCTCTCCCGAGCCGGGCGAGATCGCGGTGGCCGGCTACCAGGCGACGGCGACGTACTTGCTCTCGAGGAACTCCAGCAGGCCCTCGTGGCCTCCCTCGCGGCCGATCCCGCTCTCCTTGACGCCGCCGAACGGCGCCGCCGGGTCGGAGACCAGGCCGCGGTTCAGGCCGACCATGCCGCTCTCCAGCGCCTCGGAGACCCGCAGCCCCCGCGCCAGGTCGCGCGTGTAGACGTAGGACACCAGCCCGAACTCCGTGGCGTTGGCCAGGGCCACGGCCTCCTCGTCGGTCCCGAAGGTCACCACCGGAGCGACGGGCCCGAAGATCTCCGTCTTCAGCATGGCCGCCCCGGGCGGGACGCGGTCGAGCACCGTGGGCGGGTAGAAGTAGCCGGGGCCGTCGGGGGCCTCGCCGCCGGTGAGCACCCGGGCGCCGGAACCCACGGCGTCCCCGACCAGCTCCTCCACCTTCTCCACGGCCGGCCGGTTCACCAGCGGGCCGAGTGTGACGCCCTCCTCGAGCCCGGGGCCCATGCGCACCTTCCCCATGGCCTCGGACAGGCGGCGCGAGAACTCCTCCGCGATGCCCTGCTGGGCGTAGAAGCGGTTGGCGGCGGTGCAGGCCTCGCCGCCGTTGCGCATCTTCGCGATCATCGCGCCCTCGATGGCGGCGTCGAGGTCGGCGTCGTCGAACACGATGAACGGGGCGTTGCCCCCCAGCTCCATCGAGGTGCTCACGACGTGGTCGGCCGCCTCCGCAAGGAGCTTCCGGCCCACCTCCGTGGAGCCGGTGAACGAGAGCTTGCGGGTCCGGGGGTCGTGCAGCATGCCCGACACGACGGGGCCGGAGCGCGAGGACGGGATCACGTTGACGACGCCCGGAGGCGCCCCGACCTCCGCCAGGAGGTCGGCCACGGCCAGTGCGGTGAGCGGCGTTTCGGAGGCCGGCTTGAGCACCACGGTGCACCCGGCGGCCAGCGCCGGGCCGATCTTGCGCGTGGCCATGGCCGCGGGGAAGTTCCACGGCGTCACCAGCACCGAGACCCCTATCGGCTGGTGGATCACGAGGATGCGGTTCCTGCCCGAGGGCGCCGTCAGGACCTCTCCCCGGTTGCGAACGCCTTCCTCGGAGAACCACCGGAAGAACTCGGCAGCGTACAGGACCTCGGCCCGCGCGTCGGCCAGGGCCTTGCCGTTCTCCCGGACCATGAGGACGGCGAACTCCTCGGCCCGCTCGGTCATGAGCTCGAAGACGGTGCGCAGCACCTCGCCGCGGTCCCGAGGCGGCGTCGCCGCCCACTCCGGCAGGGCCTCCCGCGCGGCCGCGACGGCGGCGAGCCCGTCGTCCTCGGAGGCGCTGGCCACCGTGGCGATGACCTCCTCGGTGGCCGGGTCCCGGACCTCGATGGTCTGGCCGTCCGAGGCGGGCTGCCACTTTCCGCCGATGTACAGGTCGGTGTTCACCCGCGAGAGCAGGTCGCTCACGGCGCTCTCCTTTCGGTTCGCGTTCCCTTCACCACAGTATCCTCGCCCGTGGACCTACCCCTATCCCGAGGAGGCAGCCATGCCCCGGATCAGCTATCCGGACCTCTCGAAGATCGACGATCCCGAGATCCTCGGCTACCTCGAGGACGCCAGGCAGCACGGCACGCCGCGGCCGGAGAGCCAGGCCATCCGGGCCCACAACCCGGGCGTGATCCGGGCCTTCTCCCAGGCCTGGAGCCTCACGTTCCGGGGCGGGGTCCTGGACCATCGGACCAAGGAGCTGTGCCGGGTCTACGTCTCGAAGTCCATCGAGTGCTCCTACTGAGGCCTCCAACGGTCTGTCCAGGGTGGACAGCAGGGCCTCTCGGAGGAGATCTACGACGAGCTGCTGCACTTCCTCGACTCCGACAAGTTCACGGATCGGGAGAAGACGGCGCTGTCGTACACCAGCGCGATCATCTGGGACTCGAGCCTGGCCGACGACGCCATGTGGCGGAAGCTCCACGAGCACTTCACGGAGCCTGAGCTGGTCGAGCTGGGGTTCTTCGTGGCGCTGACCTTCGGGCAGCAGAAGTGGATCAAGACCCTGGGGATCGGCCATGGCGAGGTGCTCGCCGACACGGGAACCGGCCTTGCGAAGTCGGCCCTGGACGCGGCCGAAGGGTGACCGGCTCTCATCATTCGCGCGGGGGCGCCGGAGTGCCCGCCACACCTCCTTCTCCAGGTGTCAGCCTCGGCCACAACTCCCAAGGCTGCGGGATTGCCGAATTTTCGCAATGCGGTAAAGTCGTGTGCGTGGATGAACTCACCCAACTGTCGAGGCGGGGCACGGTCACGCTCCCGGTCGCAGTCCGTCGCAAGCTGGGCCTGGCCGAGGGCGACGTCCTCACCGTCAGGCTCGCCGGCCGCTCGATCGTGCTCACCCCGGCGGTGCTGACGCCGGTCGAGCTCTATACCGATGAACGGCTCGCCGAGTTCGAGCAGAACGAGCAACTCACAGAAGCCGAACTGGCGGCCGCCCGCCGCACCTGGCAGACGCGCACTCGTCGCGGGTGAGCGGCCCGCCGCTCGTCTTCCTCGACGCCAACATCCTCTTCTCAGCAGCACTGGGCGGGCCCGCGTTCCAGCTCCTCCTCGACCTCGCACGCGATGGGACTGTCCTGCTGACGACCTCGAACGCCTGCATGATCGAGGCAGCAACGAACTTGGAACGCAAACGCCCGGACCGCCGCGAGGCGCTCTCGCCGATCCTCGCCGCGCTTGATGTCGAGCCGGATGCCGAGGCGGACGAGCACCTCGACTGGGCGCAAGGACTTGTCCACCCCGACGACGCTCACGTGCTCGCAGCCGCACGGCGCACGGGCGCAGACGTGCTCCTGACCGGCGACACCACTCATTTCGGGCCACTGATGGAACGCGACGACCTCGGCCTCACAGTCAGAACGCCGCGGGCCTTCCTCCTCGAAGGTCCGCGCTGAGCTGCTGCGCCCGCCGCCGATCGGAGGTACCTCAACGGTGATGCTTGATCTGGTCGGGCCTGGCCGGGACGCGGTGAGGAACGGCGTTCATCGCCCGCGGGCCCGGCGAATGGCTCGCCACACCCTCTCCGGCGTGTAGGGCGGGTCCAGGTCGCGAACGCCGAACGGCGAGAGCGCGTCGGCGACGGCGTTCGCCACCGCGGCCGGGACGGCGATCGAGCCGCTCTCGCCCAGCCCCTTCGCTCCCAGCGGATTGAGCGGTGACAGCGTCTCCACGAACTCGCTCTCGACGGGCACGGCCTCGGTCGGGCCGAGGATCCCGTACGAGACGAAGCTTCCCGTCACGAGCTGGCCCTGGTCGTCGTAGACCGCCTCCTCGGTGAGGGCCTGACCGATCCCCTGGAGGATCGAGCCCGTCACCTGCCCCGCGGCCAGCACGGGGTTCACCACCCGTCCGGCGTCGTCCACGGCGACGACCCTTCCCACGGTGACGACCCCCGTCTCCGGGTCGATCTCGACCGTCACCGCGTACGCGCCGAACGGGAACACGGGGCCGGGGAGCGAGAAGCGGCTCTCGGCGGCGAGCCCCGGCTCGACGCCCTCGGGCAGTCGCGAGGGGTCGTTCGCGGCTTCGGCCACCTCGCGGAGCGAGAGCTGAGGCCGGCCGGGAGCGGTAAGGCAGCCGTCCTCCCAGCGGACGTCCTCCGGGTCGGCGCCGAGGACGTGGGCGGCAACCAGGCGGGCCTTCTCCTCGAGCAGTCCGGCCGCCTCCACGACGGCAGATCCCCCGACCGTGACCGAGCGACTGGCGAAGCTGCCCACACCCTCCGGGATCTCGGCGGTATCGCCGGTCCGAACCTCGACGTCGTCGGGGTGGACTCCGAGCGCGTCGGCGGCGATCTGGGCGAAGAGCGTGTGGTGGCCCTGGCCGTGCGGGGTGGAGCCGACCCGCACGACGATCCGGCCGCCGGGCTCGACCTCCACGGCGCCGCTCTCCCAGTTCCCCGCCCCGGCCCGCTCGACGAACGTGGACAGGCCCACCCCCACCACGCGACCGGCGTCTCGCTGGGCCCGCTGCTCGGTCCGGACCGCCTCGTACCCGAGCACGTCGCACGCGCGGTCCAGGGCCCGGGCGTAGTTCCCCGAGTCGTACGTGTACCCCAGGGGTGACTCGTAGGGGAACCGCTCCGGGGGGATGAAGTTCCGGCGGCGGATCTCGACCGGGTCGAGCCCCACCTCGGCCGCGGCCAGGTCGGCCATCCGCTCCGCCACGTACGCCGCCTCCGGCCGCCCGGCGCCCCGGTACGGGCCGGTGGGGACCTTGTTCGTGGCCACGCCGACGGTCTCCACGTCGACGGCGGGGACCTCGTATGCCCCGGTCACGAGCATGGCTGTTGTCACCGGGACGGCCGGCGTGGTCGGGTACAGGTACGCGCCTACGTCGGCCACCAGACGGGCCCGCACGGCCAGGAACCTCCCGTCGGCATCGACTGCCAGCTCGATCTCGGCGTCCTGCCCCCGCCCCTGGTACGAGGCCAGGAAGTTCTCGGAACGGTCTTCGACCCACTTCACCGGCCGGGACAGCCGCATCGCGGCAATCGCCGCCACCGCCCCCTCGGGGGCCAGCGTGCCTTTGCTGCCGAAGGCGCCGCCCACGTCGCGCACCACCAGGCGGATGCGCTCGGGGTCCCGTCCAAGGACCGCGGCCAGGTGGCGCTTCGGCCGGTGGGGGTCCTGGGCCGATAACCACATCGTCAGCACGTCGCGCTTGGCGTCGAACTCGGCCAGCGCTCCGCGGACCTCGATCGGTGCGGCCACCAGCCTGGGGATATGGAATCTCGCGGCGACGATCCGGTGCGCCCGTTCGAACGAGCCCTCGACGTCGCCGGCCGTCCGGCGCCACCGCAGGAGGACGTTGTGGCCGAGGGCCTCATGGAGGACCACGTCTCCGCGGAGCGCATCGACCGTGTCCACCACCGCCGGCAGGGGGTCGTAGTCGATCCGGACCAGCTCGGCGGCGTCCATCGCCGCGGCCCGGGTCTCGGCCACCACGGCCGCGACGGGCTCGCCGGCGAACCGGACCGTTCCCGCGGCCAGGAGCGGGATGGGGACCTCGGCGGTCTCCGCGTCCGGCATGCGGTTGATCGGCATGGGGTGGACGTTCCCGTCCAGGTCGGCGCCGGTGAGCACCGCCACGGTCCCGGGGGACCCCAGGGCCTCCGAGGCGTCGATCGCCCCCAACCGGGCGTGGGCGAACGGGCTCCGGACCGCGACGAGGTGCAGCATTCCCGGCGGCGCCAGGTTGTCCACGTACGTGGCCCGCCCCCGCAGGATGTGGTCGTCCTCCCGCCGCAGCACCGGACGCCCGACCCATCGATCGGTCACGCCGTCATTCCATCCGTTCCCACGTGACCCGGTAGTCGGGCACCGCGGCCCGGACGAGGCTGTCCACCGGGCAGTACCTGGCCACCAGCGAGGCCAGCCGGTCCAGGCGCGCGTCCGGCTCCTCGCTGCGGATGCGGACGTGCAGCCGGACCGCCTTGTAGTGGACGGGGACGGCGGCCGTCCCCAGGCGACCCCGGATGTCCAGCGTGCCCTCCGCTCGCGTCTCCAGGTCCTCGTACCGGAACCTGATCTTGGCGGCCATCCTGGCCGTCGAGACGTTCGTTCAGGCGCACAGCGCCACCAGGACGTACTCGAGCGGCGTGGGGCCGCGGTCCTCGCCTCCTCGGGATGGCGGCTCGTCGGCCACGAGGGGCGGATGGTGGCGGACGGTGATCTCCGCCGCGCTGTGGCTCAGCATCCGCCCCGACGCGTGGTTCGTGACGATGTGCTCCTCGGGGTCGGGAATATCCGGCATGGGTTCACCTCCTCACGCCGTGGTCACCACGGGCTCGAACGGGATGCGGTGCAGGGATTCCGCGCCGGCGTCCGTGACGACGGTGAGGGCGCCGAGCTGCAGGCCCATTCGCTCGTCGGGGGTGATCGGGTTGGGCTGGATCACGACGGCCATGTTCCGCTCGAAACTCCGGCCCTCCGGCACGGGGTTCGACTCGTCCCACGGCCACCACCGCGCGCACGACCGGTCGATGACGGGCGGATGGATGTCCACGCCGTAGCCGTGGACGAGGTCGTCGTACACGTCGTATCCGCGCTCCCCGATCACCGACGCGGCCCGGATCACGTCTCGCTCGGTGGCGCCGGGCCGCATGGCGGCGGCCATCCGCCGGTACGCGTCCAGCGCCGTGTCGAACATCCGCTGCCACTCCGGCGTCGGCTCGCGGCGGACGAAGACCGGCCGGTGGATCTGCCCGGAGTAGCCCCAGTAGGACGCGCTGATCTCCGTGATGATCACGTCGCCCTCCTCGATCAGGCGGCCGGAGGGATCCTGAGCCGGGAGGCAGCCGTTGGGCTCGGCCATCGGCATCGACCGCAGGAACGCGATGTGCGGGAGCCCGCCGTCGGAACGGTACGAGCCCTCGATGATCCCCAGCAGCGCGTACTCGGGGAGGCCCGGCCGGACCTCCTCCCGCAGTGCCTCGATGGTCCGGTCGGTGAACACGGCGGCACGCCGGAGCCACTCGATCTCCTCGCCGGACTTCACGCGCCGCAACGACGCGAACTCGGCCGTCGCGTCCACCATCTCCAGTTCCGGCAGGGCCTCGCGGAGCGTGGCGTGGTGCCGATACGGCATGCCCATGCCGAACGTGGCGTTCACGCCGACCAGCCCCAGCCGGCCCGCGGTGATGCCGGCCTTCTGGAGCCGCTCGGCGACGGTGGCGGCCGGGTCGTACCCGCCCCACTCGATCACCGGGACGTCGCTGACTCGCCGGGCGTTGGGCACGTGGTTCGCGAGTCCCGTGTACAGCGCGGGCTCGATCGACTCGTCCCGCGGCGCCGCGAGGTAGCAGTGGTGGAGGTCCAAATGGTTGGTCAGCCAGAACGCGTTGGCCTGGTTGTGCCGGTTGACTCCCGAGTTGCCGAACACCACCAGCGCGGCGAGGTCGAGGCGGTCCATGAGGTCGCGGGCCAGCCCCCACCGGCGAGCCATCTCGGCCGGGCTGAACCTATCCGACACGGGCCAGCCGCTCCGCCGTCCAGTCCGCCGCCAGGGGCCGGTAGAGATAGGGGATGTTGTTGCAGACGTGGTTGCCGTGCTCGTACATCACCAGCTCGGCGGTGGGAGCCTCCGCCGCCACGCGCTCGGCCTGCTGCCACGGGATCAGCTGGTCGAGCCTCCCGAAGATCACCAGGAACGGCGTGCGCAGCCGCGGCAGCACCGGCCCGAGATCCAGCTGGGACGCTCGCTTCTCCCCCTCCGCCTCGTCTGCGGCGCCGGAGTGGTGGACGAACGTCTCCCTGGTCAGTTGGGGGAGCCCCGCCCAGCACTCGCCGAAGTTGTACGCGCCGCCGATGGACACCGACGCCTGCACGCGCGGCTCGAACGCGGCCACGCGCGGGGCGTAGTAGCCGCCCAGGCTGACACCGACCACGCCGACCCTGTCCAGGTCCAGCGAGACGTCCTCGCGTCCGGCCAGGTGGTCGAGCGCCGCCGCCACCGCCACCTCGTAGTCGGGGCGGATGTGGGTCGAGTAGCCGGTCTCGCCCTGCCCCGGTCCGTCCAGCGACAGCGCCGCCATCCCCCGCGCCAGGAACACGTCCTCCCAGCCGAAGAACTCCTCCTTGGTGGAGTCCAGCCCGGGAAGGAGGAACACGAGCGGCGGGCGCTCGACGCCGGCGGGCCTTCGGAGCGTCCCCACCATGGTGGTCCCCTCGAAGGGGATCTCCAGCCGCAGCGCCGTGCGGTCGAGGAGCCGGTGGGCCTCTCGCAGCGCGGCCACCGCCATGTCGGCGGCCCGCCGGTGCCTGTCCATGTCCACCATCCACACGAACTTGGCGAAGTGGTAGGAGAGCGCGGCGTGGACCCAGGCCTCGCCGGCCGTCCGGGCACGCCCCCGCTCCTCGGCCTCCGGGGCCCGCCCGGCGTGCATGTCGCCGTTCGCCACCCAGGCGTCCAGCCACTGCTCCCACCGCTCGAGCGGCGCCGTGACCCGCTGGAAGTCGTTGGGGTCCACGCCGTTCGTGACGAACCGCGGGGCCCAGTGGGCCACCGCGGCCTCGATACGCGCGTCAGCCACTCGCGAGCACCTCCTCCAGGCTCGTCCCGAGGTCCTGCAGCATCACCATGGCCGCGTTTCGTCCCGGCGCGGCGGAGACCGAGCCACCGGGGTGCGTCGTCGCGCCCGTCTGGTACAGGCCCGGGATCGGCGTGCGGTGCCCCGCCCATCCCGGCGCCGGACGCAGGGCCCCCGACTGCGCGGGGCCCATGTCGCCGCCGTGGCACGACCCGTGCCAGTTGTGGGCGTTGAACCGCTCCAGGCCGAGCGGGCTCTCCACGTCCCGGGCCAGGATCACGTCGTCGGTGAGGTTCGGCGCGTACCGGCGGAGGTGCGCGAGGTTCGCGGCCGAGACCTCCTCCTCGATCTCGTCCCACCGCTCGGGACCCTCGGGCAGCTCGTAGGGCTGGAATCCCACGATCTTCAGCGTGTGCCGCCCCTCCGGCGCCCGGCCAGGATCCGCCACGGTCGCCGACAGCACCAGGAGCACCGGGTCGTCGGTGGCAACGAGTCCGCGAGCGAAGTCCGACCCCACCCGGAGCATCCGGTCGACCGAGCCCGGCGTCCCGGAAGCGACCGACTCGATCATGCCGCCGTCCACCGGGAACCGCGGCGGCTCCGTCGTGGCGTAGTGCGTGACGAACATGGAGGTCCCGGCCCGCCACGTGTCCACGCCGAAACGGAAGTCGTCGTCCCATGCCTCGGCCGGCGCCATCTCCACCAGGTGCTTCACGTGGATCGTGGAGAGCACCGCCCTCGAGGCGAGGTACCGCTCGCCGCCCTCGGTCTCCACGCCGGAGCACCGGCCGTCCTCGAGCACGAGCCCGGCCACGCGCCTGCCGGTGAGCACGGTCCCGCCGTGCCCCTCGATGTAGCGGGCCAGCGCCATCGGGAGTGCTCCGGACCCGCCGCGCGGCAGCGTCCAGCTGTGGCGCTGCCGCCCGAACAGCAGCGAGTACGCGAGCGGGCCCGTTCCCGGCCGGTCCACCGGCTGGACTGTCATGAACGCCATCCACAGCATGAAGGCCCGGGTGTGCTCGTCCTCGAAGGCGTCGGCGATCACGTCCCACGCGCTCATGCCCTGCCGCCGCAGCCACCTCCCGTCGTCCCGATGCCCGCCCAGGAGCTCCGGCAGCGAGGGCCCGGCGCCCACCGGCGTGTAGCGATACCGGCCGAACAGCGGGGCCACCGATTGGTACTCCTCCAGGAACCGCATGAATGCGTCGGCGTCGCGCTTCGAGAACCTCGCGAACTCGTCGCGGGTCCGCTCGGCGTCCCGCCACTGCGTCAGCCAGCCGCCGTCCGGGAACGGGATGTGCACCACCGGGTCCGGGTGGAGGTACTCGAGACCGTACTCGTCGAGGGGCAGCTCGCGGTCGCGCAGCGTCGGGCTGGCCTGGATCAGGTTGTGTGCGGTCGAGCAGGAGTCGTGGAGGAAGCCGGGCAGCGTCAGCTCCTCGGAGCTGGTGTCCCCTCCCACCCGCTCGCGCGCCTCCAGGACCAGGCACCGGAACCCCGCCCGCGCGAGGTACGCCGCGGCCACCAGGCTGTTGTGGCCGGCTCCGGCGACGACGACGTCCCACTCCTGGTTCACTCGACGCCCTCCATCAGGCGCTCGGCGTTGCCGCCGATGATCGCAGCCTCCTGCTCCGGCGGCAGCCCCAGGTCCCGGACCTCATCCACCGGCCGGTCGGTCCCCATGTCGAACGGGTGGTCCGAGCCCAGCAGCACCCGGTGGGCGCCGGCCCACTCGATCAGCCCCCGGAGCAGGTCCCCGTCGTGCGTCACGGTGTCGAAGCGGAATCGGCGCATCGACTCGTCGGGCGACCCGCGCAGCCGCTCCCGGGCCTGCGGCTGGAACGTGTGGGCGTGCCGCAGCCGCCCGCGGACGGCCGGCAGGGCTCCGCCGCCGTGCGCCAGCACGACCTTCAGCTCCGGGTGGCGCTCCAGCACCCCGGCCATGACCAGGTCGGCCGCGGTCACCGCGGTCTCGATCGGGTTGGCCACCGTGTTCCACAGGTAGAAGCGCTCGAACAGCGGCAGGTCGAACCCCCGGGTGGTCGGGTGGACGAAGACGATCGCGCCGGTGCCCTCGGCGGCCTCCCAGAAGGGCAGGAACCGGTCGGCCCCCAGGGAGTCGCCGCGGACGGCGGCCGCGACCTCCACCCCCGCCAGGCCCGGCACCGCGACGAGCTTCTCCAGCTCCCTTGCGGCGACCTCCGGGTCCTGGAGCGGAACGGCGCCCAGCGCGGTGACCCGATCGGGATGCGCCGCGGCAAGCGCCGCCAGCGCCTCGTTCTGGATCCGGCAGATCGCCAGCGCCCGGTCGAGGTCGTCGTCGTACGGCAGCAGGGCCACCCACGGGGACAGCAGCAGGCGCTCGACGCCCGATGCGGACGCCTCCTCCAGGATCCGCTCGATGCGGACGAACTCGTGGACCGCCGACCGGATGGATCTCCCCCGGTGCTCCACCACCTGGACGCCCTCCTCCCACCGGACGTCGGGGCGCCAGGTGTCCCCGCCACCAGCTCGGGTGATCTCCGGCACGATCACGTGGCGGTGGACGTCGACGATCAATCCGGACCCCTCATCCTCGATTCCTCCCCGAACCGCCTGCGGCGGTCCGGGTCGGCCAGGGGGAACGCGGCGGCCTGATCCGCTCCGCTTCGCTCCGCGGGGCCGCTGCCCCCCTGGACCCCCTCACGACTGCACGATCAGCACGAGGGCCCCCACCATCACCAGAACCGCCCCCGCCACGACCGGGCCAGGACGATCACGGTCGGAACGGAGAGCAGCGCCAGGCCCAGGACCACGGCCACCGGCGTCAGGCCCAGCGCGTACCACCGGGCCCATGTGGAGAGCCCCACCAGCACGCCGGCGGTGAGCTTCCAGGCCATGGCGGTCCGCGACGCCGGCCCGGCGTCGCCCCGGCCCCGAGTCACAAGAGCCACCAGAGCCACCGCGTACGCGAGGACCGACGCCAGCACGCCGATGGTCACGCCGAGCACCGGCGAGTCGACGCCCTTCAGCCCATTGCGGATGAAGATGGGGCTGATCGCCCAGCAGAGCGCGGCGCCGAGCCCGAGCGCCGCCGCCTGCCACGTGAACCCGCCCGGCCCTGGCGGCTCCTCGTCGTCGGCGAGCGCGTCTAGGCCGAGGCCGCCCGTCCGCACCCGGGAACGGCCGCGGACCCGCTCCAGCCCCACGACGTAGACGCCCGCCACCGTGAACGCGATCCCAACCCACGCGAGGGCGCTCGGGGTCTCGCCAAGCGTGGCCGCGGCCACCGCCGCGCCGAACAGCGGCGTGGTGGCGATGAGCGAGCTGGTCCGGGCCGCCCCCAGCCGCTTCTGGCAGGCGTTCAGCAGCGTCCACCCCACGAAGAAGTGGATCAGCCCGGCAGCGGCGAAGTTCAGCACGGCCCCGGCCGGGGCCCCCCACAGCAGCGCGAGATCCCCCGAGGCCAGCGACGCCACCGCCAGGACGACGGCGCTCACGACGAGCTGGATGAACGTCGACCGGTACACGTCCATGCCCTGGAGTGCCGCCCGGTTCGTGGCCTGGAACAGGCCGAACCCGACGCCCGCCAGCGCCGCCCACAGGACGCCGGTCATGGGACGGCACGGCCCCCTGCCCCTCCTCCCGGCTGCGCGGAGGCCGGGGCCTCCCGGTGCCGCACGGTCCCGCCCAGGTACAGCTCGGCGATCTCGGGGTTGTTCAGGACGTCACGGGGGGTCCCGGTCAGGCGGACCAGCCCGCTCTCCATCACCACCGCGTCCGTGGCCATCCCGAGACCCAGCCGGACGTTCTGCTCGACCAGCAGGATGGTCTTCCCGCGCTCCCGCATCACCCCGATCAGTTCGTAGACCTGCTTGAGGCTCTTGGGGTCGAGGCCGAGCGAGGGCTCGTCCAGCAGGACGAGCTTGGGATCGAGCATCAGCGATCGCCCGAACTCGACCAGCCGGCGCTGCCCACCCGACAGGTTCCCGGCCCTCTCGCCGCCACGCCCCTGCAGGAACGGCACGACCTCCTCCACGTGCCGGTACCGCTCCCGCAGGAGTGTCCGGTCCCGGCGCTCGAGGTAGGCGCCCATCAGGACGTTCTCGCGGATGGTGAGGTTGGGGAACAGGCCGCCCGACTGCGGGACCTGGGCCACCCCCCTCGAGAGGATCTCCCACGGCGGGCGCCCCCCGATGGGATGCCCGTCGAACACGATGGTCCCTTCACGGGGACGCAGGATCCCCGATACCGTTCGAAGCACGGTGGACTTCCCGGCGCCGTTCGGACCGACGATGCAGGTGACGCTGCCCCGCTCCACCGCGAGGTCGACGCCCTGGAGCACGTTCGACCCGCCGTACCCGGCCCGCACGCCCGAGAGCTCGAGGAGGGCGTCCATCACACCTCCAGGGGCTCCTCGACCTCGTCCCATCCCCGTCCGAGGTAGGCATCGAGGACGGCGGAGTCGTTCTGGATCTCCCGGGGGGTGCCCTGCGCGATGCACCTGCCCCCCGCCAGGACGAGGACGGGGTCGCACAGGCCGAGGACCATCGGCATGTTGTGCTCCACGATCAGGAACGTGATCCCGCGACGGTTCAGCTCGCCGATCAGCTCTGAGATCCGGTCGATCAGCGCGGGGTTGATCCCGCCGGCCGGCTCGTCCAGCAGGATGAGCCTTGGCTCGAGCATCAGTATCTGGGCCAGCTCGACCAGCTTCTGCTGGCCGAACGACAGATGCCCGGCCGGCTGGTCGGCGAACGCGGCCATCCCCACGAACTCGAGGAGCTCGTGCGCCCGGCGGGCCTCCCTCCCGGTCACGGCGTCCGCCCGGAGCTCGCGCCAGGAGAACCGGTCCAGGGGCGCCACGACGTTCTCCAGCACGGTCATCTGGCGAAACAGCCGCGTGATCTGGAAGGTCCGGCCCAGGCCCAGGTAGGCCCGATCCCAGCTGACGAGGCCGTCGATGCGCTTGCCCCCGAAGCGGATCAGGCCCCGGTCGGCTCGGGTCATCCCGCCGACCAGGTTGAAGATCGTGGTCTTGCCGGAGCCGTTGGGCCCGATCAGGCCGGTGACCGAGCCCTCGCGGACCGCGAAGGTGCAGTCGTCCACGGCGACCAGCCCCCCGAACCGCTTGGTCAGGCCGTCCAGCTCGAGCAGCGGCCCCCGTGCCGCTCCGGCCGTGGCGACCTCCGCCGCCGGCTCCGGCCGGGCCGCGCCGACCGCGGAGACCTCCGACGCCGCCTCCGGCCGGGGCTCGGCGATCACGGCCGCCGGCCGCTTCCTCGCCGCCTCGCCCCACAGCCGCGACGCCAGGGACCGGGCGGCGACCACGATGCCCTGCGGGAGGAACAGGACCACCGCCATCAGCAGGAGCCCGAACACCAGGAGGTGGGTGCCCTGGGTGGAGAAGTTCGTCACCTCGTTCAGCGGCCAGACGATGAACGCCCCGACCACCGGTCCCCACAGCGTGCCGCGGCCGCCCAGCAGGCAGGCCAGCACGATCTGGACGCTGACCAGGATGTCGAACATCCCCCGGGGGTCGATGAACGTGAGGAAGTACGCGTAGATCCCGCCCGCCGTGCCGATCAGCACCGCGCTGGCGGCGAAGCTGAGCACCTTGTACACGGAGGTCCGCACCCCGATGGCGGCGGCCTTGTCCTCGTCCTCGCGGATGGCGACGAGACCGGTCCCGAACTTGGTCCTGCGGATCCACCACGACATCAGGATGGACAGCGCCATCACGGCGAACATCGCGTAGTAGAAGGGGAACTGCTGGATGTCGCCGCTCCACGAGGGCAGCGGCAGCGTGATCCCGTTCGAGCCGCCGGTGAAGCCGCGCAGGTTGAGCCCCAGCGACTGCATGAGGAACAGGAACGCGATGGTGATGATCACGAAGGCGTGGCCCCGGGTCCGCATGATGACCGCGCCGAGAAGCACGGCCGTCAGCGCGGCCGCCACTCCCCCCAGGGGAGCCAGGATCAGCGGGGAGACGTGGACCGCCTGGTTGACCAGCGCCACCGTGTAGGCGCCGATCCCCAGGAACGCGCTCTGGCCGAGCGACACGTACCCCGTGTAGCCGGAGATGATGTTCCACCCGCCGGCCATCACGGCCAGCAGGAAGATCTGGAACAGCACGGTCTGGTGATAGGTGTTCTCCCGGTCGATCAGGGGGTAGGCCAGCGCTGCCAGGGCGAGCACGCCCACGACGATCGTCCCGGACCTCCTCGGCAACCGGGGCAGCCTCATGCCGCCACGTCCTCCCGCAGGCGCGCGCCCATGAGTCCCTGCGGCCGGATCAGGAGCACGACCAGGATCACGAGGTACGGCACGACGGTCGCCCACCGCGTGGACACGTAGGTCTGGGTGAGGTTCTCGGCCACCCCCAGCATCAGGGCGCCGACGAACGCGCCGGGGAGGCTCCCCATGCCGCCGAGCACGATGATCCCCAACAGCCGGGAGATCCACTGGTAGTGCGACGCCGGGAAGAAGCTGTACAGCACCGAGAGGATCGACCCCCCGGCGCCGGTGGTGGCCACCCCGATGGCGAAGGCCAGCGCCGCCACCCCCGGCACGTTGACCCCCACGAGCTGGGCCCCTCCGGGGTTCTCCGACGCCGCGCGAATGGCCCGCCCGGCCCAGGTCCTCGTGAGCATCAGGTAGAGCAGCACGAGGACGACCAACGCGGCGATGCACCCGTACACCTGAGCCTTGGGGAAGAACAGGCCGCCGATGTGGAACGACTGGTTGAAGTACGAGGGGGTGACCGACCGGAACACGTTCTTCCACACCACCCCCATGACCCCTTCCAGGGTGACGGCCATGGCGAACGTCAGCAGCACGCTCGTCGACGGCGGTGCGTCCCTCACCCGGAACACGAACAGCCGGTAGATCAGCCATCCCAGCACGAACATGATGGGCGTGGTGATCAGGATGGCCGCCAGGGGGTCGATCCCGGTCCCCGACCACAGTCCGTACGTGAACAATGCGGCCAGGACGAGCAGTGCCCCCTGGGCCACGTTGATCACGTTCATGACCCCGAAGATCAGCGTGAGCCCGGAGGCCATCAGGGCGTACACCCCCCCGATCAGGAGCCCCAGGGTGACGGTCTGGATGAGGTGCCTCACGTGCTCATCTCGCGTGTGTCCTGCCGGGGAAGAGCGCCGGCGGGGACGCTCACGTCTCCGCCGGCGCGATCCATGGCCCTATGACGACCAGTTGGGCTTCGGGGCCACGATGGTGTCCGTGGTCGCCAGGTCCTTCGGCGCCACGATCTGAGTCTTCCCGCTCTGCCATTGGGCCAGCAGGAACGTCCCTTGCGGGGCCCCGGTCGCGTCCCAGGTCAGCTTGCCCAGGATCGTGTCCACCGAGTGGGAGTGGAGGTAGTCCCGGATCTTGTCCTGGTCGATGCTCCCGACCGCCTCCACCGCCGTCTGGAGCACCTGGGCCGCGGCGAACCCGTCTGCGGCGTCCTCGGCCGGCAGCGACCCGCCGAACTTGGCCTGGTAGGCCTGCACGAAATCGGCGTTCTTGGGCGTGTCCGCCTCCGCGTGCCAGCTGACCGCGTAGAAGATGCCCTCCGTGTTGTCGACCCCGATACCGTTGGAGAACTGGTCGCTGTTCGACGGCGCCGAGGTCTCGAAGAAGTACTTCGGGTTGTAGCCCGCCTTCTGGAACGAGCGGATCATCCCGATGCCGTCCTCGAACACCGCGCCGTGGGCCACCAGGTCGGGATTTGCGGACTTGATGTCGCTGGCGATCGAGTCGAAGTTCGAGGTCTCCGGCGGGTACACGGTCTTGTAGACGGTCTTGATGCCGCCCGCCTCGAGCTTCTCCCTGATGCCGTCGATCACCGGCGTCGTGAAGGGGTCGTCCTGGGTGGGATAGGCGGCCGTGGTGGGCCGCTGGCCCGGCGGCAGCGACAGGATGTACTGGGAGAACAGGTCCCCCTGATGCGGCGCCGTGGCCTCCTGTGCGAAGAACAGGTACTTGTAGCCCCGGCTGAACATGTCCGGGGCCCCGCCGGCGGGCTCGACGTACACCATCTGGTTCTTCTCGGCCACGGCGGAGGCCGGCAGGTTGAGCAGGGACGAGAACGTCCCCAGCAGCAGGTCGACCTTGTCCTGGCTGATCAGCCGGTTGTAGTCCGACACCACCGTGTTCTGGTCGCTCGCGTCGTCGTGGATCACGAGCTTGATCTGCTTGCCCAGGAGCCCGCCGTTCGCGTTCACGAGCTGCTGCCAGATCTGGTAGCCCCGTTTGGCCTCCCCTCCCGGCTGGGAGAAGTCGCCCGTGAGGGGCAGCGACGCCCCGATCGTGATCGTGCCGCCGCCGCCACCACCGCCACCGCCACCGCCACCGCCACCGCACCCGACGGCTCCCAGCAACGGGACGACCAGAAGGGCGACGAGTGCCTTGAAGCGCGTCCGTCCCATCAGTCCTTCCCCTCTCCGACATCACCTGCGGGCTGCCATGGCTCGTCAGTCTCGTCACGCCTCCGTGCCCGTGGCGCATCCCCTCCTTCCTCGTCCCCCCGCGGCGGCACCCCTCCGGTCCGGGGCCGATCTCATCGCTCCACCTCCGCCATCCCGCTCCTCAGGCCGGCAGGAGCCCGAGTGGCTCCTCGATCAGCGAGGCCACGGTGTCCAGGAACCTCGCCCCCCGGGCGCCGTCCAGCACCCGGTGGTCGCACGACAGCCCCAGCGTCATCCCCCGGCGGATCCCGGGCCGGCCGTCCACCGGGACCACCCGCTCCGTGATCCTTCCCGTCGCCAGGATCGCGGCCTGGGGCACGTTGATCACCGCGGCGAACGCGTCGACCCCGTACATGCCGAGGTTCGACAGGGTGAACGTCCCGTCCCGAACGTCCTCCAGGTGGAGCGACCCCGCCCGGGCCCGCGCCACCAGCTCCCGGCGGCGGTCCGCGATCTGACCCGTCGTCAGCCTGTCGGCCCCCGCGATGACCGGGACCACCAGCCCGTCGTCCACGGCGACCGCAATGCCGACGTTCACCTCGGGGACCCGGATCACTCCCCCGTCCGCCCATCGGGCGTTCGCCTCCGGGTGGCGGCGGAGCGCCTCGGCCGCGACCTTCACGAGCAGGTCGGTGACGGTGACCTCGACGTCCCCGCGCTTGCCGAGCGACGCACGCCACGCCACCAACCGCTCGGCGTCGATGTCCCGGAACAGGTAGAAGTGCGGCGCCGAGGTCCAGCTCTGCGTGGTCCGCCGTGCCATCCGCTCCCAGACGGCGCTCCTCTGCATGGCCCCGGCGGCGGGAGCCCGTTCCACGGGTGTCTCCGTCCCGAGCACATCCGACACGAGGACCGCGCCTCCCGGACCGGTGCCCGTGACGGCCGCGAGGTCGATCCCGCGCTCCCTGGCGCGACGGCGGGCCAGCGGAGACGAGGGCAGCGAGCAACTTCCCCATCGCCTCCGGCGGGATCCAGCGATCGCTGGGGGGCTCGCGGCTCGGGTGAAGCCGGCGAGGGCGCCTCGTCCGTCGGGGCGTCCGGCGCCGTGTCCGTCGCAGTGGTGGACCCGGCCTCGCCCCTCGCGGCTTCGGGGGCCGCCTCGCTCTCGGCGGGCGGCGCCTCGCCTTCCGCCAGGATCAGCGCGATCACGTCTCCCACCGGCACGTCGTCCCCCTCGGCGGCCCGGATCCCGCCCAGGAAGCCGGACGCCGGGGCCTCGATCTCGACCGTGACCTTGTCGGTCTCGATCTCCATGACGGGCTCGCCGGCGGCCACGTGATCACCCTCGGCTTTCAGCCAGCGCAGCAGCTTGCCCGTCTCCTGGGCCACCCCGAGGGCCGGCATCACGACCTCCGTCGGCACCCCGGCTACCCCTCCTCGCGCCCGTCGCCCGAAGGCGGCGCCGGCGTGACGGCGGTGACGGCCTGGAGGCTGCCGTCGGCGGCGTGCCGGTTCAGGTGGGACTGGGTCTCCCGCGTCGTGGGCAGGGGTCCGACCGCCGTGACGTACTTCCCGGCCGTCACCATCA
>WNGE01000445.1_pt1 | contig 53521 bp, 54 predicted proteins | sample 5400651 | NCBI WGS metagenome assembly WNGE01 (sample SAMN13153370, study PRJNA577476) | soil metagenome | isolation source: 60 cm soil or saprolite under grassland replicate 2 | place: USA:California | collected 2016-06-15 | reverse complement strand
GGGCGTACCCGGTCTGCTTGTACACGTCCGGGTACGTGGTCGCGATGGAGGTCGCCGCCACCGTCGCGTCGTACCACATCGCGCACTTGCCCTGCCCGTACAGCGTCAGCAGCTGGTTGAAGCTGTCGCTGGCCGCGCCAGGCTCGCCGTACTTGCGGACCAGGTTGACGTAGAAGTTAGTCGCGGCGACGAACGGCGGCGAGGTGAGCTGGGGCTTCCAGTTCATGTCGAACCACTGCCCGCCGAAGGTGTTCACCACCGTGTCCAGCGCCGCCATGTTGTCGCCCCAGCCGGCCAGGCCGCGCAGGCAGATCCCCGCCACCTTGCCCGGCTGGTTCAGCTTGGCCGCGAATCCCGCGATCTGCGCCCAGGTCGGATTGTGCGGCATGGTCAGCCCGGCCTGGGCGAACAGGGCCTTGTTGTAGAACATCATCGACGACTCGCCGTAGAACGGCACCGCGTACATATCCCCCTTGTACGACAGCGACTTGGCGATCGGCGGCAGCAGGTCGGACGCGCCGTAGCCGGGATCGCTCGCGATGTACTGCTTGGACAGGTCGGTCAGCCAGCCGTTCTTGGCGAACAGCGGCGTCTCGTACGGGCCGATCATGACGACGTTGAACGCGTAGCTGTGCGTGCTGATCGCCCTCTGGATCGCGGCCCGCAGGTCACCCTCGGTGTAGGTGGCGAACTTGACCTTGATCCCCGGGTACTGCTTCGCGAACTTTGAATTGGTCAGCGGGATCATCTGATCGGTGATCAGCGGGTTGGACACCACCGCCACGGTCACCGTGCCGGAATTGCTATTGCTGCCGGAACTGCCGGCTGAGCCGCCGCTCGAACAGGCGGCCAGCACCGCCAGGGCGGCTACGCAGCCCACGGCCCCGAGCGCGCGGAGCCTGGATCGGGGATAGCTCATATACGAACCTCCGCAACCATGAGGATGTTGTGACGGGGCGGGACCGCTGAGGATCCCTGGCGGGCCTCCTACGCTGCCGTTTACTGCACGCCTTGCTTCGCTCACCTGAGCGCCAGTACGCTCAGATGAACCACTGACCCACACAGTGATCCCGTTTCTAGGCAAAGTCAAGAAAAGCTGCGAATATGAGATCTGGGCGCTCAAATGAGCAGACAGCCTCAGATGAGCAGCTCGGCAGGACTGGAGGAGTTCATGGCCGGCTTGTCGGCGGATCGGCCGTCCGAAGTTGTCCTGGCGGCCCGGGTGGCCCGGCAGTTCTACCTCGAGGGCGTCTCCAAGGTCGACATCGCCGACCGGCTGGGCATCAGCCGGTTCCGGGTCGCCCGGCTGCTCGATTCGGCGCGCGACGCGGGGATGGTGCGCATCGAGATCGGCCTGCCCGGGGGGAACCTGGACGCGGGCCTGTCGGCCGAACTGTGCTCGGCCTTCGGCCTCAGGCACGCGTTCGTGTTCAACTTCCCCGACGACGACGAGCAGGCGCTGCGGCGCCGGCTCGGCGAGGCCGCGGGCCAGGCGCTGATGGACCTCATCACGCCCGGCGACGTCCTCGGCATGTCCTGGTCGCGCGCGCTGAGCGCGCTGGCCGCTTCGCTCACCCAGCTCCCGCCGTGCCCCATCGTCCAGCTGACCGGGGCGGTGCCGCCGCCCGACGGGCGGGACCTGCTCGACCTGGTCCGCAGTGTGGCCCGGGTGGGCGGCGGCCCGGCGCACGTCTTCTACGCGCCGATGATCCTGGACGACGAGCAGACGGCGTCGGCGATCCGCCGCCAGGGCGACATCGCCGACGCCTTCGCCCTGCTCCCGTCGGTGACCATCGCCGTGGTGGCCATCGGCGCCTGGGCGTCCGGGCTGTCCACCATCTACGACGCGGTCACCCCCGACGAGCGCGACGCCCTGGCCGCGCTGGGGGTGCGCGCCGAACTGGCCGGGGTGTTCGTGGGCGCGGACGGCAGGCCCGTGGCCACTCCGCTCGATAGCCGCATGATCGTGACGCCCGGCCCGGAGCTGGAGCGGATCCCGTTCGTCCTTTCGGTCGCCTACGGCGTCGCCAAGTGCTCCGCGGTATGTGCCGCGATCCGAGGGAGGCTAGTCCATGGCCTTGTCACCCACGCAGGTCTCGCCCGAGCCATGCTCAGTGCTGGCCCCCGGGGGGGCGACCCCCCCGGTGACCCCCCCGCGGCCTCTCCCGGGGGGACCCATCCCCCCGGACCCTCCTTGGGAGAGACCCATCCCCCCAGACCCCCCTTGTTGGGGGGCTTACAGCCCCCACGCGCTGGTGGGCGGGACGGCCAACCGCGGGCTGGTCATCCGCGTTGGCGACACCGTGGTCCGGCCCACCGCGCCGTGCTGGCGCGCCACCCACGCCCTGCTCGACCACCTCGCCGCCGTCGGCTTCGACGGCGCCCCCCGCGTCCTGGTCGCCGGCCCGATCACCGAGACGCTCACCTACATCGACGGCCACGCGGCGGTCCCGCCGCTGGCCGAGGACACCCTCACCGACTCGGCCCTGGTGAGCGTGGCCGACCTGGTGCGCCGCTATCACCTGGCCGCGGCGTCCTTCGATCCATCGGGGTACCAGTGGCCCCGGCCGATCCCGGTCCGGTTCCGCACCGGCCTGGTCAGCCACAACGACGTCCACCCGGCCAACCTGGTGTTCCGCGGCGGCCGGGCGATCGCGCTGATCGACTTCGACCTAGCCGGACCCGGCAGCGCCATCTGGGACTTCGCCGCGGCCGCGCGCTACTGGGCGCCGCTGCAAGACGAGCAGGACATCACCGACAGCCGGCAGGGCCGTACGCTCGAGCGGTTCCGTATCTTCCTGCACGCCAGCGGGCTGCGCCGCGCCGACCGCCGTCAGGTGGCCGAGGCGGTCGTGGCCAACCACGACTGGACCTACGCCATCGTCACCGAGGCGGCCGCGGCGGGCCACCGGGGTTTCGCGGATCACTGGCGCATGGTGGCCGAGCAGGCCACCCGGGCCCGGCGCTGGTGCCAGCGGCATCAGCGTGACCTGATCGCCGCCGCGCGATGACCCGGGCGGGAACCGTAGAGTGCACCGCATGATAACTGTCGCGGGCGAGGCGCTGATCGACATGATCGTCGACGCGGCCGGTCACGTCGATCCCCGGCTGGGCGGCGCCGGGTTCAACACCACGCGCGCGGTGGCCCGGCTCGGGCAGTCGGCGGCTTATTTCGGCCGGCTCTCCGGCGACCGGTTCGGCCAGCTGCTGCGGGCCGACCTGGAACGCCACGGTGCGCGGATCGTGGTGGGCGCCCCGTCCGTGGTGCCGACCACGCTGGCGCTGGTGGATCTGGACCCGGCCGGCGTGCCCAGCTATCACTTCTACCTGGGCGGCACCTCGGCGGCCGCGGTCGGTCCGGCCGACGCGGTGCTGCCCGCGGATACCAAGGCGCTGCAGGTCGGCGCGCTCGGCCTGGTCATGGAGCCGGTCGGGACCAGCACCGAACGCATGGCGATCAGCGCGCCCGACGGCGTCACGGTCATGCTGGATCCGAACATCCGCCCGAGGGCCATCGCCTCCCGGCAGGACCACCTGGACCGGCTCAACCGCATCATGGACCGGGCGGACATCGTCAAGACGAGCACCGAGGATCTCGCCTACCTGTTCCCTGGCCAGGACGCGGCGGACGTCGCTGCTCGGCTGCTGGACCGGGGGCCGGCCTGCGTGGTCGTCACCGACGGCGCGGCGCCGGTGCGGGCGTTCGCCGGCGGGAAGCAGATCCGGGCGGACGTCCCGGCCGCCCCGGTCGTGGACACCGTGGGCGCCGGGGACGCGTTCGGCGGCGCCTTCCTTACCTGGTGGATCGGCAACGGCCTGAGCCGGTCCGACCTGGGCGACCCGGAGGCGGTGCGCGGCGCGACGCAGGCGGCGATCCTTGCCTCGGTGGTGACGTGCACTCGCCGGGGCGCCGAACCCCCGTGGGCCTACGAGCTGGCCGGATATGACGGCTGGCGGTGGCTGTCCCCCGGAGACCCGCCTGGTTGACTGGGCCGGTCTGGCCGCGGTGTTCCGGACCGGGCCCTAATGCCGCAGCAGGATGCCCTGGATGAACGCGGCCTGGCCGACGTGCTGCGCGCAGTCGTCGATCACGCTGACCAGCCGCACGCCCAGCGTCACCGGCGGGTCCCAGCCCTCGTCCACGACCCGGTCCAGGTCCGGATCCGTGATGCCGGAGACCAGCCGGACGGTCTGCTCGTGCACCGCATCGTGATAACCCGTGAGCAGGTCCGCGGACGGGACCGTGACCCGCGCGACCTGGTCGGAGGTGTGCCCGTACCCGGTGTCGTACGGCTCGAGCGGCAGCTCGAACCGCTTGCCGTACTCGGTCCACACCTGCGGCACCCCGAACGCGTCCGCCACGTGGTCGTCCTGCACCCGGGTCAGGTGCCACACGAGCCAGGCGATCGAGTTCGCGTCCGGCCCGAGGCGCTCCGCCAGCTGGCTGCTGGTCAGCCCCCGCACCACCTCGTGCACGGTTTCCTGGACGCGGCCGAAGGCGTCCACCAGGATCTCCGCACTCGTCATCAGGATCGCGGCAACCAGACCTCGGCCTTCAAGCCGGGAATGAAACGCCGCTCCCTCCCTCCGTATTATGGTACAATCGAACATGTGTGCGATAGCCAAGCAGGCATGCGCACGATCCAGCACCCAACCGCGGCAGGGCATGCCGTGGCTGCGCGGGGAGGCGACGGGGCTGCCCGGCCTGTGAACCGCGAACCAACAGCGCGGCGCGAGCCGCGGCTGGAATCCGCCGCCTTACGACGGCTGGAGGATGTCAACAGTGACCCCTTTCGATCAAGACCGAATTTAGCCGAACGGGCCGGGTGACACGCCGCCGCACCTGGTCTCGCGCCCGCCGGGTCGTCGCTGACAGTGGTGCGAGGTACCGTTCCGGGGTGCCCCCAGCTACGCCAGACGTCGTCGAACTGCTCGCCGCCGCCGTCCGCGATATCGGCGGTGCCGAGCGTCCCGGCCAGGTCGCGATGGCCGAGGCGGTGCGCCATGCCATCGAAACCGGCGAGCACCTAGCCGTCCAGGCCGGCACCGGCACCGGCAAGTCGCTGGCCTATCTCGTCCCGGCGGTGCGGCACGCGGTCGCCACGAGCAGCACGATCGTGGTCGCCACGGCCACCATCGCGCTGCAACGCCAGCTGATCGACCGTGACCTGCCCCGCCTGGTCACGGCGCTCAAGCCGCTGCTCGACCGTGAACCCGTCTTCGCCATCCTGAAGGGCAGGCGCAACTACCTGTGCCTGCACCGGCAGAAGGGCGGCGTGGCGGACGACCCGCAGGACGTGCTGTTCGACCCGGCCGCTGTGTTTGATTCAACAGAGGGTCCCACCTCGCCATTGGGACGGCAGGTCAAGCGGTTGCACGAGTGGGCCGACCAGACGACCACCGGCGACCGGGACGAGCTGGTGCCCGGTGTGCCCGAGGCCGCCTGGCGCCAGGTCTCGGTGAGCGCCCAGGAATGCATCGGCGCGCAACGCTGCCCGTTCGGCTCCCGCTGTTTCGCTGAGAAGGCCAGGGACGCGGCGGCCCGCGCGGACATCGTGGTGACCAACCACGCGCTGCTGGCCATCGACGCGACGTCCGAGATCGACGTGCTGCCCGATCACGATGTGGTGATCATCGACGAGGCCCACGACTTGGTGGATCGGGTCACCTCGGCCACCACCGGGGAGCTGTCCGGACCGGCGGTAGACACGGCCGCCCGCCGCGCCGGGCGGCTGACCGAGTCCGCCGCGATGGAAGGCAGCGCTCTGCCCATTTCCGGCGCGGTGGCCGACCGGCTGCGCGAGGCCGCCGCCGCGCTCGCCATCGACCTCGGCGACGCGCCCGCGGGCCGGCTGGACGAGCTGTCCGGCACGCTGGCCGCCACCTTGACCTCGGTGCAGGACGCGGCCGGAGCGTGCCTGGAGGCGATCCAGGCCAGCGCGGCCACCGAGGACGAGGACCCGCAGAAGATGGCGGTGGCCCGGGTGACGCTCGCCTCGCTGGACGACCTGCAGCGCACCGCCAGCCGGATCCTGGACGCGTTCGGCGAACAGATCACCGAACGGGCCGAGGTGGTCTGGCTGGACCGGCCGTTCGCCGAGGATGCCCGCCGTCCGCCGACGCTGCGGGTGGCGCCGCTCGAGGTCGGCCGGGTGCTGCGGAACCGGCTGTTCGCCCAGCGCACGGTGGCGCTGACCTCGGCCACGCTCGCCCTCGGCGGCTCGTTCGCCCCCCTGGCCATCCAGTGGGGTTTGCCGCCGCAAGGCGGCTGGCCGTCCTCCGCCGGCGGCGAGGAACCGATGACCTGGCAGGGCCTCGACGTCGGCTCGCCGTTCGACCACCCGCGCAGCGGCATCCTGTACGTGGCCAGGCACCTGCCGCCGCCGGGCCGGGACCAGCTGCCCGAGGCGTACCTGACCGAACTCGAGGAGCTCATCGCCGCGGCCGGAGGCCGCACTCTCGGCCTGTTCTCCTCCATGCGGGCGGCCAAGGAGGCGGCCGGGGCGCTGCGTGAGCGGATCAGCCAGCCGCTGCTCTGCCAGGGCGACGACCTTACCGCCCAGCTGGTCAGGCAGTTCGCGGAGGACGAGCCGACCTGCCTGTTCGGCACGCTGTCGCTGTGGCAGGGCGTGGACGTCCCGGGCAACTCGCTGCAGCTGGTCGTCATCGACCGGATCCCGTTCCCGCGGCCCGACGACCCGCTCGCCTCGGCCCGGCAGCGCGCGGTGGCCGCCCACGGCGGCAACGGGTTCATGACCGTCGCGGCGTCCCACGCCGCCCTGCTGCTGGCCCAGGGCGCGGGCCGGCTGCTGCGGACGATGACCGACCGCGGGGTGGTGGCGGTCCTTGACCCGCGGCTGGTGACCGCGCGCTACGGCGACTTCCTCCGCGCCTCGCTGCCCCCGTTCTGGACCACCACCGACCCTTCCCTGGTGCGCGCCGCGCTGCGGCGGCTGGCCGCCGCCTCGTCGGCCGCTTCGTCCGCTGACGCCGCAGCTCAGGCCTGAACCTGTAGCTCGCCTTACGGGCTGGTTACTGGGGCGAGCCGATACGGGTGAAACCTGGGATGCTGGGTAACATTTTGGGAACTACTGACACCGAAGATCCGTTCTGCAAGGGACTGGCCTACCCAGTCGCAGCGGGAGGTTACGCATGCGGAGCCAGCCGCGGAGCGGCAAGCGGCGGCACGTGCTCCGCTGGGTTGCCGTCGCGGCGGTCGTCGTCGTGGCCGCGGGCACGCTGGGCGCCTACCTGAAGTACCGCGCCGTCTACGACAGCATCACCCGGGTGACGGTGCCGTCCACCGCGCTCGGCCACCGCCCGCCGGTCTACAGTGCGAACTCGGAGAACATCCTGGTCTACGGGGACGACACCCGGGCCGGCCTGACCCCGCACCAGCAGTTCGTCCTGCACGCCGGCCACGACCAGACCAACAACACCGACACGATCATGCTGGTGCACATCTCGCCTGGGCATCACGGGGTCACGGCGGTCAGCATCCCGCGCGACACCATGGTGCCGGAGTACGAGTGCGACAGCGGCCCCGGCTACACCGGCCAGCAGGCCAACCCGGCCGGCGCCGTGCAGGTCAACTCGCTGCTCCAGATCGGCGGGCCGACCTGCCTGTGGAAGACGGTCGAGCAGATGACCGGCGTCCGCATCGACCACTTCATCGGCATCGGCTTGCTCGGCTTCGTCAAGGTCGTCAACGACCTCGGCGGCGTCAACGTCTGCGTGCCGTTCACCGTTAATGACCAGGTGTCCGGCCTGAACCTCAAGTCGGGCGAGCAGCACATCACCGGTATCCAGGCGCTGGCCTTCTGGCGGACCCGCGAGGACATCGGCGACGGCTCCGACCTGCAGCGAATCCAGCGGGACCAGTTCATGTCCGCCCAGGTCGTCAAGGGCGTGCTGCACAGCGGGCTGCTGTCCAACCCGATCAGGCTGCTGAGGATCGTCAGCGACGTGGCCGCGTCGATGACCACGGACGCTGGCATGACGGTGTCGGACCTGGTGCGGATCGGGCAGAGCTTCCGCAGCCTGTCCGGCCAGAACGTCCAGTTCATCACGATGCCGAACGAGCCGTGGCAGGGGAACGCCAACCGGGTCCAGCCCATGCAGCCGCAGGCCGGTGAGGTGTTCGGCGCCATCGCCAGGGACAAGACGGTGCCGAAGGTCTCGACCACGCCGGCGGCTTCCTCCACCGGCGGCGCCCAGGTGCTCACCACCAGCCCGGGCAACGTCAACGTCGAGGTGCTGAACGGTTCCGGGGTCACGCGCGTCGCCAGCCAGGCGGCCGCCGGGCTGACCAGCCGCGGCTTCAACGTGACCGGTACCGGCGACGCGCCGAACTTCACCTACATCAAGTCGGTCGTCGAGTACTCCACGGCCGCCGACATGCCCGCGGTGAATACGCTCATTAAGCAGCTCACCAACGCCACCTCGCGGCAGGTGTCCAGCCTCACCCCGGGCACGGTCGACCTGATCCTCGGCTCCGACTTCACCGGTCTGGCGCCGCAGACGACCGCCTCGCCCAAGGCGACCCCCACACAAGCCACCGGGTCCCCGCGGGCGCCCGCGGGCGCGGGCCCGTCCGCCTCGGCGTCCGCGTCCGGGGTGGCCGGCCTGGCCCAGTCCAACGGCGGGATCACCGCCGCCGCGGCGTGCACCGCCGACGGCTCCGCCTTCTCCGGCCCGCTCAGTCCTTAATTCACTGGCCCTAATTCACTGGCCCTGGGCGGAATGGCGTTCACGTCCCTGACCGCGTCGGGCAGCCTGCGCATGCTGGTGATCCGCCGGTCCGCGAGCTTGGCGGGATGCCCGGTGAGGTCCCGGTCCACCCACACGCAGCGCAGCCCCATCCGGGCCGCTGGCAAGATATCGAGCACCCAGCTGTTGGCCACGTGGATCCAGTCCGCCCTGGCCACGCCGGCCTTCTCGGCGAACCTCCTGAAGTGCCCGAGGTCCGGCTTGTAGCTGCGCACTTCCTCCGCGGTGACCCACTCATCGAACGGCACGGGCAGCCGGCTCCTGGTGGTGGCGAACAGGTCCTCGTCGCAGTTGGTCAGGAACGCCAGCCGCCAGCCGCGCTCCCGCAGCGTGGCCAGGGCCGGCCCGGCGTCGTCGAACACCGAGATGTCCGGCCAGGCCCGGACGAACGCCTCCTCGCCGCCGCGTGGCAGCCGCACCCGTTCCCGTTCCGCCGCCCGGGCCAGCCCGGCGGTGAGCACCTCCCGGTAGGACCGCCACTGCGGGTCGGCCTCGATCTCCAGCTCGGCCTGGTGGTAGGCGGTCAGCAGCCGCCCGGCGACCGCCCCGGATACCCCGGCGAGACCCGCCAGCGCACTGCCCATGCCGCTGTTCCAGTCCGCGACCGTCCCGTAGCAATCGAACGTCAGCCACTTGTCCGCCATCGCTAACCTCCGTAAGCTAGCCCACCCCCAGCATCCCACCCCTCACCCTCATCAAACCCGCCCCACTCTCCCCAAATCCCGCCATCTCACCCGCAGCCCTTCACTGCCCGGGCCGCACCCGCCCACGCGCCTGCCACGTGTGACGGCTGCTTCCTACCCGCACGCAAACGCCCGTCCCGGGAGCAGCGGCGCAGCGTGATTTCATGGGGAGTAGCAAGGAGGCTCTGATGACCGACGTCGACGCACGCCCGCAGCAGGCCAGCCGCCAGGACACGGGCGAGTACGCGTACCAGCGGGGGTTCGGGAACGAGTTCGCCACCGAGGCCGTCGCCGGGGCGCTGCCCGCGGGCCGCAACTCGCCGCAGCGCGCCCCGCTCGGCCTGTTCGCCGAACAGCTCAGCGGGACCGCGTTCACCCAGCCGCGCGCGGTCAACCGGCGGACCTGGGTCTACCGGATCATGCCGTCGGCGGCGCACCCGAGGTTCGCCCGCATCGGCAACGGCACCCTGCGCGCCACCCCGTTCGACGAGATCGAGCCGGACCCGAACCGGCTCCGCTGGAACGCGCTGCCCGCCCCCGACGCCGGCACCGACTTCGTCGACGGGCTCTACACCATGGCCGGCAACGGCGACCTGCGGACGCGCAACGGAATAGCCGTGCACGTATACGCCGCGAACCGCTCGATGACCGACCGGTACTTCGTCGACTCCGACGGCGAGCTGCTCTTCGTGCCCGAACGCGGCTCGATCACGCTGCGCACCGAGCTCGGGCCGCTGGCGGTGGCGCCCGGCGAGATCGCGGTGGTACCGCGCGGGATCAGGTTCGCGGTGGAACTGCCGGACGGCGATCAGGGAGGCGATCAGGGGCCAGCCCGCGGCTACCTGTGCGAGAATTTCGGCGCCGCGTTCACCCTGCCCGAACGCGGCCCGATCGGGGCCAACGGCCTGGCCAACGAGCGCGACTTCCTGGCCCCGTCAGCGGCCTACCAGGACCGGGCCGGGACCGTGCAGGTGGTGCAGAAGTTCGGCGGGAACCTGTGGGCCGCCGACTACGACCACTCACCGCTCGACGTCGTGGGCTGGCACGGGAACTACGCGCCGTACAAGTACGACACGGCCAGCTTCATGGTGATCGGCACGATCAGCTTCGACCACCCGGACCCGTCCATCTTCACCGTGCTCACCTCGCCGAGCGAGCTGCCCGGCCTGGCCAACGCGGATTTCGTGATCTTCCCGCCGCGCTGGCTGGTGGGCGAGGACACCTTCCGGCCGCCCTGGTACCACCGCAACATCATGTCCGAGTTCATGGGCCTGGTCCGCGGCGTCTACGACGCCAAGGCCGAAGGGTTCGAGCCCGGCGGATCGAGCCTGCACAACACCTTCGCCTCGCACGGGCCGGACGCCGAGACCTACCAGCGGGCCAGCACGGCCGAGCTGCGGCCGCAGAAGATCGACGACACGCTGGCGTTCATGTTCGAGAGCCGCTGGATGCTCGTGCCGACCCGGCAGGCCATGGAGGCGGCCCACCGCCAGCACGACTATGACGCCGTGTGGGCCGGCCTGACCCGGTCCTTCCGCAGCTAGCCTGGAAGGCGCCATGTACATTCCCGCCCACTTCGCCGCCGATGACGCCGCCGTGCACGAACTGCTGACCAGGCACGGTGCCGCCGACCTGATCACGCTCACCGCGCACGGCCTGCTCGCCACCATGCTCCCGTTCGCGTACGAGCCGGCCGCGGGTCAGCGCGGCGTCCTCTACGGGCATGTCGCCCGCAACAACGACCAGTGGCGCAAGCCCGCCCAGGGCGAGTCGCTGGCCATCGTCCGCGGCCCGGACGCCTACGTGTCCCCGTCCTGGTACGCGGCCAAGGCCGAGCACGGCCGGGTCGTCCCGACCTGGAACTACGTCACGGCGCACGTCTACGGCCGGCTGGTCGTGCACGACGATCCGGCCTGGGTCGAGGACGTCGTCCGGCGGCTGACGGCCAAGCACGAGGCGGCGCGGCGGCAAAGCCCGGGCCAGGCGCCGGAGTGGTCGGTGGACGACGCGCCGCGCAGGTTCATCGAGGGCCAGCTCCGCGCCATCGTCGGCCTGGAACTGCAGATCACCCGGATCGAGGCCAAGGCCAAGCTGAGCCAGAACCGCCCGGTGACCGACATCCCGGGCATCGTGGCCGGCCTAACCGCGCGAGGCGACGACCGCAGCGCGCAAGCTGTCGAGCAGGCCCGTTCGGGATCCTAGAGACCGGCTACGGCGGGGATGACGTCCGCGGCGATCACCTCGAGCGGGGTGACCTGCCAGACGTTGGCCACCGCGCCGATCGCGACCTCGAAGCCGAGCTCGGCCAGCTGGCCGAGCCGGTCGATCATCTCGCCGGTTTTCTCGCCCTTCTCCCCGACATCGAACATGAAGTAGCAGGTCTTGGTGATCGCGTCGTAGTCGCGGCCCTCGGCCTCGCAGTGCGCGCGCAGCACGTCCAGCTTCCTGGCCAGGTCCGGGCTGGGGAACAGGTTGCACGCGTCGGCGTACCTGGCCACCAGGCGCAGCGTCTTCTTCTCCCCGCCGCCGCCGATCATGATCGGGGGATGCGGCCTGGTCAGGGCCTGCGGCGAGTTCAGCAGCCGGTCCAGCTGGTAGTGCCTGCCCTGGTAGGGACTCTCGTCGCCGCGCCACATCTGCAGGCAGATCTGCAGGGTCTCCTCCAGCCGCTCGAACCGCTCGGCGACCGGCGGGAACGGGATGCCAAGCCCGCGCGACTCCTCCTCGTTCCAGGCCGCGCCGATGCCGAGCCAGGCCCGGCCGCCGGACAGCACGTCCAGCGTGGTGACGATCTTGGCCAGGACGCCCGGGTAGCGGTAGACCGCCCCGGTGACCAGGGTGAGGAGCTTGACCCGCGTTGTGCACGCGGCCAGGTAGCCGAGCGTGGTGTAGGCCTCGAGCATCTCGCGCTCGGCCGGCCCGACCCCGCGGATCTGGAAGAAGTGGTCCATCAGCGCGATGAACTCGAAGCCGCCCTCGTCCGCGGTGCGGGCGACCGTGGCCAGGTCCGCGCCGAGCCGCGGCGGGCCGTCCGGCGTGGTGAAGTCCGGGATCTGCAGGCCAATCTTCACAAGCGTTACCTCCCGGGCTCACCTTCTCATGACGTCGGCGCCCGGTAACCCTCGTAGAGGGATTTCAGTGACCGCAGGAACGCCCCGCGATCGCCGGCCGGCAGGGTGGCGAGAACCTCCTCCTCGCTGCGCCGGATCGCGGCCTCTACGGACCGCCGCAGCCGGTCACCCGCCGGGGTGAGCGAGAGAAGGTGCACGCGCCGGTCGGCGGCATCGGGCTGGCGTTTGATCAGCTCGCGTTGCTGCAGGTCGTCCAGTACGCCGATGATGCGGCTCTTGTCCGCGTTGATGGCCTGCGCCAGCGCCGCCTGGGTCCGCACCGGCTGCTCGGCCAGCGCGGTCAGCACGACGTAGCCCCACATTGAGATGTCGTGCGCCAGCAAGGCCGGCTCCTCGCGCGCGACCAGCGCCCGGGCCAGGGGCACGAACATCGCCGCCAGGTCGCGTCGGTCGTCGGGGAACGCAGTCATCGTGGCGGAATGATAGCAGTCACCGATAATAAGTTGGAACTAATAATAAGCTTATACATATAATATGCATAGGAGGTGCGTTTCAAAGACGGCTGAGAGCATGACCGGCCACGACATCGTGGACCTGGATGCCCGGGTGGTCCGGGCGACCATGCGGTTACCGTAGGGCCATGCGCGCGGAACAAGCGGACGTGGTCATCATCGGCGCCGGGCTGGCCGGGTCGGCCGCGGCGCGGGCCCTGGCCAGCCGGGGACGTTCGGTGGTGCTGCTGGAGGCGTTCCAGCCCGGGCACCGGCACGGCAGCTCGCACGGCAGCGCCCGGATCTTCCGGCGCGCCTACCCCGACCCGCTCTACGTGCGGCTGACCGGGCAGGCCCAGGTGCTGTGGCGCCAGCTGGCCGACGAGGCGGGCGAGGAGCTCGTGACTAACACGGGCGCGATCGACTACGGGCCGGCCCGCATCCAGGAGAAGATGTACGAGATCCTGACCGGGTTCGGCGTGCCCGCGGAGCTGATACCCGCCGACGCGGCGGCCGAACGATGGCCTGGCCTATCGTTCGGCCCGGACCCGGTCATGTTCCATCCGGACGGCGGGGTGATCGATCCGGAGCGCGCGATGGCCGCGATGCGCGCTATCGCCGCCGCGCGCGGCGCGCAGGTCTGCTACGGCGAGCCGGTCCTGCGCGTGGAGGCCAGCGCCGAGGGTGCCGCCGTGCACACGGCGGACCAGTCGTGGCGCGCGCCGGTGGTGGTGGTCGCCGCCGGGGCGTGGCTGGAGCCGCTGCTCGGCGGGCAGGTGCCGCTGCCGCCGCTGGTCGTGACCCAGGAGGAGGCCTTCCATTTCGCTCAGCGGCCCCCGGCCGGGGCCTGGCCCGCGTTCATCTACTACGGCGATGGCGTCATGTACGGCCTGCCTGCCGGACGGGACGGCGAGGTGCCGGGCGCGGTCAAGGTCGGCACGCACCACGGCGGCGGCGAGGTCACTACCGGGGATGACCGTGACGGGATCGTCCGCCCGGAGGCCAGGGAGCGGGCCATCGGTTTCGTCCGGGACTGGCTGCCCGGCCTGGACCCGGCGCCGGCCGGCGAAGTGACCTGCCTGTACACCTCGACCGCGAACGAGGATTTCATCCTGGACCGGCACGGCCCCTTCGTGGTCTGCTCGCCCTGCTCGGGGCACGGCGCCAAGTTCGCGCCGCTGGCCGGGGAGATCGTCGCCGGCCTGGCCTGCGGTGGTACGTCGCCCGAGCGCCGCTTCACCCTCGCGGCCCACCTCGGCTAGGTGCCGCACCCAGGCGGGCCGCCGCCCGGCTGGTTCCGGGGAGTTTCAGGAGTGAACCGAAATGGTTGCCGATCTGCTGAGATATATCCGTGGCAGGGGATTCGCCCTTAGTCTTCTTGGCAGCGGGTTGCCTCGCCGCCTGGAGACCTCATGATGCCCTTCCGCCTCGCCAGGAGGCGCCATCCGGCTGCCGTCCCCGGACAGTCGGCGACGCGTCGCGCCCGGACGGCCGCCTCCCGCGGGCGGTGGCTGACGACAGTCGCGGGAACGTGCCTGGCCGCCGTGCTGGCCGGCTGGCCAGCCATGCTGGCCGGGCAGGGCCCGCCGCCTGGCACGGCGGCGGGCAGCGGAGGGCCGGCCGCATCCGCGGTCCTGACCGCCGTGCGGGAACCGCAGGCCCGGATCCTGAACCCGGGCCCGCCCACCGGGCTGACCGCCACCGCGGGCAACGGCCGGGTGACCTTGTCCTGGAGCCCGCCCGCCTCCAACGGCGGCGCGGCTATCATCGGCTACGACGTCTACATGGGCACAAGTTCCCACGGCGAGTCGAGAAGCCCGGTCAACGGCGGCCTGATTGGCGGCACCAGCTACACGGTGAGCGGCCTGACCAACGGGACCACGTATTACTTCACGGCCGACGCGGTGAACGACGCCAACCTGCACAGTGTGGTCTCGGCCGAGGCCTCGGCCACCCCGGCCGCCCCGGTCACCGCGCCGGGCGCGCCCCGCGGGCTGACCGCGGCCGCAGGCGACGCCCAGGTGAGCCTGTCGTGGCAGGCACCAAGCTCCAATGGCGGCGCGACGATCACCGGCTACCGCGTCTACCAGGGCACGAGCAAGAAACCGGTGGCCAGCGTCACCGGCACCGGCACGACCGTGAAAAACCTGACCAACGGGACCGCCTACTCCTTCAAGGTGACCGCGGTCAACAAGGCCGGCGAGGGTCCCGCCTCGGGTGCGGCATCCGGCACCCCGACGGCCAAGGTCACGAAACCCGGACTGCCGAACGGGCTGACCGCGAGCCCCGGCGACGGGAAGGTCACGCTGTCCTGGAAGGCGCCGGGGTCCGACGGAGGCACCGGGATCAGCGGCTACGAGATCTACCGGGGAACCAGTCCCGGCGGGGAATCCGGCAGGCCGGTCAACGCGAGCCTGGTCGCTGGCACTAGTTTCACGGTGGCCGGCCTGACCAACGGCACCAGGTACTACTTCACCGTGGCCGCGGTCAACAAGGCGAAGCTCCAGAGCGCCAAATCGGGCGAGGCGTCGGCCACCCCGGCGGCCGGTGCCTCGGCAAGCGCATCGGCGTCGGGGAGCGCGTCGGCGACCGGGCCAGCCACGGCGTCACCGTCCGGCGGAGCCACGGCCACGGCGACCGGCACGCCGGGCGCACCGACCGGCCTGACCGCGACGCCGGGCAACGGCGAGGTGGGCCTGTCCTGGACCGCGCCCGCCTCGGCCGGCGGCGCGCCGCCGGCCAGCTATCACGTCTACCAGGGAACCAGCCCCGGCTTCACCCTGGGCACCCCGGTCACCAGCACCAGCGACACGCATGCCACGGTGACCGGCCTGACCAACGGGACCACCTACTACTTCGTAGTCACCGCGGTCGACGGCAGCGGCACGGTAAGCGGCACGTCCGGCGAGGCGTCCGCCCGGCCCCTCGCGACAGCGGTCCTGGCCTCGGCGACGACGACCGTCCCCAAGCCGGTCATCGTCTCGCTGGCCGCCGTCGCCGCCGTGGCCATCGCCGCGGCCGGGGCCCTGACCGCGCGGCGGCTGCGCAAGCGCCCGCGGAAGCGGCCGCCGGCCGCGCCTCCGGCGGATGTGCGGGCCGTGCCCGAGATGGGACCGCCCAGCCCGGTGAACCTGCATGAGATCACCTCCCATGTGAGCGCCGCCGAGAACGCCTCCCATGAGGTCTTCCTGCCGGAGACGTACGTGGTACGCCTCGAGCCCCTCCCGGCCGCCATCATCACGACGCTCGAGGAGATCTCCATATGACGACCCCAGGGCCGGATGGCGTGATCACAGCCGCCGATCTGCTCTTCGGCTCGACCGAGGGTGCTCATGAGGCGCTGACCAGACACGTCATGTCCGCGGGCCGGACCACGGCCCGGGCCTTCGAGCGGCTGCCGCGGGTGACCAGGGAAGCCGCCGTCCGCGAGGCGGCGGCCGTCGCGGTCGGCCTGCTGAAGGTCGACCTGATGGAGGTTCTCGTGTCCGGCTGGCGCGAGCACCGGGACATCTTCACGGCCGCCCGGCGCACGCTGGACATTCCGGGCAGTAAGGAACTGGTCGGCCTGGCCCCGCACCGGATCACCACCGTCCAGCAGCCCTCGGTCGGCATCCTGGTCGACAATCACCGGGTGCACACCCTCCAGCTCGGGTTGTCCATCTTCTTCGAGGTCACCGGGCTGGTGGCGGGAATCCACTCCGGGCGGCTGGCCGCGGTCCACGCCGGGCGCGGCGAGCTCGGCCTCGCCCTGACCATCCACGAGCTCGAGGTGCTGACCAAGCGATCGCACCTCGAGCTGCCCGGAGTCAAGTCCCTGCAGCGCGGCTTCAGGCTCCTGCCGGCCAGCGCATACCCGGATGAATCCCGTGGCCACCCGGGCGGCCAGTATCCCGGCGGCCACCCGTCGGACGCCGGCCTGCAGGCCGCCGCGCTGCCGGGCGCCGTGACGGCGGTCGCCCACTTCCCGGGCGTCGACCTGACGGACGGTAGCGCCCCGGCCGCCAACCTCAACGCCGCCGGGCCTGCATCCTGGTCAGACTCCGCCGACCTCGCTGACGCCGGGCAGACCCGGGCCCAACCAGTCCGCACCGCGCCGCCCGGCACAGAGCATCCGAGCAGCGCCGAGACGGACCACTCATCCGCCTCCTGGTGGGAGAAAACCCACACCCCACCCGGCCCCACCCGCACCTCCTAACCCATCCCTACCCCAACTGACCCCTCCCCCCGGGGCAGTTCCATGATCGTGAGCAGTTTGCGTGCAATAGCGCCCAAAACCGCTCACGATCATGGTGCGCGCTAGCGGGCCCGGGCTGGAATCCGCTCCTCGCCGCGTGCGGTCGGCACCTCGGCGGCGCGGCGCCGGGCGGACAGGAAGGAGCAGGCCGCGCCCGCGAACCCGCTCGCCGCGAGTGTCGCCGTGACCACGGCGAACGCGTAGGCCGGCCGGGCCGCCAGGGCGAAGTAGACGGTGCCGTAGGCCGCCACTCCGGCCACCGCGGCGACCTGAGCCGAGGTGTTGACTAGCCCGCTCAGGTCGGCGGCCTCGTCCGGCGGGACCGCGGCGGTGAGACGGCCAAGCAGCGAGCTGTACGCCATCCCGAGACCGAACCCGCCCGCGCCCAGCGCCACGATCAGGAACGGACCGGGCGCGCGCGCGGCGCTGACCGCGGCGAAGGCCGACGCCAGGATCAGCGACCCGAGCACCCCGCCGAACGGCGCCACCCGGGCCGGCAGCCGCCGGGTGACCGGGGCGGCGATCCCGAAGGCCGCGACCCACGACACCAGGACCAGGCCGGAGTAGGTGGCACTGCGGCCCAGGCCCTGCTGCAGGTACTGCGCGAGCACGAACAGCATCGCGAAGTAGGTGCTGGTCCGCGCGAGGTTCGCGGTCAGTTCCCAGGCCACGACGGGCCGGGCGAGCAGGCGCAGGTTGATTACCGGGTCGCCGCCCCGGGCCGTCAGCCGCCGCTCGAAGGCGGCGAAGCCGGCGAACGCGACGACGCTGGCCCCCAGGCAGGCCCAGGTCCAAGCGGGCCAGCCCTGCTCGCGGCCGAACGCCAGCGGGGTAACAAGCAGCGCCATCGCCGCGGTGAGCAGGCCCACTCCCGGCAGGTCCAGCGTGGCCTGCCCGCGGCTCTCCCGCGGCAGCAGCACCGCCGCGCCGGCCAGCGCCACGACGCCGACCGGCACGTTGATCCAGAAGATCGACCGCCAGCCCGTGCCGAACGCGTCCGCCGCGATGAGCGGCCCGCCGAGCGCCTGCCCGATGACGGCGCTGCCGGACATGGTCATGACCAGGACGCTGAGTGCCCGCGCCCGGGCCCGCCCGTCGAAGCTCACCTGGATCCCGGTGAGCACCTGCGGGACCATGACCGCGGCACAGGCGCCCTGCGCGATCCGCGCGCCGATGAGCGCCCCGGTTCCCGGCGCGAGGCTGCAGGCGAGCGAGGCAAGGGTGAACCCGGCCAGGCCGGCCAGGTACACGCGCCGGTATCCGGCGATGCGGCCGAGCCGGGCGCCGGTGATGATCAGCATCGCGAACGCGAGGACGTACCCGGACACGACGAACTCGAGCGCGCCGCCCGAGGCGTGCAGGTCCCGGTGAATGGACGGGGTGGCCACGTTGACGATCGCGATGTCGACGTTGGCCATGAACTGGCCGGCCACCAGCACGGCCAGCAGCCATCGCTGGCGCAGCCGTGTCGTCATGGGTCTCTCCCTTCTCAAGCGGCCGCTCAAGCGCTTCTAAGGCTGGCAGTGCAGGCACGGGCGGAAGCCGGAACGGCCCGCCGCGGCCAGGCTGGCGAACCCGCGGCGGTGCGCGGGCGTGATGCGCCGGGCGTTGCGGCACGACGGGAAACACACGACCCCCGTCGTGTCGCTGGCCAGGTAGCGCGTTCCCGCCGCGGCCAGGTCGCGGACCTCGTCCAGGTTGGCGCCCTCGTGCCGGAGCAGCGCCTCCTTGCGGGGGGTGCCGAACACGTAGCCGCCGGCCACCCCGTCCGCCTGGACGATCCGGTGACAGGGGATCAGCAGCGGTACCGGGTTGGCCGCGAGCGCGCTGGCCGCCGCCCGGACGGCCCGCGGCCGTCCGGCCTGCCGCGCGATCCACCCGTAGGGGCGGGTTTCGCCGCGCGGGATGGTCATCGCGACCGCGAGCACAGACGCGGCGAACGGGGTAAGGTCACGCAGGTCGAGGGGGACGCGGCCGGCCCGGCCGGTACGCAGCGCGGTCAGCAGCCCGGCCGGCGGCCGGGACGCCGGGAGCAGCGGGCGGCCGAACCGGGCCCGGAAGAGGCCCGCGAACTCCTCCGCCGTGCCGGCCGTCCTGAGGTAGGCCACGCCCAGGTCGGTCGTTGCGACGTAGACGTCACCGGCCGGGCCGGGCACGCGCGTCCAGCGGGCGGCCACCTTGTCGAGCAGGCGGCCGGGAGCCGGGACGGCCATCGCGGCCAGTCCGGCCAGCAGAGGGTCGTGATCGGAAGTCATGACACCTTCACCCCTTCGGTGTTCAGGGCGTGATCGTCCGGGCGGACCCGGGCGGCCTTGAGCTCACGTAGGCGTCGCAGGCCGCGGGATACGTGGGACTTCGCGGTGCCCGGCGGGCAGTCGAGCACGCTCGCGACCTCCGCGATCGGCAGGTCGGCCACGTGCCGCAGCACCACGGCGATGCGCTGGCGGTCCGGGAGCAGGTCCAGCAGCGCGGCCAGCTCGCGGGAGGTCTCGTGCCGCTCCGCCTGCGCCTCGACGCTGGCGCCGCGGGCCTCCGGCTCGGGCGGTTCGGCGTCCAGTACCTCCCGCGGCTGCCGGGCCGCGGTCCGCACCTGGTTCCGCCAGGCATTCAGCAGGATCGTGAGCAGCCACGGTCTGGTCCGCAGGGCCGCGATCCGCTCCCGGTCGTAGCCGGAAAGCGCACGGAAGGCGCGCAGGAACGCCGTGGCCGTGAGATCCTCGGCGTCCGCCCACCGCCCGCAGATCCGCAGCGCCGTGCTGAACAGCACGTTCTGGTGCGCCTCGAAGAGGGCGGCGAAGCCCGCGTCGAGGTCGGCCGCCAGTTCCGCCGCGATGCGATCGGGTCCGGTCGCTGTCTGGTTCACATCTAGGTAAACACCGCAACGGCCGGTCCGGTTGCGGGCGGAAGCTCACCCGGCGGATATGGGGGTGTTTACGGCGAGCCTGCTTGCCGGCGCCCTGTCAAGGCCCTAGAGTCCAAAGCCAGGTTCCGTGGGCATCGTCCCGGCCCTTAGTACGGGAGGTTCGCACTGGTGGCAGCGACGCGCTTGACCGAGCCCCAGGCAGGTGAGCTGGGCCCGACCGGTCGGCCTTATCCAGCTTTTCCCGAACCCGAGCCGCTCCTCGAACATGGCCCCGCTCGCACTATAGCGGTCTGTAACCAGAAGGGCGGCGTCGGCAAGACCACGACCACGATCAACCTCGGGGCCGCCCTGGCCGAGCAGGGCCGCAGGGTCCTGCTCGTGGACTTCGACCCACAGGGCGCGCTCTCCGTCGGCCTCGGCATCCAGCCGCACGACATCGAGAGCACCGTCTACAACCTGCTGATGGAGCGGGACGTCGCCGCGCACGAGGTGCGGTACAAGACCAGCGTCGACGGCATGGACCTGCTGCCCAGCAACATCGACCTGTCCGGCGCCGAGGTCCAGCTGGTGCACGAAGTCGGCCGTGAGTACGTGCTCGGCGGGGTGCTGCAGCCGCTGCTGCCGGAGTACGACGTCATCATGATCGACTGCCAGCCCTCCCTGGGCCTGCTGACGATCAACGCGCTCGCCGCGGCGGACGGGGTGATCATCCCGCTCGAGTGCGAGTACTTCGCGATGCGCGGCGTGGCGCTGCTGATGGAGACCATCGACAAGGTCTCGCGCCGGCTGAACACGAAGCTAACTATCGATGGCCTGCTGGCGACAATGTACGACTCGCGCACGCTGCACACCCGCGAGGTCCTGGCCAGCATGGTTAATGGCTTCGGCGACCAGGTATTTCATACCGTAATCAACCGCACGGTGAGGTTCCCGGACGCTACGGTGGCCGGAGAGCCTATTACCAGCTTCGACCCGGGATCAACGGGGGCTCATTTTTACCGGGAGCTGGCCAAGGAGGTACTGGAGCGGTGGCGGCAGGCAGGGGACGAACACGGAGGGTAAGCCTGCCCGGGGTCGCTGAACTCCTGCGCCCAGCTGCCCCTGGACCCGTAGACCCGGATGGGGGCGATCTGCGCCGGGCCAGTGGACGAGAGCGGCATACCCAGAAGATCACCGTCTACCTGTCCGCCGAGGAACTACTTGACCTGGAACGCGCGCGGCTCGCGCTGCTGCGCTACGGCGCCGCCGCCGACCGGGGCCGGATCGTCCGTGAGGCGATCGCCGTCCTGCTCGCCGATCTCGATGCCCGCGGCATGGACAGCCTACTGGCCCGCAGGATCGCCAACGCCAACCGCGCCGAATCCGACCACCCCACCGGGACGACCGAATCCGCGGTTTAGCCAGAACCGGCTACCGTCATGACCGTGAGCACGGACCTGAACCCGCTAGCCGGTGACGACCAGGACGGCGCGGCACGGTCCAGCGCCTTCCAGGTGCACCTGGACGTGTTCGAGGGGCCGTTCGACCTGCTGCTCGCGCTGATCTCCAAGCACAAGCTCGACATCACCGAGGTCGCCCTCTCCCAGGTCACCGACGAGTTCATCGCTTTCATCTCGGAGCGCTCCGACGGCTGGGACCTGGACCAGGTCAGCTACTTCCTGGTCGTGGCGGCCACCCTGCTCGACCTGAAGGCCGCCCGGCTGCTGCCGTCGGGGGAGGTGGAGGACGAGGAGGACCTCGCCCTGCTCGAGGCCAGGGATCTGCTGTTCGCCCGGCTGCTGCAGTACCGCGCGTACAAGGAGGTCGCGGCCATCTTCGCGGCCCGGATGACCGCGGCGGCCCGCCGGTTCCCGCGCCGGGTCCCGCTCGAGCCCCGGTTCGCCGGCCTGCTCCCCGAGGTGCTGCTCGGCCTGGGCCCGGCCGAATTCGCCCGGCTCGCCTCGCTCGCGCTCACCCCCAAGCCGCCGCCCAAGGTCGACACCCAGCACATCCACGCCCCGGTGATCAGCATCAGGGACCAGGCCGCGGTCCTCGCCACCCTGCTGCGGGAACTCGGCCGGGCCAGCTTCCGGCGGCTGACCGCCCACGCCGAGGGCAGCTACGAGGTCGTGGCCTCGTTCCTGGCCCTGCTCGAGCTGTACCGCGAGGACGCGGTGTCCTTCGAGCAGGTCGCCCCGCTGGGCGAGCTCTACGTGACATGGACCGGGCCCGCTAGCACCGCCAACACTGATAGCGTCAATGAGCTGACGGAAAGCGACGACGATCAATGACCTCCGCAACTCCCGAGAAGCACGAGCCTGCCGGGACCGGTGATACGGGCCCGGGGGAGACGCCCGACCCTAGCCCGGGGCTGCGGCCCAGCCTCGAGGCCATCATGCTGGTGGCCGACGAGCCGGTGCCGCTCGTGGTGCTGGCCCAGGTGCTCGAGCGTCCGCGGAACGAGGTCGAAGCCGAACTGCGTGACCTGGCCGCGTCCTACGTCGCCGAGGGTCGTGGCTTCGACCTGCGCGAGATCGCGGGCGGCTGGCGGTTCTACACCCGCGAGGATTGTGCGCCGCTGGTGGAGCGTTTCGTCAGTGACGGGCAGGAGGTCAGGCTGACCCAGGCGGCGCTGGAGACGCTGGCCGTGGTGGCCTACCGCCAGCCGGTAAGCCGGGCCCGGGTGTCGGCGGTGCGCGGAGTCAACTGCGACGGCGTCATGCGCACGCTGGTACTGCGCGGCCTGACCGAGGAAGCGGGGACGGACTCAGAAACCGGCGCCATCTTGTTCCGGACCACCGGATACTTCCTGGAGCGGCTGGGCCTGGCCAGCCTGGAAGACCTGCCCGATCTCGCGCCGTTCCTGCCGGAGAACATTGAGGACATCGAGGATGAGAACGCCCGACCGTGACCTGGACGACGACGACTTCGAGGACGAGAACCGAGATTCGCTGACCGACGTCCCCGGCGGGGTCCGGCTGCAGAAGGTCCTAGCCGAGGCCGGGGTGGGCAGCCGCAGGCACTGCGAGGAGCTCATCGGCGCGGGCCGGGTCGAGGTGGACGGCGAGACCGTCCGCCGGTTCGGCGCCCGCGTCGACCCCGACCACCAGGTGATCAGGGTGGACGGCAAGCGCATCCCGGCCAAGCCCGGCCTTGTCTACCTGGCCTTCAACAAGCCGGCCGGGGTCCTGACCGCGATGTCGGATCCGCGCGGCCGCAAGACCGTATCGGACTTCCTGGGCGACCGGTCCGAGCGCCTCTTCCACATCGGCCGGCTCGACTACGAGACCGAGGGCCTGATGCTGCTCACCAACGACGGCGAGCTCGCGCACCGGCTGGCCCACCCCAGCTTCGAGGTGGCCAAGACCTACCTGGCCGAGGTGACCGGCCCGGTGCCGAAAGACCTCGGCCGCCGATTGGCCACCGGCGTCGAGCTCGACGACGGGGTGGCCACCGCGGACCGGTTCCGGGTCATCGACCGGTCCGGGAACCGCGTGCTGCTGGAGATCACCCTGCACGAGGGGCGTAAGCACATCGTGCGCCGGATGCTGGCCGCGACCGGGCACCCGGTCAGCAGGCTGGTCCGCACCGACGTGGGGCCGATCAGGCTCGGCAACCAGCGACCCGGCACCACCCGTGACCTGACCACCAGGGAAATCGGTGAGCTTTACGCCGCGGTCGGCCTGTAACCTGTGGGGCGATGGGAGGGTTCATGACGGTCAGGGCGGTACGCGGCGCGGTACAGGTCGATTCGGGCGACCGGGACGCGATACTCGAGGCCACGGCTGAACTGGTCACCGAGGTGATGTCACGTAACGACCTCACCACCGACGACGTGATCAGCGTGCTGTTCACGACGACGCCCGACCTGACCGCAGAGTTCCCCGCGCTGGCCGCACGCAAGATCGGTTTTCACGACGTGCCGCTGATCTGCGCGGCCGAGATCGCCGTGCCCGGCGCGATGCCCCGGGTGGTACGGCTGATGGCGCATGTCGAGACGGACCGGGCGCGTTCCGCGATCCAGCACGTGTACCTGCGTGGCGCCGCCGCGCTCCGTCTCGACATCGCACAGTTAGGCGCGCACCGGTGCGGGTCGCGGTCATCGGGACGGGGCTGATAGGGACGTCGGTAGCGCTCGCGCTCCGCGAGCACGGCGCCGGCGTCTGGCTGTCCGACACCGATCCCGAGGCGGTCCGGCTCGCCGCCAGCCTGGGCGCGGGGGAGCCGCTGCCGGATACGGGCGCAGCTGACATCGCGGTGATCGCGGTGCCGCCGTCCGCGGTGGCCGCCACGCTGGCCGCCTCGCAGGCTCGCGGGTCGAAGGGCCTGGCCGCCTGCTACACCGACGTGGCGAGCGTGAAGCAGCTACCGGTGACGCAGGCCCGGGCCCTCGGCTGCGACCTGACCAGCTTCGTGCCGGGGCATCCGCTGGCCGGCCGGGAGAAGCACGGGCCCGCGGCCGCCCGCGCCGACCTGTTCCTCGGCCGGACCTGGGCGCTGTGCCCGGCTCCCGAGACCTCCGAGCAGGCCGTCGCCACGATCACCACGCTGGTCAGGACGTGCGGGGCGGTGCCGGTGCGGGCCGATGCGGCCGCTCACGACCGCTGGGTCGCGCTCGTCTCGCACGCCCCGCACCTGGTCGCCGCGGCGATGGCTGCCCGGCTGGAGGCCGCGCCAACCGAGGCATTGGACCTGGCCGGGCAGGGACTACGCGACGTGACCAGGATCGCCGCCGGAGACACCGGCCTCTGGACCCAGATCCTGGCCGCGAACGCCGGGCCGGTCGCCGAGGTGCTGGCCGCGGTGGCCGCCGACCTGGCCGAGGTGGCCCGGATGCTGACCGACGGCGACCCGAAGTCAGTCGCTACGCTGCTCGAGGTCGGCCAGGCCGGGGTGGGCAGGATCCCCGGCAAGCACGGTGGCGAGCCGCGCGAGTTCACCGCGGTCCAGGTCGTCATCCCCGACCAGCCCGGCGAGCTGACCCGGCTGTTCGACGCGGCCGGCCGGGCCGGCGTCAACATCGAGGACGTCAGGATCGAGCACACGCCCGGGTTGCCGGTCGGCGTGGCCGAGCTCTCGGTCCGCCCCGCCGAGGCTGGCCCGCTGCTGGCCGCGCTGGAGGCGGGCGGCTGGCCGGTCCGCCGCTAGCATTTTTATCCCGAACGGGCCGGGTTCGGCGCCCCGGCTGTCCGCGCGTGCCGCGGCGGGGTGAAAAGCCACGTCAACCACATGCTGGCGAAGATCGGCGCGCGTGACCGCGCCCAGGCCGTGGGTTACGCGTACCGGCACGGACTCGTGTCCCGGTAGAGTCGCTCGGGTGAAGACTTCAGCCGGCCTGGCCGATGAGAGCGAAACGGATCGCGGGTCCGGGCTCGTCGTCGCCGTCGACGGGCCGTCCGGGGCGGGCAAGTCGAGCGCGTCGCGCGGCGCGGCCTGCGCGCTCGGCCTGCGGTACCTGGACACCGGGTCGATGTACCGGGCGCTGACCTGGTGGCTGCTCGACCGCGGCGCCGACACCACCGACCCCGAGGTAGTGGCCCGGCTAGCGGCCGAGCCTGTCATCGAGGTCGGCACCGACCCGGCCGCTGCGTGGACCCGGGTCGACGGCACCGACGTGTCCGAGGCGATCAGGACCCGCGAGGTCACCGGCGCGGTCAGCGCCGTGGCGGCCGTACCTCAGGTCCGCGCGCGGCTGATCGCGATGCAGCGGGAGATCATCGCCAGCGCCGGGGGGATCGTGGCCGAGGGTCGCGACATCGGCACCGTGGTCGCGCCCGACGCGCAGGTCAAGGTGTTCCTGACCGCCGACGGCGCGGCCCGGGCCGGCCGCCGGGCCGCCGAGGCCAGCTGGTCCACCCAGGCCGAGGTGGACCGGCGCGACCGGATGGACGCGGCGCAGAGCGGGAAGGCCGCCGATGCGGTCGAGGTCGATTCGACCGGTCTTGACCTGGACGGGGTGGTCGGCGTCATCGTCGGGCTTGTACCGAAGCCCTTGCAGAAGAGCAGATGACGATGGCGAACGAAGCCGTCCCGCTCGTCGCCGTCGTCGGCCGGCCCAACGTGGGCAAGTCGACGCTGGTGAACCGGATCCTGGGCAGCCGGCAGGCGGTAGTGGAGGACAAGCCCGGGGTGACCAGGGACCGGGTCGCCTACGACGCCCTGTGGAACGGCCGGGCGTTCACCATAGTCGACACCGGCGGCTGGGAGCCCTCGATCGAGGGTGGTGCCCGCGGCCAGGGGCCGCAAGGCGAGCAGAGCCTGGCCGCGCGGGTCGCCGCCCAGGCCAGGGTGGCGGTGGACGCGGCCGACGCGGTGCTGTTCGTGGTGGACGCCACCGTGGGCGTGACCGACGCCGACGCCGCGGTGGCCAGCGTGCTGCGCCGCTCCGGCAAGCCGGTCGTGGTCGCGGCCAACAAGGTCGACGACACCCGGGCCGAAGCCGAGGCCGCGGCGCTGTGGTCGCTCGGCCTCGGCGAGCCCGCCCCGGTCAGCGCGCTGCACGGGCGGGGCAGTGGTGACCTGCTCGACCTGATACTCGACGCGCTGCCGGAGGCGCCGCGGCACGTCGACGCCGAGGGCGGCCCGCGCCGGGTGGCGCTGCTCGGCCGCCCCAACGTCGGCAAGTCCAGCCTGCTGAACAAGCTGGTCGGCCACCAGCGCGCCCTGGTCGACCCGGTGGCCGGCACGACCAGGGACCCGGTCGACGAACTCGTCGAGCTCGGCGGCATCACCTGGCGGTTCGTGGACACGGCCGGCATCAGGCGGCGGTTCAGGGAAAACCAGGGCGCGGATTACTACGCGGCGCTGCGCACCGCGGGCGCGCTCGACCTGGCCGAGGTCGCCGTGGTCCTGGTCGATGCGAGCGAGCCGCTGACCGAGCAGGACCTGCGCATCATCTCCATGGTCATCGAGGCCGGCCGGGCCCTGGTCATCGCCTACAACAAGTGGGACCTGGTCGACGAGGAGCGCCAGCACTACCTGGAACGCGAGATCGACCGCCAGCTGCACACCGCCCGCTGGGCGCCCCGGGTGAACATCTCGGCCGCCACCGGGCGGCACATGGACCGGCTGGTCCCGGCGCTGGAGACGGCCCTGGCCGGGTGGGAGACCCGGGTGCCGACGGGCAGGCTCAACGCCTGGCTGACCGGCCTGGTCGCGGCGACCCCGCCGCCGGTTCGCGGCGGGCGCCAGCCCAAGATCTTGTTCGCCACCCAGGCCGGCGTCCGGCCGCCGCACTTCGTCCTGTTCACCTCCGGGTTCCTCGAGGCGGGCTACCGCCGGTTCGTGGAGCGGCGGCTGCGCGAGGAGTTCGGCTTCGACGGCAGCCCGGTCCAGGTCTCGGTCCGGGTCAGGGCCAAGCGCGAGGGCCATTCCGGCCGCCGCCCCGCCGGGGCGTCCCGTCGGCGCTGAGGCGGTGAACCCGCCCGTTCGGCTGATGGATCTTCTCGAGTCCGACCGCCGGCACGTGTGGCATCCGTACGGCCCGATGCCGGGCCGGACCCCGCCGCTCGTGGTGGAGTCGGCCTCTGGGGTGCGGCTCCGGCTCGCCGGATCCGGCGTTGAACTGGTCGACGGCATGTCGTCGTGGTGGGCGGCCATCCACGGCTACCGGCACCCCGCGCTCGACGCCGCGGCCGCCGATCAGCTGGGGCGGATGAGCCATGTGATGTTCGGCGGGCTGACCCACGAGCCCGCCGTGCGGCTCTGTGAACGGCTCGCCGCGATGGCGCCGAACGGGCTCGAGCACGTGTTCCTGTGCGACTCGGGCTCGGTCTCGGTCGAGGTCGCGGTCAAGATGTGCCTGCAGTACTGGCGCTCGGCCGGGCGGCCGGGCAAGCGGCGGCTGCTGACCTGGCGCGGCGGCTACCACGGAGACACGTTCATGGCCATGTCGGTGTGCGACCCCGAGGGTGGCATGCACGCGATGTGGGACGGGGTGGTGGCCCGCCAGCTGTTCGCCCCGGCGCCGCCGGCCGGCCCGGTGGACCCCGGGTACGCCGCGACCCTGGCCGGGCTGATCGCCGAGCACGCGGACGAGCTGGCCGCGGTGATCGTGGAGCCGGTGGTCCAGGGCGCCGGCGGGATGCGCTTTCACGACCCGGGCTACCTGCGGGTGCTGCGCGACGCTTGCACCGAGCACGACGTGCTGCTGGCGTTCGATGAGATCGCCACCGGGTTCGGCCGCGCCGGCGCGCTGTTCGCCGCCGGGCAGGGCGGCGTCAGCCCCGACGTGATGTGCGTGGGCAAGGCCCTGACCGGGGGGTACATGTCGCTGGCGGCCGCGCTGTGCACCCCGGCCGTGGCGTCGGGGATCTCCGCGGGCTCGGTGCCGGTGCTGGCGCACGGCCCCACCTTCATGGGCAACCCGCTGGCCTGCGCGGTGGCCCTGGCCTCGCTGTCGGTGCTGCACGACCCGCACTGGTACCCGGGCGGCTGGCAGGCGTCGGTGGCCCGGCTCGCCTCGGGCCTGGAGGCCGGGCTGGCTCCGGCTCGCGGGCGGCCCGGGGTGGCCGACGTCCGGGTGCTCGGCGCGATCGGCGTGGTCCAGCTGGATCACGAGGTCGACGTGGCCGCGGCCACCGCCGCCGCGGTCCGCGCCGGCGTCTGGCTGCGGCCGTTCCGCGACCTGATCTACACGATGCCGCCCTATGTCACCGGCGATGAGGACCTCGCCCTGATCTGCCGCGGCGTGCTCGCCGCGGTCGACGCGGCCTAGTACGCGAACGCGTCCGGCGGGGCGGCGGGGGAGGGGACGGCGGTCGCGTCGGTCACCGCCTTGGCCCCGGCGGTGAAACGCGCCAGGTCGCCGCCATGCACGACGCGCCCCGGCATCGGGTCGCCGGCCGTCCGCCGGGTGAGCGCGTCCACCGGGAGCGGCTCCGGGCTCGCCGCCAGCACCAGGTTGCCGAACCTCCGGCCCCGCAGCACCGCCGCGTCAGCGATCAGGCAGACGTGCGGAAACACCGCCCGTACCGTCGCGACCTGCGCCCTTGTGTGCGCCAGCGGCGCCCCGTCGGCCACGTTGGCCGCGACCACCCCGCCCCTTGAATCCCTTGAAGTGCCGTGCACCGCGCGCCGGGCCGCGACCCAGAACTCCGCCGAGGTCAGGTGGGCCGGGGTGCGGCCGCCCGCGAACACATCGGCGATCACCACGTCGAACGAGCCCGGCCGCAGCCGCTCCAGCTCGGCCCGGGCGTCGCCGACGCGCACCCGGAGCCGGGGGTTCCGCGGCGGCAGCCGGAGCCGGATCAGGTCGACCAGCGCGGCGTCCACCTCCACCGCGAGCTGCGGCGAGCCGGGCCGGGTCGAAGCCGCGTAGCGGGCCAGCGTGAGCGCGCCGGCGCCCAGGTGCAGCACGCGCAGCGGCTGCCCGGCGGGTGCGGCCTCGTCGATCACGTGGCCGATCCGCCTGACGTACTCGAAGTCCAGGTAGCCCGGATCGTCCAGGTCCACGTGCGACTGGGGCACGCCGTCGATCAGCAGCATCCACGCGGCCCGCCGGTCAGCGTCGCGCAGCAGTTCGGGCCCGGAGACCCCTGACACCCCGTCAGCCGACATCCCGTCGGGCCCATGGCCGGCCGGGCCGGTCTGGATTCGTCGCCCCATACCGGCAATTATCGGCGGTTCCCGGGCGCGCGCGGGAAACCGGGTCGATGAAACCGGTCCGCGTGTGCGACGCTGGGAGGGTACATCTGCGCCGCAGGAGGTCCGCATGGCCGTCGAGCAATCAGGAGCCGAAGCGTCACCGGCCCCCGAGTCCCCCCGGGAGGAGGCCGCCGAGGAGGCTGCCGCCAAGCCCGACCTTGACGAGACGAAGCGCAAGTTCCGCGAGGCCCTCGAGCGCAAGCGCCGCACGCACGCCACCACCGAGGGCGCGGACCACACCGGCAAGGTGCACGGCTCGCACGGCCCCGAGGCCGGCCGCCGCGCGTTCCGCCGCAAGAGCGGCTGATCCGCCGGGGAGGGAAGCCGGCGGGCCGATCGCGGTCTACGGGTTTCAGGCCGGGGTGGGCTGTATCGCCGCGGCCCAGATCTGGGTCGGCCGGGTGTGATCCGGACGGCTGGGCCGGTAGCCGGTCTGCGCGCCTGGCTGCGGGTCGGCGGGCGCGGGGGTGCGCTGCGACCGGTCGGCCGCTGGCAGATGAAACCAGACCGTGGTGCCGGCCGGGTCCCTGAGGTAACCCCACTGGGCGGCAAGGTGCTGGACCAGGAACAGTCCGTGTCCCTCGGCCGCGTACAGGTCGCCCTTCACGACGGGGGTGCCCGCCGAGCCGTCGTCGATGATCTCGACCAGGACGCCGTGCGGTACGCCGATGACGACGATGGTGACGGTCCCGCCATCGACACCGGACTTGGTGTGCTGGACGGCGTTGGTGACGATTTCCGAGGTCAGTAAGGTCGCAGCGTCGTGGTCCGCGCCGACCTGGTGTGAGCTGAGCGTCCGCGCGACGAAGGCCCTCGCCGTGGCGACCTGCTCGGGGCGCCCGGGGATGGTCAGCGAGCCGAGGACTGTCGCGCGCGTCCCGCCGGCGGTCCCGCGAGGGCCTGACCCGCGCCGCGGGCCGGACCATGATCGTCGGGAATTGCCTTCGGGCGTATCCATTCTGAGTCCCTCCAAGTTGCTCCAGGTCGCGATCTCACCTGTGGGCAAACCGGTTTCATGAAGTTGCGTCTTCTTCGGCTGTCGCATTCGTGACACTTGCCACCGTGGTTCACGTGAGCCGGCTGATAATCACTTAGATCACCATCAGGCAAACCGCTCGCCACCTTGTTGCTCAGATGGTTTCAATCTGTGCAGAAAACGTTTTAGTTCACTTCCCGTAATTTGTCCCGATTTGCACCTTCATGGTCGATCGCGTGGGGCTAGCACCAGAACCGATGATGGATCCGCTAGCCCACATGGCGCAAGTGCGTGAAGGAAATTTCCCCGCTGAAATCCCGGATGGGATTTCATCTACGGCGATAGTGCGGTATCGTACTGCCTGTCAGGGGGATGTGGAGTCTGCCGGTTACGCTCCGATGTCGGATGGGGTCACACCCGGTTCTCCGCGGCCTTCCTGACCGCTGACCCCTTTGCCTCATGAGGAGGCGAGCTTCTCGTGCCTCTTGGTCCCACCGTCCGCCGGCGTCGTCTCGGAGCCGAGCTCCGGCGCCTGCGCGAGGCCCATTCGCTCAAGCTCGAGGAAGTAGCCGAGAAGCTGGGGCTGGCCCCGTCGACGCTCTCCCGCATCGAGACAGGCAAGGCGCCGACCAAGACGGCCTACCTGGCCGCCATGCTCGAGATGTACAACGTCGAGGACCCGGGCGCGCGCAAGGTGCTCGTGGACATGGCCCGCGAGGGCCACCGCAAGGGCTGGTGGTCGATCTACGACGACGTCCTGCCCTCGGGTTTCGACATCTACGTGGGCCTGGAGGCGGAGGCCTCCGGGCTGCGCAGCTACGAATCGGACGTGATCCACGGGCTGCTGCAGACCACCGACTATGCCCTGACGGTGCTCCGCGAACTGCGGCCCAGGGATACCGAGGAACAGCTCCGCCGGGTGGTCGACCTGCGCATGCAGCGGCAGCGGCTCCTCGATCAGGACCCGCCGCTGGAGGCCTGGATCATCCTCGACGAGGGGGCGATCAGGCGCAACATCGGCGGTGAAGCGATCATGCGGCACCAGCTTGAGCACCTGATCAAGGCCAGCCGGTGGCCGAACGTGACGCTGCAGGTCCTGGGGTTCGAGTGCGGGGCGCACGCGGGGCTGACCGGCCCGTTCGCCATCCTCGAGTTTCCCGAGCGGACCGACTCCGACGTGGCCTACACCGAATCCCTGGGCGGCATGATCTACCTGGAGAAGGACCGCGAAGTGCGGTCATGCGCCGAGGCATTCGACCGGATGCGTGCCGCGGCGCTGTCGCCGGCCGCCTCGGTCGAGCTGATCCAGCACGCGCTCCACGAGCCCGGCTGATCAAGACTTACCCGGAAAACCGCAAACACCCAATGGAAGGAGAGGCGGATGGACACCGACCTCACCGAGCTGCGCTGGTTCAAGAGCAGCGCAAGCAGTGCCGCCGGCTGCGTGGAAATAGCGCACCTCCCCGAGGGGGGAGTCGCTGTCCGCGATTCGAAGGACCGGGGCAGGACACCCCACGTCTTCAACCGTCACGAGTGGGAGTGCTTCCTGATCGGCGCGAAGAACGGGGAATTCGACCTCCCGGTCATCTAGGCCTTGTCTGGGGGGAAGGAGCAGAGGGCGGTGGTCCTGGCGGGTCCACCGCCCTCTGCGCGTCCGGCCTCAGTCCGTGACGGCCTCCGCCCGTCACGGCCCTAATCCCGCCGCGGCCTTAATCGAAGTCGCCGTCCCTGGCGCCGCCGAGGAAGGCGGCCCACTCGGCCGCGGTGAACACCAGAGCCGGCCCGGCGGGGTGCCGGGAATTCCGCATCGCCACCTGGCCGTCGGGCAGGTTCGCGACCTCGACGCAGTTGCCCCCTTGCGGGCCGCTCCGCCGGCTCTTGCGCCAACTCACCTCGGTCAGGTCCGCGGCGGGCATTCCATTACTAATGCTCATTCGGCTAGTCCTCCAGCTGGTTGATGATCGTGGTGAGGATTCCCGGCGTCTCGCTCGGCTTGGCGCTGATGATGCTGAGGCGCTCCATGGCCAGCAGGTACAGGTCCACGTCCGATTTCTTGTCGAAGTAGAGCGCGCTCGTGAGGTGCTCCAGGTAGGCGACATCCGGCAGATCCGGCTCGCTGAACCGCAGGATGCTGAACCCGCTCGGCGCGGCGTGGCCGCCCATGCCGAGCGGGGTGATCTGCAGGGTCAGGTTCTGCCTGCTGCTCAGGCTGAGCAGGTAGCGAAGCTGATCGCGCAGGATCTCGGCGCTCCCGATCGGCCGCCGCAGCGCGGTTTCCTCGACGATGGCCCACAGCTTGAGCCGGCCCTCGGTGAACCGCCGCTGCCGTTCCTTGCGCAAGATGACATGCCGTTCCGCCTCGCTGACCGGGATGTCGCCCACGGCGAGCACGGCGGCGGCGTACTCATGGGTCTGCAGCAGGCCGGGGATGAACTGCGGCTCGTAGATCCGGATCGAGGTCGCGGCCTCTTCCATCCCGACGTAGGACTGGAACCAGTCGGGCAGGATGTCGTTGTACCGGTGCCACCAGCCGGGCCGGTTGGCCTGCTCGGCCAGGCTCAGCAACTGCTCCCGCTCGACCGCGCCGACGCCGTAGTGGGTCAGCAGGTCGAGCACGTCGATCTCGCGGATCGCGTTCCGGCCGAGCTCGATCCGGCTGATCTTCGACTCCGACCCGCGGATCGCCCGCGCCGCTTCCTGCGCGGTGATGCCGCGGCTCTCCCGAAGCCGCCGCAGCTGGGTGCCCAGCAGGATCCGCAGCACGGTGGGCCCTTCCGTCGGCTCTGGCATGACGCCTCCCGGATTTCCGCGCCCTGCGGAATTGTTTCTCGCAATTGCGTGGCAAACTGTTGCCACTGGCCGTCCGCAAACGCCATGGTATCCCATATGGGATTGCATGCCACCCCCCAATATTGGCGGCCTGGCCACCCCGTCCTGAGACACATCTGTCTCAGGACACCTCTGTCTTAGGTGGCTGATAAAAGCGGTTTTAAAGCGTTCCTTTTGGCAGGACGGGCAATTACCGGCGGGGTCGGCCGCCGGGATGATCACAAGGCGCTCCGGCTTCCGCGCCGCGGGCCGTGCCGCGGGTCCGGCGGGGCCCGCCCCTAAGATGTCGGTATGCGCTATAGGCCCCTGGGACAGTCGGGACTGCTGGTGTCGGTCGTCGGGCTGGGTTGCAACAATTTCGGCGGGCGCCTCGACGCGGACCGGACGCGCTCGGTGGTGGACGCGGCCATCGATGTCGGGATCACCCTGTTCGACACGTCGGACACATATGGCGGGGGCGGCGGCTCGGAGCGTGCCCTGGGCGAGATCCTTGGCTCGCGCCGTGACCAGGTGGTGCTGGCCACGAAGTTCGGCGGCCGTGGCGTAGACATGGGGTACGGGCCCGCGGCGGGGGCGAAGGGCGGCCGAGCCTACATCCGCCGTGCGGTGGCCGGATCGCTGCGCCGGCTGCGCACCGACTACATCGACCTGTACCAGCTGCACGTCCCTGACCTGGCGACCCCGGTCGAGGAGACCCTTGCCGCGCTGAGCGAGCTGGTCGCCGAGGGCAAGGTCAGGTACATCGGCCACTCGAACTTCTCCGGCTGGCAGCTGGCCGACGCCGCGCACCTCGCGGCGCGTCACGGCCACACCCCGTTCATCTCGGCGCAGAACCACTGGTCGCTGCTCGAGCGCCAGGCCGAGGCGGAGGTCGTCCCCGCGGCGAGGCACTTCGGCCTGGGCGTCCTGCCCTTCTTCCCGCTCGCCAACGGCCTGCTGACCGGCAAGGTCAGGCAGGGCCAGCCGATTCCGGCCGGGACCAGGCTGTCCGGCCGGCCGGGTTACGTGACCGACGAGAAGCTGGCCAAGGTAGAGGCGCTGATCGCCTGGGCGCACGAGCGCGGTGTCACCCTGCTGGAGACCGCGATCGGCGCCCTGGCCGCCCATCCCGGCTGCTCCTCGGTGATCGCCGGCGCGACCAGCGCCGAACAGGTCAAGGCCAACGCGGCCGCCGCGGACTGGACCCCCACCGAGGCCGAACGGGCCGAGATCGACGCCATCGTCCCGCCGCCTCCGCCGCCGGTGCAGTAGACCTGCTAGCCGCCCGCGACCGCCTGCTCGTACAGGGCCGGTGAGCGCCGGCTCACCAGCGGTCGTGCACCGTGGCGCGGAAGTACTTGTCATACAGTCCCTCGATCGCGCCGAGTTCGGCCTGCGGCAGCGGCGGCAGGCTGGCCGCCTCGGCGTTCTGCCGGGCCTGGGCGGTGTTGCGGGCGCCGGGGATCACGGTCGTCACCCCGGGCTGCTGGATGACCCAGCGCAGCGCCCACTGCGCGGGAGTGCCGCCGGGCAGGCCGCCGGTGATGGCCGCGAACTCGGCCGCCGCGTCGGCGCCCGCCGCGAGGCCCACCCCGGAGAACGTCTCCCCGACGTCGAACGCCTCGCCGTGGGCGTTGTAGTTGCGATGGTCGTCGGCGGCGAACGTGGTGTCCCTGGTGTACCGGCCGGAGAGCAGCCCGGACGCGAGCGGCACCCGGGCGATGATGCCGACACCCGCCGCGCCCGCCGCGGGCAGCACCTGGTCGAGCGGCTTGCGCCGGAACGCGTTCAGGATGATCTGCACGGTGGCCACGCCCGGCCGCGCGATCGCGGTCAGCGCCTGGTCGGAGGTTTCCACGCTGACCCCGTACGTCGCGATGCGGTCCTCGGACACCAGCGTGTCGAGCGCGTCGAACACGGCGTCCGAGGCGAACACCGCGGTCGGCGGGCAGTGCAGCTGGACCAGGTCGAGCCGGTCGGTGCCCAGATTGACCCGGGACCTGTCGGTCCACGCGCGGAAATTCTCCAGCGTGTAGAGCTCTGGTCGCTGCTCGACCCGGCGGCCCATCTTGGTCGCGACCATGATGCCCTGCCCGGCGTTGCCGGCCAGGAAGCGGCCGATGACGCGCTCGCTGCGCCCGTCGCCATAGACGTCGGCCGTGTCGAAGAACGTGACCCCGGACTCGACCGCGGCCCGCAGCACCTCCATCGCGTCGGCCTCGGGCACGTTCCCCCAGTCCGCGCCGAGTTGCCAGGTGCCCAGCCCGATCACAGAAACCGGCCGTCCCGTCCGGCCGAGTACCCGCTGCTCCATGATTCGCGATCTTACTAATGTCCGGCGGGACCGCCCGCAGCCGCCCGGTAGGCGCCCGGGGTAACGCCGTAATAGCGCCGGAACCACCGGGTCAGGTGCGCCTGGTCGGCGAAGCCGGCGTCGGCCGCGACCTCGGCAGGCGCGGCGCCCGCGGACAGCAGCCGGCGCGCCGTCCGTACCCGGAGCTGACGCTGGTAGTCACTCGGCGAGAGCCCGTAGGCCTGGCGGAAGGCCCGGTAGGCCGCGTAGCGGCTGCACCCCGCCGCCGCGGCCAGGTCGTCCGCGGTCAGCTCGCCGTCGCCCGCATCGCCGGCGCCGTCCTGGATGAGCTCGCGGATCCGTGCCGCCACCACCCGGCCCGCCCCGCGCCGGGTTGGCTCGCGTCCCGAGGCGTGCCTGGTCAGAAGCCGCGCCGTCCCGGCGAGCCGCTCGTACCGCTCCAGTTCACTGGTTTCCGGGTCCGGCCCGGTGAGCGCCCGGTGCAGCCGGCGCACCGAGGCGGCCATCGCCGGGTCCTCGATCACCGGCGAGCGGAACAGCGGCAGCGGGGTTCCGGTCAGGGAGGCGAGGAACTCCGGCCAGATGTGCACCATCCGGTAGGTGAAGCCGCCGTCGACCGCCGCGTGCCCGTCGTGCGGGTCGTCCGGGTTGAAGGCCATGACCATGCCGCTGGCGCTCACATGACGCCCGTGACGGCAGGTGAAGGCCTGCGCGCCGGTCTCGGTCACCCCGAAGGAATAGCTCTCGTGACTGTGCCGGTGATACACGTGCGAGGTGAAGTGCGCGTGCATCGCCTCGACCGGCACGCCGTCCGCGCGCCAGTACCTGGCCCAGTCATCCCCGGCCATATTCCGATTATCGCGCTCCAGCGTTCAAGACGGCGCGCCATTACCGGGCCAGACTGGGCGCATGACCGTACGTTTCGACACCAAGATCGCCATAGCGGTGCGGGCCGACCTGCAGCAATGGCAGAAGCTGAACGTCACCGCCTTCCTGGCCAGCGGGATCGCCGCAAGTACCGGAGAGGTCATCGGCAAGCCGTACGAGGACGACTCGGGGAACACCTACCTCGAGCTGTTCCGGCAGCCCGTGGTGGTATACGCGGCCGACGCCGGGACGCTCAGCCAGGCCCATCAGCGGGCGCTGACCCGCCAGCTGCCGATGGCGATCTACACCATGGATATGTTCACGACCGGCAACGACGACGACAACCGGGCCGTGGTACGCGCGGTCCCCGCCGCTGAACTGGACTTCGCCGGCGTGGCCGTGCACGGCCCGCGCAACGCCGTCGACAAGATTTTCAAGGGCGCTAATCTTCATCCTTGACATCCTCCCCAAAGTGTGGGGATTCCAGCCGCGCTTCCTGGTCAGGAGGCGAGCGGCTGAGGTTCGCGGTTCATGGGCCGGGTAAACCCGTCGCCTCCCCGCGCAGTCACGGCGTGCCCCGCCGCAATGTTCTTTGCCGCATTCACGTCAGCGTTGTCGGTGTACCCGCAGGCTACGCAGCGGAACAGGGCTTGGCTCTTGCGGCTGCCCGCTGCGATGTGCCCGCATGCCGAGCAGCGCTGGCTGGTGAAATGCGGTCTTACCTTTTCGACTCGATCTGGTGCCTTGTCTTCGAGGCGGCGTACCAGCAGACCCCAGCCCGATCGCAGGATCTCCCTATTGAGCCCAGCTTTGGCGCGCACGTTCCTGCCCGGATTCTGGGTGGTTCCCTTGGCTGAGCGTGTCATCCCCACGACCTGCAGGTCTTCGAGGCGGATCACGTCAAACCGTCGCGCAAGATCCGTTGAGGTCCTTTCAGTCCAGTCCCGGCGTGTATCCGCTTCGCGGGCTCGCAGCTTCGCGATGGCCAACCTTACCCGCGCACGGCGGTTCGAGCCGGGCTTGGCGCGGGCCAGCTTGCGCTGAAGACGGCGAAGGCGGCGCTGCTGAGCGGAACTGAGCCGCGGTACGGTCAGCATTTCGCCAGTTGAGAGCGCCGCAGAGATGGTGACACCCCGGTCGATGCCGACCACGCGGCCCGTACCTGGTGATGGGATGGGTTTGGGTATCGCGGCGAAAGCGATGTGCCAGCGTCCGGCCCGATCGAGGGTAACCCGGTAAGACTTGACGCCTTCAGGGACCGCACGTGACCAGCGAAATCGAACCCAGCCGGCCTTGGGAATCCAGACCTCGGCGGTCTTGCGGCTGAGGCGGCGCACATGCTCGGCCCTGAGTGCGACGACGCGGAAGCCTTCGTCCCGCCGCGCTTTGCGCCATGTCGGCCGCCTATGGGTGCCGGTGAAGAAGTTCGCCATCGCCTGAGAAAAGTCGCGCAATGCCTGTTGCTGCACCATTTGCGAGCCGTGACGCAGCCAGTCATACTCGGCCGGGCCAGCGTGAGCTGTCGGCATTGCTCCAGGTAACCTGGCGCGCATGTCCTGCCGGGACGCCAATGGGATTGCTGCTCGACTGCGAGGTTCCATACGAACCTGGCATGCGCGCAGTGGTTATGCAGCACCGCAGCCTGAGCGGGTGTAGGTGCCAGGCGGTAACGAGACATTCAAACATAGTATCGGTAGTTACTGAAATAGCAGGGAGGTGAAGCGGCGTTTCGGCTCAAAACCTAAACGCCCGCGTATCCATGAGAGCAGCGCTGTACCGGGATATGGGAGAAGCGGCCGAGGTCTTCTGCGTCGAGGAGGTGGACCGGCCCGAGCCGGGACCGGGTGAGGTCCTGGTCCGCGTGCACGCCTCCGGCATCAACCCCACCGACTACAAGGCCAGGTCCGGGGCGGTGCCGCGGCCCATCGACGACTACCAGATCCCGCACCAGGACGGCGCCGGGGTCATCGAGGCGGTCGGCGCCGGGGTGGATTCCGGCCGCGTCGGCGAGCGGGTCTGGCTGTGGCTGGCCGCGGCAGGCCGCCGCTGCGGGACCGCCGCCGAATGGACCACGGTGCCCGCGCGGCAAGCGGTAACGCTGCCGGACGGCGCCTCGTTCGAGCTGGGTGCCTCGCTGGGCGTGCCGGCCATGACCGCGCACTACTGCCTGTTCGCCGACGGGCCGGTAACCGGGCAGACGGTGCTGGTGGCCGGGGGTGCCGGCGCGGTCGGTCACTTCGCCATCGAATTGGCCAAACGGGCCGGGGCGCGTGTCGTCACCACCGTGAGCAGCCCGGACAAGGCGGCGCTGGCCGAGAAGGCGGGCGCGGACCTGGTGGTGAACTACCGCTCGCCCGACGCGGCGGATCAGGTCAGGGCGTTCGGCCCGGTGGACCGGGTCATCGAGGTGGCGCTCGGCGCCAACCTTCAGCTCGACCTCGCGACGGCCGGGCCGCACGCCACGATCGTGACCTACGCGGCCGAGCCGGTCAACCCCGAGCTGCCGGTGCGGGCCTGCATGACAGCCAACCTCACGCTCAGGTTCGTCCTGCTCTACGGCGTGGAGATGACCGCGCTCGACCAGGCCGCCGCCGACATCACCGCCGCCCTGACCGCGGGCGAGCTCACCGGGCTGCCGGTGCGCAAGTACCCGCTGTCAGACATCGCCGCGGCTCACCAGGCCGCCGAGAGCGGCGCCGTCGGCAAGGTCATCGTCACGCCGTAGCCGCCGGCGAGCACGCCAGCATGGCCAGGCGGCGTGCACTGGGCAGCGGCGCGGAGGGCGGCGCCGTCATGCCGGGGGAGGACAGCGGCCGGGCATCGCGGGCGGGGTCGCGGGCCGGCTGGCTTTCCCCGGGAGTCGGCTACTTCTTCGGGAAGACCCCGGTGTTGCCCGTTCCGCCCCAGAAGACCCTGGTGCCGACCCGGTCCTTCTGGCCACGGCCGGAGCAGCGTCGACAGCGCCGGTACGAGCCCTTGTAGACGCCGCCGAAGTGCCTGCCCGACATGTTGCAGGTAGGACACTTGCGGAGGGGATGGATGCGTGTCGAGACGACGTAGCTGACCGCAATAATGGCAATAATCAGAACCGCTACCATGCTAGGTACTCCTTACTGACCCCACCAGAACCGCCCGTAGCCCTGGTACCGCCTTTTACACGGGCCGGGTACCGCGATCCGGAGAGGGTTGGCCACCGCCGCAGGTACCAGGGTTGGATCTCACCCCGGGTATCTGCTCACTTGCACAGAGTAAACCACTCTGACCGGATATGTGAAGTGATTTTGACACGGTGGTTACCGCAATGACGTGTAGTTGCATCATTTGAGACAGCCGCATCGCGGTCGTCAGCGGTATGCGCTAATTCCCAGCCTTACCGCGAGGCCGACGCCGCACAGGCTCACCACAACCCGGAACGGTCCGGCCGGGACCTTCCTGACGATCTTCGGGCCGATCCAGCCGCCCGCCAGGAAACCCGCCGCGAGCGGCACCACCAGGGCCCACCGGACGTCGCCGAACAATGCGAAGCACGCCGCCGCCATGGCATTCGCCATTCCGGAGATCGCGTTCTTCACGGCATTCACCGTGACCAGCGATGCGTCAATCATCATGCTGAGCACCACTAGCAACATTACGCCCGCGGCGGCACCGAAATACCCCACGTACATGGCCACGGCGAACAGGGCCACGCCGTGCACCACCCTGTTCCCGCCGTCCGGGGACGGCGACAGCCTTTTGATCCTGGGCTGGACGAGCAGCACCAGCGAGGCGCCGCCGATCAGCACCGGCACGACCACGGTGAAGGTACTCGCGGGGGTCAGCAGCAGCACCGCCGCCCCGGCCGCGCCGCCCAGCGCCGTGACGATCCCGAGCCTGATCACTCGTCGGCCCTGCCCGGCCAGTTCCGGCCTTGAGCCGATTACCGATCCCGCCCCGGTGAGCACGAGCGAAACCGTGTTGGTCATGTTCGCGCTGAGCGGTGGCACCCCGAGCGCCAGCAGCACCGGGTAGGTAACCAGCGAGGCGATGCTCACCACCGTGCTGAAAATTCCGCCGAGTGTCCCGGCGGCGAGCAGCAAGAGCGCCTCAGAGAATTTCATCCGAAGCCAGGATCCCCCGGCAACGCCCCGCCTCGCACCGTCGGCCCGTGTGATCCCCATCGCATCCGACCTGCCAACTCGCCCGCCGCCCGTTCCCCCAGCCCTCCGCCGCCCGTTCCCCAGTGCCCCCGCCGCCCGTTCCGCCAGTGCCCTGCCCAGCCGCTACTAAGCGTGTACCACAGTTATCTCGTATCACTTGCGCCGCTCAGGAATGCGTCAAGCCGAAAAGAGCTGACCTGAAATAAGTACTCGGCGCGGCGTTCCCCGGAAATGTCAGTCATAAGTGCTAGAGTCGAACTAGAAAATTAAAAATGATCTTGGCCAGTGCGGTCTTTAATAGAGCCATGTCCCGGCTGCCGGAAAGGAGGTGACTCGCCGCGTGACGACCATGCCCACGTTTTCCAGCACAAAGGAAGCAGCCGAGATGGTGCGCGCCGGGCTGGGTTACCTGATTGCCACCGACGCCGCCCAGTTGACCGCCGACGAGCAGGCCGACTGCCTGCGAATAATGGAGCAGGCCGACGCGATCGCGACGGCAGCGCGGGCTTACTTCCTATCCGCGTTCGCCTCCGGCCGGGGGTACTCCGCCGACGCGGACTACAGTGCCGGGCGTGGCTGATGCACAAGACCCGGATCACCAGGGGCGCCGCGGCCGGGCACACCGCCTGGGCCCGCCGGGCGGCTACGCACCCGCGGGTGGTGGCGGCACTGGCAGCCGGCGAGATGTCGGAATCCTACGGGCAGACCATCTGCAAGTGGACCGACAAGCTCCCTGGGGACTGCCGCCCGGCCGCCGACGCGATCTTGCTGTCCGCCGCCAAAGCAGGGATGGATCTGCAGGACCTGGCCGCGCTGGCCGCCGAGATGTACGAGCGGTCCCGGTCGGACCTGCCCGATGAGGATCCCGGCCTGGCGTTCGGAGACCGCGCCGTCTACCTGGAGACCACCTTCCAGGGTGCAGGCGTCATGACCGGCGACCTGACCCCAGAGTGCGCCGCGGTGGTCGGCGCGGTGCTGGACACGCTCGGCGCTCCAGCGGGCGCCGAGGACACCCGGACCCACGCGCAGCGGTACCATGACGCGCTGCAGGAGGCGATGCGCTAATTGTGAAAATGCATCGTGACTTTCATCACATCTCCGCTGCCAGTAATTACAGGCTGTTGAGCACTCTGATCGCCGACGGCCTCAGCGACAACACCAGCCCCAGCACCGTCGTCCGGCTTGAACTCCGACCGTAACGCGCGATCCGCCACGCTCTCGAGCAACGCCGCGGCCGCGCCGGGCTCCATCCTGGACCGGCACAGTACCCGGTCCAGTACTTGACCACATCAGCGCGTCGTCGACCTCGGCCAGCAGACCCGGCCAGTCCCGGTCCCACGCCGGCCGGATCGCCGACCTCTCGGGCCGGGCGGGCGTTATCGCCGAGAAAGGCGCGGAAGACCGAGATCTACAACGACCGTGGGCAGGTCGAGGTACAGCGGGCTCTGGCGGGCAGCTTCGATCTTGAGCTCTCGCCGGCGTCCGGCTGTGGCCTGCGGTTTTTGGCGGGCGGCAACCGGGCGTAGAGGCTCGCGGCTCTCCGGCCGCCGCCTCGTGGCCCAGCGGCGTGCCGTCTGGGGCCTTGCGTTCGCCGAACAGGGTCGCGACGACTGCCACCGGCTTTTCCTCCGCGAGCCGAAGCAGCAGAACCGACCATGATCATCAATGAGGTTTTCTCAGCGACTTTCAGGTGATCATCTTGTGCTCGAATTGCACGAGGACGAGGACGGCTTAGAACCGCTGCCACCCACAGTCGTACACGCCGGGTCATGGCGACCTCCTTTGCTCGATCAGGTTCCTGCTGGCTGGATCGGGGACGGGCGGCCCGGGACGCCCGTCCTTGCGGCCCTAGTCAATGCTGTTGAAGATGATGCCTGCCAGGTAGACGTGGGCGGGGGTGTGGTTCACGCCAGTGGTGGCGGTGACCGCCACGGCGGCCATCAGCCCCGATGCGGCGGCGATCAGAACCGCTGCCACCCATAGTCGTACACGCCGGGTCATGGCGACCTCCTTTGCTCGATCAGGTTTCTGCTGGATGGGGACGGGCGGCCCAGCACATCCCGGGACGCCCGTCCTTGCGGCCCTAGTCAATGGCGTTGAGGACGATGCCTGCCAGGTAGACGTGGGCGGGGGCGTGGTTCACGCCAGTGGTGGCGGTGACCGCCACGGCGGCCATCAGCCCCGATGCGGCGGCGATCAGAACCGCTGCCACCCACAGTCGTACACGCCGGGTCATGGCGACCTCCTTTGCTCGATGCGACCTCCGGTGCGAGGTCATCGGTGGTTCGGCGCTGCGACGGCGGCGGATTGGTGCCGCATCGCCGGGGCCGGGCAAGGGCCTGCCAGCAGGCCGGAGCCGATCTGCCGAGGGCAGGCGCAGGACGGGCACGGCAGGTCCGGCATTATGCCGGAATCCCGCGGCGGCAGCCCGATGGCGGCGCTCGCGCCCATCGGTCACCTTCAGCTCCCACAGCATGAGCGAGAGTGTCACGCATCAAGCGGAGCCAACGTGTCAAGGATCAAGTGGAGCCAGGCAGGGACATGCAGGGACATGGGGGTTGGAGAGCAGTGCGCCGTCCCGCTTGATGCTTTACACGAGTTGGAGACAGCCTGGCCGTCCTCGGCCTCGCGGAGTGTCCGGGAGCTTGCCGTTCTCTGTGACCAGCTTGCCGCAGGTCAGCCGCCATCGCTCGTTGCCCGGGAGTAGCTCTCAGGTACGGCACGAAACTATGATGATCACGTCCGCGGCTCGCCAAGCGCCTGATCCGACTTGTCGCCGAATCCTGCATCCGTCTTTGCCCGTGAACAGCCATCCCGGGGAGAATGATGAGTAGCGAAGTCCAGACGGTCACTGTGCCCCATCTCGGCAGCTCGACCATCGGTTACAAGTTCGGCAAGCCTTACGATGCCTTGCTCCCGACGCTGGTCCTTGTCAACTCGTTCACCACGTCGGTGGAGCAGTACCGGCCCCAGTTCGCGGACGAGCAGCTCAGCGCCGCCGCCAACCTGCTCGCTCTCGAGCCGTACGGCCACGGCCAGACCCGCGCCTCGTACGAACAGTTCACCTACTGGGACTCCGCTATCGCCAACCTGCAGGTCCTGGACGCGCTCGGCATCCCCGAGGCGTTCGTGCTGGGCACGTCGCAGGGCGGATGGATAGCGGCCCGCATGGCCATGCTCGCTCCCGGCACCGTGAAGGGCATCATGCCGCTCGGCACCTCGATGGACTTCGAGAGCCAGCGCAGCCGCGATCTGGGCTGCTGGGACGGCATCAGCTTCTGCACGCCGGCCATCGACGCACTCGCCGGGAGCGTCGATGACGACTGGGTGATCCCGGTCGAACTCGTCGACGCCGTCCTTAAGGAGGGCCTCGGCGAGGACGTGCCACCCGAGGAGCGCGCATTCTGGCATGCGGCACACCAGAAGAACTACACCGGTGATGCGGGGCGGCAGCGACTCCGGATCAGCAGTGTCAATCTGCGCGATCGGGACGGCCTGCACGCTCGACTGGACAGCGTCAGATGTCCGGTCCTGTGGATGCATGGCACCGCGGACCCCGTGTACTCGGTGGCCAACGCCGAGGACGAGATCAGCCGGTTCATCAATTCTGCCGGCGCTGAGCTGCGGGTTGTCCAGGACGGCAAACACTTCTTGAGCGCAGGAAACCCCGATGACGTCAATACGGCGGCGGTCGGGTTCATTAATCGCTGGAAATAGATGGAGCCGCTGCAGGCTGGTGTTGCCGGTGTGCGTCGCGTCCGCGGGTTGACTGCGACTCGGGCGCGCGAAAGGGTCGAGTGGAGCGTCCGCCGCGCGGACGTGCGTGATCGACCTCTCGATCGAAGGAGGGTCGTATGGCTCGTCTTGCCGACAAGGTGGCGCTCATCACCGGCGGGGAGAGCGGCATCGGACTCGCAACCGCGGGGCTCTTCGTTTCGGAGGGCGCTCGCGTGCACCTCGTAGGCCTCGACGGGGACAAGCTCGACGCTGCGGTCGCGGACCTGGGCGACGAGCACGCGCTGGCCACGGTCGCCGACGTCACCGACGAGTCGGCGGTCGTGCGCGCAATCGCGGAGGGCGTCGAGCGCTACGGTCGCTTCGACGTCCTGTTCAGCAACGCCGGTATCAGCGGATCGGTCGCCGCGATTGGCGAGTACCCGTCGGAGGAGTTCGCACGGACCCTCGCGGTCCACGTGCTCGGCGCGTTTCACGTCCTCAAGCACGGCGCGCCGCACGTTCCCGACGGCGGAAGCATCATCATCACCTCGAGCGTCGTCGGCCTGATGGGCTTTGAGGGGATCTCGGGCTACATCGCGGCCAAGCACGGTCAGGTCGGATTGATGCGCGCGGCGGCCAAGGAGTACGCATCACGCCGAATCCGGGTCAACACGCTGCATCCGGGGCCGACCTCGACCGCGTTCCAAGACGACATCGAGATGCGCGCGACGGGCAGGCCGCGCGACGAGGCCGCCAAGATCTTCGATCGGCTCGTCCCGCTCGGGCGCCATACGACCCCGGAGGAGATCGCGCACGCCGTCCTGTATCTCGCCGCCGACGAGAGCGCGATGATGACCTCGCACACGTTCGCCATCGACGGAGGCTTGAGCGGCTGACGGCGTCGCCCAGGCCGGCGGTGCAAAACATCTAGGGCGCGTCAAGGATCAACCGAGGCCGATCCGTCCAAGGATCAAGTGAGGCCAGGCAAGGTCTGCGCAGCCACTGTCTGCGCAGACACGGCGGGGCGGGGGCTGTGCCGGCCCTGGGTCAGGGTGTGCTGTCCCGCTTGACGCTTGACTTATGGGCTCCGCTTGATGTTCGAGCCTGCCACCAGTGCTGACGCTGGACTCTGAACTAAGGTTAAGGTCATGTCGAGTGCGGCGAGCGGGGTGCGGCTGGATCTGCTCCCGCACTTGCGCCGGGCGCGCGACCACATCGACCGCCACTATCAGCGCAACCTCACCATCGACCAGTTGGCTGCGGTTGGGGGCATCTCGAAGTACCACTTCGCGCGGTGTTTCCAGGCGGCGTACGGCGAGACCCCGATCCGGTACCTGACCCGGCGTCGGATCGAGCGGGCACAGGACCTGCTGCGCTGCGCCAACCTCACCATCACCGAGATCTGCATGGCGGTCGGCTTCTCCAGCATGGGGTCGTTCTCGTCACGATTCCGGCAGATCGTCGGCGAGACGCCCACCGCATACCGGGACCGCTGGGCGGCCCGGGGCGGGCCGCATGTGCCGGGCTGCTACCTGTTCATGCGTGGCGTGCTGGACCCGCGCGGCACCGCAGGCGGAGCCCCGCAACCTGAGCAACCTGGGAGAAGCGCCGCGACCTCGCAGCGTTCTACCGTGACCACATGATTACCAACGTTTCGCTGATCACCGTGTACTGCACCGACCAAGATGCCGCGCGGGATTTCTACGTCGACAGGCTCGGCTTCGAGGTACGTGACGACATCACCATGGGTGAGGGTTTCCGCTGGGTCACCGTCGGTCACCCGAGCCAGCCCGAGCTGGATGTGACGCTCATGGTGCCCGGCCCACCCCTGGAGCCCGAGATGGCCGACGCGATTCGCCGAGAACTCGCCAAGGGCCAGATGGGCGGTCTTGGCCTGCGGGTCGACGACTGCCGCAAGACGTGCACCGAACTGTCCGCCAAGGGTGTGGCGTTGGTCCAGGAGCCCGCGGACCGACCGTACGGCGTGGAGGCCATCATCCGCGACAACTCCGGTAACTGGCTGGTCCTGGTGGAACCGAAGGACTACAAGCCGGAGAACTTCGCCTGATCAGATAGTCCGGAGCGACCGCCCGATGAGCAGATCGGGCATAGGCCCGGCACCGACGGCAACTGGATCGAGAGCCTGGGCGCTCATGGATGAGCTCGGGGCGCATCGCGCCACGGTTTGTCTCATGGGCTGCTAGGCAAAGAACCGCCACCCTCACAGAGCGGGGCGGTGTGAAAACGTCTAGAGCGCCGGTCAAGTAGCGGGTGCGGGGTCGACTGTGTGACCGGTTGACAGCCGTCGAGTGTGGTATGCCCTGTTGTAGCGGATGGTGAAGGATCGGCTACGAGCAGGGAGGAGCCATGGTGCGTCCTGTCGTGTGGCAGCCGCCGGTGGAACCGGCGCCGGCGGAGCAGGCGGTGATCAGCGCGGTGCGGCGGGCGAAGCTGTTCGTGTTCTTGCGCCAGCACCGGCATGAGCTGTTCAGCGAGGGGTTCCAGGCCGAGCTGGCGGAAACGTACGTGGACAGCCCGAAGGGGCAGCCGCCGGTGCCGCCGGCCAGGCTGGCGCTCGCGACGATCCTGCAGGCGTATGCGAAGGTCAGCGACGATGAGGTGATCGAGGCGACGGTGATGGACCGGCGCTGGCAGCTGGTCCTGGACTGCATGGGCGCGGAAGAGCCGCCGTTTTCCAAGGGGACCCTGGTCGCGTTCCGCAAGCGGCTGATCGAGAAGAACCTGGACCGGCGGCTGATCGAGCGGACGGTGGAGCTGGCCGCGGCCACGAGGGGGTTCGGCGCGCGGGCGCTGCGGGCGGCGCTGGATTCCTCCCCGCTGTGGGGGGCGGGCCGGGTGGAGGACACGTTTAACTTGATGGGACACGCCCTGCGCAAGGCCCTGGGCGTGATCGCGGCCGTGCAGGGGTGGGGGCAGGCCGCCGGGACCGCCGCCATAGCGGCGCAGGCCGGGGTGCCGCAGCTGGCCGCCTCCAGCCTCAAGGCGGCCCTCGACCTGGACTGGGACGATCCGGCCGCCCGGGATCAGGCGCTGGCCCAGGTGCTGGGCCTGCTGGACCAGGTGCACGCGTTCATCGCCGGCCTGGCCGGTGAGCAGGCCGCGGCCAAGGCGGTGACGGCCGCCCGGCAGGTCCGCGACCAGGACGTCGATCTGTCCGGCCCGGCGCCGTCGCTGCGCCGCGCGGTCGCCCGGGACCGGCGGATCAGCGTGGAAGACCCGGATATGCGGCACGGCCGTAAGTCCCGCTCGGTGCTGTCCGGCGGGTACAAGCGGCACGTGCTGCGCGACCTGGACACCGGGCTGGTCCCCGCCGTGGGCCTCACCCCGGCCAACGCGCCCGAAGCCAGTGTCACCGATGCCATCGCCGCCGACCTGGCCGCGGCCGGGCGGCGGCTGTCCGAGCTGCACATCGACCGGGCCTATCTATCGTCCTCCCTGGTCCGCGACCGCGGGCCGGACCTGGCCATCTTCTGCAAGGCCTGGCGGGTCCGCAACACCGGCGGCCGGTTCGCCAAGGACCAGTTCACCCTCGACTTCGCCGCCGGGCAGCTGACCTGCCCGGCCGGGGTAGCCATGCCGTTCCAGCCCGGCAAGACCGTCCGCTTCCCCGCTGGCACCTGCGCAGCCTGCCCGTTGCGGGCCCGCTGCACCACCAGCAGCAACGGGCGCAGCGTCGCCGTCCACCCCGACGAGGCGCTGCTGGCCGAGCTGCGCCAGCGCCAGCAGACCCCCGCCGGCCGGGCGGAACTGCGTGAACGCGTCCAGGTCGAGCACGCCCTGGCCCACGTCGGGCACTGGCAGGGCCGCCGCGCCCGCTACAGCGGCACCCGCAAGAACCTGTTCGACCTGCGCCGTGTCGCCGTTGTCCACAACCTCCACGTCATCGCCCGCCAGCCCGTCACCGACGGTTACCAGCTAGCCGTCTGACAGCTACCTGACCGGCGCTCTAGGGCGTGTAAAGGATCAACTCAGGCCGATCAGGGTGAGTTCCGGTACCTAGGCGACAGTGCCGGCGGCTGAGTTCTTGCGGCGGGGCGTCCCTTGGGGTTGGCGAACGCGCCGAGCTCGCGGGCCCGGTCATGCCGGATCGGGTGCACCCGGATGACCTTGCCGTCCCGGGACAGCTGCACCGACCCGGCCACGATCGAGACGTCGATGGACTGGCGGGCCCAGGAGCGGCCGGCCTGGTAGTCCGTCCCGGCGAAGCTGATCACGCCGGCGGCGTTAGCCAGCCGGGTCACCGTCAGCCCGGCGGTGGCTTCGCGGGCCCGGCGGGCCACCAGGGCCCGCGGGGCCCGGTCCGCCTGGTCCTCGCGCATCCGCTGGGCGCAGGTGGCGACCACGACCCCGGCGTGCACGATGTCCACCAGGCCGCCGGAGGCGACGACCTCGACCGGCTCGCCGGCGTAGGTGGCGCCGACGTGGTAGGAGAACCCGGCCAGGGAGATCTTGCCGTGTGCGTTCACCCACCGCGACAATCCCGGCGGGCGCTGGGCCGCCGGCCCGGGGGGCGCCGTCACCGGTACCGGTACCGGCGCCACGGCGGAATCGTCGGGGGTGACGGACCGGTCCGCGAGCCGGAACCGCTCGGCGGGCGGGCGGCCGCCGCAGGACTGGTGCGGCCGGGCTGTGTTGTACTCGGTCACCCAGCGATCCAGCGCCTGCTGCAGCTCGCCCAGTGTCGCGTACTGGCCGTCCGCGGCCCGGAAGAACTCCGCCCGCATCGTCTTATGCAGCCGCTCCACCTTCCCCGTCGTGGTCGGCGAGTACGGCTTGGTCAGCAGGTGCCTGATCCCGTTACCGGCGCAGATCCGGTCGAACAGGACCGGGCCCGGGCCGCGGCCGAACCGGGCGGTGAAGACCTTGCCGTTATCGGTGAGGATCTGCTCGGGGATCCCGTGCCGGCGCAGCGCACCGGCCAGCGCCAGGCAGACCGGCCGGGCCGTGGCCCGCATGACCGCCTTCGCGCACACGATGAACCGGGAATGATCATCAATGCCGGTCACGACCTTGACCTCGGTGCCGCCGGCCAGGTGCACCCGGCCCATCACGTCCATCTGCCACAGCTGCATCGCCCGGCTCCGCTCCCAGCGCCGGTAGTCCTCCCGCCGCCGCTTCCGCCGGCCCGGCACGATCAGCCCGTGCCGGATCAGCGCCCGGTACACCGCCGACCGCCCCGGCAGCGGCACCACCCCCGCCCGCTCCAGCTCCCACCCGATCCGCGACGGCCCCCACCCCGGATGATCCCGCCGCATCCCCGCGATCCGCGCCTCAATCGCGGCGGGCATCTGATGCGGGCACGACGCCGGCCGCGACGACCGGTCCGCCAGCCCGCCCAGCCCGCCCTGCGCATAGCGCGCCAGCCACTCGTGCACCGTCTGCCGCGCCACCTGATGACGGCGGGCCACCTCAGTAACCGGCAGGCCCTCTTCCAGGACCTCCAGCACCGCCCGGTACCGCTGCTCCACCACACCCAGCTCCACCAGCACACCCGGCCCCTCTCGCCGCGATCCGCCTGTTGATCGCAGCCAAGCGCCAGGCATGCGGAAAACCCGGAAACCAGTTCGGAGTGTCGCCGGCCTACCGGAACTACTGTCAGCCAGCTACCGGAACCGCGTCCGCAAACTGTCGCCAGGGAACCAGAACCAAGGTGTCAAGCATCTACCGGGATCGCACACTTGGTCTTGGCTGAGAGCGGGTCCAATTGGCTCCCGGAATGGAATGGCTCCCAGAGCCTGTTCGATAAGTTCGAATTAATTCTTTGAGCTGGAGAGGTCTTCACGTTTAGCCCTGAGCTGGGCGAACGGGACCTGGGTGGAGGGCTGCCCGCAGGTTAAGCGGGCTCAGCCCGCACTATCTGGAGACGTACGTTCCGGTTCGGTGTCCCGCTGGGCTGGGCCTTGTGCCTGGCGGCGTGGCTGGCGGTTCCAGCGGGGGTCGTTCTCGGCGATGTCGAGGCTGAGTTCCTCGAGCTCGGTGACCAGTTCGCGCAGGCGGCGGTGGTTGTCGGACCAGGGGCGGTAGTCGGCGAGCTGGTCGTCGGTCAGGATGCGGGTGGCGGTCTTGCCGTTTTCTTGCGGGTCCACTGGTGGTAGGGGCCGTGCAGCCGCGGGGGGTCGGCGCGGCAGCGGCAGCCGGGGTATCCGCAGCGGGTGAGCCGGTCGGCGAGGGTGCCGGGCAGGGCAAAGCTGACGTCTGCGAGGCGGGCGGTGATCTCGGCGGCGATGGCCTTCGCGCGGGCCTGCTGGGCCGGGGTAGGCGACACGCTGTCATTGTCGCAGCCGAAATCCCGCATCTTCCGCATTCCGTTAAGTATAAGTGCTGTATGGATGCAGCGGGTGGTGAGGTCGCGGCCTATATCGGGCGGTGGCGGCCGTCGTCGGTGTCGCCGCCGGCGGCGGCGTTCGCCCGGGACGTGGTCGCGACGGCGGCGCCGGAGGGGCGGGAGCGGGCGAAGAACCTGCTGCAGTCGGCAGGCAAGCTGGCTGATTACGCAATCGGGCTGGGGCTGGAGGCGGTGCCGGGGGCGGTGCTGCACCCGTCGGCAGCCGAGCGGTTCACCCGGTGCGCTCCCGGCCTGTCCGGGGTGGCGCGCCGCACGCTGCGCACGAACCTGCGGTTCATCGGCCGGCGTGTCGTGCCGCACCTGTATCCGGCCGATCTGCCGCTGCCCCGGGAAAGGCCCAGGCAGCCCTGCAGCGCGGCGGAGATCAGCGGCTATCTCGCGCTGGCGGACGCGCAGCCCACCCGCGAGCGGCGGATGCGCGCGGCGGGGCTGGCCTGCCTGGGCGCCGGCGCCGGGCTGATCCGCGGTGACCTGCGCGATGCGCGCGGCACCGACGTGGCGCGCCGCTCCGGCGGGGTGGTGGTTGCCGTGCGCGGCGCGCGGGCGCGCACGGTGCCGGCGCTGGACCGCTACCACGCCCGGCTGCTGGCCGCCGCGGCGTTCGCCGGGACCGGGCTGATCTGCGGCGGGACTGATCCGGGCCGCCGGAACATCACGAACCCGCTGATCGCCGCGCTGGACGGCGGGACAGGCCTGCCCCGGCTGGACACCTCCCGGCTGCGCGCGACGTGGCTGGCTGACTGCGCGGAGCAGCTGGGGCTGGCTACGTTCATGCACGCCGCCGGGATCAGCTGCTCCCAGCGGCTCGGCGACCTGATCGCCGGGCTGGAGCCGGCCGGCGAGGCCGAGGCGGTCAGGCTGCCCGGAGGCAGGCGGCGATGATCCCGCTGGCGGCCCGGGAGGAGATCACCGGCGCTTCCGGTGCTGCGCCGTGGATCGAGGCCATGCTGCCCGCCGGCGTGCGCGCCCGGCAGCTGAGCGTCCGCACCCTGCTGGCCGGGATGTGCCTGACCCAGGCTGACGGGCGGCCCGCCCGCCTGACCCGGGTGCACCGGGCACCGACCGCGCTGCCGGAAGACGAGCAGCGGAGGCCGGGCGTGACCGCGGACTGGAAGAACGGCCCGCACCTGCTGACTTACCGGCAGACCGGGTACACCTTCGGCCTGGTCGCGGACGCGCTCGGCAAGGACGAGCCGGACGGGCTGCCCTCGCCGGAGCTGCAGGCGGTCTGCGACCAGCTGCTGGAGGCTTCCGTCCCGGACAAGTTCAAGGACGCCAGCGCCTCGCTGGCCGTGGACTGGACCGCCCTGGAGTCCTTCTCCCGTCCCCCGCCGCGCGGAACCAGCGACTGCGCCGACCCCGAGGCGTCCTGGGGACACCGCAAGAACAACCTGCTGCGCAGCGAGGACGAGCTGTTCTACGGCTACTACCTGTCCGCCGGGACGATGGCGCGCGAGGAGAACGGGGCCGCCGTCCCCGAGCTCGCCCGCCGCGCCACGGTCTCGTCGTGCCGGCACGACCCCGTCCCCGCCTTCACCCCCGTCCTGACGGCTATGCCGGAACACGGCATCCCGCCCGGCGACGTCCTGGCCGGCTCCGGCTACTCCCACCGGATCCCGCAGCACCGGGCGGCCCCGCTGCGCGCCGCCGGGGCGCAGCTGGTCCAGGACCTGCACCCGCACGACCGCGGCCCCAGGGGCACCCACGACGGCGCCATCATCAGCAACGGCAATCTCTACTGCCCGAAGACACCGCGGCCGCTGCTGGAACCGGGACCCCCCGCCCCAGGCGCGACCAGGGAACAAGCCGCAGCACACGACGCGAAGACCGCCGAGGCCGCCCGCTGCAAGCCCGGCCGCCTCACCGCTGACGACGCCGACGGCTACCACCGGGCCCGGTGCCCGGCCGCAATGGGCAAGATCCGCTGCCCGCTCCGCCCCGCGTCGATGAGACTGGACCGGGACCGCCCGGAAATCCTGCAGCCCCCCGGGCACCCCCAGGCCTGCTGCGAACAGCAGACCATCACCGTCTCGCCGGACGTGCTGGCCAAGACGGCACAAAAGCACGACTACCCGCCGGCAGCCTGGCGGCGCTCCTACGCCCGCCGCACCGGCGCCGAGCGTGGCTTCGCCACCGCCAGGGACCCCGCCAGCAACGACATCGCCCGCGGCTGGTGCCGCCTCATGGGCCTGACACCCCTCATGCTGTTCACCGCAGTGCTGCTCGCCGTCCGCAACCAGCGCATCCTCGCCGCCTGGAACGCCCGGCAGGAGGAAAACACCCGCCGCGCCGCCAGGGGCCTGCCCCCGAAAACCCGCAGGCGCCGCCGCAAGACCCTTGCCATGCTCGCGGCCGCCACCGGGCCGCCCTAGCCCGCCAGCCGCCCCGCACCGGGAACAGCACCCGCCACGAGCACGCCGGCAACGACCCGGCACCGCACGCAGACAGCGGCAGCCCGCCGGAAACCACCCCGGTGCGCATCAAGCAACCGCGCAGACACGAAACGCACGCGACAGCGGCCACCACACGACGCCCGGCGGAAACTCAGACCCAAACCACCGTGAAGGTAGGCCTCAGCGAAACGTGAAGACCTCACCAGAG
>WNGE01002435.1_pt1 | contig 53617 bp, 52 predicted proteins | sample 5400651 | NCBI WGS metagenome assembly WNGE01 (sample SAMN13153370, study PRJNA577476) | soil metagenome | isolation source: 60 cm soil or saprolite under grassland replicate 2 | place: USA:California | collected 2016-06-15 | reverse complement strand
CCCCCAGTGACTGACCGGGAGACCGGGGAACAAAATGAACAAGTCCGTTTCTGAGCATCGCCTCGTCCTTCTCTCCTCGATCGCGCTTGCGGGCGCGTTCGCTGCGTTGATGCTCCTCCTTTTGCTCGCCCCGGCCGCGCAAGGTGGCTCCGCGAGGGCGGCGCTCTATCCCCGGACGATCAAGCTGACCGACACCAAGATTGCCCGCTGGGCTGGGGTGATGAAGCGGGCGGTCGTCCGCGCCAAGCCGGGCCTGGCTGCGCGGATCGTGACGACGCTGCCGACGGGAACGACAGACGGAACTCAGAACGTCGTGCTCGTCCTCGCCCGGGTCGACATCAGTCCCCGCCAGAGCTGGTACAAGGTGCGCCTGCCGATCCTGCCGAACAACACGATCGGCTACGTGCAGCCGCGTTACCTGAGCAGCCTGTTCGTTGTCCGCACCCATCTCTACGTCGATCGCGGCGCGATGACGGCGACGCTCAAGCGAGCCGGCAAGACGGTCTTCAAGACTCGCGTCGGCATCGGCAAGAGCTATTGGCCGACCCCCCGCGGCGAGTTCTACATCCGCAGCAAGCTCACGAACTTCAACAACCCGTTCTACGGGCCGATCGCTTTCGGAACGAGCGCCCGCAGTCCCACTCTGACCGACTGGCCGGGCGGCGGCTACGTCGGCGTGCACGGAACGAACCAGCCGCAGATCATCCCCGGGCGCATCTCGCACGGCTGCATCCGCATGCGGAACGCGGCCATCCTGGCGCTGGCGCGGCTGATGCCCGTGGGCACGCCGCTGACGATTCGCTGAGGCTGGGCCGCGCGTCGCGCTCGAAACCGAGATTCCCGGTTTAGAGCGTCAAGATCCCTCTTGCGGGGAAGAAGCCGGCCACGGGCTGCGTTTCCGTCCAGCGACTACCCAGGAGGTCAGATGCCGCAGCTCACAGACAAGCAGCGTGATTTCATCGCCGAGAACCCGTTCGTCGCCATCGTGACGACATTGCGCCCGGACGGCTCGCCGCACAGCACGATCGTCTGGGTCGACGCCGAGGACGGCGTCGTGACGTTCAACACTGCGGTCGGGCGCGCGAAGGAGCGGTATCTTCGCCAGGACCCGCGCGCGGCGATCACCGTCGTTCACCCCGAGAACGCCTATCAGTGGGTCTCGCTTAGCGGGCCAGCCGAGCTGACGACCGAGGGCGCGGACGCCCAGATCGACCACCTGGCCAAGAAATACCTGGGTAAGGACGAGTACCCGTGGCGGTCGCCGACCGAGCAGCGGATCACGGTGAAGATCAGGCCCGAGAAGGTCGACGCGTACGGCTTCGACGAGTAGCGCATGGCCGGTCTGACCGACGAGCAGGCGCGGCTGCTGCAGGAGCCGAACTTCGCGACCGTCGCGACGGTGAATCCCGACGGATCGCCGCAGCTCAGCATCGTCTGGATCGACTGGGACGGAGAGCGCGTCCTCTTCAATACCGCCGCCGGCCGGGTGAAGCCGCGCAACCTCGAGCGCGACCCGCGCGTGACCGTGCTCGTCCTCGACCGCGAGGACGGCTATCGCTGGGTCGCCGTCCGTGGCCTGACGGAGCTGACGACCGAGGACGCGGAAGAGCACATCGACAAGCTCGCGCGCAAGTACACCGGCGAGGGCTGGCAGGCCAAGCCGGGTGAGCAGCGGTTGCTGTGCAGCTTCCGCCCCGAGCACGTCAGTGCGTACGGTTTCTAGATGGCGCTGACGCTCTGCGACGTCGGCCCGCGCGACGGGCTCCAGAACGAGCCCGACGCGCTCGCGCCTGCCGTGCGTGCCGAGCTCATCAACAAGCTCGCGGCGGCGGGCCTGCCTCGGATCGAGGCGGTCAGCTTCGTGCGCGACGACCGCATCCCCCAGATGGCCGGGGCCGAGGAGGTGGCCGCGGCGATCGAGCGCGACGGCGTCGAGTACGCCGGGCTCGTCCTCAACGAGCAGGGGTTCGAGCGGCTGCGGGCGACCGGCCTCGACCGCGTCAACGTCACGCTCGGCGCGACCGACACGTTCAACCGGCGCAATGGGAACGCCTCGCTCGCCGAGGCGACGGCCCGCGTGGAGCGGATCCTCGCCGAGGCCGACCGCCCGACAACCGCGACGATCAGCGTCGCCTTCGGCTGTCCGTTCGAGGGCGAGGTCGACCCCGGTGTGGTCGTCGAGCTCGCCGCCAAGCTGGAGGCGGACGAGCTGGTGCTCGCCGACACGATCGGGGTCGCGACGCCGTCCGCCGTTCGGTCGTTGGTCGAGCGAACCAAGGCACTGGGCAAACCGGTTGGCTTCCACGGCCACAACACGCGTAACACCGGCTACGCGAACGCACTGGCGGCGCTCGAGGCCGGGGCCACGGTGCTCGACGCCTCGATCGGCGGCCTCGGCGGCTGCCCCTACGCGCCGCGCGCGACCGGGAACATCGCCACCGAGGACCTCGTCTACGTGCTCGAGGGCGAAGGCATCGAAACCGGCGTCGACCTCGACGCGCTCATTCACGTGTCGCAGTGGCTCGAGACCTTGCTCGGCCGCCAACTCGAGGGCCAGGTCTACCGCGCCGGCGTCTCCGCGGTTGCCTCGCTGTGAGCGCCATCCCCGTCACCGGCGTCAACGAGCTCGTGCTGGAGGTGCTCGACCTAGACGCCGCGGAGCGCTTCTACGCGGGCGTGCTCGGGCTCCCCGTCGCCCGGCGCTCTGAGAACCGCGTCTGGGTGGCGGCCGGCGCGCGGACCCGGATCGGGCTCTGGACGCCGCAGGTCGGGATCGCGGCCGGCCGCGGTGGTGTTCACGTTCACTACGCGATGCACATCGACGAGGCCGACTACGACGCCGCCGTCGCGCGGCTGCGCGAACACGCCTACGAGCCCCATGAGGAGGACTTCGGCGAGTCGGGCCGCGCGGCCTACGTGACCGATCCGGACGGAAACGTGGTCGAGCTCTGGACGTGGGCGGGACCCGGATGAACCGGCTCGCGGACGAGACCTCGCCGTACCTGATCCAGCACGCCGAGAATCCTGTGGACTGGTACCCATGGGGCGAGGAGGCGCTCGAGCAGGCCCGCGCCGAGGACAAGCCGATCCTGCTCTCGATCGGCTACGCGGCGTGCCACTGGTGCCACGTGATGGCGCACGAGTCGTTCGAGGACGAGGAGACGGCGGCGCTGATGAACGAACGCTTCGTCAACGTCAAGGTCGACCGCGAGGAGCGGCCCGATCTCGACTCGCTCTACATGGACGCGGTCGTGGCAATGACCGGGCACGGCGGCTGGCCGATGACGGTTTTCCTTACTCCGGTCGGTGAGCCGTTCCTCGGCGGCACCTACTTCCCGCCCGAGCCGCGGCACGGCTTGCCGGCTTTCCGACAGCTGCTCGTCGCCGTCTCGGATGCCTACCGCGAGCGGCGCGAAGACGTTGCCCGCCAGGCCGGTGCGCTCGTCGAGTCCTTGCAGGAGTCTGCTGTGATCTCGCCGTCCGCCCAGCCCCTGACCGAGTCGCTGCTCGGCGACGCGGCACGCGGCCTGGCGCGCGGGTTCGATCCGGAGTGGGGCGGCTTCGGCGGCGCGCCGAAGTTCCCGCCCGCCTCCGCGCTCGAGTTCCTGTTGCGCCACCACCGGCGGACAGGCGACGAGGAAGCGCTCACGATCGTCACGCGCACGCTCGACGGGATGGCCGCAGGCGGCATGTACGACCTGCTGGGGGGCGGTTTCCACCGCTACTCGGTCGACGAGCGCTGGCTCGTGCCGCACTTCGAGAAGATGCTCTACGACAACGCCCTGCTCGCGCCGGTTTACCTGCACGCGTGGGTCGTCACCGGCGAGGAGCGCTATCGCCAGGTTGCCGGCGAGACGCTGGACTACATGCTCCGCGAGCTGCGGCTTCCCGACGGCGGCTTCGCCTCCGCCCAGGATGCGGACACCGATGGGGTCGAAGGGCTGACCTTCACCTGGACCGCCGATGAAGGCGTGCCCGCCGAGCTGCTGCAGCCGTTCGAGCACGGCCGTTCGATCCTGCGGGGCGAGCTCGACGAAGCGCTCAGGCGCCGGCTGTTCGAGCTCCGCGAGCGGAGGCCGAAGCCGCTGCGAGACGACAAGGCGATCGCCGCCTGGAACGGCCTCGCGCTGGCGGCGCTCGCGGAGGCGGGCCGTCGGCTCAACCGCCCCGAGCTTGTCCAGGCCGGCCGGGAGCTGGCTGAGTTCCTGCTCGGGCCGCTCTCGGATGAGAACGGCCGCCTGCACCGCAGCTGGCGGGCCGGCCGGGCCCGCAATCCCGGGTACCTGGAGGACTACGCCGACGTCGCCAACGGGCTCTACGAGCTGCACGTCGCGACCGGCGAGTTGCGCTGGCTCGAGGAGGCGAACCGACTCGCATGGCTCGCCGTCGAGCTCTTCGCGGACGAGGAGCGCGGCGGCTTCTTTCTCTCGCCCGCCGACGGCGAGCGGCTGGTGGCGCGCAAGAAGGAGTTCGACGACCACCCGACGCCCTCGGGGAACTCGATGCTCGCGTATGTCCTACTACGCCTCGGCCGGATCTGGGGGGACAACGAGTTCGAGCGGCAAGCCGCCGGCGTCTTCCGGCTGATCCGCGACGCGATTCCACGGGCGCCGAGCGCGTTCGGTCATGCCCTTTGCGCGCTCGACCTCTACCTGGCTCCGCCGCGCGAGCTCGCCGTGATCGGGTCGCCGGAGGACGAGATTGCACGAGCCGCGCTCGCCGGCTTCGACCCGGACGCGGTCGTCGCCTTCGGGCCTTCCGACGAGGTCCCTCTGCTCGCCGGCAAGGACTTCGTCGACGGCCGCCCTGCCGTGTATGTGTGTGAACGTTTCGCCTGCCAGGCTCCGGTCACCGAGCCCGGCGAGCTGCTGGCACCGTCCGCTTGAGACCGAACACGAACAGGGGGGCGCCGCGGCGGTGACGGTCTCCTGACTGGCCGACAACGCACAGGGTTACGCCCCCGAGTGAATAGACGCCGCCGGGTGCAAAAACCGTCGCGCTTTTAAGGTAGGGCGCGGTGGCCCTCCTCTCGCTCGAGCACGTGACGAGGCGCTTCGGCGGCGTCGTCGCCGTCGATGACGTCTCGCTCGCTGTCGAGAGCGGCCAGATCGCAGGCCTGATCGGGCCGAACGGCGCTGGCAAGACCACGCTCTTCAATCTGATCACCAGGCTCTACCGGCCGGACTCCGGCGAGATCGCCTTCGACGGTAAGAGCCTGCTCGGCACGCCGCCTCACGGGATCGTTCGCAGGGGGATCGCGAGGACGTTTCAAAACGTCGAGCTCTTCCCGACCATGACCGTGCTCGAGAACGTGCTCGTCGGGAGTCACGCGCGGGGCGAGCGACCCGCGCGCGACCTGCTCGCCAAGCTCGGCCTCGCTCCGGTCGCGCAACACCGGGCGGCCGGCCTTCCTTTCGGGACGATGAAGCGGGTCGAGCTCGCGCGGGCGCTCGCCTCGGGGCCGCGCCTGCTCCTCCTCGACGAGCCGGCCGGCGGCCTCAGTCACGAGGAAGTCGAGGAGCTCGGGACGCTGATCCGCCGGCTCCGCAGCTCATTCGACCTGACCGTGCTGCTCGTCGAGCACCACATGAACCTCGTCATGGGCGTGGCCGATCGGGTGCACGTGCTCGATTTCGGCCGCAAGATCGCGGAGGGCTCGCCGGCAGCGGTCCAGCGTGACCCCGTCGTGATCGAGGCGTACCTGGGCAGCGAGCAGCCACAGCATGCCCCTGCTTGAGCTGCGCGGCGTCGCCGCGCGCTACGGGGCGCTGCAGGCGCTGCGCGGAGTCGACCTCTCCGTCGATGAGGGCGAGATCGTCGCCGTCCTCGGCGCCAACGGCGCCGGCAAGACGACGACGCTGCGCGCGATCTCAGCGACGGTGAAGACGAGCGGCGACCTCGTCTTCGCAGGCGAGCGGCTTCCCCGGCGGCCCGAAGCGGTCGCCCGCACTGGGATCGCACACGTGCCCGAGGGCCGCGGGACGTTCGCGCAGCTTTCGGTCGACGAAAATCTCCGGCTCGGTGCGCACGTTCGCCGCGACCGGGCCGGGGTCAAGGCCGACTACGACCGTACGCTTCAGCGTTTCCCGATCCTCGCCGAGCGCCGCGGGCAGGCCGCGGGAACCCTGAGCGGCGGCGAGCAGCAGCAGCTCGCGCTCGCCCGTGCGCTGATGCAGCGGCCGCGCCTGCTGCTCCTGGATGAGCCCTCGCTCGGTCTCGCGCCCCGGGTCGTGGCCGACTTCTTCGCGGTCATCGCCGAGCTGAATGAGCAGGAAGGCCTGTCGGTTCTGGTCGTCGAGCAGAACGCGAGCCTTGCGCTCGCCTCGTCGGCCCGCGCCTACGTTCTCGAGGTTGGGCGTGTCGCGGTCGCGGGGGCGAGCGCGGAGCTGCAGCGGCACGAATCGGTCCGCCGCTCCTACCTCGGCTACTGATGGTTTTCGCCGTCGACTGGGCGGGAGTCGCGCAGCAGGTCGTCGCCGGCCTCTCGTCGGGCGGCATCTACGCGATTCTCGCGGTCGCGTTCGTCCTCATCTACCGCGCGACCGGCGTCGTCAACTTCGCCCAGGGCGAGCTGGCGATGTTCTCGACGTTCGTCGCCTGGACGCTGACCCAGCATGGTTTCGGGTACTGGCCGGCCTTCGTCGTCACGGTGCTCGCCTCGTTCGCAGGCGGGATCGCGCTCGAGCGGGTCGTGATCCGGCCGGTCGAACGGGCGTCGGTGCTGACGATTGCGATCGTCACGATCGGGCTCTTCTTCGTCGTCAACGGTGCCGCGTTCTGGATCTGGTCGCCCGAGGTGAAGTCGATGCCGAACGCCTTCTCGACGCGGCCGATCCGGATCGCAGGTGTCGCCTTCTCGATCTCCGACCTCGGGATCATCGGCGTCTCGCTGCTCGCGGTGCTGGTGCTCTGGCTCTTCTTCCGGTTCACGAAGCTCGGGCTGGCGATGCGGGCGGCGGCGCTGAACCCCGAGTCGAGCCGTTTGACCGGGATCCGCGTCAGCTGGACGATCGCGCTCGGCTGGGGGCTCGCCACCGCGCTCGGCGCGGTCGCGGGGCTGATGGCGGCGCCCCCGCTCGGCAGCTTCGACCAGAACTTCATGCAGCCGATCCTCCTCTACGCCTTCGCGGGCGCGGTGCTCGGGGGGATCGACAGCGCGCTCGGCGCGGTGATCGGGAGCCTCGTGCTCGGCGTCTTCCTGAACCTGCTCGGCACCTACGTCTCGTGGGTCGGCACCGACCTGCGTCAAGCTGCTGCGCTGGCGGTGATCCTCGGCGTCCTGCTCGTCAGGCCGGCCGGACTGCTCGGGACGACCGTGGTGAGGCGCGTATGAGCCGCTTCCTGCGGGTCGCAACGGGGGTCGCCATCGCCGCGGCGGCTGTCGCGCTCGTGCTGGTGCTGCCGCATTGGCTCAGCGACGTAAAGGCGGCCGAGTTTGCCCGCGCGGGCTGTTTCTTCATCGCGATCCTCGGCCTCAACCTGGTCACGGGCTACACGGGCCAGATCTCGCTCGGACACGGCGCGCTGATGGCGGTCGGCGCCTACACGACCGCGATCCTGACCGCCGACCACGGTTTCCGCGACCTCTGGACGATCCCGCTCGCCGGGCTCGTGGCGATGGCGGCCGGGTTCGCGCTCGGCCTGCCCGCGCGGCGGCTCTCCGGCCTCTACCTCGCGCTCGCCACGTTCGCGTTCGCCGTCGCGATGCCGGCGCTCCTGAAGCGGTTCTCGGGCCTGACAGGCGGCAGCCAGGGGATCAACCTCTTCGACCAAGCGCTCAACCGCTCGACGGGCGCTCTCGGCCACGTCCACGTGCTCGGGCGGACGGTGGCCACGAACGACTTCCTCTTCTACCTGACCTGGGGAATCGGGCTCGTGCTGGCTGGCGCCGCGTGGCTACTCGTGCGAGGCCGGATCGGCCGCGCCTTCCGCGCCGTTCGGGACAGTGAGGTCGCGGCGGCGTCTTCGGGCATCAACACGGGCTTCTACAAGACTCTCGCCTTCGGGATCAGCGGCTTCTACGCGGGCGTGGGCGGCTCGCTCTTCGTGCTCGTTTCGAACTGGTTCGTCAGCCCGAGCACGTTCGGGTTCGACAAGTCGCTCCTGCTCGTCGTCGGCGCGGTCGTCGGTGGGCTCGGCTCCCTGGCCGGAATGGCGCTCGGGGCGCTCTTCATCCAGTTCGTGCCGGGCTGGGCGGCGAACCTCTCGAACGCCCCCGGAGCCCCATCGGTCTTCTTCGGCGCCGCGATCGTGCTGGTGATGATCCTGCTCCCCGGCGGCCTTGGCGGCCTGCTCCGGAGGTTGACAGAGCCGCTAACAAGGCGGCTGTAGACTCGGTCTGAATGGGGGCAATGGGGAAGAGCAGGGTCCTCTTCGGCGTGCTCAGTGCGCTCGTCGTCGTCTCCGCCGCGTCGGCGGGCGGCTCCAGCACGCCCGGGGTGACCGCGAAGCAGATCCTGATCGGCGGCACGACGCCGCTCAGCGGTCCGGCCTCCGCCTACGCCGCGGTCGCGAAGGGGGCCGACGCCTACTTCAAGTACGTCAACGACCACGGCGGCGTCTTCGGCCGGAGCATCAAGTACAAGTACGAGGACGACGCCTACGACCCGTCGCAGACGATCGAGAAGGTTCGCAACCTTGTCCAGAACGACAAGGTCTTCGCGATCTACAACACGCTCGGGACCGAGCAGAATCTGGCTGTCCGCTCGTACCTGAACCAGCTGAAGGTTCCCCAGCTGCTCGTGGCGAGCGGCGCGAGCACGTGGGGCAGCGACTACAAGAAGTACCCGTGGACGATCGGCTACCAGCCGAGCTACCGGGGCGAGGCCGCGATCTACGGGCGCTACATCGCGAAGGCGCGGCCGAGCGCGCGGATCGGGGTCCTCTACCAGAACGACGCCTACGGGAAGGAGCTCATCGCCGGCCTTCAGCGCGGCCTCGGCAAGAAGGCGAGGCTGATCGTCTCGAAGCAGGGCTACGACGTCAACGACACGGACGTGAAATCGCAGATCGCGCGGCTGAAGTCGAAGAAGGTGAACACGCTGATGGTCTTCGCAACGCCGAAGTTCGCGATCCAGTCCTACTCGTCGGCCCGTCTGCTCGGCTGGCGCCCGCTCGTGTTCGTGAACGTCGTCGCAAGCGCCTCGAACACGATGACGATCGCCGCGCTCGCGAGCAGCAAGCGGCAGACGGAGGGGTCGATCTCGCTCGCTTTCCTCAAGGATCCGATCAACCCGCGCTGGGTGAACGACAAGGCGGTCAAGCTCTTTCGGACGATCCTGAAGAAGTACAACGGCGGCGAGGGCCTGACCGACTACTACAACGTCTACGGCATGTCCTCGGCGTTCACGCTCGTCGACGCGCTCAGGCACTCGAGCAAGAACCCGACCCGCGCCAGCGTCATGCACGCGGTCACCCACCTGAACGAGCGCAACAATCCCTTCGTTCTCCCGGGAATCGTCGTCAAGACGACGGCCACGAACCGCTTCCCGATCACACAGGCGAGGCTCGAGCGCTACCACAACGGGCAGTGGGTGTACTTCGGTCCGCTCGTCCGCGTCGGGTAGCTCTCGACCGCTCTGCCGCGCGTAAGCTCACGCCGTGGGTGAGGCGGTCGCTTGCGACGCCGACATGGAGGACGTCGCGGCTTTGCCGCGGCGTCCGTTCGTCCGCGGTCGCAAAAGAGTTGGCGTACAGGCTCTAAGCTCACGCCGTGGGTGAGGCGGTCGCTTGCGACGCCGACATGGAGGACGTCGCGGCTTTGCCGCGGCGTCCGTTCGTCCGCGGTCGCAAAGAGTTGGCGTACAGGCTCTAAGCTCACGCCGTGGGTGAGGGACTCGCCTCGGTCGAGACCTTCGAGCTCGTCGATGAGCCGTGGGAGTCGCTGGCGGGCGAGGCCAGGCGGCTACGGGAGCTCGGCCACGGGCGGCTCGTTACCTATTCGCCCAAGGTCTTCATCCCGCTGACGAAGCTCTGCCGCGATGTCTGCGGCTACTGCACGTTCGCGCGACCGCCGCGGCGCGGGGAGCGCGCGTACATGAGCGAGGACGAGGTGCTCGAGGTCGCGCGCGTCGGCGCCGCAGCCGGGTGCCGCGAGGCGCTCTTCACCCTCGGCGACAAGCCGGAGCTTCGCTACCGGGTCGCCCGCGACGAGCTCGCTGCGCTCGGATGCTCGACGACGCTGGAGTACCTGGCGCGCTGCGCCCGGCTCGTGCTTGACGAGACCGGTCTGCTGCCGCACGTGAACCCCGGCGTGCTCTCGCTCGACGACACCCTCGCGTTGCGCAAGGTCTCCGCTTCGCAGGGGCTGATGCTCGAGACGACGGCTGCCCGCCTGGCCGAGCGCGGCGGCCCGCACTGGGCCTCGCCGGACAAGCTGCCGGCCGCGCGGCTGGCGACGATCGAGGCGGCGGGCGAGGCCCGCGTCCCGTTCACGACCGGGATCCTGATCGGGATCGGCGAGACCAGGCGCGAGCGGCTCGAGGCCCTGCTCGCGATCCGCGAGCTCCACGAGCATTTCGGTCACGTCCAGGAAGTGATCGTCCAGAACTTCCGCGCCAAGCCGGGGACGCGGATGGCGGCCGCCCCGGAGCCGCCGCTCGAGGAGCTGCTGTGGACGTGTGCGGCTGCGCGGCTCGTGCTCGGCGCGGGCTGGAATATCCAGGCGCCGCCGAACCTGAGCTACGCCGAGTTTCCGCGCCTGCTCGACGCCGGCATCAACGACTGGGGTGGCGTCTCCCCGGTAACGGTCGACCACGTCAACCCCGAAGCCCCATGGCCGAAGCTGGAGCGGCTGGCCGAGGGGACGTGCTCGCGCGGCCTCGAGCTGGCGCCGCGGCTCACGGTCTACCCCGACTACGTTGCCGAGTGCGATCGCTGGCTCGACGCCGCCGTCACGCCGCACGTGCTCGCGCTCGCCGACGGAGAGGGCCTCGCCCGCGAGGACGAGTGGGCGGCCGGCGCACCGGAGGGTTCCGAGCTCGACCCGTCGCCCGAGCTCGACTCGTCGCCCCGGGCCGCTGCGTCTTTTAAAGGCGCGCCCAGCCTCCTCCCCGCGGCGAGCCTACAAGGCAAAGACGCACAGGTGGGAAACGGCTCTGTGCCGAAAGCGTCACGGTCAATCGCGCCGACGATCGCCGAGGCGCTGGCGAAGGTGCGCGAAGAGGTCGAGCTCGCCGAAGACGACATCGCGGAGCTCTTCCGGGCCCGTGGCCACGACTTCGCCGCGGTCGTCACAGCCGCCGACGCCCTGCGCCGCGAGGTCTGCGGCGACGCCGTCACCTACGTCGTCACGCGCAACATCAACTACACCAACGTCTGCTACTTCCGCTGCGGCTTCTGCGCCTTCTCCAAGGGCAAGCTGGCGGCCAACCTGCGCGGCGCGCCGTACCTCGTCCCGCTCGACGAGATCGTCCGCCGCTGCGAGGAAGCCTGGGAGCGCGGCGGCACCGAGGTCTGCCTGCAAGGCGGCATCCATCCCGCGTTCACCGGCGATTTCTACGTCGACATCTGCCGCGCGATCAAGGAGGTCCTGCCCCAACTGCACGTCCATGCGTTCTCTGCGCTCGAGGTGTGGCAGGGCGCCGCCACGCTCGAGCTGCCGCTACGCGACTATCTCGCACGGCTCAAGGCGGCCGGCCTCGCCTCGCTGCCGGGCACGGCGGCCGAGATCCTGGACGACGAGATCCGCGCCGTGATCTGCCCCGACAAGGTGACGACAGGCCAGTGGCTGGAGGTGCACGAGACCGCCCACGAGCTCGGACTGCGCTCGACGACGACGATCATGTTCGGGCATGTCGACGGGCCGCGGAACTGGGCCCGCCATCTCCTGCGCCTGCGCGAGCAGCAGCAACGTTCCGGGGGCTTCACCGAGTTCGTCCCACTGCCGTTCGTCCACATGGAGGCGCCGATCTACCTGCAGGGCCGGGCTCGCCGCGGGCCCACGTTCCGCGAGTCCGTGCTCATGCACGCGGTCGGCAGGCTCGCCCTGCACCCCTGGATCACGAACATCCAGGCCTCATGGGTGAAGCTCGGCGTCGCCGGCGCTCAGGCGGCGTTGCGGGCAGGCGCCAACGACCTCGGGGGGACCCTGATGAACGAGTCGATCTCCCGCGCAGCCGGTGCGAGCCACGGCCAGGAGCTGCCGCCCGAGGGGATGGAGGCGGCGATCCGCACCGTCGACCGGACGCCGCGCCAGCGGACGACGCTCTACGGCGAGCCGACCGCCGACCGCCGGCAGGCCTCGTTCGGCGCGCCCCCGCTGGCGGAGCCGCTCAATCCGAGCGTCAATGACGCCGGCCTGAAGCGCCCGGCGCGGCTGGTCAGGCCCGGCCTCGTTGGCGCAGCGGCCGCCGGCCGCTAGCTCAATCCACCCACCAGTTCTCTTCGACCACGGCGTCGCCCGGGCCGGTGTTGGGCGCCCCGACCGCGATCACCTCGGCGCCCTCGGGGCCGCCTTCGAACGACCGCATCGTCTCCTTCGGGACGCGAACCGCGTCCCACTCCTTCAGTTCGACGACGTCGTCACCGAGCTTGGCCAGCATGCTGCCGGAGACGACGACGTAGACCTCCTCCTGCTTCTTGTGCGTATGCGCGAAGGGAACGCGGAAGCCGGGAGCGATCCGCTGGTAGCTGATTCCGAACTCCTCGAGCTCGAGCGGCACGCGCGCCATGCGCGCCTCGAGGTGCGGTGAGTGCCCGAACTTGGGCGCCTGATCCTCGACTTCCTTCATATTCTGGACGGTGTACTCGGCCACGCATACCTCCTCGGATTGACGTGACGTGACGCTACTGCGTTGCTACAGTCCGTCGCAATGGAGCAGCTGCTTCTGTAGTCCAGGGAAGCAACGCGGCGGCGAGCCGTGAAACTTCCCCATGGCCTCTCGATCGAGAGGCTTTTTTGTTTCCGGAGGCGAAATTGGATCGATACGAGCCACAGCAGATCGAGCCCAAGTGGCAGCGGGTCTGGGAGGACGCGCGGGCGTTCTACGTCTCGAATCCAGAGTCGTCCGGGGGTGAGGAACGCGAGAAGTTCTACATGCTCGAGATGCTCCCGTATCCCTCGGGAAACCTGCACATGGGCCACGTACTCAACTACACGCTCGGCGACGTGGTCACGCACTACCGGCGCCGGCACGGCTTCACGGTCTTGCGGCCGATGGGCTTCGACTCCTTCGGGCTCCCGGCCGAGAACGCAGCCATCCGGGGCGGCGGGCATCCGCGGGAGATAACCGAGTGGAACATCGCCGCCATCCGGGCCCAGATGCGTCGGCTCGGCTGGGCGATCGACTGGGACCGCGAGGTCTCGGCACACGAGCCTGAGTACTACCGCTGGACGCAGTGGTGGTTCCTGAAGTTCTTCGAGGCCGGACTCGCCTACCGCAAGGCCGCGCCGGTCAACTGGTGCCCGAAAGACCAGACCGTGCTGGCCAACGAGCAGGTGATCGACGGGCGCTGCGAGCTTTGCGGTACCAAGGTGGAGGCGCGCAACCTCGAGCAGTGGTTCTTCCGGATCACCGCGTATGCCGACGCGCTGATCGACGACCACGCGACGATCGACTGGCCCGAGCGCACCAAGACGATCCAGCGCAACTGGATCGGCCGCTCCGAGGGAGCGGAGGTGCTGTTCCGGATCGAGGAGCTCGATCTCGACCTGCCGGTCTTCACGACCCGGGCGGACACGCTCTTCGGCGCCACTTTCATGGTGCTGGCACCCGAGCATCCGCTCGTCGAGCAGCTCGCGGCCGGCACTGAGCATGAGGACGCTGTGAGCGAGTACGTCAAGCACACCGCCGCCCGCTCGACCGAGGAGCGTGAGACGAAGGAGAAAGACGGCGTCTTCGCGGGCCGTTACGCAGTCAATCCGGCGACGGGTGAGCAGATCCCGATCTGGGTCGCTGACTACGTGCTGATGGAGTACGGGACCGGGGCGATCATGGCTGTGCCCGCCCACGACGAGCGCGACTTCGAGTTCGCAGAGCGCTATGGGCTGCCCGTCGTCCGCGTCGTCGAGCCCGCGGACGACTCGACCGCGGAGACGGAGGGCGCGTTCGCCGCGCACACCGAGAACGAGCGTCTGGTCAACTCGGGCGAGTTCTCGGGGCTCCCCGCCCCCGAGGGCGCACGCGCGATCGTCGAGTGGCTGGGCAAGCGCGGCCGCGGCCGGCCGGCCGTCAGCTATCGCTTGCGCGACTGGGGCTTCTCCCGGCAGCGCTACTGGGGTTGCCCGATCCCGATCATCTACTGCGACGAGTGCGGGATCGTGCCCGTGCCCGAGGACGAGCTGCCGGTGTTGCTGCCCGAGGTGGAGGACTACCGGCCGAAGGGGATCCCGCCGCTCGCCTCCAACCAGGAGTGGCTGCACGTGCCCTGCCCGCGCTGCGGCGGCGAGGGGCGACGCGAGGCCGAGACGATGGACACCTTCGTCGACTCCTCCTGGTACTTCCTGCGCTACTGCGATCCGCACAACGACGAGGCCCCGTTCGACCGCGCGATCGCCGACTTCTGGATGCCGGTCGACCAGTACATCGGCGGGATCGACCACGCGACCGGCCACCTGCTCTACTCGCGCTTCTTCGTCAAGGTCATGAACGACCTCGATCTCGTCGGAGTCCGCGAGCCGTTCGCGCGCCTGTTCCACCAGGGCTGGGTGCGTCTCGGCGGCACGAAGATGTCGAAGTCCCGTGGGAACGTGACCTCCCCCGACCAGCTCGCCGAGGCGTACGGCGCCGACGCGGTGCGTCTCTACATCCTCTTCATGGGCCCGGCCGACCAGGACATGGAATGGACGGACGAGGGCTTGGAGGGGATGGCACGCTTCCTGCGCCGGTTGTGGAGGGTCGTCAACGAGGTGGCGTCGAATGGGCCGCCCGCCGGTCGCTCGGACGGGCCGCTGGCCCGCAAGACGCATGAGACGATCGCGAAGGTCAGCGACGACATCGGCCGCCGCTTCGTCTTCAACACGCCGATCGCCGCGATGATGGAGCTCGTCAACGAGCTGGCGCCGGCGACGAGCGATCCTGCAGCGAGGCCGGCGGCCGAGACGGTCGTGTCACTGATTCAGCCGTATGCGCCGCACATCGCGGAGGAGCTCTGGCAACGGCTCGGGCACGAGCGGCTCTGGGAGCAGCCCTGGCCCGTCGCCGACGAGGCGTTGCTAGAGCGCGACACCTTCGAGCTGGTGATCCAGGTCAACGGCAAGGTCCGCGATCGCGTCGAGATTTCCGCCGACCTGCCCGAGGCCGAGCTGATCGAGCAGGCGAAGGCGTCGCCCCGCGTCCACGCGCAGCTTGACGGCAAGGAGATCCGCCAGGCGATCGTGGTGCCTCGAAAGCTGGTCAACTTCGTCGTCTGACCAGGGGGCCCGCTCGGACAGGTGTGGACGATTTGTCTCACTTTCAGCGCAATCTCGTCACACTTTCGTCGCCGTTTTGGCGTTAGCGTCCCCATCGAGGGGGGTGGGTTGAAGCCCCACCTAGGGTGGGGGAAGAGGCCGAAGTAGCAGCGGCGACACGGCTTCAACGGCCGAGCGGGACGTCGAAAGCCTGCCCGACCGTAGAAGAATGTGCTCATGCGCATGCGCAGCGACGCCAAGCTCGTCGAGCTCGCGCGCCGCGGTTCGCGGGATGCGGCGGCGGAGCTCTTCACCCGCCATTGGCGCGCTGCCTGGCGCGCGGCCTACGTAGTAACTGGACGGCGCGAGCTTGCGGACGACGTCGCCCAGGACGCGTTCGAGCGCGCGTTCGGGGCGCTGTCTCGGTTCGACGAGCACCGACCCTTCGGTCCCTGGCTTCACAGAATCGTGGTCAACCGCTGCCTCGACCTGCTTCGGACCGAGCGGCGGCTCGTTGGCGGTGACGCCGAGCTCGCTCGGCTCGAGTGGAACGACGTCTCGACCGGCGATCACGAGCTGCTCGACGCGGTCGCCGGACTTTCCCTGCAGCGGCGCGTTGTTGTCGTCCTGCGCTACGGGCTCGGCTACACACCGACCGCGATCGCCGAGCTCCTCGGCATCCCCGCCGGTACGGTCAACTCGCGGCTTGCCCGTGCGCTCGAAGAGTTGCGCGCCGACTACGAGGTGAACGATGTCGACCGAGCTTGAGCGCCAGTTGCGGGCGGGCTTCGAACGCCTGCCGAAGCCGACGCGGGAGGCTTCTGCGCGTGCCCGCGCGGCTGCTCTCGACGCCCTCGGACCGCACCGTCGGCGCTCCCGCGGCGGACTCCTCCTCGTCGCGTTCGCCGTTGCGTTCGTGGTCGGTGCCGGCGCGGCGGCGCTGGCTGCCACCGGGAACCTTCATGTTCGCCTCGGGGCGGGAAGGCGGCCTGCCCGTCCGGTTCCGACGCACCTCTCGGTGCCGGCCGGGTCGAACGGCGTCGCGGTTGTCGCGGGCGGAAAGCTCTGGCTTGCGACTCGAAGTGGTCTCCGGATCGAAGGGATGCCGGTCTCCGCCGCGGAGCTCTCCCCACGTGCGCTGTACGCGGTGGTCGGCATCGGCTCTTCGCTGGTCACCCTCGCCCCTGGCAACCGCCGGCCGTGGGTGCACCAGACCGACGGGCGCGTCGTCAGCGCGGCGTGGTCGCCGGACGGGCTGAAGATCGCCTACGTCGTCGCACGTCCTGGCGCCGACGAGCTCCGCCTGATCGAGGGCGACGGCTCGCCGGACCGCCTGCTCGTCCGCCGCGTCAGGCCGGTGAGACCGTCATGGCGCGCCGACTCGCTTGCGCTTGCCTACGTGGACGCGCACGGGCGCGCAGCGGTCTTCGACCTGAGCTCGGGCCTGCGGCGCACGTTCGACACCCGCCGCTGCGGCGGCGCCGCCCGCGACGTGGCCTACGACCGGCGCGCGCCGGCGCTCGCCGTTGTTTCTGCCCACGGCATCGCCGTCGTACGACGTTGGAACCGGCCGGCCACGTGCGCGACGCTCGACGTCTCGGCTTCGCCCCTCGCCGCCGGCTGGCTGCAAGGGGGGCAGGTCGTGCTTGCCGTCAATCGTGCGCTCGGCGCTTCGCTCGAACGGCTCTCTGGCACGAACCTGAACGAGGCCGGCGCCGCCTTCGGTCGCCAGGGCCTGCGCGGCCTGGTCGCGGCCCCAAAGGGCTCCTCCGTGGCGGTGGCCGTACGGCGATCTGCAGGGGTCGTCGACATCGGCCTCGCCTCCAGCCCGGGGCGGGGCGCGAAGCTGAAGCTAAGCCGGCCCTTGCTCCGGCTCAGAGCCCTCGGCGCGGTGTCGATCAGCTGGCGCTGATTCGGCGCAAAGCCGTCACCCACTCGTGACGGTTTCCGCGGCACCCTCTGCGACGTGCCCGAGTTGCCGTTCGAGCTCTCGCGCCGGCACATCCTCCTCGCAGCCGGTTGCCTTGCTCTGCTGCTCTTCGTCGGCAGCAAGCTCCTCGCCAAGCCGCAGACGAGTGCGGGCCTGGCGCCGCCTGCCGTGGCGCCGACGGAGACGGCGGCCGCCGCCTCGACCGTGCTCGTCGTCGACGTGGTTGGCGCCGTGCGCCGGCCGGGGCTCTACCGGCTCGCACAGGGCGCTCGCATCGCCGACGCGGTCTCGCGCGCGGGCGGCGCGACGCCGAAGGCCGACCTCGAGCTGATCAACCTCGCGGCGCCGCTCGCAGACGGCGAACAGGTCGTCGTGCCGAGGCGAGGAACGGCCGCGCTCGGGGCGCCGCCCGGCCCAGCCGGAGCGAGCGGCCCCTCAAGCGGGCCGGTCCACCTGAGCACCGCAACGCTGGAGCAGCTCGACTCGCTGCCCGGGATCGGCCCGGTGACCGCGCAGAAGATCCTGGACTACCGCCAGAAGCATGGGGCGTTCACCTCGGTGGACGGGCTGGACGCCGTCCCAGGGATCGGCCCGGCGCGGCTCGACCAGCTCAAGGACCTGATCGCGCCATGATCCCGGCCCCGCTCCGCTCGCCGCCGCACTCGCTGCTCGCCTCGCTCTGCCTCGGGATCGCGCTCGCGAATCTCGTCCGCCTGCCGACGCTCGTTGCGCTTGGATGCGCGGCGGCGATCGGCCTCGCCGCCAGCTCCTGGCGGGCCGTCGGGACGATCGCCTGCTTGCTCGCAGTGGCAGGCTGGTGGTGGGGGAGCGCACGACTCGAGCGTCTCGATCACAGCGCCCTCCGCGCCGAAGTCGGGCGCGCCGAGAGAGCACTCGTCGTCGTCACGGCGGCACCGCGCCGGGGAAGATTCGACCTGAAGATGCCGGTGCGCGTCCGGCGGTTCGGCGTCGTCGCACTCGACGAGCCGGCTGAGCTCGAGCTGCCGCTTGGCCGGGCGCCCCCGCAGGGCGGCATCCTCGAGGTGCGCGCCGAAGCGAAGCTTCCTCGCGGGCCGAGTCACGGCTTCGACGAGCGGACCTGGCTCAGGCGCCACGGCATCCACGTCGTGCTGGCCGGTGACAGCTGGCGGCTGACCGGACATCGCCGCGGCCTCGGAGGCTTCGGCGGCTGGCTTGCAAACTCGGTGGCGGGTGAACTCCACGGCGAGCGACGCGGAGTCCTGCTGGGAGTCGTCCTTGGCGACGAGCAGGGCCTCAATGAGCGGCTGCGGAAGGACTTCCGGGCCTCCGGCCTCTACCACCTGCTCGCCGTGTCCGGGCAGAACGTGGCGCTGGTCGCCATGGGTGCGCTCATGCTGGCCTGGCTGCTCGGCATCCCGCGCTGGCTAGGACAACTCGGGGCGCTCGCGTCGATCGGCGGCTACGTCCTCGCCGTCGGGGCGCAGCCTTCCGTCGTCCGGGCGGGCGTCGCCGGGGCGCTCGGCTCAGTGGCGTGGCTGACCGCCCGCTCAACCGACAGGTGGTACTTCCTGCTCCTCGGTGCGCTCGCGTTGCTCGCGTGGAACCCGTATGTGCTCTTCGACGCCGGCTTCCAGCTCTCGTTCGCGGCGGTCGTCGCGATCTTCACGCTCGCGCCGCGACTCGAGCAACGGCTCGAGGGTTACCCCCTGCCGGGTTGGCTCCGCGAGGCAATCGCGATCTCGACCGCCTGCGGTCTGGCGACGGCCCCGATCCTCTGGCTGCAGTTCCATGCCATTCCGCTGCTTGCCGTGCCGGCGAACGCGGCCGCCGCACCTGCCGTCGTTCCGCTGCTTGGGCTCGCGATGTCGGCGGCCGCGGTCCACCCGCTCGCGCCGGGTATCGCGGCCATGCTCGCGCAGGCCGACGGGCTTTGTGCGGCCTATCTCGCGGCCTGCGCGAAGGTCTTCGGCAGGCTGCCGTTCGCGCAGATCCGCTCCGGCTGGGCGGCCGCGGCGTTGCTGCTCCTCGTCGCCGGGGCGTGGGCCTATGCTTGCCGCGATGGCAGAGCTGAAGGCGGCCTACCTGATCACCGGTACAGACCGGCCAAAGGTGAACCGGGCGGTGCGCAGGCTCCGTGATCGAATCGGCGACGACGCGACCGAGCTCCTGTCGGCCCTCGAGGCCGGTGGGGAGGAGGTCGTGGCGTCCTGCAACGCCCTCGGGCTCTTCGTCAGCGAACGGCGGCTCGTCGTCGTCGAGCACGTCGAGAGCTGGAAGGCGGCCGAGGCCGAGCCGGTCGTCGACTACCTAAAAGCCCCCTCGCCGGAGACGGTCATCGCCCTGGTCGGGGAGGGGATCAAGAAGGACTCGGCGCTGGGCAAGGCGGTGGCGAAGGCGGGCGAGCTGCTCCTCTACGACCTGCCGAAGCGGGGCACCCGCGCCGATTTGCCGGGCTGGGTTGGGCGGCAGTTCGCGGCGCTCGGAGTCAAGGTCGATCCGGCGGTCTCCCGTCTGCTCGTCGATCTCGTCGGAGACGATCTCGAGGAGCTTGCGGGCGAGGTCGAGAAGGTCGCCGCCTGGGCGAACGGCGAACCCATTGGCGAGCGCGAGGTCGAGCTGCTCGTCGCCCCGCGCGGCGAGATCCCGCCCTTCGCAATGACCGATGCGTGGGGCCGGCGCGACGTCGCCGGAGTGCTCGAGGCGAGCGAGCGCTTGCTGGCCCGCGCCGGTGGGCCCGCGCGCGACTCGCTGCCGCGGGTCGTCGGGCTGCTGACCAGCCACGTCACGCGGGTGGCCGAGTGCCAGGCTTTCGCCGCCGAAGGAGTCTCTCCACGCGAGGCGGCGGAGCGGCTGAAGAAGAACCGCTTCTACGTCGAGAAGCTGTTCGAGCAGGCGGCGAACTTCACGCCCGATGAGCTCAAGGACGCGATCGTCAGGCTTGCCGAGCTCGACCTGGCGCTCAAGGGCGGCAGCCGGTTGGCCGGAGAGCTCGAGTTCAGCCGCGCGCTCGTCGACCTGACCCAGCCGCGCGAGGGAGTGGCCTGACCGGCAACGTCGGCCATGCTTCCTGGCCCGCGATCACGCTGCGCCAGAGTCCGCGCTCGACCTCGTCAAGGGTGCAAGCCTTGCCTGCGGGCGATCGCGGCCTTGGCTTGGTGCTCGCGACCAGGAAGCGGGCAACGTCACCGGCCAGGCCACTGCCGAAGCTACGAGCCGCTGAGCAGCCGGTCCGCCTGCGCCTTCTTGCGAGCGGCGGTGTTGCGGTGGAGCGCCCGGCGGGAGGTCGCCTTGTCGATCGCGCGCACGAGCTCGCGATGCTCCGCGGAAGCGCGCTCCTGGTCACCGTCGGCGACCGCGCTCTGCAGGCGCTTCGTCAAGGTCTTGACCGTCGAGCGGTAGCGGAGGTTCTCGAGCCGCTCCCGAGTCGCGGTCCGCACACGTTTCTTCTGTTGCTTGATGTTCGGCATGACGTAAAAACGCCCGCTCCGCGGGCCGCGCGATCGTAGCAAAGCGCTGGTTGCACGCTCGTTCCGTCGCCGGCGCGCCTGGGACGCGCTCGCCGCGGCGGCGGGCGAAGACGGCGCCCGGATCGTCGCACGATCGGCGCAAACAGGTCGCACCCCGGCGCGAATCTCGAAGGTAGGCTCGACCGCAGAGGGAGGAGGGAAGGAGCCCCATCCCAGGGCGGGGGCTGGACCCGGGAGTCCCACGCGGCGAGCGCGCTGAGCGGGAAAACCGCGAGCTGCCCCGCGGAGTCGGCTGACGCCCTTCCTATACTCGCGACGTGGACGGGCGAGACGCGGGCCGGCGCCTGGCCTGGTCGACGGCGATTTTCTCGCTCGCAACGGGACTCTCCCGGATCCTCGGGCTCGTCCGCGAGATCGTTGCCTCCTACTACTTCGGCGCCCAGGGACGGATCAACGCGTTCACCGTCGCGTTCCAGGTCCCGAACCTCGTCCGGGCGCTGCTCGCCGACGCGGCGATCTCCTCCGCGTTCGTGCCGGTCTTCAGCGAGCTGCTCGAGAAGGGCGAACGCAAGCGCGCCTGGCGTGTCGCCTCCAGCCTCTTCTGGCTGATTCTGCTCGGGCTCGGCGGCCTGACGGCGCTCGGGATCGTGCTCGCGCCCTGGCTGATCACCCCCTTCGGAAACCCCGGCGGCGACAAGCCGCTCGCGGTCGGGCTGGCCCGCGTCCTCTTCCCGATCGTCGTCCTGCTCGGGCTTTCCGGCGTCGTCGTCGGAATCCTGAACTCCTACGAGGAGTTCGCGATCCCGGCGCTGACGCCGGTCTTCTGGAACGTCGCGATCATAGTCGGCCTCGTCCTCGGCGTCCCGCGCGCAGAGACGATCGACGCCAAGCTCTACGTCTACGCGGTCGCGATCGTGATCGCCACCCTGATCCAGTTCCTGCTCCCGCTGCCGTGGCTGCGCGGCCGCGACGGCCGGCTCCAGCTCGTGATCGACTGGCGCGACCCTGCCGTCAAGCAGGTCTTCGTGCTGATGCTCCCGGTCACGCTCGGGCTCGGACTGATCAACTTCAATGCGGTCGTCGACTCGGTCTTCGCGTCGCGTCTGATCGACCCCGAGCTGGCGCCGACGGCGATCGACCGCGCCTTCAGGATCTACATGCTCCCGCAGGGAATGTTTTCGGTCGCCGTGGCGACCGTGCTCTTTCCCTCGCTCTCGCGTCTTGCCACACGCGGCGATCTCGACGGCTTTCGTTCGACGGTCGGGCTCGGCCTGAGGCAGATCGCCTTCCTGCTCGTGCCGGCGAGCGCCTTCGTGGCCGTGCTCGCGGAGCCGATCGTCCGGCTCATCTACCAGCGCGGCCAGTTCGGGCCGGGGCAGACGCCGGTCGTTGCGGCCGCCCTGGCCGCCTTCTCGCTCGGGCTGACCTTCAACGGAGCGATGCTGATGTTGAACCGGGCCTTCTTCAGCCTCCAGTCGCCCTGGCTCCCGACCGCGATCGCGGTCGCCAATCTGGCGCTGAACGCGGCGCTTGACGGGGCGTTCTACCGTCTCGGAACCTGGGGGATCCCACTCTCGACCTCGCTCGTGAACATCGCCGGCACGGCCCTGCTGCTGCTTCTTCTGCGCCGGCGGCTGCGGCGGATCGACTTCGCCCGGACGGCGGAGGCGACCGTGCGCATCGTGATCGCCGCCGCCGTGCTCGCGGGTGTCTCCTACGGCGTCTGGCGCGGGCTGGACGAGGCACTCGGCCGCGCGCTCTGGGCCCAGCTCGTCTCGGTCGGGACGGCGCTCGCCGCCGGCACGGCCGCCTACCTCGTTTCGTGTCATTTGCTGGGAGTTCGGGAGCTGAACGCGTTGCTAGCCTTGCGAGAGCGCCTCCGACGGCGCTAATCGCGCATGGACCTAGAACGAATCCGCAACTTCTCGATCATCGCCCACATCGACCACGGCAAGTCGACGCTCGCGGACAGGATCCTCGAGCTGACCAAAACCGTGTCGGGGCGGGAGATGCGCGCGCAGGTGCTCGACACGATGGAGCTCGAGCGCGAACGCGGGATCACGATCAAGGCGCAAGCCGTGCGCGTCAATTGGAAAGGCGACGAGCTCAACCTGATCGACACGCCCGGCCACGTCGACTTCACCTACGAGGTCTCCCGCTCGCTGCAGGCCTGTGAGGGGGCCGTGCTCGTCGTCGACGCCGCGCAGGGGGTGGAGGCCCAGACGGTCGCCAATGCCTATCTGGCGATCGAGAACAACCTGGAGATCGTCCCGGTCGTCAACAAGATCGACCTGCCCCAGGCCGACCCTGACGGGGCTGCGGCCGAGCTGGCCGAGCTCGTCGGCGGCAAGCCGGAGGACGTGCTGCGGATCTCGGCGAAGACGGGAGCGGGGGTGGCAGAGGTGCTCGACGCGATCGTCGAGCGCATCCCGCCGCCGTCGGGCGACCCGGCGGCGCCGCCCCGGGCGCTCGTCTTCGACTCGTCCTACGACCAGTACCGCGGCGTTGTCGCCTTCGTCCGCATGGTCGATGGCGCGTTTGCCGCGGGCGAGCCGCTGCGAGCGATGGCGCAGGGGACGCGGTTCGAGGCCGAGGAGGTCGGCTTCTTCTCGCCGACGATGAAGGCCGCGGAGACCTTGGGCGCCGGCGAGGTCGGCTACGTGATCACCGGCCTCAAGGACGTCAGCCGGCTCCGCGTCGGCGACACGCTCACCTCGGAGCGGAACCCGGCGGCCGAGCCGCTGCCGGGCTACAAGGACGTCAAGCCGATGGTCTTCGCCGGGCTCTTCCCGACCGACTCGGACGACTACCCCGACCTCCGCGACGCGCTCGAACGGCTGAAGCTGAACGACGCGGCGCTCTTCTACGAGCCGGAGACGAGCCAGGCGCTCGGCTTCGGCTTCCGCTGCGGCTTCCTCGGGCTGCTGCACATGGAGATCGTCCGCGAGCGGCTCGAGCGCGAGTTCGACCTCGATCTGCTCGTGACCGCGCCGAACGTCGCCTACCGCGTGCTGGAGCGGAACGGGGAGTGGCTCGAGGTGCACAACCCCGCCGAGATGCCGCGCGAGCTCGACGCGGTCGAGGAGCCGTACGTGCGCGCCTCGATCATCGTCCCCAAGGATTACGTCGGGCCGGTGATGGAGCTGAACAACGACCGCCGCGGCCGCTTCGACCACATGGAGTACCTCTCGCCGGAGCGCGTGCTGCTCGCCTACGAGCTGCCGCTGGCGGAGATCGTGCTCGACTACTACGACCAGCTGAAGTCGCGCACGCGTGGCTATGCGAGCTTCGACTACGACGTCGCCGGCTTCCGCGAGGGCGCGCTCGCGCGCGTCGACATCCTGATCGGCGACGAGCCGGTGGACGCGCTCTCGATGATCGTCCACCGCGATGCCGCCTATTCGCGCGGGAAGGCGCTGGTCGAGCGCCTCCGGAAGGAGATCCCGCGCCAGTACTTCGACGTCGCCGTGCAGGCGGCGATCGGCTCGCGCGTGATCGCGAGGGAGACGGTCAAGGCGAAGCGGAAGGACGTGCTTGCGAAGTGCTACGGCGGCGACATCAGCCGCAAGCGCAAGCTGCTCGAGAAGCAGAAGGCGGGCAAGCGGCGGATGAAGCAGGTCGGTGCGGTCGAGGTGCCGCAGGAGGCCTTCCTCGCCGTGCTCAACCTCAACGATGGGACGAAGAAATGAACGGCGTTCCGTCAACCACGCCCAGCACATCAGTGGTACGGCAATCCAGGCCGGGTTTGGCGGCCGCGCCGGCAGAGCCGCCACGGCCTCTTGGCGGCATCGCAAGCGATGCGGTGCGGCATCTGTACGTCCACCTGCCGTTCTGCGCCCACCGCTGTGGGTACTGCGATTTCGTCACCGTTGTCGGGCGCCGCGGGCAGCACGCCGTCTACGTGGACGGGCTGCTGGCCGAGCTCGAGCTCGAACGCGAGCTGCTCGCGCCGGAGCTCGAGACCGTCTTCCTCGGCGGGGGCACCCCGACTTTCACCGAGCCTGGCCAGCTGGAACGCCTGTTGGCGGCGCTGCCGCGTGCCGCCGAGGTCACGGTCGAGGCGAACCCGGAGACGGTGACGCCGGCGCTCGCCGCGCTCCTGCGCCGCAACGGCGTCAACCGCGTCTCGCTCGGCGCCCAGACCTTCCAGCCGGAGCTGCTTCGCGTACTCGATCGCGTTGCCGGACCTGACGACGTCCGGAGCGCCTTCTACCATCTTCGTGATGCCGGATTTGACAACATCTCACTGGATCTCATCTACGGGATCCCGTGGCAGAGACCCTCCGATCTCGCTGCCGACATAGAAGAGGCGCTCGCGCTTCGGCCCGAGCACCTCTCCTGCTACGAGCTCGAGGCGAAGCCCGGGACGCGGTTCACGTACGTGCACGGGGAAGAGCTCCATCGCCAGGCGGAGGCGATGGAGGGCTACTTCGAGTGCGTCGTCGAGACGCTCGTCGCTGCCGGTTACCGCTGGTATGAGACGGCCAACTTCTGCCGTGCCGCGGCGGCGGACGCGGGCGGCCGCGATTTGCGCTCGCACCACAACCTCGCGTACTGGCGTGGGCGCGACTACCTCGGCCTCGGGATCGGCGCGGTCTCGACCGTTCGCGGCCAGCGCTGGCGCACGACGCCGCGGCTCGCGGCTTACCTCGCGGCGCTCCGCGAAGGTCGGAGGCCCCTGCGCGAGTTCGAGCCGCTCGCGGACTCCGTGCAGCGAGAGGAACGCGTCATGCTCGGGCTGCGGCTCGACGAGCCGCTGCCGGTCGCGGGTGTCGCCGCCTCCCTGGACGCGGAGGCGATCGCACGGTTGGTACGGCTCGGTCTTGCCGGGCTCGTACCGCTCGGCGAGCAGCATGCGGGGAGCGCGTTGACCCTGACGCCCCGAGGGCGGCTGCTAGGCGACGCCGTGACAGCTGATCTCCTCGCCTAAAATCCCTGCAGAGATGACGAATGTAGCCCCGACCGAGCTGACCGACCGACAGCGCTCGCTCCTGCGCGGCGTCGTCGAGCAGCACATCGCGACCGGTCAGCCCGTCGGTTCGAAGACGCTCGTCGAGCGAACCGGCGTGCGCGTCTCGTCGTCGACGGTCCGTGCCGAGCTCGCCGAGCTCGAAGCGCTCGGCCTGCTCACCCACCCGCACACGTCGGCCGGGCGCGTGCCGACGGAAGCGGCCTACCGCTACTACGCAGACGGGCTGCTCGAGCGGCTGGAGCCGAACCCCGGGCCGTTCCCGCTCGACTTGAGCGCTGCGCAGGCAGAGGTCGAATCCGCGCTCCAGGCGACGACCGAGATGCTCTCCGCAGTCACGCGCCTGCTCGCGCTCGTCTCGGCGCCGCCACTCGAGAGCGCCACCATCCGCCACGTCGAGGTCCTCCTCCTGCAGCCCCAGGTCGTGATGATCGTCGTCATCACCTCCACGGGCGCGGTCACGAAGCGCGTCTACGCCTTTGCCGAGCCCGTCGATCCCGGGCTCGCAAACTGGGCCGGCCAGTACCTGAACGACACGCTCGCGGGCCTGCAGCCGGGGACGCACCAGCTCCGCCAGCGGTTCGAGGACGCGAGCCTCTCCGAGCGCGAGTCCGCTTTCCTGGCGACGCTGCGGCCCACGTTCACGGAGCTGCTCGAGGAGGGCCAGAGCCTGTACGTCGGCGGCACGGCCGGCCTGCTCGAAAGCGCGCGAGGGGACGAGCTCGAGGCGTACCAGCGCCTGCTCGAGCTGCTCGAGAAGCGCGCCGCGATGCTCGGCGTGCTCGGCCAGGCGCTCGACCCGCGCCGCCCGTTCGTCCGCGTCGGCGTCGAGCTCGACCATCCCGACCTGCAGCGGCTCTCGCTGGTCGGCGCGGCCTATGGGGTCGCGAACAGGACGCTCGGCGCAGTCAGCCTCCTCGGCCCCGTGCGGATGGACTACGAGAAGGCGCTCCGCTCGGTGCGCGGAGCCGCCTCCGAGCTCTCCCGCTTCGTCGAGGAGATCTACGAACGCAATTGATGGCAGGGGCCGGAGCTAGGGTGAGTTGATGGCGACGACGCAGCGCGACTACTACGAGGTGCTCGGGGTTGCGCGGGAGGCCGACGAGGGAGAGATCAAGCGGGCCTTCCGCAGACTCGCGCGCGAGCTCCACCCCGACGTTTCGCAGGCACCCGATGCGCAGGAGCGTTTTCGCGAGGTCGTCGAGGCCTACGAGGCGCTCTCGAAGCGCGAGACGCGCGAGCTGTACGACCGCTTCGGGCATGCGGGGCTCCGCGGCGGCGGCTTCACGCCGACGCAGTTCGACTTCGGCAGCCTCAACGATCTGTTCGCAGCGTTCTTCGGCGACGACCTCTTCGGCGTCGGCGGCCGTGCGACACGCTCGCGTGGGTCGGACCTCGCCGTCCAGGTCGAGATCGAGCTGGTCGAGGCTGCGAGGGGAATCAAGCGGGAGGTTCCGTTCCCCGTTGCGGTCACGTGCCGCACCTGCACGGGCAGTGGAGCCGCGCCGGGCACGAGCCCGGTCACCTGTGAGACCTGCGGCGGCGCGGGCCGCCTGCAGCGGGTCTCCCGGAGCGCCTTCGGCGAGTTCGTCCGCACCCAGACCTGTCCGACCTGCAGAGGCGCGGGCCAGCGGATCGAGGAGCCCTGCCCCGACTGCCGCGGCGAGGGCCGGATCGTCGAGGAACGAACGCTCGAGGTCGAGATCCCGCCTGGGATCCATGACGGCCAGCAGATTCGGATCTCCGGCGAGGGCCATGCCGGCGGAGGCGGCGCCCGCGCCGGTGACGTCTACGTCGAGGTGCGCGTGAAGCCCGACCCGCGCTTCGTGCGTGAAGGAAACGACATCTTCTCGACCGTCGATCTGACGATCACCGAGGCGGCGCTCGGAGCGACGGTGACCGTGCCGACCTTGGACGGCGAGACGGAGCTCGAGTTCGCCGAGGGCACGCAGGCCGGTGAGATCCGGGTGCTGCGCGGACGCGGGATGCCCGTCCTGCAGGGCTTCGGACGAGGCGACCAGCGCGTGCTCGTCAACGTCGCCGTTCCGCGCCGCCTGAACGACGAGCAGCGGCGGCTGCTCGAGGAGTTCGCACGCTCGACGGACGACGAGACCTATAGCGTCGACGAAGGCTTCTTCGAAAAGCTGAAGAGCGCGTTCCGCTGATCGGCCTGCGGCGTGTCTCCGTCACGGTCGACGGCGAAGCCGCGGAGTCCGCGCGTGCCGAGATGCTGGCCCTGTTTCCGGAGGGCTTCGAAGAGGCCGAGCGCGGCGATGGGTTCGAGCTCTCGGCCTACACCGACGCGGGCGGCGAGGCTCGGATGTCGGCCGTCTTCGGAGCGGTTGCGGCGAAAGAGGTGCCGGCCGACTGGGAGGAGCGTTGGAAGCACTTTCACCGGCCGGTGCGCGCCGGCCGCATCTGGATCGTGCCGCCCTGGGAGCAGGCGCCGCAGGACGAGGACGCGATCACGATCGATCCCGGCCGGGCGTTCGGGACCGGATCGCATCCGACGACGCGGCTCTGTCTCGAGCTCCTGAGCGAGCTGGAGCCCACGTCCTTGCTCGACGTCGGCTGCGGCTCAGGGGTGCTCGCGATCGCGGCCGCGAAACTGGGCTTTGCTCCAATCGTCGGGCTCGACTGCGATCCGCACGCGATCGTGGCCGCCGAGGCAAACGCGGCCGCGAACGGAGTCGAGCTCGACTTCCGGCGCGCTGATGCACGCGTCGATCCGCTGCCGAAGACCGATGTGGGTGTCGCGAACATCAGCGAAGAGCTTGTCGCCGCCGTCGGCCCGCGACTGGAGTGCACCCAGCTCGTAACCTCGGGATACTTCGAGCCGCACGTCCCGCGGGTGCGTGGTTTCCGCGCCGTCGCTCGCCGGCGACTCGACGGGTGGGCTGCCGATCTACACGCTCGGGAGTAGCATCCCGCGCCGTGGCGCGCTTCTCGATCCGCTTTCTCGGCTGCAAGGTCTCACAGACGGACGCGCAGGCGGTGCGTGAGCGGCTGCTCGCCGACGGGCACATGGAGTCGGACTGCGCGGACGTCGCCGTCGTCAATACCTGCTGCGTCACGCACGAGGCCGTGCGCAAGTCCAGGCACGCCGTCTCAAGGGCTGCGCGGACGCACGTGCGCGTTTACGTCACGGGCTGCGGCGCCAATCTCGCCGGCGATGCGTTCGCCGGCATGCCAGCCAACGTGCGAGTGATTGCCCGCCGCAGCGAGGAGACGCCGGAGCTCGTGGCGGGCGATGTCGGCGCGATCGGCTGCGTGCAGGCTGAAGCGCGGCTTGACCGCGTGCGCGCCTTCGTGAAGGTGCAGGACGGCTGCAGCTTCTCCTGCAACTTCTGCGTCGTTCCGCTCGTGCGGGGCCGTTCCCGCAGCCGGCGCGCCGCCGCGGTCCTGGGCGAGATTCGCCGCCGGGTCGACCAAGGTCACCGGGAGGTGGTGCTGACCGGGATCAATCTCGGCTGCTATCGCGACCGGGAAGCGGGTTACACGCTCGCTCGCCTCCTGCGCGAGGCCGGTGCGATTCCCGGCCTGGCACGCCTGCGGCTCTCGTCGATCGAGGTCAATCACGTCAACGACGAGCTCGTCGCGGCGTTGCGCGAGACGCCGACGCTGGCGCGCCATCTGCACGTGCCGCTGCAGTCCGGCGACGACCGCGTTCTCCGCGCCATGGCCCGCCGCTACACGAGCACGATCTACCTGCGGCGCCTCGAAGCGCTCGGAGACTTCAACCTGACGACGGACGTGATCGTCGGCTTTCCGGCCGAGGACGAGCCTGCGTTTCGGCGCACTGTCGGGCTCGTCCGCGCGGCCGGGATCACGAAGGTGCACGTCTTTCCCTACTCGCCGCGTCCGGGCACCCGCACCGCCGCCGAAGACTCGGTTCCGCCTGCGATCAAGAAGGACCGGGGGTCGCGGCTGCGCGCGGTCTCGCACGCCGCGTGCATCGAGCGCTGGCGCTCGAAGCTCGGCACGGATGACGTCGTGCTCGTCGATCGCCCCGGCCGCGGCTACGGCGACGACTATTCGCCCTGGCTGGTCGATGCGCCCGTCGGCGAGCTGGTCAACGTCCGTGCGGCTGGGGTCTCGGAGGAGGGGATCCTCGCTGCCTGAGGCGTCGACTCGGCGACGCCGCCCGGAGGCCGTGCGGGCTTCGCCCGTGCGGCCGTCCAACTCCGGCTCAATCATGGCGCCGGGAGGTCCTACGCCTTGAGTTCTCAGAACGACTGCCTTTTCTGTCGGCTGTACAAGGAGGGCGACCACGTGCGAAAGGCCGACGGCTTCGTCGCGATCGAGGACATCAACCCGCGCGCCGACGTGCACCTGCTTGTGATCCCGGAGCGGCACGTCCCGAGCTTCCGCGAGATCGGCGAGTTCGAGCCCGACGAGGCGAAGCGGATGCTGGAATTCGTCGCCGATACGGCCCGCGAGGCGGGGCTCGACGATTACCGGGTGATCGTCAACGTCGGCGAAGGTGCCGGCCAGACGATCTTCCACCTGCACTGGCACATCCTCGGCGGGCACACGACGGGGTTGCCGTAATGAGCCTGATCGCGCGCCTCGAGGACGAGCTCAAGCAGGCCATGGTGGCGCGAGACCAGTCGCGTCGGGACGCCTTGCGCCTGATCCTCTCGAGTCTCCGCTCGGCGGAGAAGGAGCTGCAGCGGCCGCTGCACGACGACGAGGAGCTGCAGGTGCTCCAGCGCGAGCGCAAGCGCCGGCTCGAGGCGGCGGAGGCCTTTCGAGGCGGCGGCCGCGAGGAGCAGGCGCTCGGAGAAGAGCGAGAGCTGGGAGTGCTCGAGGAGTTCATGCCCGAGCCGCTCTCCGAGGACGAGCTCGAGGAGATCATCGACGACGCGATCGCAGAGGTCGGCGCGACGAGCATCCGCGACCTCGGCCGCGTCATGGCGGACGTGATGCCGCAGGTCTCGGGACGCGCCGATGGCTCGGTCGTCAGCCAGCTCGTGCGCGAGAAGCTCGCCTGAGCCGCGCGCCTCGCGCCTCCGCGCCGGGCCCAAACCCGCGCGGGCGAAGGGGCGGTGCCGGTGCCTACACTGAGGCCCGGTGCAGGAGGTTTTCTCCGTCTCGAACGAGGTCGCGGCCGAGCTGGCCACGATCGGCGACGGCGTGCTCGGCGCCCTGCGCGACCGGCTGCGGTGCACGATCGTGCTGCGCGGAAACCGGCTGACGATCGAGGGCGACGAGCTCCACGTCGAGCAAGCCAGGGCCGTGGTCGACGAGCTCGCGGACCTGGTCGAGGGGGGACACGACATCAGCCCCACGACCGTCGATGCCGTGCTCTCGGCGCTCGAGCAGACCGAGGACATCCGCGAGGTCTTCGACGACGTCGTCTGGCGTCATCGCGGCAAGAAGATCGCCCCGAAGACGGTGACGCAGAAGCGCTACGTCGACTCGATCCGCAATCACACCGTCACCTTCGGGATCGGCCCGGCAGGGACCGGCAAGACGTACCTCGCAATGGCGCTCGCGGTGGCGTCGCTGTCGAACCGCGAGGTCGGCCGGATCATCCTGACGCGACCCGCGGTCGAGGCCGGGGAACGGCTCGGTTTCCTCCCCGGAACGCTGCTGGAGAAGGTCGATCCCTACCTGCGACCGCTCTTCGACGCGCTCTACGACATGCTCGAGCCCGACCGGCTGACGGCGCACATGGAGAAGGGCGTGATCGAGGTCGCGCCACTGGCCTTCATGCGCGGCCGGACGCTGAACGACTCCTTCATCATCCTCGACGAGGCGCAGAACACGAGCCCGGAGCAGATGCAGATGTTTCTCACCCGCCTCGGCTTCGGCTCGAAGGTGGTCGTCACCGGCGACGTCACTCAGGTCGACCTGCCGCGCGATCAGGCGTCCGGACTGATCCAGGTACAGGACATCCTCGGCTCGCTCGATGGTGTCGCCTTCGTTCGTTTCGGGCACGAGGATGTCGTCCGGCACAAGCTCGTCCAGCGAATCGTCGAGGCGTACCGGTTGCACGCGGAGGAGACCGGCACCGAGCGGAGCAGATAGGAACGTGATTGCCGTCGAAGTCTCGAATCGCAGCGGCGTCGAAGTGGACGAGGCAGGCGCGACCGCGGTTGCTCGCAGCGTGTTCGAGGCCGAGGGCGTCGAGGAGGGCGAGCTTGGCCTGCTCTTCGTCGGCCCGGCCGAGATCCGCTCGCTGAAGCACGAGCATCTGGGCGTTGACGAGGCGACCGACGTCCTCTCTTTTCCGATCGACGGCCGGGAGAGCCTGCCCGGAGGAGTGCCGCGCCAGCTCGGCGACGCCGTTCTCTGCCCGCAGGTGGTCGGCGAAGCCTGGCGACAGCCGCTCGTGCACGGCCTCCTGCATCTGCTCGGCTACGAGCACGGGCCGGAGATGGAGGCGAAGGAGCAGTCGTGGCGCGCCTGATCAGTCCGCGGACGCGGCTACGAGGCAACGGAGACGGCGCGGGCGAGCAGGAGCCCTTGCGCAGGCCGCTTGGCCGGACCCCGTCGGTCCTCGACAGCTTCAACTTCGCCACCGAGGGGATCATCCACGTGCTCCGCACGCACCGGAACATGCGTGTGCACTTCGCTGTCGCGGTCGTCGTGCTCGTCGCGGCGGTCTGGGTCGGCGTCTCGAAGCTCGAGCTGATCGCGCTACTGCTGGCGATCGCATTCGTCTTCATCACCGAGATGATCAACTCGGCGCTCGAGCAGGCGATCGACGTGGCCACCACCTCGTTCGACCCGCTCGCGAAGCTGGCGAAGGATGTCGCCGCGGGCGCAGTCCTGATCGCGACCGTCAACGCGGTCGCAATCGGCTACCTCGTCTTCTCGGGCGAGGTCTCCGAGCGGAGCACGCGCCTGCTCGACCGTCTCCGTGACGCGCCGGCCAACCTGACGCTGATCGCGCTCGTCCTGACGATCCTGCTCGTGATCGCGACGAAGGCCTACACCGGCCGCGGAACGCCGCTTCGCGGCGGCCTGCCATCGGGACACGCGGCGCTCGCCTTCGCGGGCTGGATGGCCGCGACCTACGTCGTCGGCGCCGAGCACCGGTTCCTGATCTCGTCGATCGCGCTCCTGATGGCGTTCCTCGTCGCACAGTCGAGGATCGAGGCCGGCGTCCACTCGACGGTCGAGGTCGCCTATGGAGGGGTTCTCGGCGCGCTCGTCACCCTCGCCGTGTTCCAGCTCTTCTCGTGAGCGACGACCTCCTCGCCCGCGCGACGGCGGTCGCGGCGCGGGCCTACGCGCCGTACTCGAACTACCTCGTCGGGGCCGCCGTGCGCGCGCGCGACGGGAGGATCTACGAGGGCGTGAACGTCGAAAACGCGGCCTACCCGCTCGGAATTTGCGCCGAGCGGACGGCGATCGCGTGCGCGGTCGTCGACGGTTGCCGCCCCGGCGACCTGGTCGAGATCGCGATCACGGCGTCGCCCTGCGGGGGCTGCCGCCAGTGGCTGCACGAGTTTCGCCTCGAGCGGGTGACGTTCCCGAAGCCGGACGGCGAAGTCGTCTCGTATGGGCTCGATCAGCTGCTGCCGGAGTCGTGGGACCTGCCGGCGTGACGAATCGGCACGGTCCCGTCACATCCCGGCACGCTCGCGCCGCACACCCGCGCGCCTTTGACTTCTATCGTTCGCCCCGGGACAAGCGTTTGGACCCCGCCCCCGGGGGTGGGCGCCTGAAACGCTGCGGCCCGAGCCGACCGAGCCGCGGATGAAGAGCGGCTTCGTCGCCGTCGCCGGCCGTCCGAACGTCGGCAAGTCGACGCTCGTCAACGCGCTCTCGGGCGGCAAGGTGGCGATCGTCTCCGACAAGCCGCAGACGACGCGCCAGCGGATCTTCGGGATCGCCAACGGGGACGACTACCAGCTCGTGCTCGCCGACCTGCCGGGGTTCCAGCGGCCCCGCGACCCTCTGACGGAGCGGATGCAGCGGACGGTCGACCAGTCTTTCGAAGAGGTCGACGCCGTTCTCTTCGTTCTCTCGGCGCGCGAGCGGATCGGCGCCGGCGACCGCTTCATCGCCCAGCGGGTCTTCTCGCTCGGCGTGCCGGTTGTGATCGCGCTCAACAAGGTCGACCGGCTGAAGCCGGGCCACATCGCCGGACAGATGCAGACCGCCTCGCAGCTGGGCGAGTTCCACGCACTGCATCCGGTCAGCGCGGTCACGGGCGACGGCATCGCGGAGCTCCGCGAAGAGCTCGTCGGGCTGCTGCTGGAAGGCCCGCTCTACTTCCCCGCCGACCAGCGGACCGACCTGGTCGCCGAACTGCAGATCGCCGAGCTGATACGCGAGAAGGCCCTCCAGCTGACCCGCGACGAGGTTCCGCACGCGATCTCGGTCGAGGTCGACGAGCTGGGAGAAAAGGTCGTGCACGCGACGGTCTTCGTCGAGACCGAGTCGCAGAAGCAAATCGTGGTGGGGCGCGGCGGCTCTGTGATCAAGCAGATCGGCACGCGGGCACGGCCCGAGATCGAGCACCTGCTCGGCCGCCAGATCTTCCTCGAGCTTCAAGTCAAGACGCGGCCGAAGTGGCGCCGCGACGCGGCGATGCTGGAGCGGCTCGGGATTTGACCGCGCTGCTTGCGCTGTTCGACCTCGACGGAACGCTCTTCCTGACCCACGACCGGCTCAGCGGCCGCGCGCTCGTCGCGACCCTCGAGCAGGTCTACGGCGTCCAGGTACCCGCCGATGCACCCGCCAACGTCGAGCACCGCGGCCTGACCGCAAAGCGCATTGGCCGCAATGTTCTTCGCGCCGCAGGCGTGGCCGACGCGGCTGTCGACGAACGCCTGGACACGTGGTGCGCCGCATTCGCAGAGCGCTACCTCGAGCTCCTCGCCGACGCGGACACGAGCGGCTGGGAGCCACGCCCGGGCGCCGCCGAGGGGCTGGCCCGGCTCCAGGCCGCAGGCGTCCGTCTCGGGCTCGTCACAGGGAACCCCGAGCCGATGGCTAGGGCCCGTCTGCAGCGGCTCGGGCTCGAGCGCTTCTTTCCGCCCGGCGAGGGCGCGTTCGGCTGCGAGGCTGAAGAGCGAGGCGCGCTGCTCGAGCTCGCCCGGAAGCGGGCCGGAGACTGGCCGGCCTCCGCGACCGCCGAGATCGGCGACACGCCCGATGACGTCTCGACCGCGAAGGCCGCCGGCTTCCGCTCGATCGCCGTCAGCTCGCCTCGTACCAGCGATCGCGCCCAGCTCGTCCGCGGCGCAGATGTGATCGTCGACGACATGGACGGCGTCGTTCGGGCGCTGCTGAGCGCAGGCCGCTGAGCTAACGGATCCCGTGAGGCGCTGCGTTGTGGCGCCATGCGGGGGCTACACTCAGGCGCGTGGCGCAGGCGCCGGCCCTCCCGACGGGCTTCGAGCTCCCGCTCGAGCCCAGACTCCCCCGCATCGGCTCCGTCGATCAGGTGGCTGTCGAGGCGCGCGCTACAGACCTCTCGCGCCGCTCGATCAAACGCGAGACGAAGCTATTCGCGCTCGATCTCGCCGTCCGGATGATGGATCTGACCACGCTCGAGGGAGCCGACACGCCCGGCAAGGTCGCGGCGCTCGCCTCGAAGGCGGTCCGGCCGGACCCCTCCGACGCGAGTATCCCCTCGGTCGCCGCGGTCTGCGTCTACCCGAACCTCGTTCAGACGGCCCGCGAGCGAGTCGGCGACAGCGGCGTCAAAGTCGCCTCCGTCGCGACGGCCTTTCCTTCTGGCCAGAGCCCGACCGACCTCAAGGTGGCCGAGGCACGGCGCGTGGTCGAGCTCGGCGCCGACGAGGTCGACATGGTGATCGATCGCGGCGCCTTCCTGGCCGGCCGCTACGCGAAGGTCTACGACGAGATCGTTCAGGTCAAGGAGGCGGTCGGCGAAACGCACCTGAAGGTGATCCTCGAGGTCGGCGAGCTCGGCACCTATGACAACGTGCGCCGCGCCTCGCTGCTCGCGATCGCCGCGGGCGCAGACTTCATCAAGACCTCCACCGGCAAGCTCTCCTCGTCGGCGACGCTGCCCGTGACGCTCGTGATGCTCGAGGCGATCCGCGACGTCTTCGAGGAGACCGGACGCCGGGTCGGCATGAAGCCGGCCGGCGGGATCCGCAACGCGAAGCAGGCGGTGCAGACGCTCGTGCTCGTCCACGAGACGCTCGGGCTCGACTGGCTGACGCCTGATCTCTTCCGCTTCGGCGCCTCCTCGCTCCTGAACGACGTCCTGATGCAGATCCGCAAGGAGAAGACCGGGCGCTACCAGAATCCCGACTACTTCACGATCGACTGATGGCAGAGCTCGAACAACGCGGCGGCCGGACGCCGGCCCCGTCCAAATGGGACTACGCAAGCGCGCCCGAATCGCGAGAGATCGTCACGCTCGAGGAGCGTTACGGCCTCTTCGTCGGCGGCGAGTTCGTCGAGCCGCGCTCCGGTGACTACTACCAGACGATCGCTCCCGCCAGCGAGGAGCCGCTCGCGGAGATCTCGCAGGCCGGGGCCGAGGATGTCGCGCTCGCCGTCAGCACCGCCCAGGAGGCCTTCGAGGACGGCTGGTCGGCGGCCGCTCCCGCCGAGCGCGCCAAGTACCTCTACCGGATCGCCCGGATCCTGCAGGAGCGCTCGCGTGAGTTCGCCGTGCTCGAGTCGCTGAACGGCGGCAAGCCGATCCGCGAGTCGCGAGACGTCGACCTGCCCCTCGCGGCCGCGCATTTCTTCTACTACGCGGGCTGGGCGGACAAGCTCGAGTACGCCTTCCCCCACCGCCGCCCGAAACCGCTCGGCGTCGCCGGGCAGATCATCCCCTGGAACTTCCCGCTGCTGATGCTCGCGTGGAAGATCGCGCCGGCGCTGGCCGCCGGGAACACGGTCGTGCTGAAGCCGGCCGAGACGACACCCCTCTCGGCGCTGCTCTTCTGCGACGTGCTGCGCCAGGCCGAGCTGCCGCCGGGCGTCGTCAACATCATCACGGGCGGCGGGCGGACCGGCGCGGCGCTCGTCAAGTCCGGCGTCGACAAGATCGCCTTCACCGGCTCGACCGAGGTCGGCAAGGCGATCCAGCGTGAGCTCGCCGGCACCGGCAAGAAGCTCACGCTCGAGCTCGGCGGCAAGGCCGCGAACATCATCTTCGACGACTGCGCGCTCGACCAGGCGGTCGAGGGAATCGTCAACGGGATCTATTTCAACCAGGGCCACGTCTGCTGCGCCGGCTCGCGGCTGCTCGTCCAGGAGTCGATCTACGAGCCGCTGATCGAGAAGCTGAAGCGTCGGCTGACGACGCTGCGCGTCGGCGATCCGCTCGACAAGAACACCGACGTCGGCGCGATCAACTCGCGTCAGCAGCTGGAGAAGATCGAGGAGCTCGTCGCGGCGGGCAAGGAGGAGGGCGCCGAGATCTACCAGCCGCCTTGCCGCCTGCCGGAAAAGGGTTACTGGTTCGCCCCGACCGTCTTCACCAACGTCGCCCAGAGCTACCGGATCGCGCAGGAAGAGATCTTCGGGCCGGTGCTCTCGGTACTCACCTTCCGGACACCCGACGAGGCGGTCGAGAAGGCGAACAACACCCCGTACGGGCTCTCCGCCGGGGTCTGGACCGAGAAGGGGTCGCGGATCCTCTGGATGGCGCAGCGGCTCGAGGCCGGTGTGATCTGGGCGAACACCTACAACCGCTTCGATCCGGCCTCGCCGTTCGGCGGCTACAAGGAGTCGGGCTTCGGCCGCGAGGGCGGGCGACACGGGCTCGAGCCGTATCTGGCGTTCGACGGAGCGGAGTCAACCGGTGGCTGAGCGCGGCGGCCGCCTGCCGGTCAAGAAGACTTACAAGCTCTACATCGGCGGCGCCTTCCCGCGCTCGGAGTCGGGCCGCACGTACGAGGCTGAGGGGCAAAACGTCGCGCGGGCATCGCGGAAGGACGTCCGCGACGCGGTGCGGATCGCGCGCGCCGCGCAGCCGAAGTGGGCGGGCATGACCGCGTACAACCGGGGCCAAGTGCTGTACCGAGTCGCCGAGATGCTCGAGGCCCGGACGCGGGAGTTCGCGGAGCTGACCGGAAACGAGGCCGAGGTGCACGCCGCCGTCGATCGGTTCGTCTGGTATGCGGGCTGGGCCGACAAGCTCGCTCAGGTTCTTGGCTCGGCGAACCCGGTCGCGGGGCCTTATTTCAACTTCACCGTGCCGGAGCCCACCGGCGTCGTCGGCGTGCTCGTCCCCGACGAGCCGCCGCTGCTCGGCCTGGTCTCCCGGCTCGCGCCGGTGCTGGTCGGTGGCAACGCCGCAGTCGTGGTCGCGTCGGAATCGCGGCCGCTCGCGGCGATCGAGCTCGCCGAGGTGCTCGCGACGTCTGACGTCCCGGGGGGCGTCGTCAATCTCCTGACGGGTTTTCGGAGCGAGCTCGCCTCGGTGCTGGCGTCCCACATGGATGTGAACGCGCTGGACGTGACCGGAGCTGACGGCGACATTCCCGAGCTCGAGCGGCTGGCCGCGGACAACGTCAAGCGCATCGTCCGGGGCTCGGTCGAGGACCAGAGCCCCTGGGAGATCGCCGGCTTTCTCGAGCTCAAGACGGTCTGGCATCCGATGGGGATGTGACCGCCGGGCAGTGACCTCAGTCGGGTTTAGCACGGCCGCGACGGCAGAGCCGCCGCGGCCTCCAGGTCGGCGTCGCAAGGCGACGCCTCAGGGCACCCGATGGGTGTCTCGCCGGGCCGTGTCCGGTGGCGCCGCCGTAAGGCGTACCCAGCCTCCTCCCCGCGACGAGCCTAATTCAGAATTTCGCGCGCGTGGGTGACGCAATCGTGAAGAATCTGCGCCGGTGAACGCGGGCAGGCGTTTCAGTCAGGCGATTTCCGAAGGCGACGGCATCTCGCTGATCGCCCGGATTACGGCTGCAGACGATGCCGCCCGGGTTGAGGAGCAGGGGGCTGAGGCCGTGCTCGTCGCGGGTCTCGATGACGGAGCGCTGGCGCAGATCCGAACGGCGACCAGCTTGCCGGTCCTCCTGGCGTGGCCGCGCGACCGGGGCCGGCCGCCTCACGAGGCCGATGCTTGTCTCCTCGACGTGGGGGAGGATCTGGGCTCGCTCGCCGAGTTGTCAGGCGAGTTCTCCGAGATCTGCGAGCTCGCCTTCCGAATCGACGACGAGGAACACCTCGAGTCTGCGCTCGAGCAGCTCGACCCAGAGATCTTTGTGCTCTCGGCGACCGGCGCGGATGGCGAGGAGGCGCTGGAGCGCGTGCTCGATCTCCTGCCCGATGTTCCGGCCGGGAAGCTGGCGATCGCCGAGCTGCCTGCCGCAAGCGCCGACGATGTCGGCGCGCTCGAACGCGCTGGCTTCGACGGCGTCATCGTCGAACCGCGCAGCGTGGCTGACCTCGTCGGCGACGCGCCGCCCGACGTTTAGAGCTGCTCGCGCAGAAGCGGAAACGTCAGGCAGGTCGGGCCGCCGTCGCCCTTCGAGAGTTCCCTGCCCTCGTAGGCGAGCACCTCGACACCCGCGCGTTCGAGCCTACTGCGGGTCCTCGGATTGCCCTCCACGACCAGGGCGACGCGCGGCGCGAGCGCGAGCACGTTCGCGCCCATCGTCCCGAACTCCTTGTCCGGCACCTCGACGACCTCGATCGCGCGCTCGGCGAGGAGTTGGGCGAGCCGGACGGGGAGCAAGGGCTTGTACGCGACAACGAGATCGCCCGCGAGCGGGCTCAGCAGCGAGAGCAGGTGCATGACCTCGCCTTCGCCGTGCCAGTGCGGCAGGTCGAACGTAACGACGTCGAGACCTGTGAGCTCGGCAAGCGCGTCGGCGCCGGCCTGGTTCGTCCGGTAGCCGAGACCGACGAGCAGCGTTCGCTCGTCGAGCCGGATCAGGTCGCCGCCCTCGGCGCGCGCGGGCTCGTCGAGGCGCGCCGCAACCGGCACACCCGCCCGCGCGAAATCGAGACCGAGCGCTTTCGGCTCGCCGCGTCTACCCGCCTTTCCGGGCCGGAGCAACACCGCGCCGTCGTCTGCGATCAGCGCCGGGTCGTAGACGTAAATCGCATCGGGATCGCCCTTCACCGGTACCTCGGCCAGGACAACCTCGGCTCCGACGCCGGCAAGCAGCTCGCAGAGGGCTTCGTGCTCGCTCGCGATCCCGGCCGCCTCCGGCTCGGCCCGCCAGCCGTACTCGCGCCAAAACCGCAGGTCACCGGCCTGAGGCGGGCGCAGTAGCACCCGCCGCAGCGGCGCCGTCATGGACGAAAAGCTCTGGAGCCCGCGCTCGGTGACGGCCACTAGCCGAAGAAGGCCTTCGCCACGTCGTACCACTCCGGCGGCACGGTCTTCAGCTCCGCGGTCGCGTCTTTGAGCGGCACCTCGACGACTCGGTCGCCCCGCAGCGACGCCATCTGGCCGAACCTCTCCTCGTCCACAAGGTCGGCCGCCTTCAGCCCGAACCGGGTGGCGAGCACGCGGTCGCGCGGAGTGGGGGAACCGCCGCGCTGGACGTGCCCGAGCACGGTCACGCGGGTCTCGAAGCCGGTCCGTCTTTCGATCTCGCGCCCGAGCGCGTCGCCGACTCCGCGTTGTGACAGCCGGACGTGGCCGAACTCGTCCTGCTCGCCACCGTCCACGAGTCCCTCGAGTTCGTAGCCCTCCGAGACGACGACGATCGAGAAGTCCTTGCCGCGCTCGTGCCGGCGGCGGATGTCGTCGCAGGCCTCGTCGATCGAGATCGGCTGCTCGGGGATCAGGATCACGTCTGCTCCACCCGCAATCCCGCTCATGACGGCGATCCAGCCCGTGTGGCGGCCCATCACCTCCACGACCATGACCCGGTTGTGCGACTCGGCGGTCGTGTGGAGGCGGTCGATCGCCTCAGTGGCGATGAAGACCGCCGTGTCGAAGCCGAACGTGTAATCGGTCCCGTTGAGGTCGTTGTCGATCGTTTTTGGCACGCCGACGACCGGAAACGCGTATTCGTTGTGGAGCCTGGTCGCGACGCCGAGCGTGTCCTCCCCGCCGATGGCCACGAGGGCATCCAGACCCGCTCGCTCGAAGGTCTGACGGACGCGGTCGACGCCGCCCTCGAGCTTGTAGGGATTCGTACGCGTCGTGCCGAGGATCGTCCCCCCGCGCGGCAGGATCCCCGAGATCTCGCGCGCGCCGAGCGGCTCGAGCTCATCGGCGACCAACCCGTGCCAACCATCGCGGACCCCGACGACTTCGTGTCCGCGCTGAAACGACCGCCGCGCAACGGCGCGAATGACCGCGTTCAGGCCGGGGCAGTCGCCGCCGCCGGTGAGGATCCCGATCCGTTTCCTCACCGGGAGATCATGCCGCTTCGAGCTCGCCGTTCGTGACTAGGAATCGGCCATCAGCACCTTGAGCGCATCGAGGACCGGCTTGGCCATCATGCTCCCCTTCTGGATCGCGATCCCGTACGGGGCCACGTTGTAGGGCGCCCCGGTGAGCTTGAACTGCCCATTTGACGTCACGACGAGATAAGCGGCGACCGGCGAGTCGGCCATGCCGATCGGCCCGATACCACGCTTGACGGCGAGGCTCACCGCGTTCAGGTTCGGGTACACGAAGACCCTTCACTTGGTTGCAGCAGGAACCTCCGCCGCGATCTCTTTGTCGACGGCAGGCGTGACGGTTGTCGCAGTGGCGGCGGCCGTCGTCGTGCTCGAGCTCTTCTTGCTGTTACCCCCACACCCGGCCGTGGCGGCCACGACAAGGGCAACAATCACGAGACCCGCTGCAAACGGGATCTGACGCTGCATGGCTCGGTCCTTTCGCTCCAAGGCTGGCTGCCATCCCTCAGGCGAGAGGCGGCGAGCGCATCGTACTTCCCTGCTCCCAGGTCCCTCGAGCTGAACGAACGGATGACTACCGATAGCCGAAGGTGGGAACCGAACGTCGCCTACGCAACTCAGCGTTTACTCAAAAAACGAACCCGGCGGCTGCTTAAGGAGCTGACGGTGGATTTCGTGCCCGGGCCCTCCTTTCGCGGCCTCCTCGACGGCGTCGTCCGCAAAGACGGCAGCTAGGCTTGCGCCGTTGCTCCCCCGGCTTGCCGCGCTGCTCCTGGCGCCCGCCCTCCTGCTTCCGAGCGCGGCCGGGAGTACGGGTGCCTCGCGCGATCTCCTTCCCGACCTCGTCACGCGGAGCCCGGCCAAGATCTTCCTCCAGGTAGGGAAGCGCGGAAAGCGAGTGGTTCGCTTCTCGAACGAGGTGGTCAACGTCGGGATCGGGCCGCTCGAGCTGCGGCCTCGCATCGGCGACTGCAACCGCAATGGCAACCCCCGCGACGACCGAACGTCGTACCAGCGCGTCTACCGCGACGCGAACGGGGACGGGGCTTTTGCGCGGGGCGTCGACGTCCGTTTCCGCACGAGGAGCGCAGGGTGCACCCGGTTCCATCCCGCCCACAAGCACTGGCACTTCGAGGCGCTCGCCGAGTACTCGCTTCACCCCTTCCAGGCTGACGGGTCGCCCGGCCCGCTCGTCATCGTTGGAAAGAAGGTGAGCTCGTGCGTGCTCGATACGAAACGGCGGCTACCGAACGCACCGGGCTCCCCACGTCGAAAGTACTACGGGAGCTGCCGGCGCGACTCCATAGGCGGCATCTCGATCGGGTGGGGTGACATCTACGGTGCTCGCGTCAGCGGCCAAGAGCTTGATGTGACCAGGCTCGGCGACGGCGTGTACTGCCTTGTCTCTCAGGCCGATCCCGAAGACCGGCTCCTGGAGTCGAACGAGCGGAACAACGCTCGCACCACTCGCATCGTTCTCCGCGCCGAGGCGCTCGACTGGCAGCGCCACCGGGGCTGCTCCTACGTGAACTAAGCGTCCACGCGCCCGCCGCGAAACGCCTCTTCGTCACGCGAGATGACTGCCGACTCGCATGGTTGAGCTGAATGCCGAAGGCGGGAGTCGAACCCGCACGAGGTTTCCCTCACCGGATTTTGAGTCCGGCGCGTCTGCCAGTTCCGCCACTTCGGCGCGCACCAAGAGTAACCCGCTTCGGTCCAAGACCCTCTTGCAGGCTCGGCAAGACCGCGCTCTTGCCGAGCCTCAGATCCACTTTCGGGCGAGTAGGACCGGGCTCATCGGGAAACCATGGGTTCCCCAATGTTGAGAAAAGTTGAAAGGAGGGGGCACTACCCTAATACTTCCGCGCGGCATAGAGCAGCGTCCGCGCCCTGCGGCTCGTGGGACTGCTTGGCAACCGGGATAGGAGGAAGAGTGACGAAACGCTTGATCACCGGACTACTCCTCGTCGCCGCCGCTGCGCTTGCTCTCACCGCAGCGGGTTGCGGAGGAGGAAGCAAGAAGAGCAGTAGCGGTGGAGGAGGAGGCAACGGGGTCACGGCTCTGCCCGCGTCTTCCTGCTCGCCGGTGCAGTACAAGGGCTCCGGCAAGGCCGACTACCTGATCGCCTCAGACCTGCCCTTGATCGGAGGCTCGCGGCAGCAGACGACGCAGATGAACAAGGCGATCGCTTACGTCCTCGACCAGCAGGGGTGGAAGGCCGGCAAGTACAAGATCGCCTTCCAGTCCTGCAACGACGCCTCCGCGCAGCTCGCCAAGTGGGACCCGACGAAGTGCAGCGCGAACGCACACGCTTACGCGGGTGACAGCAGCCTGCTCGGCGTGATCGGCACGTTCAACTCCGGTTGTGCGGCGATCGAGATCCCGGTTACGAACAAGGCACCGGGCGGCGGGCTGCAGATGATCTCCCCGGCGAACACGTACGGCTGCCTGACCGAGCCGTGCGCGGGCAACGAGCCGGAGAAGTACTACCCGAGCGGGAAGCGGACGTATGCCCGCGTTGCGCCGAGCGATCCGAACCAAGGCGCGGTCCAGGCGAAGTTCATGCAACAGCAGGGCGTCAAGACTCTCTACATCCTCAACGACAAGGAGGCCTACGGACTCGGCGTCGCCAAGAACACCGAAGGCGCCGCGAAGGCGCTAGGGATCAAGATCCTCGGCTTCTCGGCCTTCGACCCGAAATCGACCAACTTCCAGGCGCTGTTCACGAAGATCAAGAACACGAACCCTGACGCGGTCTTCATCGGCGGCCTGATCGACGAGAACAGCGGCCAGCTGATCAACGACAAGGTCAGCGTGCTCGGCCCCAACACGGCCAAGCCGGCCAGCGCGGGCGGAGGCGTCATGCTCTTCCTCCCAGACGGGTACACGACACCGGCGATCTTCCTGCGTTCTCAGGGTGGAACGCCGAACGCCAACGGCGCGTACTTCTCCGTCGCCGGCGTCGGGCTCGACAAGTACAAGGGTGCCGCGCTGACATTCATCGACGGCTTCAAGAAGACGCTGAACGGTGCGGCGTTGAATCCGTACGCGATCCTCGCCGCGCAGGCCGCGCAGGTGATGCTGTCCGCGATCTCCAAGTCGGACGGAAAGCGCGGGAGCGTGATCTCGGAGGTCTACAAGACCAAGGTCACCAACGGCCTGATCGGCAGTTTCAGCTTGAACGCCAACGGCGACCTCTCAGGCGCCACCGGGGCGTCGGTTCTCTACACGATCTACATCGGCAAGGGCAACAAGCTCGTGACGTTCGTGAACGGAGTTGGCCCCCAGACCACGCTCGTCCAGGCCGCCCGAAAGGAGGCGGCCGGCTAGCGCTTTTTCGCAAACGTCGAACAGACGGTGAGGGAGGGCCTAGCCGCCCTCCCTCACCGTCTTAGAATCCCGCAATCGCAGCCGCAGCTCCCACCGCGTCACCGCCCGCGCCATCGGCGTTTCGCAGCCGAAGGCGGCCTGCGCTCCTCTCTATTCTCGGCGTCGTCTTCGTCGGTCTGCTCGTCGCCTGGTTGATCGTGAACGCGATCAAGACGCCGACCGACTTCTTCAACGTGCTGCTGATCGGCATCACTCAGGGGTCGGTCTACGCACTCATTGCCTTGGGGTACACGCTCGTCTACGGGATCCTGCAGCTGATCAATTTCGCCCACGGCGACGTCTTCGCGCTGAGCGGGCTCTTCTCGACGACGGTAATCCTCAACTGGTTCGGCTTGAGCGACTCGACCGCGGCGCTCGGGATCGTAGGCGGCCTCGGAGCCACGTTCGTGATCGTCGCCGCCTTCGGCGCGGTCGTGAACTCGACGATCGAGTTCGTCGCCTACCGGCGCCTACGGAACGCGCCGCGTCTGGCCGTGCTGATCACCGCGGTCGGCATGTCGTTCATCGTCCAGAACATCTCGCTCGCGATCTACGGCGTCAACGCACACAGCATCCCGCCGCTGATCTCGAGCAACAACATCTTCACGATCGGCGGCGTCCATTACTCGTGGGACGCGTTCTTCGTGATCCTCGTCACAGCCCCGGTCCTCGTTCTCCTCAGCTGGCTCGTGAAGTCGACTCGCCAGGGGAAGTCGATGCGCGCAACCTCTCAGGACCCCGAAGCCGCCGCAATCATGGGCATCGACGTCAACCGGACGATCTCGTTCACCTTCGCTCTCGCCGGCGCGCTGGCGGGCGTCGCCGGTGTGCTCTATGTCGTCGAGTTCAATATCCGCTACGACACCGGCTTCCAGCTCGGTCTGATCGCGTTCACGGCCGCGGTCCTCGGGGGAATCGGGAACCTGACGGGCGCCGTCGTCGGTGCGCTCCTGATCGGCTTGATTCAGGCCTTCAACGAGGGGCTCTCGTGGTTTGCTCCGGGCAGCGACTGGACGCGCTCGCTCGTCTTCGCGATCTTGATCGCGATCCTCGTCTTCCGGCCGGAGGGCCTGCTCGGCGAGCGTACGCCGGAAGGGGCGTGATGGGACCTCGAGCGCGTCAGCTACGTGGGCGGGTCACCGCTGAGAAAAATCGGGTCGCGAAGAGAGCCAGGCTGGACCAGCTTGCCGCGCAGTGGCGACGGATCCCCTCCGGCTACCGAGGCTGGGTCCCTTTCCTGATCCTTGTCTCACTCGCGATCACGTATCCGTTCTACGTCGCCAGCCTGCCGACGAACATCCCGGTGATCCTGACCCTCCCGACCGTCCACGACACGGTCACGATCCTCGTCTTCGTCGTCATGGCCGTCGGTCTGAACGTGGTCGTCGGCTACGCCGGGTTGCTCGATCTCGGCTACGTCGCCTTCTACGCGATCGGCGCGTACACGGCGGGCTGGCTCGCCTCCGGCCAGTTCGAGCAGGTGAGCTTCCACTTCGGCGCCGTCGGCGTCGGTTCGTCGGAGACCGGCATCCACATTTCGGTCTGGCTCGTGCTTCTGATTGCAGGCGTCGTCACGGCGATTGGCGGCATCCTGATCGGTTTGCCGACCCTGCGGCTGCGCGGGGACTACCTGGCGATCGTGACGCTCGGGTTCGGGGAGATCATCCCGCAGTTCGTCCGCAACGCCGACAACCTGCACGGCTTCGACCTCACCCACGGCACGTTCGGGATCAGCCCGATCGATGCGCCCGGCTTCGGCCTCACGTTGCACAACGCCCTCGGTCTGCCGATCCGCTACGACGACTCCTTTCCGCCGACGCCGGACCGGCTCTTCTTCTGGACCGTGCTCGGGATCCTGCTCCTGACCATCTTCTGCTCGATACGCCTTCGAGACTCGCGCCTGGGCCGCGCCTGGATCGCGATCCGGGAGGACGAGACGGCGGCCGGGGCGATGGGCATCCCGCTGATGAGGACGAAGACCTGGGCCTACGCGATCGGCGCCTTCTTCGGCGGGATCGCGGGCGCCTACGTCGCGACCTTCAACTCGGGCGCTTTCCCGAGCCAGTTCGACTTCAACATCTCGATCTTCCTGCTCTGCATGGTCATCCTCGGCGGCATGGGCAGCATCTGGGGAGTCGTCCTCGCCGGGACGATCCTCGCCTGGCTGAACGTGGAGGGGCTAGCGAACATCGGCTCCTGGCTGAACTCGAACGTCTTTCCGTCCAGCCACCAGATCGACGTGCCGAAGTACGAGTTCGGCATCTACGGGGTGATCATCGTGCTGATGATGCTCTTCCGACCGGTGGGCCTGATCCCCGAGCGCCGCCGCAAGCGAGAGATCGAGGAGGGAACGCGCGGGACACTCGACGAGCCTCTGTACGAGATGCGCGGCGCCGACGAGCCCGGCGCCGGCGAGCGCGGGGAGTCCGGAAGGATTCCGCGAGGATGAACCAGATCCCAGACGCTCTGCTCGTCGCCGACAGCGTCCGCAAGCAGTTCGGCGGCCTGCTCGCCGTCAACGACCTCGACTTCACGATCCCGGAGCGCTCGATCGTCAGCCTCATCGGCCCGAACGGGGCCGGCAAGACGACCTTCTTCAACATGCTCACCGGCCTCTACCGCCCGACGTCGGGCATGATCGTCTTCGACGGCGTCGACATCACCGACAAGCCGCCACACGCGATCACGAAGCTCGGTGTCGGCCGCACGTTCCAGAACATCCGCCTCTTCCCGCAGATGACGGCGCTCGAGAATGTGCTTGTCGGCATGCACTCGCGCTTGAGGGGCGGCATCCTCGGCTCGATCTTCGGGCTGCCCCGCGTCCGCCGCGAGGAGCGCGATGCCGAAGAGCAAGCACGCGAGCTGCTCGCCTTCTCGGGGCTGCGGAGGGTCGACGACGAGCTTGCCGAGAGCCTCTCCTACGGCGACCAGCGCCGGCTCGAGGTCGCCCGCGCGCTCGCGACGGAGCCGAAGCTGCTGCTCCTCGACGAGCCGACCGCAGGCATGAACCCGCAGGAGACCGTCGCGTTCCTCGACTTCGTCGCGAAGCTCCGCGAAGAGCGGCCGATCGCGATCCTCTTGATCGAGCACGACATGAAGGTCGTGATGGGGGCCTCCGAGCGCGTGACCGTGCTCGACTACGGCGAGAAGATCGCCGAGGGCTCGCCGAAGGAGATCCAGCAGGACGAGCGAGTGATCGAGGCCTACCTCGGCAAGGCGGCAACGACGTGAGCGCCGCTGCGACCGCGCGCGAGGTGACGCTCCGCCTCGACGACGTCCACACGTTCTACGGCTCGATCCAGGCGTTGAAGGGCATCTCGCTCGAGGTGCGCGAGGGCGAGATCGTGACCCTGATCGGCGCGAACGGGGCCGGCAAGTCGACGACGCTCCGCTCGATCAACGGGCTCAACACGCCGCGCGAGGGGAAGATCTACTTCCAGGGCAAGGACATCACGCGGAGCGCGCCGCACGACATCGTCGAGATGGGCATTTCGCAATCGCCCGAGGGACGCCGGCTCTTTCCCCGCATGACCGTGCTCGAGAACCTGGAGATGGGCGCCTTTCAGCGCCGTGACCGCTCGCGGATCAAGGAGGACCTCGAGCGCGTCTATTCGCTCTTCCCGAGGCTCGCCGAGCGTAAGAGCCAGAAGGCGGGGACGCTCTCCGGCGGGGAGCAGCAGATGGTCGCGATCGGCCGGGCGCTGATGGCGCGGCCGAAGCTGCTGATGCTGGACGAGCCTTCGATGGGTCTCGCGCCGATCTTCGTCGAGCGGATCTTCGAGATCATTCGCGAGATCAACGAGCAGGGAACCACGATTCTGCTCGTCGAGCAGAATGCCCTGATGGCGCTCGACGCGGCCGATCGCGGCTATGTGCTGGAGACCGGGCGGATCGCCCTCGCCGACGACGCCAAGAGCCTGCGCGCCAACGAGGACGTGCGGAAGACGTACCTCGGAGAAACCTAGGGCCGGGGGCAGTACGATGCGACCCGCCGGCTCGTCGCGAGCCGGCGCCCAGCGCAGAGGAAAGGACCGAACATGCATCGTCTGAAGATCCCCTCCGTGGCAGGACTCGCAGTTCTTGCCCTCGTCGTCGTTCTCGCGGCGGGTTGCGGAGGCAGCGGCAAGAAGGCTTCGAGTACGACCACCACTGCCGCGACCACCACGACGGCGAGCACGATCACGACCCCCGCCACCGACAGCAAGATCGCGGCTGAGGTTCCCGCGAAGTTCAAGTCGAAGACCCTGGTCGTCGCCGCGGACGCGACTTACGCGCCGAACGAGTTCATCGGCTCGAACGGCAAGACGGTTGAAGGTATGGACCCCGACCTTGGCAAGGCGCTAGGCGCCGTCATGGGAGTCAAGGTCAAGTTCGTCAACGCGAGCTTCGACGGCATCATCCCTGGCCTCGCAGCCGGCAAGTATGACCTCGGGATGTCCTCCTTCACCGACACGAAGGAGCGCCAAAAGACAGTCGACTTCGTCACCTACTTCCAGGCAGGGACCTCCTTCTATACGAAGACAGGCGGTCCGACGATCAACTCGCTTGCCGACCTCTGTGGGCATTCGGTCGGCGTCGAGCGGGGAACGACCCAGGCCGACGACTCCACCGCGCAGAACGGGAAGTGCAAGTCGGCCGGGAAGGCCGGCGTCAAGGTCTCGGTCTACCCAGATCAGAACGCGGCGAACCTGTCGATCTCGAGCGGACGCGCCCAGGTCGGCATGGCCGACTCCCCCGTCGCTGCCTACATCGTCAAGCAGTCGAACGGGCAGTTCACGTTGACGGGCAAGTCGTACAACACGGCCCCGTACGGGATTGCGATCCCGAAGGGAAACGGTATGGCGAAGCCGATTCTCGACGCGCTCAAGGTGCTCATGTCCGACGGTACGTACAAAGCGATCCTGACCAAGTGGGGGGTTCAAGCGGGGGCGATCACGAACCCGAAGATCAACGGCGCCATTAGCTAGCCCCAGCCGGCTCTAGGTCTCGATGGCGAGCGACACCGCCGAGCCGGTCCGACCCGACGAGATCAAAGCGATCCCGGTCCGCCGCCCGGGCCGGTGGATTGCGGCCGCGATCATCCTTTACCTCTTCACCGCTGTAGTGAAGTCGGTCGCGACCAACCCGCGTTTCGAGTGGGGGATCATCCGCCACTACTTCACGTCGAGTCGGGTCCTCCAGGGGCTGATAACGACGCTGGAGCTCACCGTGCTCTGCATGGCGATCGGGATCGCGATCGGGATCGTGCTCGCGGTCATGCGCCTCTCTCCGAATCCCCTGGTCTCGGGTGCGAGCTGGCTCTACATCTGGTTCTTTCGAGGCACGCCCGTGCTCGTCCAGATCCTCTTCTGGGGCTACTTCTCCGCTCTCTACCCGCGCCTTTCGCTGGGAATCCCGCTCGGGCCGCAGTTCGTGCACTTCACCGCGAATTCCGCGATCACCCCTTTCGTGGCCGGAATGCTTGCCCTCGGGCTCAACGAGGGCGCCTACATGGCGGAGATCGTGCGGGCCGGAATCATCTCGGTCGAGGAAGGGCAGACCGAGGCGGCGCAGAGCCTCGGGATGACTCGTCTGCAGACGATGCGGCGGATCGTGCTGCCGCAGGCGATGCGGGTGATCGTCCCGCCGACGGGCAACGAGACGATCTCGATGCTGAAGACGACCTCACTCGTCAGCGTCATCGCGGTCACCGACCTGCTCTATTCGGTGGAGCTGATCTACGCGGTCAATTACCGGACGATTCCGCTGCTCATCGTGGCGAGCATCTGGTATCTGATCGTGACGACCGTGCTCTCGTTCGGGCAGTACTACCTCGAGCGCTACTTTGGTCGTGGCGCAGCGCGGGAGCTCCCGCTGACGCCGCTTCAGCGATTGCGCCGAAACGTGTTGATCCGTCACGGGAACTAGAACGTGAATCAAATAACGAGCACCGATCCGATGATCAAGGCGGAAGGCGTGCACAAGCGCTTCGGCCGTCTCGAGGTCTTGAAAGGCGTTTCCCTCGAGGTGCAGCCCGGTGAGGTCGTGTGCATGATCGCGGGCGGCTTGTCGGTTACCGCCAGTCAGGCGACAAGATCTACGAGCTGCGGGACGCGGAGGTCTGCCGCGAACGTGCCGAGATCGGAATGGTCTTCCAGCGCTTCAACCTCTTCGGGCACATGACCGCGCTGGAGAACCTGATCGAGGCACCGATCCGCGTCAGGAAGCTGAGGAAGGGAGACGCCGTCGCGCAAGGAAGATCCCTGCTCGAGCAGGTCGGGTTGGCCGACAAGATCGACAGCTACCCGGCGCAGCTCTCCGGTGGGCAGCAGCAACGTGTCGCGATCGCCCGCGCGCTCGCGATGAAGCCGAAGCTGATGCTTTTCGACGAGCCGACCTCCGCTCTCGATCCGGAGCTCGTCGGCGAGGTTCTGGACGTGATGAAGGGACTGGCTCAGGACTTCCAGACGACCATGGTCGTCGTCACCCACGAGATGGGGTTCGCGCGCGAGGCGGCCGACAGGGTCCTGATGATGGACGACGGCCGGATCATCGAGGAGGGCACTCCCGAGCATTTCTTCAGGGCGCCGCGGGAGGAGCGAACCAAGCAGTTCCTGTCGGCGATCCTCTAGCCGGGCGAAACCTGGATCGGAAAGTATGGCGGGGAGAGGAGGAAGCCGATCCGCGGGGGGCCGCCGGCGCGGCCGTGCGCCAGCTCCAACGCGGTGCCAATCCCCTGCGACGGCACGAAGCCCAGCTGCCGCGCGGCGACGGCGTCCCGGCAGCCGGCGACGATGACCGCGCCAAGGCGACCGACGGCCGGGGCGCAGGCGCTCCAGTCGACGAAGGGGAGCAGCGGGTGGCAGGAACGCTGTCCCCGGTAGGCCTCGATCGCGCGCGGATCCTCGACCGCGGCGCGCTCGGCCTCTATCAGCTCCACCGACTCGCGGCCGAGGCGCGTGGTCGCCTGAAAGAAGGTGCGGTAGGGCTGCTGGGTCGGATGAGCGAAGTGGCGGTTGAAACGGTGCAGGAGGATCGCGGTTCCGCCCTCGACCAGTGGAAACCGGTCGCGCCACATCCGCAGGGCGAGCCCGAGCCCGAGATAGGCCGCGAGCAGCGGGTTCGGCCGTTCGCGCGGCAGGAACGGCGTCGTCCGCGGGATCCCGATCACGATCGCGTCGAGCTGTCCCTCGAGTGGGGCCGACCGCGTCTCGACGCCGCGGAGGAGCGCCTCGGCGTGCGCCACCGAGGGCGGGCCGCCGTAGGCCGCGGCGAGGGAGAGCTCGCGCCGCAGCGAACGGATGATCCGGTCGCGTGTCCAGCCCGGCAGCAGCCCGAACGGCCGGCGAAACGGGGAGCCCGCAATTCGGTCGAGCGCCTCCTGCTCGTACGGGTAGCCGCGGGCGGCGCCGCCGAGGCGCGGGTGGTTGAGCGTCAACGAAGCGCCGATCACGGGTACCCGGCGCGAGAGCTCGCGCTCGATCGCGACGGCGAGCTGCCACCCTTGCGAGGCGCTGGTCTCGAGCAGCGAGTAGGCGCCCGCGGCGCGGAGGGTATCCCGTCCCGACGCGCCGAGTAGCGCTGCCGGGCCGCCGTGGACGACGGTCTCGGCCGCCGTGACGACGACGATCACGTCGGTCTCGAGCAGGCTGGGGTGGATGCGGAGCGGGATCCGGCCCAAGTGCCCGATCTCGACCAGGCCGGGATCCTCGACGTCGTGGATCACCACCCTGCCGCGGAAGCGCCGGGCGAACTCCGGCGAGACGATCCCGAGCTGCTCGAGGTCACGCTCGCCGAGTCGTCGCGCAAGCCCTCCCGCAACGAGCAGGGTCTGGTTCTCGACCGGGACGCCGGCTCGGCGGAGCTCGTCGACGACGGCGCCGATCGCCGCTCGCCGCGGGTCGTTCTGCGCGGTCGGGATCGGCAGCGACGGCGGCTCGATCACGATCGTGGCGCGCCCTCGCGGCCTAATGAGGGCCTCGAGCGGCTCGCCTGCGAGGGGAAAGCGGAGCGCGTCTTTGACGGCCGCGCCGATGTCGCCGATCGCCTCGCCGGGCGGCCGCGGCCGCAGGATGACCGCGTCGTCCGGCGTGTTCACGACCGTCAGCCGGGACCCCGAGAGCATGGGGACGCGGGTCAAGGCAGCGCGCGGTAGAGCCTGTAGAAAGTCGGCCGGAAGCCGCGGCGCGGCCAGTGCCGCGACGAGAGCAGGTTGACCGAGCGCCAGTCGGTCGTCATCGAACGAAAACCGTGCTCGTGCGCCCAGGTGAGCGCGTGCCCCATCAGCGCGAGGCTGACGCCAGACCGCCGCGCCGCCGGCAGCGTCGCCGCGTGCGAGAGGTCGATGTTGTCGTTCGGAACGCGGAGGTCGCCGGTCGGACGGCGGTAGAGGACGACGTGCCCGACCGGCATCCCGGCCCGCTCGGCGACGAAGTGGGTGTAGACGTCCGGGTCGTCCCAGAGATCGCTCCAGTCCGCCTTGAATTCTTCGTCGCTCGCGATCGCCACTCCGGAGAAGCTCGGCGGTCCGGCCTGGTGCTCGTGAAGACTCCGGTCGAGCTTAGCGACCAGCTCGAGATCGTTAGGCGTCCCTGGGCGGATCCGGACGCCGGCCTCGACGGGCTTCATCGCCGCTGTCTCGCGCACGGCCCAGACGAACTGGACGCCGAAGGCAAGCCGCAGCCAGGGGTCGATCAGAGCCTCGTCGCTCGCGGGGATCAGGGCGAGATGGCGGGTGGCGCCGGCCGCTATCCAGCGTGCCGCAAGCGCGCCGTACAGGTCGCGAATCGTCTCGCCCTGGCCCTCCGCCGCCGCGCAGCCGGCGAAGTCGACCATCGCGCGCCTGTCCCCGAGCATCGAGTCGTCCTCAACCCGGCCGATCACGTAGGCCACCAGGTCGTCCCCGCTGAGCGCAACGACGCCGCTCGCCAGCTCGTGATCTAGATCACTTTCCAGATGCGCGCGGAAGTCGGAGACTTCCGGCAGCAGCGGCTCCGTCTCCCTGTGGCGCCGATGGCGGTCGGCAAGCAGCGCCGCGGCGGCGGCGAGATGCTCGTCTTCTAGTGGCTCGATTTCGATCCCGGGCATCGCGGCGGGACGATAGCTTTGAGGTGGATGCCAAAGACACTAACCGGCGAGGAGCTGCAGCTCGACGACGCGCCCGCCCGCGATTCCGAGCTCTTCCTCGTTGACGGAAACAACCTCGCCTACCGCGCCTTCTTTGCGCTGCCCGAGGAGCTCGCGACGAGCGAAGGCTTCTCGACGAACGCCCTGCTCGGCTTCACGAACATGCTCTTCAAGCTGCTCGCCGACTACAAGCCGAAGGGAG